>Ga0302283_1000170_pt1 | contig 47447 bp, 49 predicted proteins | sample III_Fen_E1_4_FD_198770 | JGI IMG/M metagenome (GOLD analysis project Ga0302283, IMG submission 198770) | Peat permafrost microbial communities from Stordalen Mire near Abisko, Sweden - III_Fen_E1_4 | ecosystem: Environmental > Terrestrial > Soil > Wetlands > Permafrost | place: Sweden: Abisko... | reverse complement strand
GACGGCGGGCCAGCCTCCCCCACCCACGCCGCCGTCGCACGGCACCCGCCCGCGGCTTACCGTTGCAGTGACGGGATCGTGAGAAGCCAAGGACACCGTTCGATCATCGACTAAGGTGGGGCATGCGGTCAGTCACGCGTACGAGGGCGGTCTCGATCGCGTTCGTCGCCGGAGTGATCACGGTCGGGCGCGCGCAGACCGCGCTCGGCTGTGGGACCTCGGGGCCGGACGGCGTCTCGGCGTGCAGCCTGGCCGAGCACGACGAACAGGGGCGTCCGAAGTGGGGGGTGGGCCTCAGCGGCGTCTACACCTCGACGTCGCTTCACTTCACGGGCGACACGCACGCCGACGAGACGCGCGCGGCGACCGTGGTGTCGCTCTCCTACGCGCCCGTGCGCGCGTTCAGCGTCGAGGCGGGCTTCGGCGCGGCGCTCGGCGGCAAGCTCACGCTCCCCGACGGTACGTACGACTTCTCGACGGGACCCACGGCGACCATCGGCGCGTCGTGGCGCGTGGTCGATCGGAAGCCGTTCGTCGTGCTCACCTCGCAGCTGTCGTTCACGGGCGCGCAGACGCGCAAGGGCGACGTCACCGCCGCGTACGACGCGTTCGATCTGCGACTCGGCGCGGTGGTCGGCGCGACGCTGTGGAACGCGTTCAGTCCGTACGCGCTCGCGCGTGTGTTCGGAGGACCGGCGTACTGGGCGTACGACGGGCAATCGGTGACGGGGACCGACACGCACCACTTTCAGATCGGCGCGGGGTTCGCGCTGTTGATCGGGAAGCACGCCGATCTGTTCGTGGAAGGGGTGCCGCTCGGGGAGCGGGCGGTGGCGGCGGGGGTTTCGGTCGCGTTCTGAGACTCGACTGGCATCCCGACATCCAGCGCCGGCGCGTGGCGTCGGTGTACTCGTATTGGTGTCGGATTCGTGGCGCATGTGCATCCGTACGTGGCACTCGATATCGGTGCATTGGCGCCGCGAATGGCACTAGAGGCGCGCGTGATGCTCGTATTGGCGTCGTTCCACCTCGACCTCTTGCCAAGAATTACTTTTCTGGCGCCACCCATTGCATTTCAGGCTGTCCTATCGCCCGGAGGATGCCATGGTGTCGATTCTTCGCGCCGCGTATGCTGCGTGGTCGTTCCCATCTGCGGGGCCCCGCCGCCGCACGCGAACGCGACGCCCCTCATGACGACCCCTGCCGCCACGCGCCTGAATCGCGACGTTCACCCGTTCCTCGTCCAGGCGATCCGTCAGCTCCGGATGACCAACGGCGCGTTCGGCGTCGCACTCGGGTCTTCGAAGCGGACCGCCGCGCGCTGGCTCGCGCGCGAGTCGACGCCGTCGGTGCCGCAAGTCGTCACGCTCGCGCGCCTCGTCTACCCGAAGGACGCTGCGCTCGCGGCGACGCTCGCGGCCGCCGCCAGCACGTCCCTCGAAGCGCTCGGGTTGCGTGCCGCGCCGCGAGCGCCGCTGAGCGGGATCGCGACGACAGTGATCGTGGACGCGGTCGTGCTGTCCGCGGCGGACGCAATGGCGAGCGCGCCAGGCGTGGCGCGAAAGGGGCTGCGTGCGGCGTTCGCGCGGGCCAGAGCGCTGGGGATCGATCTGGTCGAGCTCGAGAAGTCGCTCGCGAGCGAAGCGACGGCGTAACGAGCGCCGAGACTTGCGGATCGACGCGCCCGCCCCTACCGCTCTGCCCGTGAGCCCCGCATCCACCCCGTCGTTCGTGGTCGCCAACGGCGTGCGCTTCGCGTTCTTCGAGGAGGGGCGCGGCCCGCTCGTGCTGATGGTCCACGGGTTCCCCGATACGGCGCACACGTGGGACGAAGTTCGCCCCGCCGTCGCTGCGGCCGGGTTCCGCGTGGTCACCCCGTTCACGCGCGGGTACGCGCCGACCGCGATTCCGGCCGACGGCGCCTACGACGGCGACACGCTCGGTCGCGACGTGCTCGCGCTCATCCGGGCGCTCGGCGAGTCGCGCGCCATCCTCGTGGGGCACGACTGGGGCGCGAGCGCGGTGTACTCCGCGGCCTCGCTCGAGCCCGAGACGGTCGCGAAGCTCGTCACGATCGGCGTCCCGTACCCCGCGTCGATCCGCCCGACGCCACGCACGCTGTGGAGCGTGCGTCACTTCTTCTCGCTGCGACTGCGCGGCGCCGAAGCGATGGCGCGCGCGAACGACTTCGCGCACATCGACGAGCTCGTGCAGCGCTGGTCGCCCGCGTGGCGCGTGCCTCCGGGCGAAACGGACGCGGTGAAGCGCGCCTTCCGCGAGCCGGGGTGCCTCGACGCGGCGCTCGGGTACTACCGCGGCCTCCGGTTGCAGCTCCCCCCCTCGCAACGCAAACGCATCCGCGTCCCGACGGTCTCGTTCGCGGGCCTGAACGACGTCGTCGCGCCCGAAGCGTACGACCGCGCAGCCTCGTGGTTCACCGCGGGCTACGAGGTCGTTCGCGTGCCCGGCGGCCACTTCATGCACCGCGAGCACCCCGCGCACTTCACGCGCGAGCTCTTGCGGGTCCTCGGCTCTCCGCGCTGAGCCGAGCGCGGCGCTCTACCCGGCGTAGCCTTCTTCCCCGTGCTGCGTCTGGTCGAGCCCTTCGCGCTCTTCCGCCTCTTCGACGCGCAGCCCGATCGTCTTGTCGATCAGCTTCAGCACGATGAAGGTGACGATGACCGCATAGCCCCCCGACGCGAGGCACGCGAGCACCTGGACGACGAGCTGGTGCGGGTTGCCGAAGAGCGCGCCGTCGTTGCCCGCGTCGTTGAGGACCTTCTCGGCGAAGACGCCCGTGAGCAGCGCTCCGGCCAGGCCGCCGATGCCGTGGACGCCGAAGGCGTCGAGCGAGTCGTCGTAACCGTACTTGTACTTGGCGAGCACCGCGACGTAGCAGCAGATGCTGGCGATGATCCCGATCACGATCGCCGCCCACGGCGCGACGTACCCGGCGGCGGGCGTGATGGCGACGAGCCCCGCGACGAGGCCCGACGCGACGCCGAGCGCGGTGGGCTTGCCGCGGTGCTTCCACTCGACCGCGATCCATCCGATCGCGCCGCCGGCCGCGCCGAGGTGCGTCGTCACGAACGCGAGTGCCGCGAGCTTCCCCGAGCCGAGCGCGCTGCCGGCGTTGAAGCCGAACCAGCCGAACCAGAGGATCCCGGCGCCGGTCATCGTCATCGTCAGGTTGTGCGGCAGCGCGCGCTCCTGCGGGTACTTGAGCCGCTTGCCGATCACGAACGCGCAGACGAGCGCCGACATACCCGCGGTGAGGTGAACGACCGTGCCGCCCGCGAAGTCGAGCGCGCCCATCTTGAAGAGCCATCCGCCGTCGGCCCACACCCAGTGGGCCACCGGGTCATAGACGAGCGTCGACCACAGCAGGATGAACGCGACGTACGCGCTGAACTTCATCCGCTCGGCGAACGCGCCGGAGATGAGCGCCGGCGTGATGACGGCGAACATCATCTGGAACGCGACGAACGCCAGCGCGGGGACGGTGCCGTGCGCTTGCCCCGCGAGCCCCTTGAGACCGACGAGCTCCAGGCCGCCGATGAAGCCGCCGTGCGTCGCCCCGAAGGCGAGCGAGTAGCCGAAGAGGGCCCACTTCACGCTCAGGATGGGGATCGCCGCCATCGAGTACATGATGGTCGAGAGGACGTTCTTCCGTCTGACCATGCCGGCGTAGAAGAGCGCCAGAGCCGGCGTCATGAGGAGGACCAGAGCTGAGCTCACGAGCAGCCACGCGGTATCGCCCGTGTCGATCTTGTCCATGCACGCGTTGATGTAACGCGCGTCATGTTTCCTCCCGGTTTCGCGTCGGTTGCTCTTCGCGCAGTGCGTCTTATGCTGCGCCCGCCTCGAACCCGCGCACCGCGAGCAAAGTGAGACCCGACGTGACGACGACGACAGCGACTGGATTTGCGCAACCTGCCGAGTGGGAGCCGCACGCCGCGTGCTGGATCGCGTGGCCGAGCGCCGAGGACCTGTGGCTGGAGAACCTCGGGCCCGCGCGGCGCGCGTGGGTGTCGATGGCGCGGGCCATCGCGGAAAGCGCTTCGCCGGGCGGCGAGCGGCTGGAAGTGCTCGTGCCGGACGAGGCGCAGGAGCGACTGGCGAAAGACGCGCTCGCGGGTGTGAACGCGCGGTTTCATGGCGTCCCGTTCGGCGACATCTGGATGCGCGACATCGCGCCGATCTTCGTGCGCGACGCGCGCGGCGAGGTGGCGACGGCGCGCTTCGGGTTCAACGGGTGGGGGGGCAAGTACGTCCTGCCCCACGACACAGAGGTCGCAGCGGCGGTCGCGAAGCTGGCCGGGCTGCGCGAGCTCTCGGCGCCGTGGATCCTCGAAGGAGGCTCTCTCGACGTCGACGGCCAGGGGGCGTGCCTCACGACCAGGCAGTGCCTCCTCAACCCGAACCGGAACCCGTCGATGGACGCGCGCGCGATCGAGGACGGCCTCCGCGCGATGCTCGGGATCGAGCGGACGATCTGGCTGGGCGACGGCCTGCGGAACGATCACACCGACGGGCACGTCGACAACATCGCCCGCTTCGTCGCTCCCGGAGTCGCGGCGTGCATGGAGGCGCGCGGCGACGACGACCCGAACCGGGCGGCGCTCGACGCCATCGCGCGCGACCTCGCCGCCGCGACCGACGCGCGCGGACGGAGGCTCGAGGTCGTGCGCATCCCGTCCCCCGGGCGCGTCGTGGACGAGGACGGGCGTGTCGTACCGGCGAGCTTCGCGAACTTCTACATCGGCAACGGCGCCGTCGTCGTTCCGACGTACGAGACGAAGTGGGACGACGAGGCCGTGCAGAAGATCGGCGCTCTCTTCCCGGGTCGCCGCACGGTCGGCGTGAGCGCGCGCGCCATCCTCAGCGGAGGCGGCGCCTTCCACTGCATCACCCAGCAGCAGCCGCGAGGTCGGTCATGAGCGAGACGAGCCCGAAGATGGTCACCGTCGCGGCGATCCAGTGCCCGCTCGGCGGCTCGCGCGAGGAGAACGTGGCGCGCGTCGAGCGGCACGTGCGGGACGCGGCGAAGAAGGGGGCGCAGATCATCCTGCCGCCGGAGCTCTTCGAGGGGCCGTACTTCTGCCGCCACGAGCGCGAAGCGTTCTTCGACTGGGCGCGCCCGTTCGAGGGGAACGAGACGGTCGCGCGCTTCGCCGCCATCGCGCGCGAGCTCGACGTGGTCATCCCCATCTCGTTCTTCGAGCGCGCGGGGCAAGCGCACTACAACAGCGTCGCGGTCATCGACGCCGGCGGCGCGGTGCTCGGTCTCTACAGGAAGAGCCACATCCCCGACGGCCCCGGTTACGAAGAGAAGTTCTATTTCCGCGGCGGCGACACCGGTTTTCGCGTGTGGGAGACGAAGCACGCGGCGATCGGCGTCGGCATCTGCTGGGACCAGTGGTTCCCGGAGTGCGCGCGCGCGATGGCGCTGCTCGGCGCGGAGGTCCTCTTCTATCCGACGGCGATCGGCTCGGAGCCGGCCGACCCCTCGCTCGACACGCGCGATCCGTGGCAGCGCGTGATGATCGGGCACGCGATCGCGAACGTGATGCCCGTCGTCGCAGCGAACCGGATTGGCACCGAGGAAGGGCAGACGTTCTACGGCTCGTCGTTCATCGCGAACACGCGCGGCGACAAAGTCGCCGAGCTCGGGCGCGAGGACGAAGGTGTCATCGCGAGCGCGTTCGACCGGGGGCAGCTGCGGAGGACGCGGGCGGCGTGGGGGTTCTTCCGCGATCGACGGCCGGAGCTCTACGGAGCGCTCGCGACGGCGGACGGCCGCACGCGGTCAACCTGAGCCGAGGCGCGACGACGAAGCGCTCGCTTCGCGCTCGACGACGCCCGCGAGGATCGCGTCCACGTCGCGCGCGCGGATGACGTCGGCCGTGGTCCCCGCGACCAGGCACTGGACCATCGACGCCAGCTCGGCGTCTTCCCCCTCGAACGGGTAGTCGAGCAAGCGTGCGAACGCGGCGTCCTCGATGCCGACGGGGGCCCCGCGCACGCGCAGCCCCTCGCGCGCGAGGCGGTCGCTCACGATGGCACGCAGATCCTCGGGTCGATCGCGCAGCCGCGGGAGCGCGCACGACACCGCGTCTGCGAGCCGCGCCGCGAGCGACGGATCGAGGCGCCCGGACTCGACGAGCGCGCCCTTGGGCGCCGTCGCCGTGATCGCCAGGGCGAAGTCGAGCCCTGCGTCCGTCGCATCCCACGGTGCACGATGCGCCTCGTGCGCGGCCGCGACGATGCGCTGGACATCGACCGGGAGCGCCGCACCGTCGACCAGAAGCAGGAGCCCACGATCGGCGAGCGCCAGCGGCGATACGGACGGGTCCAGCCACCGCGAGGGGTCGTGCTCGCGCGTGGAGGTGCCATCGACGACGACGAGCGGCTCCCGGCGACGCGCCGTCGCGAGGTGTGCGCGCGCCACGTACGGGACGGCATCGGTCCCCGCGGGAGCGTGGACGAAGAGCGTTCGGCCTTCACGAAGGGTCGCCTCGATGGCATCGAAAGCCATGCGCGCGGCGGCCGAATAGATGCCGACGGTCGCCGGTCGGGCGAGCCGCTCGGCCGCGAGCGCGTGAGCCGCGGCGCGACGCTCCAACTCCGCCGTTGCGCGCGCGAGTGACAGGATGGCCTCGTCCGCCGCGACCTTCGCTACGCGCTCCCGCTCGAGGCTCCGCGCCAGCGAGGCCCGCGCGTGGCAGAGCGCCGCCAGCGCATCGGCGAGCCGCTTGATCGCGCGCGCCTCCTCGAGGGAGAGCGCCGTCGCGCGTCGACCGCGCGGCAGCACGAGCAGGCCCTCGGCCTCGCCGGCCCGCGTGACCACGGCCGCGAGCATCGCGCCGCGGTCCTCCATCCAGCGCGCATACGGACGGAGCTCCGCGCGGCGCACCTCGAACGACTCGAGCACCTCCAGGCGGAGGACGGCCTCGGGCTCCGACGCCGCCGTGGCGACGAGTCCATCGGGAAGCGACGCCGGTCCCCCTCGCAGCGCGTGCGCGTAGCCGGCGGCGTCGACCACGGTGGCGTGCATCGGATCGAACGTCCAGAGCTCCGGCGAGGCGGAATCGAGGCCCGCGGGGGCGCGAAGAGCGACGAGCGCCTCGCGGACGGCCTCGTCGGGATCCGTGCGCAGGAGCGCCTCGTGCGCTGCGGCCACGGCGTCGAGCCACGCGCCTCGCGCGGGACGCAGCGGCTCTTCGATCCACTCCGCGGCCGCGCCGATGGCCAGCGCGATCGCGCCGAAGATGCCGACGACGGCGGGCGAGTCCCACGGACGCCCCTCCGCGACGATCGCACCGAGCAGAAGGACGGGGCCTCCCACGACCGTCAGCGCAATCGCTCGACGCGAGGCCCGCGCAAGGTCGACCGGATCGCCGCGCACGGACACCGTGCAAACCAGCACGGACGCGGCCGCAGAGGCGAAATGGGCGATCGGCTCCGCATCCGCGAGCCCGAGAAACCAGAGAGCGAACGCGGCCCCGGCGCTCGCGGCGGCCAGACCCGTGGCCGCGTGCATGCGCGCCGCCACCCCGAGCTCCAGCCTCCGAACGATCGCCGCGCGCCACGCTTCGACGACGACGACCCCGTACGCGCCCACGGAGCACACGAGCCCGATCGCCCCCGCGCCGGCCGCGTACCACCCGTGCGCGCCGCACGCGCGAGCGACGTGCGCCGCGACGCCCACCGTCGCCAGAGCCCCTACCAGGCCCAGCGTCACGACGGGCCGCGGCACGCTTCGCCTGGCGATCCCGGCTGGGGCCGTGACGCGCGCGATCGCGACGCGGGCCGCGGTCGCCGCCACGAATCCGCCCAGCGCGCCGAACACCGCGACCCACCCCGTACCGTCCGGCGCACCGAGTGACGCCGTCGCAATCGCCAGGCCCCACGCCGCGAGAGACGTCCACCAGTCGCGCGCGGCCGCCCACCATGCGAGCGCGATCGCCAACGCAGCGCACGACCACGCGAGCGCGCCGCGCCCTTCCGCCGCGCGCACGGCGGCGGCTGCCACGTACGCCGTCGAAGCCACGAGAACGAGCCGGGTTCGCAGGCCGAACAGCCCCGCTTCGGGCGCGTTCTGGTTGGCGACCCCGGACATCGCGCGAAGAGAAGCACATGCCACGCCTTCGCGCCCGCATTCCAACACCGGTCTTTTCGTGGTTTCTTTCGAGCATGAGCACGCGCCTTCCCCCCCCTTCGCCGGCGTCGCCGCCGCGACTGCGGGCGTCGATCGCGCTCGGTACCGCGCTCGCGACGCGCGGGATCCTCGTGAAGCTCGCGCTGTCGCTCGGAGCGCTGGTGACCGCGTTCGCCGTGGGGCTCGCGCTGGTGCGTCACGGGTCGGCGGCGACCCTCGTGCAGCTGACCGCGGCAACGTCGAGCGTGCTGGCCTGGGGGGCCGGGGTGCCGGTCGCGTTCGCGGCCTCGATCCACGCCTTTCGCGAGGACCACACGCGCGGGGTTCGCTCGTTGCTCCACGCGCGGGGCGCGCGGCCTCTCGACTACGGTTACGGCCGAGTGCTGGGGCTCGCGCTGCTCCTGTTCGGCGTCGTCGGCGGGGGGACGCTGCTGAGCGGCGTGGCGAGCATCCTCGCCGCCTCCACGATGGGCGCTGCGGGGCGCGCGTTGCAGATCCTCGCAGCGTCGCTGGTGTTCTCGGGGGCGTTCGCGCTCGTGATGGCGGCGCTGGCCCTCGCGGCGATCGGCGGGCGCACGCGCGCGGGGGGGTATTTCGGGCTCCTCTTGCTGCTCGTCCTGCCGGAGCTGCTCGAGCGCTGGACGTCCACGCTCGTGCCGGACTCGTTCGGCGACCTGCTCAGCGTCCCGTCGGCCCTGGCGGCGCTCCGTTCCTCCCTGGCGTCGCCAGAGATCGACGCGGCGAGGTTCCTCCGCGCAGCCTGCGTCGTCGTGGCCTTCGCCGCGCTCTGCTTCGCGCTGGCGCGCACCGAGATCGCGCGCGTCGACGCCGAGGACGAGGAGGCGCGCGCGTGATCGACCTCCACGGCGCCCATACGCGCACCAAGCCGGTCACGATCCCGCCTTTGACGGTGCGGCTCGGCGCAGGGACGCACGCGCTCGTCGGCGGAAGGACGGACGGCGTCGCGGTCGTTCTCGCGATCTGCGCGGGGCAACTGAGCTTGCACCGCGGCACGCGTCGGGTGCTCGAGGGTCGAGACGACGACGGCGCGCGGGCCGCGCTCGCGTACGTACCGCTCGATGCCGCGCTCCCCGAGCCGATGCGCGTCGACGAGGTACTGGAGCTCGCCGCGGCGATCCGCGGAGAGAAGACCCGCTCGGCAGAGTCGCGCCTGCAGGTGCTGGGCATCGGGGCGCTCGCGACGCGCGCTGTACGGTCGCTCTCGCGCGAGGAGAAGCGCGCCGTCGCGCTGGCCGAGGCGGTGACATCGGAGGCGCGGGTAGTTCTGGTCGATGAGCCGCTGGCGACGATCGATTCTCGCGCCGCGGCGATGGTGACCGAAGCGCTGCGCGCGCGCGCTCGCGCCGGCGCGTGCGTCGTCGTGGCGACGGGCTCCATCCGCGACGCGCGCGCGCTCGCCGACGATCTGCTCATCTTCGATCGCGGCGTCCTCGTGCGTCGCGCCCCTGCGAGCGATCCGCTGATCCTCGCCGGTCCGCGCGGCGCATCGGTTCGCGTCGTCGCCTCCGACACCAAGCGACTCGCGGCAGCGCTCGCGGGCGAGGCGTCCGTGCGCGACGTTGCGTTCGAGGCCGACGTCCTCGTCGTGCGTGGCATCGACGCCGTCGCCATCGCCGCGGCCCTCGCCCGCGCTGCGGTTCGCTCGACCGTCACGATCGAGTCGCTCGTCCCCGATCTGCTGCACGACGACGAGCTTCGCGCCGCGATCGCCGGCGACGCCGCCGGCGCCTACCGCGCGGCCTTCGAACGCGCGCAACACGCCTCCGTCGCGCCGCGGGTCCCCTCCGCCCACACGAACGGGAGCCCCACGTGAACGCGCTTCTGCAGCTCCCCGTGGCGCGCCTCACGCGCACCCCGCGTGCCTGGATTCCCATGGCCGCGTGGTCGCTCTTCGCGTTCGGTGCCGCCGTCGCACTTCACTACGCGAGCCCATCCGCGAGCGCCGGCGATGCCCTCCAGACTGCGTTCGGTGCGCTCGCGCTCCCGCTGCTCGCATTCGCCGTGGTCGGTGTCACGCTGGGCGGCGACGGGCTGGCGCGCAGCGTCCGCTCGGTCGTCGCGTTCGGCGCCGTCCCCGCCCGCGCGGCCCTCGCGGAGGTGCTCGTCGCCGTCGCCGCGAGCGCGCTGCTCGCGTCCGTCGTCGGCATCCTCGTCGCGACTCTCTCGCACGGTTCGAGCGATCCGCCGCTCGCACGCGACGTGCTCGCCACCGCGTGGATCGCGGCGCTCGGCGGAGCGGCCTACGCGTCTCTCTTCGCACTCGGCGCATCGTTCGGCGCCCGCGGCGGGGGGCGCGCGTGGTTGCTCGCGCTCGACTGGATGCTCGGCGCGAGCGACGGCAGCTCGGGAATCCTCACGCCACGCGCGCACGTACGGAGCCTGCTCGGTGGCGACGCGGTGGCGTCGCTGTCGAACGTGGCGAGCGCAGGGATGCTCGTCCTTCTCGCCGTCGGGTTCGCCGCGCTGGCCGTCGCGAGGTCCCGGCGGGTCTGAGCTACGCCTGCGGCGGCGCGATCTTCTCGCGCACCACTCGCGTCATGTCGAGCGCGCGCCCCTCGATCACGAACGAGCCGTCCTCCTGCCGCTTCGACGAGTGCACCTTCACGCGCACAGGATCGCCGTCGCCCGTCGTCCCGTCGATTCGCGACCCTGGCGGCGAGGGGACGCTCGACCGCAGCGTGATCGCGTCGGCGACCAGCGCGACCACGGTCGCCTCCCCCCCTTTGGCCCACACGATCTTCGCGCTCGCGCTCACGAGTCCCCTCGCCTCCCGCGACCGATTGCCGCCTGCGCCTCGCGCGCCGCGGTCTTCGTCGCAATCTCATGTCGCTTGTCGTGTGTCTTCTTCCCCTTGGCCACGCCGAGCTCCACCTTCACGCGCCCCTTCTTGAAGTAGAGCCGCAGCGGCACCACCGTGAAGCCTCCGCGCATGATCGCCTCGTCGATCTGCTCGATCTCGTGCGCGTGCAGGAGCACCTTGCGGTTGCGGCGCGGCTCGTGCGGGAAGGCCTTCGCCCCCTCGAACGGCGCGACGTACACCTGCTTCAGCCAGCACTCGCCGTGATCCACGCTGGCGTAGGCGTCGACGAGATCGACCTTCCCCGCGCGCATCGACTTCACCTCGCTTCCGACGAGCACGAGGCCACCCTCGTACGTCTGGTCGATCGCGTAGTCGAACCCTGCGCGCCGGTTCTTGACGATGAGCTGTTCGCTCGGGTCGTTCTTCTTGGCCATGTCTAAGCGTCTCGCACGTCGTGGCGTCGGGTCAGCCGCCCTCGGTCTGCGGCAGCTCCTCGCCTTCGTACGGCAAATGCGGGTGGTCGTCGCGCGGATCGTGCGGCAACCCCACCTTCTCCTCGAGCTCGTCGAGCCGCTCGCGGAGGCGCTCGTTCTGATGCGCGAGCGCGCGGATCATGTCCGTGACGGGGTCGGGCAGGTTCGCGTGGTCGAGCGCCGCGTCGAAGCGGTGTCGCAGCGGCACGATCACGCGCGCCGGAACGCCGACGACGGTGGCCTCGGGCGCGACTGGCTTGACGACGACGCTCCCCGACCCGATTCGCGCCCGCTCGCCGATCGTGATCGCTCCCAAGATACAGGCGTTCGACCCCACCACGACCCCGTTCATCAGCGTCGGGTGGCGCTTGGTCTTCGCCAGCGACGTGCCGCCGAGCACGATCCCCTTGTAGAGGACACACTCGTCGCCCACGACCGCGGTCTCGCCGATCACGATGCCCATGCCGTGATCGATCACCACGCGCCGCCCGATGTCGGCGCCGGGGTGGATTTCGACGCCGGTGATGAAGCGGTTGGCGTGTGCGAGCACGCGCGCGGCCAGCTTCAGCTCGTCACGCCAGAGCGCGTGCGAGACGCGGTGAATCCACAGCGCGTGTAGCCCCGGGTACACGAGCACGACCTCGAGCGACGAGCGCGCAGCCGGGTCGTTCGCGAGGAACGCTTCGACGTCCTCGCGCACACGGGCGACCGCCGAGGGGATGGTGGAGAGCCAGCGCAGGAGCCGGGGAGCCTTCGACATACGCCTTTCGGCGAGCGTAGCATCTCGCCCTTTGCATGCCCCAGCCGCCCTCGCCACCCCCGCCTCGCCTCTCGCTCCGCCCCCCCACGATCAAGCCCTGGACGCGCACCAAGGTGGAGACCGTAGGGAGCTTTCGCGTCTTCGACGTGCTCCGGGCGGAGATGCGCGCCCCCGATGGCCGCGTGGTACCGCACCCGATCTACACGTTCACGTGCCCGACGTGGTGCAACGTGCTCGCCATCACGGAGGACAACCAGGTCGTGCTCGTCTGGCAGTATCGGCACGGGACGGACGCGATGTCGCTCGAGCTCCCCGGCGGCGCAGCCGACCCGGGTGAGCCACCGATGGAGGCCGCGCGCCGCGAGCTGCGCGAGGAGACCGGCTACGAAGCGCAGACCCTGGAGCCACTCGTGACGGTGCACCCGAACCCGGCGCTGCAGGGGAACTTGCACCACATGTTCCTGGCGCGCGGAGCTCGGCGCGTCGCCGAGACGAGCTTCGACCCCACCGAGGAGTGCGAGCTGGCGCTGGTCCCGGTGAGCGAGCTGGCCGCGCTCGTCGACGAAGGGCACATCACGCACGCGCTGTGCGTCGTGGGGATCGAGCGCTTCCTCCGTCGCGGCCGCTGACTATTTCGGCTTCGTCGCGCGCGCGTCGCGAAGCAGACCCGCGCCCATCGACTCGAACAGCGAAGGCGCCCAGCGGTATGCCCGCCACGCGATCCGGGCACGCGCGGGGATCACGATGACGCCAACGTCGTCCTCGACGGCATCGAGCGTCTCCTCGGCCAGCTTCTCCACGGGGTACGGCGTGCCCGACGCCCGCGTCAGGAACTTCCGGGTGTCGGGTACCCACTTGGGCTTCGGCAGATCCGCGGGACCCGTGGAGTCGAGGATCGGCGTCTCGATCGCCGACGGGCAGAGCGCGCTCACCCGCACGCCGTACGCGGCAGCCTCCGCGCGGAGCGACACGCTGAGCCCGACGACGGCGTGCTTCGTCATCGCGTAAGGCGTCAGCAGCGGCGCGGGCGCCAGCCCGGCCATCGATGCCGTGTTCACGATGTGCCCGCTCCCGCGCGCGACCATGCCGGGATAGACCGCCTGCACGCCGTGCACGACGCCGCGGATGTTGACGTCGATGATCCGATCCCAGTGCGAGAGCTGGAGGTCCTGGACCTCGCCCCCCACGCCGATCCCGGCGTTGTTGAACATATAGTCGACCCGGCCGACGCGATCGCAGAACTGCTGCACCGCGGTACCGTCGCGTACATCGAGCGCGGCGTGAGTGGCCGCCCCGCCGATGTCCTGCGCCGTCCTCTCGGCGCTCGCGCCGTTGACGTCAGTCACGTGGACGATTGCGCCGCGCTTCGCGAGCGCGAGCGACAGAGCCCGCCCGATTCCCGACCCGCCCCCCGTTACGATTGCGACGGCGCCTCTCACGGCTGGCCTTCCGGTTCGTACATGCCTGGGAGTGTACGCGAGCAACTATCGCCGTCGGGTCTTGTCAGCCGCTCGCGCATGTGGCAGGACACGGGAGCCATGACCCGCAAGCGCCGCCTGCCCAACTGGTCGATGTGGACTTTCTCGATCCCGACGGCGATCGTGTTCGTCGGCGCGGGGCTGGCGCTGGAACCGTCGAGGACTTCGATATTCCTCTACGTCGCCAGCGTCCTCTGCGCCGGGGCGTCGGTCGTGCGCTTCATCGTGAAAGAGATCGCGCCGCCGGACGAGTACGCGCAAGACCGGCTCGCTCCGGATGAGCAGCCGATCATCGAGACGACTCGTCCGATCAAGCTCTAGCGCCGCACGCGCTGAGCGAACCTACCCCGGTTCCCCACCGCTCTTCGTGCGCTTGGGCGACAGGATCCTCGGCGCCTTCAGCACCAGCCCGCTCTCGCGGTCACCCGGGACATCGCTTGGCGTCGCGTCGGGGAGCGATGGCCGCTCGTCCGTATCGGCGTCGACCTGCGCAAAAGCAGCCGTCTCGGCCAGCAGCGAGCGCAGGAACATGCGCCCGTCGCCGACGCCCATCGAGAGCCCGACGCGCCGGAGGTCGTAAGCCATCGCGGTCGCGTGAGGGTAGCGGCGGAGGGGGTCGACCTCGAGCGCTCGCTGGAGGATGGCGCGAACCTCCGCGTGAATCTGGAGCTCTACGAACGTCGGCGGCACATGACCCGCGCGGGAGTGCGCGACCGCCTGCGCTTCGGTGATGTCGGCCGGGAAGCGCGGACCGATGAGCATCTCGCGCATCACGATTCCGAGCGAGAACACGTCGCTGCGTGTGTCGCCCGCACGCCCGCGCGCCATTTCCGGCGCGGTGGACGAGGCCCGCCGGAAGAGCGCATCGCGCGTGCGAACGCTCGAGCCCCAGCGGGAAATCTGGGCGAGCCCGAAATCCGACAGCTTCACTTCGCCGTGGTTCGAGAGGAGCACCTGCTGCGCGTTCACGTCGAGGTGGGCCAGGCCCGCGTGTGCCCCTTCGGGGGTGCTCGCCGAGCGCGCCGCCCCTAGCGCCTCCGCGATCTCGGTCGTGACGAAGAGCGCCAGATCGAGCGGGATCCGTCTCCCCATCTGCGTACGGCTCGCCATGAACCTGGCGAGCGTCGTGCCTTCCACGTGCTCGGTGAGGACGACCGCGTTGCGTCCATCGATCGTCGCGAGCTCGTACGTTTGGACGGCGTTGGGGTGAATGACGTAGGCGGCTCGCTGGACGGCGCGTCCCAGCGTGGCGAGGGTGGACTCCGGCTCGTCGGACGAGGCCAGGTCGTAGAGCTTCACGACCACCGGCCGGCGCACGAACGAGGCCGTCTCGAGCACCGCTCGGTAAGCGACGCCCATACTCCCGCGACCGAGCTCGGCGACGAGCGTCACCTTCCGCCGACCGGGCAGAGCTATCGCTCGATGCAGCGGAGAGATCGGGTTTGCGGCGGTCATCGAGGGCCCGCGGTACATCTTTGCAACGACCGAACCGCTCCCGCCTCGCGCCCGTTCCTCCGGTTCATGCAGAGTTAGCGGCACCTGGACTGACCGCCTGGTGACGGGCCGATCCACATCCCGGATCCTCCCCGAATCTCCGCGTAACTGTGCGCGTGTGTGCGCGCAGGCGCGGGCGACAGGGTAGACTGGCCGGCCATGCGTCCCGCCCCTGTCGTCCCCGACGTGCACGTCTTCGTGTGCGTGAACAGGCGCGACGCGAGCTCGCCCCTGGGTACGGGCTGCGGGGCAGCCGGCGACGCGGTGTACGAAGCGATGAAGCAAGAGGTCGCAGCGCGGAGCGCGTTTCGAGCGGCGTGGGTCACGCGCGCGCAGTGTCTCGGCATCTGCCCGAAGCGCGGTTGCGCGGTGGCGGTCTATCCGCGGCAACGTATCGTCGCCGACGTCGAAGTGGGGGACGTGCCGGCGCTCTTCGCGAGCGCGTGGGAGGAAGCGAAGCCATGAGCCGTGACGCGTGCACGTGGGACGAGCTCGACGCGATGCTCGCCGGCATGGAGGAGCACCAGGTGTCCAAGGTGATCGACCTCGCGCGGCGATTGAAGCCGGGGCTCACCCTCGAGGACGTGAGGAACCCGCACGATTTTCCGGAGCTACGGGATCCGGACTGGCACTACGAGGACGGAATACTGACGGGAATCCAGACGGTGCGCGCCGCGCTGCGCGCGCGCCAGAGGCGAGAAGAAGCGTGAGTAAGAAGAAGGACGTGGTCGATCCGAAGTCTCCGTTCGCGAAGCTGCGCGAAGTGAAGGCGAAGCTCGCGAAGGAAGAGGCGACCGCCACGTCGGCGAAGCACGCTCCGCGTGCGCCCGTGACGGCGGCGCCGAAGGTGTCGGCAGAGGAAGAGCGACTGAGCTTCCACCGCATGATGAGCGGCGTGACGCCGCTCGACGGCGCCAAGGGGCGGGTCTCACCGAAGGACGCGCCGCGGACTACCGAGATGGCGCCGCGCGCCCGGGCGGAGCAGGCGAAGACCGCTGCCCAAGCCGAGGCCGACGAGGTCCACGCGCACCTTCGCGCGCTGGTCCAGGGCGACAAGCTGTTCGAGACGCATGATGACGGGCGCCGCGTGGAAGGGCGCCGCATCGACGTGCCCCAGGCGACGCTGCGCAAGCTCCGCCACGGCACGTTCCCGGTCGACGCGCGCGTCGACCTCCACGGCCTCGACGCCGCGACGGCGCGCGGGGCGGTGGAGTCCTTCCTGCGCGACAAGCGGGTCGCCGGCGAGCGCTGCGTTCTCATCGTGCACGGGAAGGGGGACCACTCGCCGCGTGGCCACGGGGTCCTGCGCCTCGAGATCGCCGGTTGGCTCGCGGAGGGGGCGGCTAGCGAGCACGTCGCCGCGTTCGCGACGGCGACGAACGACGACGGCGGTGAGGGCGCGGTGTACGTGCTCCTGCGTCGGTGACCCAGCGCAGCCTGAGGGACAATCCAGGCTAGGATCGCGTTCGTCGATGGACCGCCCGCGTCTCGTCTCGCTCGCCGAGCGCTGGGCTCCGCTCATGGCCACGCTGGCCATCGTCTGGCCGCTCGCCGCGTACCGCTACGCCGCATCGCACGACCTCCCGTTCCACGAGGAGATCGTCGCGGCGATGCGCTACCACGCCGATCCCACGCGCTACCCCCCGGACTTCTTCGTCTGGCGGGTGGGGATGCCGAACCAACTCTTCTACTTCCTCGCCTACCCGCTCGCGTTCGTCGTCTCTCCACACGTCGCGTGCACGATCGTGCTCGGAGCGTCGGTCGCCGGCATCGTGTTCGGCTCGGCGCACCTCGCCCGCCACCTCGGGCGGACGCGTTGGGTCGCCGTTGCCGTCGCTCCGGTCGCCATCGGGTTCCTCTTCAACTGCGGCTTCGTCGGGAACGTCCTCGGTCTCGGGCTGTTCCTCGGGCTCCTGCCGGTGCTGGATCGCTTCGCGGCTCGACCGACGGCGAGGGGCGCGGCGGTGACCGTGCTCGTGCTCCTCTTTCTCGATCTCGCGCACGAGAGCACCATGACCATCGGCGCGCTCGCCGTCGTCGTGCTCTCCGCGGGGCGCCGACTCGGCGTGCGGGAGACCGCGCTGCGGTTGGTTCCGCCCGCCGTGGCCCTCGGCGCGTTCTTCGCCGTCCACGCCTTCGGGAACGCGACCGGGGGGCCTGAAATCCGGCGTCTGCCGCACATCCTCTACACGGCGACGGTGCAAAAGAACGACGAGCTCGCGCGCATGGTGCTCGGCCAGCACAACCCGGAGCGCATGGGGCCCGCGACGCTCACCTTCGTCGCGACGCTCGTGCTGCTCGGGGTCGACGCCTGGCGCACGCGCGACCGAAGCGGCCTGTCCCCGGCGGGTTGGGGCGCTCGACTCGTCCCGTTCCGATTCGGACTGCTGGCTGCGGCGCTGATCTGGGCCTACTACGCGATGCCCTGGGAAGTGGACGGCGCCCTGTGGATCAACCAGCGCTACCTGAGCCCGGGAGTCGCGGTGCTCATCGTGGCGCTCGCGCCGCGGGCGCGGCGGGGGCCAAGCCTCCTGACGTGCGCCGTCTCGATCTTCGCGGTCGGCGCCGCCGTCGCGCTCTCGCTCCCGGCGTTCGCAACGACCACAGCGTCGCTGAGCGAGCTCGACGCGTTGATGCCTCTGATCGAGAAGGGGAGCGCCGTCGGAAACGCGGAAATGTACAGTCCCCACCCGCGGACCTACGTCTTCTCCGTAGGCAGCGCCGTGACGCGGGTGACCGCCGCGCGAGGGGGCCGGACGGCGTCGTCGTTCCTCCACGACTCGCCGATCCCTCCGATCGTCATCGCCCCGAAGTACCGCTGGCACGACCTCGAGGTGAACCATCAAGGTATGGCGGTACGCCCCGCCTACGACCTCCGCGAGCTTCGGTACTTCATCGTCTGGCTCCGCTCGGACGCCGTTCCCGAGGCGGGGATCACCGCCGCGCTCGCGCCCGATGCCCGCTTCGTGGCCCGCTCGGGGGGGTGGGTTCTCTACGAGTCCACACACGACATCGTTCCGATCGCCTCGCCCGAGCTGCAGGTCCCGCCCGACGCCGAAACCGTCGTCGATCGGCTCCTGGGCAACTCCCGCCCGCTCCGGTGAGCGCGGACCACGGTGAGATCGAACACCGCGCGGGCAGGACGTTTCTCGTGCCTCCACCCCTGCGCGTCGCGTCAACGGACCAAACGATCGCGTCCGGCCTGGCCGCGAACTGATTCCGGGACTAGATTCCGCGCGCTCGGGTCACGAGCTCGAACCCAAATCCCGAGGGGTCAACCCCGGAACGGAGCGCATCCCATGGTCGACAAGGTGCAGAAGATCTGGCTCGACGGCGAGCTCGTCGACTGGGATGAGGCGAAGGTCCACATCCTCACGCACTCGCTGCACTACGGCCTGGGCGGCTTCGAAGGAATTCGCGCCTACAAGCGCGCCGACGGAAAGACGTACGTCTTCCGCCTGACCGAGCACGTCAACCGCCTCTTCGACACGTGCAAGCTCACGCTCCTGCAGCCGAAGTTCAACCGCGAGCAGATCGCCACCGCGTGCCTCGAGACGCTCCGCGCGAACTCGATGAGCGAGGGGTACCTGCGGCCGATGATCTTCGTCGGCGAAGGGGCCATGGGCATCTACGCGCCGAACAACCCCGTACGCGCCACCGTGATCTGCTGGAAGTGGGGCGCGTACCTCGGTGACGAGGCGCTGAAGAAGGGGATCCGCGCCAAGGTCTCGTCGTACTCCCGCCACCACATCAACATCAGCCTCGCGAAGGCCAAGATGATGGGGCAGTACACGAACAGCGTCCTCGCCAAGCGCGAAGCGAAGCTGGGCGGATACGACGAAGCGATCCTGCTCGACACGAGCGGGTACGTGTCAGAAGGGTCCGGCGAGAACCTCTTCATGGTGAAGAAGGGGGTGCTCCATACGCCCGACCTATCGTGCTCGATCCTCGAAGGCATCACGCGCGACACGATCCTCCAGCTCGCACGCGAGGAGGGGATCGCGGTTCACGAGGGGCGCATCACGCGCGACCAGTTGCTGCTCGCGGACGAAGCGTTCCTCACCGGGACGGCCGCCGAGGTCACGCCGATCCGCGAGGTCGACGACCGCTCCATCGGCGACGGGGTGGTAGGCCCCATCACGCGCCGCCTGCAGGAGCGCTTCTTCGAAGTGGTTCGCGGCAGCGACACGTCGCACCCCGAGTGGCTGACCAAGGTTTGATCGCACGCGCGGTTCTCTGCTCGGCCGTCGCGCTGATCGCGACGGCCTGCGCGTCGTCGCCCGCAGCACCAGCCGCGGAGCCAACGAGCGTGGGAGGGAGCGCGGAGCCTCCGGCCGCGCCGTTCCCGGAGTCCGCGGCGGATTGGACGCCGGTTCACTCCGGGAGGTTCGCGATGAACATCCCGCTGCCCCACGCGAGCGGCTGGGCCGTCGACGAGCATTCGCGCGCCGAGCTCATCGCGGTCGATCACGCGACCAAGTCGTCGCTCGTCGTGCTCCGTGAGCTCGAGCCGGGCCTGGTGAACCACACGATGTGCGAGGCGCGCGCGCGGACGCTCGGGCTCGTACCGGAGCGCGCGACGCGCACCATCGAGGACGTCGTGACGACGGGACCCGAGGCGTTCGACACGCGCGTGCGGGTGGCGCTCGAAGCACGCGGTCCTGCAGGCGGACCACTCGTGGGGCACGTGCTGGCGTTCGGCGCCTACGTGCGAAAGTGCCTGTTCGTGCACCTGACGACCTCGGTCGCGTCGGAGCGCGAGGAGGACACGCTCTCGCAGCGGCTGGCGATGGCGCGCGTGAAGCTCGTCGCGGGGATCACGATCGACGAGCTGGACACGGTCCCGCGCGCGAAGATCGGCGAATAGCGAACCGGGCCAGCGTGCCCGCAAGGGGCGCGCTACGCTCCCGCGCGTGAACGCGACGGACGCCCCGCTCGACACCAGCGTCGCCATCGAGACGCCCGAGCACATCGTGTTCAGCTACCGCGTCGCCGGGCCCGCCCGCCGCGTGCTCGCCTACCTCCTCGACATGCTCCTCTGTTACGGCGTGCTCTTCGTGCTCGCCCTGTTCGTGTTCATCGCAGCGCTCGGCGGCTCGATGGGCGACGTGAAGGGGGCTTCCTCGAAGCTGGGGACAGGCGTCGTCCTGATCCTCGTGTTCGCGGCGCAGTGGGGGTACTTCGTGGCGTGGGAGGCCCTCCGGGGTGCCTCGCCGGGGAAGATGGCGTGCGGGTTACGCGTCGTCACCACGACGGGAAGGCCCATCGGCTTCGCCGCCGCCGCGCTCCGCAACGTGCTCCGCGCCGCCGACGCGCTCCCCACCGGGTACGCCGTCGGCCTGGGAGCGATGGCGCTCTCGTCGCGCTTCCAGCGCCTGGGGGATCTCGTCGCGGGGACGATGGTGATCGTGCCCGAGCGCCCCCGCGCCGCGACCGTCATCCGCGTCTTCCCTCCGCCGCAACCTCACGAGCTCGAGGACCTGCCGGACGACGTGCGTCTCGACGCCGACGAGCGCACGGCGATCGAGATGTTCCTCCGGCGACGCGGCACGCTCGGCGTCGCGCGCGAGCGGGAGCTGGCGGAGATCCTCGCCGAACCGCTCGCGAAGCGCTTCGGGTACCGCTTGCAGGACCCGGCGCGCACGCTCGCGGTTCTCTACGATCGCGCAGCCAACGCGGGACGCATCGAAGCGCCTCCCTCCTCGCGGTTCCCGGCCACCGGAAGAGCGGCATGAGGACGGGACTCGGCGCCATCCACGAGACCGCGTTCGTCGAACGCAGGCAGCGCGAGTGGGCCGAGCTCGAGGGGCTCCTCGCGCGCGCCGCGCAGAGGAGGATCTCGTCGCTCGCGCCGGAGGAGATCGCACGCATCTCTCCCCTCTACCGCGACACGTGCGCCGACCTCGCGCGCGCGCAGGCCGCGCGCTACGGCGCGTCCCTGCTCGAGTACCTCCACGGGCTCACGGCGTCCGCCCACGGCCTCCTCTACGCCGCACCACCGCGCGCGTCGGTCGACCTGCGCGCGCGCGTCCGCACCTGGGTCGCCCGGTTCCCGCGCGTCTTCCGCGCGCACAAGGGGGCCATGGGCCTCGCGTTCGTTCTCTTCTTCGCGCCCATGTTCGCCGGGCTCGTGGCTACGATCCTCCACCCCGACTTCGCCTTTCGCGTCGCCCCCGAGTCGATGCTCCGCCCGCTCACCGAGGCGTACGCCAAGGGGTTCAGCGGCGGCCGCGACTCGAGCGAGGGGGCGCTGATGGCCGGCTTCTACGTGAACAACAACGTCGGCATCGCCCTCCGGTGCTTCGCGGTCGGAATCTTCGGTGGGGTCGGCTCCGCGTTCTATCTCGTACAGAACGGGCTCGCGACCGGCGCGATCCTCGGGTACGTCGCGTCGCAGGGGGCAGGGGCGAACATCGTCACGTTCATCGGTGCCGGGCACAGCGCGTTCGAGCTGAGCGCGATCGTGATCGCCGGCGGCGCCGGGCTGATGCTGGGATGGTCCTTCATCGTGCCCGGTGCGAGGACGCGCAGAGCGGCGCTCGAGGCCGCGGGGCGCGACGCGGTCGTGCTCGTGAGCGGTGCGGCGGTCATGCTCTTCATCGCCGCGGGAATCGAGGCGTACTGGTCCGGCTCGAGCGCGCATGCGATGGTGAAACGGGGCGTGGGGCTCGGGCTCTTCGTGCTGGTCACGCTCTTCCTCGTGCTCGTCGGTCGTGACGAGGAGCCCGAGGCGCACCGATGAACGTCCTCGAGGCGCGCGTCGTACTTCGCGATCGCACGGTGGTCGACGTGCTCGACCTCGCGCTCCGCTTCCTCGTGCGCCACGGCGTCGCGTACGCGAAGCTCGCCGCGATCGTCCTCCCCCCGTCGTTCCTGGTGACGTGGGCCATCGCGCTGTCCTGCGACAGCTGGGTGTGGGCCTGGGCGTGGTCGCTCGCGCTCGCACCGTTCGCGGCGGCCCCCTTCACCGCGCTCGCGTCGCGCCTGATGTTCGAGCCCAAGGCGGAGCTACGCGAGGTCCTGGGGTCGGCCGCGGCCGCTCTCCCGCGCTTGATCGCCGTGCGCTTCCTCGAAGGGCTCGGCGCGGGGCTCGGCTCGCTGGCGTTCGTCCTCCCGGCCGTGTGGTTCCTCGGGCTTTTCGTGTTCACCAACGAGGTCGTCGTCCTCGAGCGCGCGAACGTGGGCGGGGCGCTGGCGCGCATGCAGCGGCTCATGTCCGGAGGGGGGGGCGACTCGATCCTCACCGTCCTGCTCCTCCTTTTGCTCCACGTCATGGCCGTGCTCCTCGGCGACGTCGTCGGACGCGACGTGCTGCAGGACGTGCTCGAGATCAAGGCGCCAGCGTCGATCTTCACGGCCGGCGGGAGCGCGCTCGGCCTGGCGGGGTTCTGGGCCTTCGTGCCGTTCGCGGCGACCTGTCGCTTTCTCCTCTACATCAACGTGCGAACACGCAACGAGGGGTGGGACGTACAGACGCGCTTCGCGGCGATTGCGACCCGCGCGGAGGGAGCGTGAGGCGCGTCGCCATCATCGTGATCGCGATGATGCTGGCGTCGCTCGCCGTTGCCGCCCCCTTGGCGCGCGCGGCAACGCTGGATCCCGCAGGAGCCGACTCGGTGGTGCTGCATGCCCGCCACGAGGGGCTCGACGACTTCTGCGCGAAGCCCAGCCGCCCGCTCTCGACCCACGCGCGCTCGCTGTGCCCGATGGCCGCGGGGATCCCACAGTGCGATGCGTTCGTCGCCGCGTGCAACGACAAGCCGTTCGATCCCGACAAGCTCCCGCGGTGGAACCTGGGGCTCGGCGCAGCGCTCGCGTCGCTGGCCGGCGGCGTCGTTTGGCTCCTGGTGGCGGCCGTGATCGGTCTCATCGTGGTGTTCGTGGTCTCCGCGATCGGACGCGCACGCAAGGACTCGCGCCTCGCGTCGAGCCCGGAGCCCAAGGCCACGGTGGTCCCCGATCCGATGGCAGAGGCGCTCCTCGCCCCGTCCGACGCAGAAGCGCTCCTCGCGCGCGCGAGCGAGCATGCGCTGCGCGGTGAGCTCGATCGCGCCGCGCTGCTGTACCTGGCCGCCGCGCTGCGCGCGCTCGATCGCCGAGGGGCGATCCGCATCGCGCGCCATCGAACCAACGGAGAGTACGTCCGCGCATGCAAGGACGGCGAGGCCGCGCCACAGCTCCGCGCGATCGTGCGGGCCGTCGACCGCGTGCAGTTCGGGCACGAGGCTCCCACGCGCGAGGCAATCGCCGACGTGGCGGCTCGTGCAGCGTGGATCGTACGCGCAGCGGTCGTGGCGTCGCTGCTGCTGCTGCTCGTGGGGTGCACGCCGAAGAGCCACGGCCCCATCCTGCAGAGCGACGACCCGGGCGGCGACGATCTGTTCATGGCGGTGCTCGAGCGACAGGGGGCCGACGTCGCGCGCCTCGGAGGCTCGCTCGCTTCACTGCCGATGCCCGAGCACGACGAGAAGGGTCCGCTGGTCGTCGTGGACGCGGCGCGGACGCTGCTCGAAGAAGAGACGCGGATGCATCTCGTGCGATGGGTGAAGGCGGGGGGGCGACTGCTCATCGCGGGGGACGTGAAGTCGTGGCCGGAGGACTTCGGCGCGAAGCCGCACGAGTCGTCGAGCTCGAAGCTGACGTTCCGGTTCCCCGATCCCGAGAACGAGAACGAGAACGAGCGCGTCGTGGACCCGGCCGATGCCACGTTCAAGGCGACCGTCGCGGAGCCGCACGGGCTCGATTGGAACGACGAGCTCGGAGCGAGCTACGTGCTGGCGAAGAACGACGAAGAGGTCCCCTACGCCGCCGCGCGCGCGTTCGAGCGGGGCGTCGTCGTCGGGCTCGCGGGGGACGATCTGCTCACGAACGCTGGGATCTCGGTGCCACCGAACGCGGCAGCGATCGTGGCCCTGATCGAGCGCTACGCCCACGGGCGAGCGATCCGCGTCGCGCGCCCCGAGGACGGCATCTCTCCCCCCTCCAGCCCGCTCGCCGCGCTGCTCGGCGCGGGGCTGGGGCTCCCGCTGGCGCATGCCGCGTTCGCGACCGCGCTCCTGATGCTGGCGGTCGGCGTGCGGCAGGCGCGCGCGCGACGGGAGCCACCACCGCAGCGTCGCGCGTGGACCGAGCACGTCGCGGCGACCGGGTCCCTTTACGCGCGTGCCCATCTCGCCCCCCACGCGCTCTCCGCGTACGCGCGGTTCGTCGACGGACGCCTCCGGGCGCGCATGCCGCGCACCATGACCGATCCGGCCGTCTACCTCGCGCTCCGCTCCCGCGCCGACGCGGCCCGCTGCGCCGAGGTCTGGGCGCTCGCCACCGCGGCGCGCTCGGCCGATCGCCCGCGCGGTGACGAACTGGCGACGCTGCGCGAGCTGCGGACGCTGTACGCGGCCGCGATGAAAACCGGGTAGAGTCCACCCCCCGTGACGCCCGAAGAATTCACTGCCACGTTCGACCGCATTCGCAACGAAGTCTCCCGCGCGGTCGTCGGGCAGCGCGAGGTCACCGAAGGGCTGCTGGTGGCCATGATCGCGCGCGGTCACGTGCTCATCGAAGGGGCGCCCGGCCTGGGCAAGACGCTCATGGCGCGCGCGCTCGCCGCGGTCAGTGGCTGCGCGTTCAAGCGAATCCAGTTCACGCCCGACCTCATGCCGAGCGACATCACCGGCTCTTCGGTCTTCGAGCGCGAGCGGGGGACGTTCACGTTCATACCGGGGCCGATCTTCGCGCAGCTCGTGCTCGCCGACGAGATCAACCGCGCGCCGGCCAAGACGCAGTCGGCGCTCCTCGAAGCGATGCAGGACCGGCAAGTGACGGTCGATGGTGTCTCGCGCGCCGTCCCCCACCCGTTCGTCGTCATCGCGACGCAGAACCCGGTGGAGTCGCAGGGGACGTACCCGCTCCCCGAAGCGCAGCTCGATCGGTTCCTCATGAAGCTCACCGCGGCCGATCCGCCGGCCGCCGAGGAGCAGCGCATCGTCCGCAACCACGCCGACGGCTTCGACCCGAGCGATCTGTCGCCGCTTCGCCCGGTGACGTCGCCCGCGGAGATCGCCGCGATGCAGGTCTACGCGCAGCAGGTGCGAATCGACGACGCAGTCATCGCGTACATCGTCGACCTCACGCGGAGGACACGCGAGGACCGCATGATCGAGCTGGGAGCGAGCCCGCGCGCGTCGATCGCTCTGCTCAAGGCGGCGCAGGTCATCGCCGCGAGCGAGGGGCGTACGTTCGTGACGCCCGACGACGTGAAGCCGATGGTGAAGCCGGTCTTCCGCCACCGCGTCATGCTGCAACCGGACGCGCAGCTGCAGGGGATCACGCCCGACGAGCGGATCGACGAGCTGATCAAGAGCGCACCGGTGCCGCGCGCGGCCTGACGAACGTGCTGCCGACGCGTCGCCTGGCCGTGCTCGCGTGGGTCGCGGTCGCCCTCGCGCTGATCGCGGCGGTGGTGCGCGAGCTGCGTGCGCCTCTCTTCGCGCTCGACTTCGCCATCGTGCTCTCGGTCGCGCTGGACGCCTGGCTCGTGCGTGCGCGGCGGTTCGAGATCGAACGGCAGGTCGCCCCCATCTTCTCGGTGGGGCGCATGAATCCGATCGTCATTCACCTCCGCAACGCTTCGTCGCGCACGGTGCGCGGGACGGTCACTGACGACCCCATCGAGAACGCCACGACCGCGGGGCTGCCGGCGTCGTTCGAGCTCGCCCCCCACGCGGGGTGCACCGTGCGGTACGAGGTCACCCCCACCCGCCGCGGTCCTCGCGCGCTCCGCGGCGTCGCCGTACGTTACGACGCGCCGCTCGGCTTCCTTGCGCGGCAAGAGCGCGTCGAGCTCCCCGCGTCGGTCGACGTGTACCCGGACGTGCACGCGGCCCGCTCGCTCGAGATGCTCCGTCGGCAGGGGCGCCAGGACGCGCGCCTCGGCAGCTTGCGCGTGCGCGGCGGCGACACCGAGTTCGAGCGGCTCCGCCCGTACCAGCGGGGCGACGAGATCCGCCACATCGACTGGCGCTCGTCCGCTCGCCGCGACGACCTCACCGTGCGGCAGTTCCAGGCCGAGTCGAACCAGAACGTCGTCTTCGCTCTCGACGTGGGGCGCGGGATGCGCGGCGAGAGCGGCGGGCTCTCCCACGTGGACCATGCGCTGAACGCAGCCTTGCTCGCGGCCGACGTGGCGCTTCGCGGAGGCGATAAGGCGGGGCTCATGGCCTTCGACGACGCGCCGCGCGCGTTCCTCCGTCCAACCGGGGGACGCACGGGGGGGCGCAAGCTCACGCGCGCCGTGCATGCGCTCGAAGCGGGAATGGCGGCGACCGACTACCGCGCCGCGATGACGTTCCTGCAATCGCAGGTGCGCGGGCGCTCGCTTCTCGTCGTGTTCACCAATCTGCTGGATCCGCGCGGCGCCAAAGAGCTCGCCTCGAGCATGCGGAGCCTCCTGCCGAGGCACCTCCCGCTGTGCGTGCTGATGCGCGACATGGACGTCGAGGCGCTCGCCGAGGAGCCGGTGCAAGGCGAGGTCGATCTCTACGTGCGCGCCGCGGCGGCCGAGACGCTCGCATGGAGGGATGGCCTGGTGAAACAGCTGGAGCGCGGCGGCGTGCTCGTGCTCGACGCGCGGCCGGGGGACGTCACGCCGAACCTCGTGAAGAGGTACCTGGAGATCAAGGCGCGGCGGTTGCTCTAGGTAAGGACGTTCCCCGCTGTCCCCAGTCTGATCGACCTAGTCCTAGCCACGCCGCCAGCCGGGACCGAACGCGCTGCGGCGGCCAGCCTGTCCCACCCATCGCCGCAGCGCGCTCGGTCCCGGCCGGCGGCTCGCCGAGGCCATCGACGATGGAACGTCCCTTGGTTTCTCACGATCTCGTCACCGAAACGGCGACGGCGGCGTGGGTGGGCGGGCGGGCCGGCCGCCGTAGCCGCCGTCGCATGGCCCCCGCCCGCGGCGCCAGCGAAGCTCTGCTTCACAACGCCCCAATGACCGCGTCGCGCCCAGCTCGCGAATCGGTGTCTAGACGGACTCCCCGAGATCAGGAGTGGACGGAGCGATTCGCCCGGCGCAACCAGGACGAAGAGCTCCGGCGCCTGTCATCCGAGCGCCGTGAAGGCTGCTGGCGGCGATACTCCTCGATGATGTAAATGACCACGGCGCTCGCGGCGATGGCCATCGCCGCAACCACGAAAGCGATGGACACTTCCGTACTCCCGCCGGGCAACAGGCTCCCGCCGAGGAACACCAGCGAAACGATGGCTAATGCCGCGCGCATAAACCCGCGTGCTAGCGCTGACCGGGCCTCCGCGCAAGAGCGAGCGGCGCCGTCACGGAAGCTGGGACGCGATGTCCTGCGCGACCATGATGCGCTTCGCCGTTTTCGTGTGCAGCCGTTGCAGGAAACGACGCAGCTCGGGCGCACGCGCGCTCGGGAGCATTTCGTTTTCGAGAAGACGCAAGAGCGCGCGCTCGTAGCGGATCTCGGACGCGAGGAACGCGCGATCGAAGCCCGGCCCGCTGGCGCCGATCGCCGCGACGGCAGTATCGCGTCGTGCATCGGCCACCTGCGCCTCGAGCGGGCTGGTCGTGGACCCGACCGAGAACATGAGCCCCGCCTCGTCGCGCGTGAGCTCGCGTTCGTCCTGGAGGATGTCCTCCGCGAATCGGTCCACCCGGACGCTCTTCGAGCGGGTACGCGCGGACTTCGCCTCTTCCTCGCGCCCCGCCTGCGCGGTCCGGAGCGCGGCGACGATGTCGCCATCGCTCCAGTGCTGCCCCGACGCCGTCGGAGCCGGAGAAGCAGCTTCATCCGAAGCGACCGGAGGCGAGGCCGGAACCTCGGCACCCGTGACTACCGTCGTCGTCTGCGGCGGCGCACTCATCGGACTCTGCGCCGGTGCCGCCTGCGGTGATGCGCAAGAGCAGGCTCCGACCACGACCATTGCGACGACTCCCACCAGGTCGAGCCTTGCCATGGGGCACCTCACTTTCGTGTGCTCGACGTAATCTGCGGATGCGAACGCGAGTGCGGAAGGGGGCGAGTGTTCGAATCAGGTGTTCCGTCCGCGAAAAGAAGAGCGCGTCGCAGGCGCACGATTCGCACGACCGCGAGAAGGATGCGCTCGCCAGCGAACGCTCCGGTCACGGATGCTCGCGTGGCACACGCGATGCCATGGCAGCCAGCTCGACAGGCTGGAGGCGCGTTGCGAAGAGCTCGTCCTCTCGCTAGATCCGGAAAGCCCGAATGAGCACGCCGCACGATGACGAGTGGGTGGGCCGGATACTCGACGCGCTCGACGTCGGCGTCTTTCGCATCGACAACACGACGCAGCGCATCGTCCGGATCAACGAGACGTGCGCGAAGATCTTCGGGTTCGCGAAGCCCGAGGACGCGGTCGGATACAGCGCGCTCGAGATGTACGAGGACCCGAAGGAGCGCCACGAGACCGCGACGCGCTTCGCGGCGACCGAGGAGTTCCGGAGGACGGGCATCGCGCGGCTCGAGGGGCGCCGCGTGCGGATCGACACGCGAGAACCGTTCGACGCCCTGATCTGTCTGAAGGCGACCGTCGACTCGTCGGGCCGCGCGTCGCTCCTCGAGGGGACGATCATGAAGATCGGCGCGCCGTCGGCCGCCGAAGAAGCGTTCCGGCTCGGCGAGAAGCGCTTCCGCGCGCTCTTCGATACGACGGCGGTTCCGATGGCGCTCGCGCAGATCGACGGTCGACTCTCGCGCGTGAACGCGGCTTTTTGCCAGTTCATCGCCCGCGACGAGGCCTCGCTCCTCGGCGCGAGCCTCTTCTCGTTCATGCACGAGAGCGATCGCGCGGAGTCCGCCGACGAGCGACGCTTCGCGCGCGGCGACGGCGAGACGGCGTGGGGCCAGATGACGTGGTCGCCGATCAACGACGACCACGGGAACCCGAGCGCGGTCGTCGTCGTGCAAGACGTGACCGAACGAAAGCAGGCCGAGCAGAACCTTCTCCGCGTCGCGAAGCTCGAGTCGCTAGGGGTCCTGGCCGGTGGCATCGCGCACGACTTCAACAACGTGCTCGCGGTCGTGCTGGGGACACTCTCGCTCGCCTCGCGGCAAGCGGACGCTGGACCGGCGACGCGGGCGCTGCTCGCCGAAGCCGAGCAGGCCTCGAATCGCGCGCGTGACCTCGCGCGGCAGCTCGTGACGTTCGCGAAGGGGGGGACGCCGGTGAAGCGCGTCGGCTCGATCGCGCCCGTCGTCCGCGAAGCGGCGAGCTTCTGCATGCGCGCCGTCTCCGAGAGCGTGGCGTTCGAGGAGGAGCTTCCGAGCGATCTGTGGCTGGTCGACATCGACGGCGCGCAGATGAGCCAGGTGTTCCACAATCTTCTCCTCAACGCGGCGCAGGCCATGGTGGGGGGAGGGCGCGTGCGCGTCGAAGCGGAGAACGTCGTGCTCGGGGCCGGGAGCGCACCGTTCTCGCCCGGGCGCTACGTCTGCGTGCACGTGATCGACGAGGGACAGGGGATCGAGCCGAGGCACGTCGATCGGATCTTCGACCCCTACTTCACGACGAAGTCGTCGGGCACGGGCCTCGGTCTGGCGACGGCCCACTCGATCATCACGCGTCACGGCGGGCACGTCACGGTGACGAGCCGGGTCGGTGAAGGGGCGAAGTTCACGGTCTTTCTCCCGGCATCGCAAGCGCAGGCCTCGGGACACTCGGAGTCACCCCCGGCGCCGACGACGCGGACGCGCGTACTCCTCATGGACGACGACGAGAACGTCCGCCGCATGACGAAGCGACTGCTCGAGTCGAACGGATTCGAGGTCGTCGAGTCGCCCGACGGCGCGCTCGCGGTCACCGAGTACGACCGCGCGCGGGGTGCGGGTGAGCCGTTCCGTGCGGTCATCCTCGATCTCGTCGTGCGTGGGGGGCTCGGCGGCGTGGAGACGCTCGCGAAGCTCCGTGAGATCGATCCGATGGTGAAGGCGATCGTGGTCAGCGGGTACTCCGACGACCCGGTGATGGCGGACTGCCGGCTCTTCGGGTTCCTGGAGGCGGTGGCGAAGCCGTTCACGACCGAGGAGATCGGGGCCGCGATCCGGCGTGCGATCGGCGACGCCTGAGGAGCCGGCGCGTCGACGCGCACGGGGCGCGCGGCGAAGCCTATTGGGCCTCGGCGATACGCGTCTTGATCAGCCTCCGAACGAGGGACGCGGGGAGCGGCTCGTCGGGGTGAAAGTGCAGTGAGCTCTTGGTCTTCTCGTAGGCCCTGAGTTCAGCGGCGAGCGTCTGGAGGGTGGACCCGCTGAAGGGAAAGTACGAACACCCCTTCGCCGTCGCGCAGAACCCGGCGACGACCACGCCGTCCAAGCGAAACGCGGGGATCCGGTAGCTGATGCACTCCGTCGCTTTGGGGAGGATCGATCGGATCGTCTTCCGGAGCGCGTCGAGCGCAGTGCGCCGATCGCCGACCACGGTGGCAAGGTAGTCGTCGATCGTCGTCGCGTTGGACGGGCCGGCACCTTTCTTCGCGGACTTGGCTTTGACCACGACGCGGATTCTAGCGAAGCGAGCCCGGTGCCGGGGAGAGGGATTCGAGCTCGTCTGCGCGCCGCTGCGAGACGAGAGCCACGAGGACGCCGTACTCTCGGCCCGTCGGTGCGTGGCGCGTGACCGGGGAGAGATCATGGCGAAGCTCGAATGGGAATGGACGCTTGGGACGGAGAGCGTCCGCGCGGCGCTCGATGTACCGGCGAACGTCGAGACCGTGTTCCTGGGACCGCGCCTCGTCTCTCGATCCGCTCCCGGCGGGAAGCCCGACGGACACGCCGTGCCACTCCCCGGCGTCGACGCGCGCGTCCACTTCAACCCACCGACGCGCGAGTGCGTCCTCGCCATCAACGGCACGCTCGTCCCGCCGACGCGCGTGGCGACGAAGACGTCGTCGTCGACCGCTGTCGTCGTCGGCGTGATCCTCGTCGCCGGGGTCGTCCTGCTGGGCGTCTTCGGCGCGCTCGCCGCGTACGGCGTCCGGAAGTACGAGGCGAACGTCAGGAGCTCGCAGGAGAACGTCGCCCTCTCCCAGCGGTACGACGGGCCGAACGGGCTCCTCGTCGCGCATTACCCCTCCGACTTCGCGGCGCAGACGCGCGGCGAGGACGCGCTTCAGATCAGGCGCGCCGGCCTTCGCGACGACAGCGCCGTGCTCATCGCCATCAAGCGACCCATCTCCGATGACCCCGCAGAGTTGAGCCGCGTGGTGCAGAAGCCGATTCTGGCTGCGTTCGAGGCCAAGGGGAGCGTCCATACGACGAACCAGGGGACAGGCCCGTGCCTCGGTCGCCCCGGGTACACGACCGAGGGGACCGCGGTCGTCGACGACGAGAACGTGCTCACGTGGTCATGCACGTTCGTCGAGGGGGGGCACGCCTACGTCTTCTTCGTCAGCGTCAACAAGCTGTTCGACGTCGACATGCCGCTCATGCGGCGAATCGTCGACGCAACGGAGGTCGGGGGGAGCGCGCCGAAAATGACTGCGCCGGCGGCGACGGCAACCAGCCACACGAAACGGTGAGAAGCGCGCACGCGCGCGGTTGCACGCCCCGCGTGGCCGATCGATGCTCCTTCGATGCCCACCGCTCCGGCCACGCCGCGCAAGCGCTCTCTCGTGAAGGCGCTCACGTACCGCGCCTTCATCATCTGTCTCGACTTCCTCGCGATCTACGTCTTCACGCGGAAGGTCGATCTCGCGATCGGCTTCATGATCGCGAGCAACGTCTACACGACGGTCGCGTACTTCCTGCACGAACGGCTCTGGGAGCACATCCGGTGGGGCTCGGCGCCGACGAACGCGAGTTGAGGCGCGCCCCCCGTCAGGGGCGCTTCCGGTCGTCCCCCGTGACCTCGATCACCGTCCCGTTCGCGGCCTCCCAGCGAACCTCGGCCGGCGCGTTCACGTTCATGTGGTAGCGAACCTGGAACACCGTTCCGGGATTCGCCGCCGACTTCGCGAGGGCCACCCCCTTCGCGGCTTCCTGGCTGATTTCGGTCCGCCCGGCGAATGCCAACGGCTCACCCTTCGTAGCAACCCACCATCCCACGGCCACCTCCCCTGATGCGTCATGGTGGCGCCTTCGGGGCCGGTATGCAAACGGAGTTCCTGAACCGCGCGTTTGGTCCGCTTCGCGACGGCCGATCGCGCATGGCGCAAGGGGCACCCCTCGCGTGGCGCGCCGCGTTCGTGCGACCTATGTTTGGACGATGACGCGCGCAGCGGCTCCGTTCGTCGCCTTCGCCGTCCTGGCGCTCACGAGTGGCTGCGGCGCCAGGGTCGGTTCCGGCCGCAGCGCGCCGGCGGACGGCGGCGCCTCCACGAGCGACGGGTCCGCGGGCGACGCCGGCTCGGGCACCGGTGCCAGCCCCTCGGGCGACGGGGGCCCCTCCTGCGAAGCGGTCGGGGGGCAGTGCCTGATTGGCGACGAGATCTGCGCGGTCCCGGGCTCGCAATACTGCGCGGGCAGCGAGAGCCCCGCGGGCATCTACTGCTGCCTGTCCCAGGTCAGCGATTGCGGCCAGCCCGCAGCGACGTCCTACTCGGCGCCGTGCGACGCGGGCGCAACGTCGACGTCGTCGTGCAGCGGGCCGCCGCCGACGCCACCCCCCTTCACCCCGGGGGACGCGGGCACCGGCGGGACGTTCCCCTCGGGGTGCACCGTGACCTTCCCGTATTGCAACGCAGGCACGCCCATCGCGTGCACGTGCACGGGAGCGAACTGGAGCTGCGTGTACTGAGGGGGCGCATGCGCTTCCCCCGATCCGCACGCACGCCCGGGCCGACGAGGTGCGCGGCACGATCGTGGGAAGCGCGCTTCCCGCGATCTCACCATGCTTCCCAGTGCCGCGGGCGGCCTCCCTGATCGGAGCGCTTTACCCGAACAGCTTCGAGAGTTTCTCGTTCAGCGCGGCGTTCACCATCTCGGTGGCCATGGCCTCGATGATGCCCACGAGCCCGCCCACGTCGGCCGCAGAAGCCGACGCCTTGCGCGGGCGGCCCGGGCCTCGCTTCGCCAACGGAACCGGAATCTCGCCGCCACCGAGCGCGCGCTTCGCGTTCTTCTTCTCGGCGCTCTTCTTCGCGTTGTAGCGGATCGTGTGAACGAACTTGTCGGAGAGCTTGATCCCCTTGGCCTTCGCCGCCTTCACCACGTCTCCGGCAGACATGGACGAGGGGAGCGAGCGGACGAAGGCGCTCTTGTTGATCTTCTCGGTAGCGACAGGCTTCTTCGGGGGCTTCATGTGGGAGTGGAGATACTATGAGTTGGGGATTTGCGCAGAGAAAACCCCCGCCAACCGACCCAAGCATGCTGTCAGCTCGTCAGCGAGCTCCGCGGCCGTCGGGCGATCCGATGGCTCGTGCGCCAGCGCGCGCATCACGATGGTCGCCAGGTCGTGTGGTACCGCGGGGGCGACCTCGCGCAGGTGGGGAGGGGCCCCTGAGACGGCCTTGACCATGATCTCTCCGAGGCTCCCCTCATAGGGCAGCTTGCCGGACAGGGCGCGGTAGAGGACGACGCCGATGCTGTAGACGTCCGCGCTCGCGTCGGACTCCTCGCCGAGCAGACGCTCGGGGGCCATGTACACGGGCGTCCCCATGAGAGCGCCCGTCTGCGTCAACTGGTCGTCCGTCGCTCGGACGCGCGTCGTGACCTTCGCGATGCCGAAGTCGAGCAGCTTGACGATCTCGGCGTCCCCCTGGCGCTGGAGGAAGATGTTCGCCGGCTTGACGTCCCGGTGGATGATGCCGGCCGCGTGGGCAGCGGCGAGGCCGCGACACGCCTGCGCGAGGATCGTAGTCACGCGCGCGATGGCCATCGGCTCGCCGAGCTCCGCGTCGAGCGCCCGCCCCTGGAGTAGTTCCATCGCGATGTAGGCGATGCCGTCCTCGGTCAGCCCCGCGTCGAGCACGTCCACGACATTCGGGTGGCGCAGCATGCCGCCGGTGCGCCCCTCGTAGCGGAATCGCTCGAGCGCCTCCGCGGTGTCGTTGCCAGCCTGGGGCCTGAACACCTTCACGGCCACCGGGCGCTCTACGCCGACGTGCGTCGCCCGGAACACGACGGCGAAGCCACCCGCCCCGATGCGCTCCTCCAGCAAGTACTTGCCTCCCAGCGTCTTGCCGGGGAGCGCCTCGGCGAGCGCCGCGAAGATGCGGTCGGCCCTCTGCCCCATCTCCTCGAGCTCGCGGTTTTTCGCGCGCAGCTCGCTCACGTTCGAGTCCAGCGCCGCGTTGAGCGAGAGGAATGCCACGCGCGACTTGCGGTAGTCGATGGCCTGAAGGAGGCCATAGGGGAGCCACAGGGCGCACGCCGCCCCGACGACCCCGAGCCCCTCGCGCGGCCAGACGAGCGACACGAGCGCGATGACACCAAGCGCCGGCCCCGCGTAGGCGAGGAAGACCTCGGGGCGCGCGCCCATGCTGATGACGCTGGCTGCGGCCATCCCGGCGACGAACATCGTCCACACCGCAAGATTGATCGGGCTCAACTGCTGGAAAAAGAGCACGTCGAGCGCGCCCAGCGACACCCCGCTCGCCGCCGCGCCGCCGAGCATCAACCGGTAGCGCCACGCGGCGGTGACGGCCGTGGGCCGGCGGAGGATGACGTGCGTGAGAACCAATCGCGCGACGGCGATCGCGAGCGTCGCGACGTAGACGTCCCGCGCGACGGGGTCGGTCGTCACCGCGGCGCGCACGACGGGCCACGCGATGAGCATGAGCCCCATGAAGCCCGGCAGCGCGATCCGGGTGCGCGCCCAGAGCTCGTCGACGAGAGCCTCGCCGATGGCCGCGCGCGCCTGGCGCTGGTCGCTCGGGGCCAGGGGTGCGCCCCCGGGGCGGACGCTGAGGCGCCGGACGGCCGGTCGCCCCCGTGTCAGCTCACTGGTCTTCCCGCGCACGTCTGCACCAGGATACACGGGGCGGGCACGCGGACCGGGGCATCTCCCCTGGCACACGAAACCCCTTCATTTCGAGGCGTGGATGGGATTCGAACCCACGTATGACGGTTTTGCAAACCGTTGCCTAACCACTTGGCTACCACGCCACCGGTCCGTCCCGCGCAACCAGAGCTCGACTTGCGAGCGCCACCCGCGCGGGAAAGGTCTTCCTACTTAGCGGCCGCGGCCCCCCCGGTCAACGGCTCCGCCGGGCCGATCACCGCGACGGCTCGCCCCGACCCCGACCCCGACCCCGACCCCGACCCCGACCCCGACCCCGACCCCGACCCCGACCCCGACCGGCTTTCATGCCGGCTTCAGCGTCTCCACCCCGACATACGGCACCAGCGCCTTCGGCAGCGTCACGCTCCCGTCCGCGTTCTGGTGGTTTTCCAGGAGCGGAATCAGGATGCGCGGGCTCGCGATCGCGGTGTTGTTCAGCGTGTACGGGTACGCGAGCGACCCATCTGCCAGCCGCATCCGGATGTTCGACCGCCGCGACTGGAAGTCCCCCAACGTCGAGCACGAGTGCGTCTCGCTGTACGCGTTCCGCCCCGGCATCCACGACTCCACTTCGTGCTTGCGCGTCTGCCCGAGCCCGATCTCGCCAGTGCATGCGAGCGCGACGCGGTACGGAATCTCCAGCGCGCCCAGGATCGCCTCGGCGTTCCCGAGCAGCGTGTAGTGCTCCTTCTCCGCGACCGCCTCGTCCGGCACGCAGAACACCACCTGCTCCACCTTCGTGAACTGGTGCACGCGGTAGAGGCCCTTGGTGTCCTTGCCGTAGGCGCCCGCTTCGCGGCGGAAGCACGGCGAGATGCCCGCGTAGCGCACCGGGAGCTGCGCGGCGTCGAACACGTCGTCGCAGTGCATCGAGACGAGGGCGACCTCGCTCGTGCCGATGAGGAACAGCTCGTCGGCGGGGATCGAGTACGCCTCCTCGCGACCGAGCGGGAAGAAGCCCGTCCCCTGCATCGCGCGCTCTTTCACCATGACGGGCGGAATGACCATCGTGAGTCCGCGCTTGACCAGGATGTCGATGGCAAGCCGCGTGACCGCCAGCTCGAGGATCGCCCCCATGCCCGTGAGCGCGTACGACCGGCCACCGGCGAACTTGCGCGGCCCGTCCCAGTTCACGAGCTTGAGCGCCGTCATCAGCTCCACGTGGTCCTTCGGCGCGAAGCCAAAGTCGCGCGGCGCGCCGACCTTGCGGATCTCGACGTTGTCCTCCTCCCCCTTGCCCACCGGTACCTCGGGGCGCGGGACGCTGGGGACGCGGAGCATCAGCTCGTCGAACTTCTTCTTCGCTTCGTTCGCGGCCGGCTCCAGCGTCTCGATGGCCGTGCGGACCTCCTTCCCCTCCTCGATCAGCTTGGGACGTTCTTCCTTGCTGGCCTTGGGGATGAGGGCGCTGATCTCGTTCTTGCGCGCCCGCTTCACGTCGAGCGTGGAAGAGAGCTCGCGGCGCTCCTTGTCGGCGGCGAGGAGCTCGTCGAGATCCAGGTCGAAACGCTTGTTGCGAATCGCGGCTTTGACGGCGTCGACGTTCTGGCGAATGAAGGCGATGTCGAGCATGGCGGGTCTCCATACCATGGCCCGACGGCGCCGGATCCGCGGTCTTCGTGCTACGCGTGGGCCCGCTGACATGAGGCTCCTACCGCTCCGGACGACGGCTCCCTTCGCGCTCCTTGCTCTCGTGCTCGCCGCCTGCGGCCCGCGCAACATCAACGACGTACCGGTCCCGAAAGAACCGTTCATCCCGTTCGCGCCGCTGCAGACGTACCCCGAGATCGCGTGGCTCGAATCGGTCCCCGAGGCGCGGGCCCGCTCGGCCGAGGATCACAAGCCGCTCCTCCTGTTCGTTCGCGCGGCGTGGTCGCAGCAATCGGTCCTGATGGACTCGACCATCTGGCACGACTCCCGAGTCCTGGTCGAGGCTCCGCGGTTCGTGGCCCTGCGGGTCGACCTCACGCAGGCCTACGGCCAGCCGATGCCCGACTCGCTGAAGGACTTCGCGGTCGAGGGGGTCCCGACGACGATCGTGATCGCCACCGACGGCCACGTGACGGGGCGATTCGCAGCCGGCGCCGCCCGCGCGGCCGACGTGGCGAGCGCGATGCGCGAAGCGAAGTGAGCTAAAGTTCGCGGCCATGAAGCTCGCTCCGTTCCGCCATCGTCGCCATCACCGCGGCCTGCGTGTCGCTCTCGGCCGCGTGCTCGAGCTCGAACGGAAGCGGGTCGTCCGAAACGCCCGCCGACTTCTGCTCGCAGCTGCAGGGCTACGTCACGAAGTGCAACGTCACCGACCCCTGCACAGTGCAGACGTCGTCGAACTGCACGCAGCTCGCCTCGGCGCTCTCGTCGCAGACGCTCGCCGCGTACGCCCAGTGCTACACGGACAGCTCGTGCGGCGACGCCGGCGCAGCCCTGGCGGCCTCGTGCTTCGCGACGGCCACGAAGAACCTCACGCCGTCAGCGGCCCAGGAGAAGCTCGCGACCGACTACTGCGCCGTGTGCACCGTGGCGCCGGAGACTGCGGCCGAGTGCGCGGCGGGCTTCTACTCGACGGGCGGTGACGGCGGCACGCCCGGAGTCGGCTCGTCGATCCTCGACCTCAGCGACTCGCTGGCGACCCAGCTCGACACGCAGTGCGTCGCGAAGATCGCCGCCGGCTCGAGTGCGCTCGTGTGCCTGTCGTCGCTCGGAATCTGCGCGGAGCCGATCATCGCCGCGGCGGTCACGTTGCCTGCCGCGTGCACGACCGCGGTCGTCGTCGACGGCGGCTGAGGGGACCGAACGCGCCATTCGCAGCGCTGGATTGGCCCGGGCGCGAACAGAAGAGGTACATTCGCTTTCATGCGAACTCATCTCTTCCATCTCGGCGCAATGCTCACCCTGATCACCGCGGCCAGCACGCTCACCGCCGCGTGCACGAGCTCCTCCGACAACGGCTCCGGCGCGGCCGCGTCGGACTACTGCTCGCTCCTCGCGAGCTACGTCAGTAAGTGCAACGTCACCGACGCATGCACCGTCGCCACCTCGCAAGCCTGCACGCAGGAGGTCACCGCGTATTCCACGGGCTACCTGGACGCGGTCACCTCGTGCGCCGCGAACTTCGATTGCACCGACGGAGGCTCGTCGACGATCAGCACCTGCATCAACACGAAGGTGGAGGCGCTCACGCCGACGTCCACGCAGCAGAAGCTCGCAACCGACTTCTGCAATCAGTGCGCGTCGTCGCTCACCGAGACGGCGTCTGCCTGCGCGACCAGCTTCTTCGCGGCGAACACCTCGGGCACGGGGACCGGCGCCGCCGGCCTGGGGACCGAGATCCTCGAGTTCAACGACACGATCACGAGCTCGATCGACAGCAGCTGCGCCACCGCCACGGTGGACGCGGGGGTCCTTGGGTGCGTGACGGCGTTCGAGATCTGCGCCTCAGCCGTGCTCGTGAAGGCTGTGACCGAGCCTGCAGCCTGTCAGTCGTCGACCAACGGCTCCTCCGCGCCGCTCCACTTCGCGCGCTGAGAGACGCGCGGCCGCGGCTACGGCAGCTGCCCGTTCACGATCGCGATCGCGTCCAGGTCGAACCCGTTCGTCGTGAGGTCCTGGGTAGGATCGCTCGAGCAGGACTCGTTCGCCTTGTCGACGATGCGCACGTACTTGGCGCTCGTCACTCCGATGTCGTGAAGATCGAACGGATCGCCGCCCGCCACGGACGGGTCGAGCGGCGAGACGCAGTTGCTCGGGTTGGACAGCACCGGGTGCCATCCGGCGCACTCGCCGTAGGGGAACGTCGTGGCGGTGCACGGGAACGCCGTCCAGGTGACGCCGTCGTTGCTCACGCTCACTTCGCCGGGCTCCGCGTAGAGGTTGTCCGGGTTGCCGGCGACGTCGAACGGGTTCTCGAAGACGATGAAGTCGACCCCTGGACCGTCGACGATGGCGTTCGGAGTGAACGCGACCACGATCGAGCCGCCGGTGCCGAGCGAGAGCACGTCGGTCGAGCCCTGCGCGGCGCCCCCCCCTACCGGCGGCCCCTCGACGATGGCGGGCATCTCCGCCTGTCCGAAGCCCGCGCAGGCGCCCGCCTCGAACGAGACGACCTGCGTGATGAAGAGCTCGGCCGGCATCACGCCGCCGTCGCAGAGCGGATAACCGCCGGAATCGTCCGTGGGCTTCGAGGCGTCGACCGGGGGATCACCGCCGAGCGTGCCTGCCTCGATCCAGACCATCCCGTTGCCCGCGTCCCACGACCATCCGCCGATCGACGGGGAGCCGGAGTCGTCCCCCCCCATGCCCACGGAGGCGTCGGCCGCGTTCGACTTGCCCGCGGGCGAGGTCGTACCGGAGCTGCAGGCCAGCCCCGCGCCCATCACGGCGGCCAGGGCCGCTCCAATCCACTTCCGCATTCTCGTCGCTCCCACCGCGAGGCTCGCGCGGCGCACCGGAAACGCGCTCCACCGAATGCGTGCATCGTGCACGAGTCACACGGGGAAGCGCGCTGCACGAGGGTGGCCCGACTTCCGCTCCGAGGTGCTCGCACCCCATCACGGTCACGGTGGCGGCTCCGCGTCGGACTTACACCGACTTCCCGCCTCGAACAGCGAAGGAGGGTCTAGCGCCCTGCTCCCGTCGGCGCAAGCGCGGGGGCGAAGTGGACTATTGCCCGTCCGAGTGCGGCGTTCGCACGCTCAGCGGTCCGCCGCCGAGCTTCGAGGGGACCTCGGCTCGCACGCGGTCGGCGCGGGCCATGCGCTCCAGCAGCTCGAGGCGCACCCCCGTCTCCGCGCGGAAGGCGCCGAGCTCGCGCTGGATGACCTCGATGCCGACCTCGTTCTTGAGGTTCACGCGGAAGTCGGTCTCGGCCTGCGCGCGGTCCTTCATCGTCTGCCGGTTCTGGCTCATGACGATGAGCGGCCCCTGCAGCGCCACGAGCACGGCGAGGAACAGGTTGTAGAATTGGTACGGGTACATGTCGAAGGCCTTGTCACCCAACGTCTGGTTGATGACCGACCACATCCCCGAGAGCGCGAGCAGGAACAGGATGAACGCCCAGCTCCCGTTCAGCTCCGCGACCTTGTCCGCGAGGCGCTGGCCCCACGTGAGGTTCTCTTCGATCTCTTTGACGGCGTTCGTCGCGGCGCGCTGACTGAGGAGCGCGTTCGTCTCGCGGAGGCGCTCGGCCATCTCGCTCAGGATGGAGAACGCCGCGGTCTTCGAGCGCGAGAGGTGCTCGGCGAAGTCCTCGCGCGTGAGCTCGAGCAGCACGGTGTCGACCGTGGCCTCGACGCTCGCCGAGCGCGGCTTGTCGTCGAAGAGCGCGAGCTCGCCGAAGTACTCGCCGGTGCGCACGTCCTTCAGGACGACGCGCGGGGCGTCCTTCTCCGGCGGCGGCAGGAAGATCTGCACCGAGCCCGAGAGGACGACGTACATCGCCGACCCCTTTTCGTCCTTGGCGAACACGATCTCGCCAGGCTTGAACTGCCGCTCCGTCAGGCGCGCCGCGAGCGCTTCTCTGTCGGGCTCGCTCAGTCCTTCGAAGAGCGGGATCTGCGCGATCAGGTCGGCGTGCCGCATGGACGCTCATGCTCGCGCGAGCGCACCGCTACGCGCAAGGCGAGAAACCGGCCGAGGCTCACTTCTCGGTGCGTATCTTCGAGGCCGACGTACGTGTAGGCGGCTCGAACGGATCGCCCGGCTCGGGGTGCGACGCGCGCTGCCTGCGCACGCTGGTGGGCCCCTCCTCGTCGAAGCGATCCTTCGGGTGCATCCCGTACGAGCGGAGCTTCGCGTAGAAGGTCACTTTCGAGACACCGAGCGCCTCGGCGGCGCGCGCGACGCTCTGGTTGCAGCGGTCGAGCGCGTGCAAGAACGCCTTCTTCTCCAGATCGGCGAGCGGCATGATCGGCGCGAACGGCGAGAGGAGCGGGATCTCGGCGGCGCGGAACTGCCCCGTCGACGGGACCGCCGTGCCGTGGAAGCGACCTGCGAGACGGGTCGCGAGACGCTCCAGGCGGACGACGTCGGCCGACAGGAGGCTCACCTCGGACTCGATCACGTTCGCCAGCTCGCGGATGTTGCCCGGCCACTCGTAGGTCTCGAGCTCGTCGTACACGCGCGGCCCCAGCTCGCGGACGCGCTTCCGTTGTTGCTCGGCGAACTTCGACAGGTAGTGCTGCGCGAGCACGTGAATGTCGTCGGGGCGATCGCGGAGAGGGGGGAGCTCGATGGACAGGACGCGCAGTCGGTAGAGGAGGTCCATGCGGAACTTCCCCTCGTCGACGAGCTGCGACAGATCGCGGTGCGTGGTGGCGATGACGCGCGCGTGAACGGCGCGCTCGGTCGAGCCGCCGAGCCGCGTGATGACGCGCTCCTGGAGGACGCGCAGGAGCTTGGCCTGCATGTCCATCGGCATCTCGCCGATTTCGTCGAGGAGGATGGTCCCCGACCCGGCCTGCTCGAACTTGCCCGCGTTCCCCTCGGCGCGCGCGCCGGTGAACGCGCCGCGGTCGTAGCCGAACAGCTCGGCCTCGAGCAGCTCGCGCGGGATGGCCGCCACGTTGACCCCCACGAACGGCTCGCCTGTGCGCGAGCCCCCGGTGTGGATCGCCTGCGCCATGATCTCCTTGCCGGTGCCGCTCTCGCCCGTGATGAGGACGGTCGAGTCGATGGCCGCGGCCTGCTTGGCGATGGCCACGGCGGCCAGGATGGGGGGGCTGGTGCCGACGACGTCGTTGAAGCTGTAGCGAGGTCGCGCCGCGCCGATGCGCTGCGCGAGCTTCTGCGCGCGATCGAGCTCGACGATCGTGGCCACCATTCCGTTGGCCGAATCGTCGCCGCCGACCAGCGGACGCGCGCTCACGACGAAGCTCCCCGTGGGCATCCGCACGACCGACCCGTCGACCCGCGAGTTGCTCCCGAGCAGCGTGACGAGCGGCGCTAGCGCCGGCACGTCGTCCACCCGCACGCCGATGAGCTCCTCGTGCTGCACGCGGAGCATGCGCTCCAGGGCCGAGTTCGCCGAGAGGATGACCCCCTGCCCGTCCCACGAGACGACGCCGTCGCGGATCGCGTCGAGCGTGATGCCCAGCCTGCGAAGCGCGGCCCGCTCCTGCTCGAGTGCGCGCAGCCGCCCGAGCGCGATGCCGCTGTACTCCGCGAGGAGGAAGGCCATCGCCTGGTCCTGCTCGCGAAAGTGACCGTTGCGACCGAGCTTGTCGGCGTAGATCGCCCCCTCGACGCCGCCGACGTTGATCGGCGCCACGAGCACGGGCCCGGCGGGCTGCTCCTCCGAGCGACGGATGACCGGGATCTCCGACGGCGTCCTCGGCCGCTCGCGGCTCATCGCTTCGGCGACCGCCGTCTGCCAGAGGTTCTCCGAGCCGGCGCGCGGCTCCCCCCACTGCCCGGCGAGCTCCAGCTTGCCGTCCTTCACGATGGCGACGATGAGGCGATCGGCCTCGAGGATCCGCGCGGCCAGGCGCGCGATGAGCGGCGGCAGAGCGTCACGCTCGGTGGCGGCGTCGATGTCGCTCAGCGCGACGAGGAGGCCGCGCATGCGATCGCGCTCGACCAGCGCCGCGCCGATGAAGTCGATGAGATCGTGGACGACGCGATCGAGGTCGCCCATCGCCGGCGCCGTCGTGGCCGACATCGAGAGAGCCGCGACACGCACGTGCTCGACGAGCGACTGCAGCTCGTCGCTCCCCCCCTCGCGGGCGACCTTCGCTTCGAGATCGTTGAGCGTCGTCTCTGCCGCTTCGACCGAGAGCGAGATGGCGCTGAGGAGGGCTCCCCGCGCGCGCTCGAAGGCCTCGATGCGCGACGCGGTCCCTTCGGTCATCACGCGGTCGATGATTCGCCGCCCGTGCGCACGGAAGCCGGTGCGGATGGCAGACCGATCACGCCACGTCGCTGCCGCTCCCAGCGCCGTCTGCGCCCGCCCGAGCCACAACGCCGCCGAGTCGTGCTCCGACTCGACGTGCTTGTTGGACATCATTTCCGCGAGTCGGATCATCGCCCGCCCGGCGTCGCGCTTCGTCCCGGTCGCCCCGAGGACCTCGATCGCATGGCGGATGCGCGCGTAGGCCGCGGCTGCGTCATCGACCTCCGCCGCGTACAGACCGATCTCCACCTCGACCAGCGCGACCCACCGGGGCGAGGCGGTCAGGCTCGCCAGCTCGCGCGCCCGCTCGAGGTGCGCACGCGCGGCCGGCCAGTCGCTGGCGAGCCGGGCGGTGATCGCTCGCTCCAGCGCCAGCTCGACGCCCAGATCCATCCGCTCGTTCGGGTCGAACAGCTCCTCGTGCGTGGCCTCAGGGTCTTCGTCCCCGGCCCACGGCGGTGCCGGTCGCCCCTCGGCGCGCGCGAGGCGAGCCTCCACGATCCAGGCCCGCGCGGCGATCGGCGTCGGGATGGGGCTGAGCTGCTTGCGCGCGGTCGCCAGGTGCCCGTGAGCTCTAGCGTCGTTGTCGCGCGTGATCGCGCCGTCACCGAGCGCCACTTCGATCCGCGCCAGAGCGGCACGGTCGCCCGTCTTTGCCGCCTCGCGCCGCGCTACCGAGAGGGCCGCCTCCCCCTCGTCGTCGCGACCACATGCGAACAGAACCGCCGCGAGCCGGGCCGCACACGCCGGGCGCTCGTGCGGCGGAGCCTCCGGCAGCGTCGCGCGCGCGTCATCCACCCACTGCGCAGCCCACGCCTGCCCGCTTGTACTCTGCGGGTCGCGCGCTCCCGGCGCACCTTGGGACGAGGTACTCACTACATCTAGGATCTTACACGATCACTGCCCGTTTCATCCCTGAGCGCATGTGCATGCGCATGCGCAGTGCGTCGAAGTAGGCATAATCCCGCCCCTTGAGCCCGGTTCCCCGGCCACGCGCCGCCGAGAATGGCCGCGCCCGTCGCACGGGCGCCACCCAGCGCAGGCGTCAGTGCCCCTTGCGCCCGGGAGCGACGTTCCAGAGCGTCGCCATGAGCACGGCGCCGATGAACGCGAACGGGATGGGCGCAAAAGGCCACGCCCCCCATCCCCACCGGTCGACGAGCGCGCCGACGCCCACCCCAACGAACGCGGCCGCCAGGTACTGCATCCCGTCGAAGAGCCCCGCGGCGGTCGCCGCAGCTTTGCGTCCGCCGAAGTCCATCGACGCGGCGCCGCTGATCATCCCGTGCGCGCCGTTGACGAAGAACGACAGCAGCATGAGGCAGCCGCCCGTCATCCAGGGGCCGAGGCTCAGACGATTCGAGAGCCCGAGCAACGCCAGCATGACGGCCATCCCGACGAAGCCGTACGTGATGACCGGAGCTCGCCTCCCGCCGTAGATCCGGTCGGAGGAGATGCCGAAGGCGAAGCCGCCGCCGATCCCCAGGATCGCGATCCCCCAGACGGCGACCTGGTACGGCATGAACGAGCCGAGCTCGCTCTTCGGCACCGAGAACGTCTCGGTGAAGTACTTCGGATACCAGGCGTCGACGACGCTCCGGCGCACGATGCCGATCATCATCGACGCGCCTGCGATGATCCACGCCGCGCGGCTGGCGAACACCTTGCGGAGGACGTCGGCGAATTTCATCGGCTTGCCGTCGTCGACGCCCACGCCGTCGCCGGCGTCGAGCGCGGGGAAGCCGGCGTCGGTCGGCGTGTTCTCGACGAAGTAGAAGACGAGGACGAAGAAGAGGCCGACGAACGACGCAGGGATCCAGAACGCGTAGCGGAGGCCGAGCTTCGCGATGAGCGGCACGCCGGAGAACGCGAGGATCAGGCCGAGCCGGATGAGGACGCCGAAGACGGCCGCGAAGCCCCCGCGCTCGCGCACGTGGAACCACTGCGCGTTCACCTTGATGATCGCGAGCGCGCCGAACGACTGGAAGTACCCGTTGAAGCCCCACACGGTCGCCATGATCGCCAGGAGCGACTTGCTCGTGAGCCCGCCGGCGAGAGACGCGACCTGGCTGACGACGTGGTGCTTCGACGCGTCGGTGACCCACACGGCGGGCGTCTCGACCAGCGACAGCGACGCGCCGAAGAGCAGGTTCATCACGAAGACGCCGGCGGCGCCGATGAGGAAGGCACGCTTCCCGCCGATGCGATCGGCGAGCGGTCCGTTGAAGAACACCGAGAGGCCGTAGACGAGCGGCATGACCGTCTCGAAGACGCCGAGCTCCGTGTTGCGCCAGCCGATCAGCTCGGCGAGCTGGGCGTTGATCGCGGTGTAGTTGTACCGCGTCATGTAGAAGAACGCGTAGAGCAGGCCGAGGATGAGCCAGTTGCGCGTGCGTCGCCCGCGGAACGTCGGATCGGCGAACGTCGTCGCGAGCCCGGTGGACGGATCGGTGAGGGGCGCGCTCGCGGAGGTCACGGGGCGCTCTTCTCTCCCGAGGCTCGCGGGCTGTCCAGCCCCTTCGGCCCCTTCATTCCGATGTACGCGCGCGCCCGCAGGACCCCCTTCTCGCGCAACGGAACCATCGACGGCGTGAACCCCGCCGCGCGAAGTCGCGCCAGAAACTCGCCGGCCGCGTAGCCGCTCCACACCGCGAGCATCCCGCCGGGGCGCAGCGCCGCGTGCGCGGCCGCGAGGCCCGCCGGGGCGTAGATGCGCGCGTTCGTGCGAAACGACGCCCACTCGGGGCCGTTGTCGACATCGAGGAGGATGGCGTCGAGATCCCGTTCGCGCGCGAGGACGTCGACCACGTCCGCGTTTTCGATCTCGACGCGTGGGTCGTCGAGGACGTCGCTCGCGAGGTGCGCGAGCTCACCGCGAAGGAGGGGCTCGATCTCCGCGACCTTCTCGACGACCCGTACGCGCGCTTCGGGCGACAGGACGCCGAGCGCGCCGCCGAGGGTCGCGCCAAACCCGAGACCGCCGATGAGCACGCGCGTGGACGCGGGCGGGACGAGCGCGCCGAAGGCACGCTCCGTCCCGAGGGCCGCGGACGAGAGGAGGACGACGTTGCCGAGGACGAGGTCCGTGTGCTCGCCGCGACGACGGACGACGAGGGGGGATTCGACGCGGGTCATGGGGTGCGTGACCGTAGCGCGACTTTGCGCGAACGGACGGCCCACGTGGCCCGCGCCACCCGAGAAGTCGGCGGGGCCACCGGTGTCGCGCTCTGGATCGCAGCAAAACGGCGTCGAATGCGCGGGCACGTCGCGTGTATCGAGCGCGCCGCATCATGCGCACGCTCCCTCGCTCCCCCTGGTTGCTGGTCCTCGCCATCCTGGCCTTCCCCCGAGCGGCGCACGCCGATCCGTGGTTCGGCTCCGGGGACAACGCCGCGGAGGACCGGTTTGCCGACGGAGACCTCGACGCCGACGACATCGCGCACATGGCGTTCCTCGGCCAATCTCGGGCCGGTTCGTCGGACGTTCACGCGAAGACCTGGGTGAGCCTCCTCGCGTTCACCTCGCAGTTCCCGACGGGCGCGCACGAGGTCGGCGCCGGTGTCGTGCTCGGCATCGCGTTCGACAAGATCGCCCAGGGGTCGAGTCACGTCGCGCGCGAGAGACCTCCCTCATTTCTCGCCGACGGCCCAACGCCGTCTCCGTCTCCCTCGCCACGCGAGCCCCCCCCGTCCGTCCCCGCCATGTCGCTCGACGGCGCGCTGGCCCGGGGGGCCGTCAGGGCGGCGTGGCGCACCGCGGGCATCGAAGTGACCGACGTACGGGTCGACGAGATGATCGCGCGCGCACGCCGGAGCGCGTCGCTCCCCGAGGTGCGTCTGCGCGCCCTGCGCGTCCTCAACAGCGGCGAGGACGTCACGTACGTGGATGCGTCGGGCCACGTCTACGACACGGTCGGCGCGAACCTCTCGCTCGAAGCGCGCCTCACATGGCGCCTCGACCGGCTCATCTTCGCCGACGACGAACCGACGCTCGAGCGCGTCCGCCTGGAGCGCCAGGAGGCGCGCGGTCGCCTGGGAACGCACGTCCTCGAGCTCCTGTTCGCCTGGCAGCGTGCGCTCCTCGACCTCGACACGAGCGCGGCGGGGTCCAGGTCGGAGATGGAGGCGATGCTTCGACGATGGGAGTCGGAGGTGGCGCTCGACGTGCTCACCTCGGGGTGGTTCGGGGCGCAGGCGGCGGTGCGGAACGCGGGGAAAGCCAGCGGAGGCGGGCGATGAACGCGACGACTCTCCCGGGCAGGGGGGTGTGAGGCAGACCTCGGCTTGCCGTTCGACGACGAAGTCGTTCGAACCCCAGGACACCGTTCAATCGTCGACGGCCCTCGGTGAGCCGCCGGCCGGGATCGAGCGCGCTGGCGGCGTGGGTGGGCGGGCTGGC
>Ga0302283_1000165_pt1 | contig 48140 bp, 40 predicted proteins | sample III_Fen_E1_4_FD_198770 | JGI IMG/M metagenome (GOLD analysis project Ga0302283, IMG submission 198770) | Peat permafrost microbial communities from Stordalen Mire near Abisko, Sweden - III_Fen_E1_4 | ecosystem: Environmental > Terrestrial > Soil > Wetlands > Permafrost | place: Sweden: Abisko... | reverse complement strand
GTCCGTCGGGGACGGGGTCGAGGTCGGGGTCGGGGTCGGGGTCGCCGTCGGGGTCGCGGTCGGGGTCGGGGACGGCGTCGCGGTCGCGGTCGCAGCGTCGGAGGCAGACACGTCCGAGGCGTCGGGCGCAGACGGGACCTCGGGGGCGGGTGGCGGGGGCGGAGGCTTCGAGCCGCAGGCGACCAGGACGAGCACCGCGGAGCACAGGGCGCGCTTCATTCTCGCGAAGGTAGCACCGCGCGCTTGCGTCGCGCGCGATCCGCCCGCACGTTTGGCCGGCTTGAGCCTCCACGAAAACCCCGCACCGCAGAAGACCAGGAACGATCTCGAGTGGGATCGCGTTCTCGCCGCGCTCGCCGACCGATGCGCGACGGCCATGGGGCGCACAGAGGCGCTCGCGCTCCCGTTCGCCGAGACGCACGAAGAAGCGCGCACTCGCCTCGCCGAGGCGAGCGAGGCGTGCGCGCTCGCCGCCAAGGGGGAGATGCTCCCGCTCGCGCCGCTGCCGGACGTCGCCGAGGCGGTGAGCCGGCTTCGGGTGGGGGGCGCGCTCGGCCCCTCGGAGCTTCGCGCCCTCTCGCACGTGCTCGGCTCGGCGCGCGCGCTTCGACGCTTCCTCGTCGCACGGCGCGTGGAGGCCGCGGCGCTGCACGTGGCGTGCGCTACCGATCCGACGCTCGACTCCCTGGCCGACGAGGTCGCCGGTTGCTTCGAGGCCGACGGGACGCTGGCCGACCGCGCGAGCCCGCGGTTGAAGGAGCTCCGCAGCGAATACTCCGCGTCGCGCGAGCGCATGCTCCGCCGCCTCGAGGAGATGATGACCAAGTACGAGGCCGTCCTCCAGGATCGCTTCGTCACGGAGCGCGAGGGGCGCTGGGTCGTCCCGGTGCGGAGCGACGCCCACGAGCGGTTCCCCGGGATCGTGCACGCGACGAGCGCGAGCGGATCGACCTTCTTCGTGGAGCCCCGCGCCGTGATCCCGATGGGCAATCGACTGAAGGTGCTCGAGGCGGACGTGCAAAGGGAGGAGATCGCCATCTATACGCGGCTCTCGTCGCTGCTCGGCGACTCGCTGGCGAGCATCGAGGCGGCCGTGGTCGCCATCGCGCGGGCCGACGTCCGCGCGGCGACGGCGAAGCTCGCGGGGGAGCTGACGCTGGTCTTCCCCGAGGTGACGGACGAGCCCCGCGTCGACCTTCGCGGCGCACGCCACCCGCTCCTCGCGCTGGACGGCGTGGCCGTCGTGCCGAGCGACCTCGCGGTCCACAGCCGTCACGCGGTCGTCGTGAGCGGGCCCAACGCGGGGGGGAAGACCGTCGCCCTGAAGACGATGGGGCTCGCGGCGCTCATGCTGCGCGCTGGGCTCCCGGTCGCGTGCGACGTGGGGAGCGCGCTCGGCCTGTTCGACGTCGTGCTCACCGACGTGGGGGACGACCAGAGCCTGCACGCGAACCTCTCGACGTTCAGCGCGCACGTGCGGAACCTCGCCGCCATCCTCGAAGAGACCCGCCCCGGCGCGCTCGTGCTCCTCGACGAGCTGGCGACGGGGACCGATCCTCGCGAGGGGGAGGCGCTCGCGGCGGGGGTGCTCGATTCGCTGTGTGCGCGGGGGGGTGCCGTCGTGGCGACGACGCACTACGAAGGGCTGAAGGCGCTGGCGCTGGCCGATCCGCGCTTCCGCAACGCGAGCGTCGGGTTCGACCTGGCTACGATGACGCCGACCTTCCGCCTGGCGCTCGATCTACCGGGGCAGTCGAGCGCGCTCGCCGTGGCCAAGCGGTTCGGGATGCCGTCGACCGTGATCGAGCGCGCCGAGCGCTTCCTCACGCGCGAGGACGTGAGCTTCGAGAGCGTCGTGAAGAAGCTCAACGACGAGCGGGCGGCGCTCGAGCTCGCGCGTCACGCGGCGATCGCGCGGGAGCACGAGGCCGAGCTGGCGCGCGCGCGTTACGAAGAAGCCACCGCCGCGGCGCGGGACCGCGACAAGCGCGAGCTCACGCGCGAAGCGGAGGCGCTGCTCGCGGGGGTGCGGCGCGCGCGCGAGGAGCTGCGGGCGGCGCAAGCGAAGCTGCGGACGAAGAAGCTCGACGAAGGGGACATCCGCGAGGCGTCGCGGGCGCTGGAGCGCGTGGCGAGCGCGGTCGCGATCGGCGGCGAGCTGGAGTCGCTCGTCGTGCCGGACCGCGAGGGGGTGCGCGAGCGCGTGCGGGCCGTCGACGTGAAGAAGGGGGCCCGCGTGTGGGTGCCCAAGCTCCGCGCCGACGCCGAGGTGATCGACGTCTCCGGCACGAGCGTGCGCGTCGCCGCGGGGGCTCTCAAGCTCACGGTGCAGCTCGACGAGCTCCGGGCGAGCGCGCTCGCGGCCGAGCAGGAGAGCGCCGGCAAGGGGGCCCCGAAGCGGGTGCAGGGGGCCCCGAAGAGCGAGGCGATCGAACCGGCGATGCAGACGAGCGACAACTCGTGCGACCTCCGAGGGCTCCGTGCCGACGACGCGCTCTCGCTGGCGAACACGTTCCTCGATCGGTCGCTGAACGCCGGAAGGCGCGTCGCCTTCCTCATTCACGGGCACGGCACCGGCGCGCTGCGGGACGTCATCCGCAAGGAGCTGCGCGAGAGCCGCTACGTCTCGACCTTCCGTTCGGGTACCAGCGACGAGGGGGGCGACGGCGTGACCGTCGTTTGGCTCGCCTAGAGGCGTGCGACAGGCGTCACGGCGACGATGCCGTCCACGTAGGACGTTTCCTCCGAGGCGTCCGCGATCCAGTCTCGCGTTTGGCAAGCGCTTGCGTGCGTGACAAGCGCGCCGCGGGGTGCAGAATGCGCGGCTGTAAGCGTGGGATCCAGCGCCCCAGTCCAGGTCATAGCGGGCACGATGATCGGCCCGTACGTCGTCGAGCGGAAGCTCGCGCAAGGGGGGATGAGCGTCCTCTTCCTCGCCCATGACACGCAGCTCGATCGCCCCGTCGCGCTCAAGATGCTGGCCGAGGAGGTGGCGACGAACGCGACGCGGACGCGGATGCTGCGCGAGGCACGAACGCTCGCCGCGGTGGACCACGAAGGCATCGTGCGCATCTACGGCGCGGGCGAGCACGAGGGGAAGCCGTGGATCGCGATGGAGCTGGTCCGCGGGACCGACCTGAAGAGGCTCCTGGCCGAACGCGGCCCGGTCCCCGCATCGCGCGCGCTCCGGTGGATGCTCCAGGCGACCGAAGCGCTGGCCGCCGCGCACGACGTGGGCGTCGTGCATCGCGACCTCAAGCCGTCGAACCTGCTGCTGACGCACGACGACCGCATCAAGGTGGTCGACTTCGGCGTGGCCAAGCGACGCATGGATGCGCCGGGCTCGGGCGACGTGCTGACGACGCAGGGGGAGATCCTGGGTACCCCCGCGTACCTCTCGCCCGAGCAACTCGAGCACGGCCTGGCCGACGAGCGGAGCGACGTGTGGGGGCTCGGGTGCGTGCTCTTCGAGCTCTGCATGGGGGCGCCCCCGTTCGGACGCGCGAGCTCGGCCGCGACGACCGCGTCGATCCTGCGCGACGATCCGGTGTTCTCGAACACGCTGGCCGCGCCGGTGGTCGACGTCATCACGGCGTGCCTCCGCAAGAACTCGTTCGCGCGCGTGGCCTCGATGCGGGAGCTGGGCGCCTTGATACGCGACGCGCTCGAGCAGGCGTACGCGCCGCAGGGGACGAGCGTGCGCCCTTCGGACAAGATCCCGACGCACGAGAGGGTCTCGACGCACGAGAGGGCCTCGACGCACGAGCGCTCGTCGCGCGCGGCACCGGTGCGGAAGTCGGTCCCCCCGCTCGCGCCGAGCAGCGCCCCCTTTCCGTCGGCTCCCCCGCCCCGCGCAAGCGAGATGCCGCCGGCGCAAGCGCCGCTCCACCGTCCTAGCGTCGGGCCGCGCGCGAGCCGTACGTCGGTCCCACCTCCCGCGCAGGCCTCCGGGTCGGTCCGCGTCGTGCGCGGGCGCATGAAGGGGACCGCCGTTCGAAGCGGCCTGCTCTGGTTCGCGACCCGCTACGGGACCGAAGCGGTCACGCGCATGTGGGACCACGCGTCGACCGAGCTTCGCGCGATGGTGCGTCTGGACGACCCCTCGTTCGGGATCGTCGCTTCGGGCTGGTACGACACGCGCCTCGTGGGCGAGCTGCTGAAGGCGCTCGAGGAGTCGATCGGCGTCGAGGACAGGGACGCCTGGGCCAGCGCGCTCGCCGAGGCGATCGCGAAGGACAACGTCAACGGCGTGTACCGCTCGCTCTTCCGCCTCATCACGACCCCCGCGATGCTCGAGGCCAACGCGCAGCGCGTCTGGAGCACGTACTGCGACGAGGGGAACCTCATCGCGCACGCGCCGCGGGCCGGCGAGCTCCAGATGGAGATTCGCCACTGGACGCACCACCACGAGCAGACGTGTCGCATCGTGGGGTTCGCGGCGCAGCACATCCTCCGCGCCATCGGCTACGAGGCGCTCGTCGTCGAGCGGACGCAGTGCGTCTCGGACGGCGACCCCGTGTGCGCGTTCGAGGGGATGTACCTCCCGAAGTAGAGGACGGGCGCCGCCTCCGGCGACTACTCGCGCGGCACGCGGATGGCGCCGCGGACGACGGCGTCGCGCAGAGCGTCCACGCGAAGCTTCACGTCGTCGGGGATCGACGCGCCGTGCGCGCCGTCGCGCACGTAGCTGACGGCGCCGTCGCGGAGGCCGAGCTCGTGCACGCCGGGCTCGAACCTCCCCTCGACCGCAGCGCGGATCGCCTCCTCCACCGCGACGTCGCCGCGCTTCACCATGCTCGTGAGCACCGTGCCCGGCATCTCGTCGTACTGGTCGGCATCGACGCCGATGGCCCACACGCGGTTCTCCTTCGCGGCCTCGAACACGCCGTGCCCGGTGGCTCCGGCCGCGTGGTAGAGCACGTCCGCCCCCTCGGCGATCTCGCTGATCGCCAGCGCCTTCCCCTTCGACGGGTCCCGGAACGCGTCGGGGCTCTCGCCCGCATAGGCCGAGTGGACGACGCAGTCGGCGCACGCCGCCTTCACGCCGGCCACGTAGCCGACCTCGAACTTGCGGATGAGCGGCCCGGTCATCCCGCCCACGAAGCCCACCGCGTGCGACTTCGACATGAAACCGGCCACGGCGCCGACGAGGAACGACGCCTCCTCTTCGCGGAAGTCGAGCCCCTCGACGTTCGGAGGGGTACCCGACGGAGGGGGGGCGTAGTCGATGCAGGCGAAGTGGACGTTCGGGTAGTCGTGCGCGACGCGGTCGACGTCGCTGGAGAAGATGAAGCCCACGCCGATCACGAGATCGAACCCGCGCGCCGCGAAGAGGCGCATGGCGGCCTCGCGGTCCTCGCTCCCGGTGGGCTCGAGGTACGAGCCCTGCACGCCCAGCTCCTGCTCGGCGCGCGTGAGGCCCGCGTAGGCCGCGTCGTTGAAGCTCTTGTCGCCGCGCCCCCCCACGTCGAACACGAGCCCGATGCGCCCCTTCCCGACCGTCTCGTGCGCGGGGCCCGAGTCTGCACGGCGCGCAGGGAGGAACGTGAGCGCCGCGCCGGCCACGAAGAGCGCGATCGTCGCGGACAGCGGCCCCGTGAGCGTCACGAGAGCTCCTTCACCGGCCCCGGCGCCGCGCCGAGCGCGCGCAATCGCTCGACCCCGCGGCCGTCGCCGTGGGCGTCGACCTCGATGAAGATCTTCCGCATCTGCGGCAGCTCGGCACGGATGCGCGTCTCGATCAGGTTCGTCGTCTCCTCGATCGCCGCGGCGGTCATGTCGTCGCGGAACGCCACCTTGAGCGCGAGGATCACGACGTCGGGGCCGAGGTGCATCGTGAGGAGCTGCGTCACGCGATCGACGCCGCGCGTCTGCTCGGTGAGCACCAGCGCGCGCGCCTGCTCCTCGGGCGACGCGCTCTCCCCGATGAGCAGCCCGTGGGTGATGCGCGCAATGACGATGGCCACGAACGCGAGCAGGAGCCCGATGAGGACGCTGCCGAGCGCGTCGTAGAGCGCGAGGCCCGTGAAGTGCGTGAGCGTGATCGCGACGAGCGCGAGGATGAGGCCGAGGATGGCCGTCGCGTCCTCGGCGAGGACCAGCGGGATGGTCGGGTCGCGCGTCTCGAAGATGACCTTCGCGAGCGAGCGACCGCGCGTCATCTTCTGGAGCTCGATCCACGCGACACGGAAGCTCATCGCCTCCATCGCGAGCGAGACGCCGAGCACCGCGTAGCTCCACGCCAGCATCCGCGGCTCGGGGGCGCCCGGCTCGAACAGCTCGTGGATCCCCTGGAAGACGGCGAAGGCCCCGCCCACGCTGAACAGCATGAGCGCCACGACGAACGGCCAGAAGTACCGCTCGCTCGAGCGACCGAACGGGAACCGCTCGTCGGCCGGTCGGGCCGCGAGGCGCATGCCGATGAGGAGCAGCGCCTGGTTGCCCGTATCGGCGAGGGAGTGCACCGCCTCGGCGAGCGTGGAGGTCGAGTGCGAGAGGAACGCCGCGCCGAACTTGCACGCGGCGATGGCGACGTTCCCGGCGAGCGCCGCGATCACGACCTTTCTGGTGTCCGGCACGCTCATCGGAAGGTGGCGACGCTAGCGCGCTTCGTCTCCGCGGGGGACGACGACCACGCGCACCCGCGCGCGCGCCGACTGGAGGAACGACATCTCGGCGACCCGGAGCCTCTCCTCGACGAACCACCGCTCGAGCGCGGCCCGCACCTGGTCGAACGGCCGGTTCTTGAAGGGGTGAGCGCTGGTGCGGAACACCTCGCGCAGCTGCTCTTCGGTCGGGCGGAGCAGCGGCGTGAGCGTGCGGTCGACGTACCAGGCGGCGCGCACGCGACGGCGGACGAGCGCGTCCACCTCGGCCTCGTCGATCCCCTCCTGGGTCATCGCCGTGCGGAGCGCGTCGGCCCCCCCGACGCGCTCGGTCAGTCCGAGGCGCTCGTCGGCCACGAGACCCGGCAGGCCGGCCGGCGTAGCGCCCGATTGCACCGCGAGCGCGGAGAGCATGTCCTCGGCCACATGGCGGTCGAGCGCCGCGCGCACGAATCGGTCTTCGTACTGCGACTGCACAGGCGCCTGCTCGGCGAGCGCCTCGATGCGCGTCTCGAACGCCAGCATTCTCTCGCTCACGAAGCGGGGATGCGAGGAGCCCCCCGTCTCGGGCGCGTAGTAGCGCACGGCGACGCGGTCGACCGTGGCCTTGGGTGCGCCCGCGGCGTGCGCGACGCTCGCGGAGAGCGCGATCGCGACGACGATCGCGCTCGTGCGCATCACGCCTTCTCGTCCGCCGTCGCCGGGGCCTTCGCCACTACCCCCTCGACGCGCTCTTCGCGCTGGTGCTCGTGGTGATGCGCGAACCCGCGCGCCGCGCGCCGCGCCTTCAGGAACTCGGCGAACGACACGAGCGTCTCCAGCTCGCGCGGGCCCAGCGACTCCGACAGCTCGCGCAGCTGCACGCGGCTCGCCTCGGCGTTTCGCGTGCGACGGCCGCTGGCCGACTTCGGCCCCTCGAGATCGCTCGTCGACGGGGGCGCGAGCACGCTGTCGGGGATGGGCTCGCTCTCGGGCGGTGCGGTGGAGTCCGCCCACTGCGGGCGCTCGGTGGCCTTGATGGCGTGCGCGCTCAACCATGCCTCCATGAACGTGCGGAGCCGCTCGCTCCGGAACGTGAACCAGCGCTCCCTTTCGGGGCCGAACGCCATGAGGACGTCCTTGAACCGGCGGAACGCTCCCTTGCCGTCGATGGCCTGCGCGAGCTTGCCGCGCAGATCGAGCTCATCGACCATGGGGATGAACCTCTCCATCCACCGGTACTGCTCCCGCGAGCTCACCGGGTCGATGCGGAGGTAGTTCCCGTCGGAGGCGATGCGTACGTGCATCTGCGGGTCGGCCACGCCGTCGACCACGCGCAGCACCTCGCCTGTCGTGAGGTGGAGGTACGAGTGGACCTCCGGGGCGTTGTTCTCGAAGGCGTCTTCCAGCGCCTCCCAATCCACGGGCACTTCGCGTACGGGGCCGGTCGGCACCGCGCGTTCGGATTCCTGAGTCATCGCGTCGTTTCCCTTCCGTCCAACGTCGTCGCTCGCGGGCACGCTCGAGGCGTGCGCGGTGGGCTGCCGCCCGTGACCTCTGGGCTGGAGAGGGCACGAACGCGGGTGAGGCGTTGGAAAAGCTGCGGACCTAGCAGGTTCGCACGCGCGCGAGCGCTACGGAAGGGGGTGGTTTCAGGCGCCGGGGATCGGCGACGGCGCAGGCACTTCCGGCGGCGTGGACGGCGCGGGGGTGGCTCCCGAGCCGGGTGACGGCTGGAGCTGCGACGGCGCGGGGTCCTGCGACGGCTGCGTGGGCGAATTCGGAGCCGATTCCGAGGCCTGCGCGAGCGCCGCTGTGAGCAGCAAGGCGCTGCACAAGGCGAGGGCGAAGGTCCGCGGAAAGCTCGAGCGCATCGGGGCTCCTTTCTGTCACGCGCTGGACTGTAGAGCAACAGTCGCTGGTGCACTTTTGAATCAGGCGCGGGAGCGAGAGCGTTTAACCGCATCCTTCCATCGAGCTAGGTGAGCCTCGCGATCGGCCTCGGCCATGGCGGGGGCGATGCGCGACCCGATCTTCCGCATCTTCGCGGCGCTCGAGGGGTCGCACAGGCCGGCCCCGACGCCTGCCAGCATCGCCGCGCCGCGCCCCGTCGACTCGAGCTCCGTCGGCCGCTCGACGACGACGCGCGCAATGTCGGCCTGGAACTGCATCAGCAGGTCGTTCGCCGCGGCCCCCCCGTCCACGCGCAGCGAGCGGAGGGTCCTCTTCGCATCGGTCTGCATCGCGTCGAGCAGGTCCCACACCTGGAAGGCGACCCCCTCGAGCGTCGCGCGCGCCAGGTGCCCCGCCTTCGTGCCGCGCGTGATGCCGGTGATGATGCCGCGCGCGTCCTGGTCCCAGTGCGGCGCGCCGAGCCCCGCCAGCGCCGGCACGAACGCCACGCCGTCGCTCGATTCGACCGTGCGCGCGAGCGCCTCGACCTCGCTGGCGCTCTTGATGATGCCGAGGCCGTCGCGCAGCCACTGCACCGCAGCCCCCGCGATGAACGCGCTCCCTTCGAGCGCGTACGTCATCGGCTGCGCGCCGAGCTTCCACGCCACCGTCGTGACCAGGCCGTTGCCGCTGAGGAGCGGTTTGTCGCCGATGTTCATCAGCACGAACGCGCCGGTGCCGTACGTGCACTTCGCGTCCCCCTCGGCGAAGCACGCCTGGCCGAAGAGCGCCGCCTGCTGGTCCCCGGCGATGCCCGCGATCGGAATCCCGTCCGGCAGGAAGCCCGCACCGCGCGTCGTGGCCACCACCTCGGCGCTCGCCTTGATCGCCGGCAGCATCGAGGACGGCACGCGGAACGTCGCGCACAGCTCGGGGTCCCACGCGCCCGTGGCGAGGTTCATCAGCAGCGTGCGCGAGGCGTTCGTCACGTCGGTCACGTGGCTCGCGCCCGACGTGAGCCGGTGCACCAGGAACGAGTCGATCGTCCCGAACGCCAGCTCGCCCTTTTCGGCCTTGGCGCGCGCGCCGTCGACCGCGTCGAGGATCCACGCCACCTTCGTCCCCGAGAAGTACGCGTCGACCACCAGGCCCGTCCGCTCGCGCACGCGCGCCTCGTGCCCCGCCTTCTTCAGCGCGTCGCACACGCCCGCCGTGCGCCGGTCCTGCCACACGATCGCGCGGTGGATCGGCTCGCCCGTCTTCCTGTCCCAGACGAGCGTCGTCTCCCGCTGGTTCGTGATGCCGATGGCGGCGACCTGCGCCCCGTCCACCTTCGCGTTCGCGAGCGCCGTCGTGACCGCGCGCCCGACCGAGCTCCAGATCTCGGCCGCGTCGTGCTCGACCCACGCGGGCTTGGGGAAGTACTGCGGGAACTCGACCGTGGCGCGGCCCAGCGTTTCGCCCTCGAGCGAGACGACGAGCGCGGTGGTGCCGGTGGTGCCTTGATCGATGGCGAGGAGGTGTTTCGCGGGCATGGCCCTGGGATACCCGCGCGGCCCGGTGCGGTTCAAGTCGCGTCAGGGAACAAAGCGCGCGAGGCGCGGGTTTCGTTGGCGATGAGCTCTTCGTTCTCCTTCCTCACGCTGCGGCGCGACCTCCTTTCGCTCGCCATCATCGTCGCGGTCGTGGCGAGCGCGCGAAGCTCGCTGGCCGATCACTACGTGGTCCCGACCGGCTCGATGCTCCCCACGGTGCAGCTGGACGACCACGTGCTCGTGGACAAGCTCGCCTACGGCCTCCGCGTGCCGTTCGGGGAGAGCTACGCCGTCCGCTTCGCGCCCCCCGCGCGCGGCGACGTGGTCGTCCTCCGGTCGCCCGAGGACGGGACGATCTTGCTCAAGCGCGTCGTCGGCGTACCGGGCGACGAGCTGAGCGTCGTCGATGGCGCGCTGCGGATCGACGGGCACGCGATGCCGATCGTCGTCGGCGCCCGAGGGCCGGTCGAGCTGCTCGGCCGCGTGACGCACGACATCAGCTTCGCGTACGGCGGCGGCCCCGACTTCGGCCCGCTGCGCGTCCCGCAGGACCGCTTCCTCGTGCTGGGGGACAACCGCGGAAACAGCAAGGACGGGCGGTACTTCGGCCTCGTGGCGCGCGACGCGATCGTCGGGCGGGTCGAGGGGGTCGTGCTGCGGCACGGGGCGCTGACGTGGGTGGGGCTGGCGGGCGGAGCGAAGTAGGCCGGCGCGTCCGAGGCGGCGGCAGCGGCGGCCGAGGCCTCGGCAGTGACGACCGGTGCCCTGGCAGCGACCGCCGAAGCCTCGGCAGCGACGACCGGTGCCCTGGCAGCGACCGCCGAGGCCTTGGAAGCGACGGCCGGTGCCTCGGCAGCGACGACCGATGCCTCGGCAGCGACGACCGGTGCCTCGGCAGCGACGACCGATGCCTCGGCAGCGACGACCGGTGCCTCGGCAGCGACGCCCGATGCCTTGGAAACGACGACCGGTGCCTCGGCAGCGACGACCGGTGCCTCGGCAGCGACGCCCGACGCACGCTCGTCACCTTCGAGCGCGTCTCCGCGCCTCCCGCTCGTCGGATCCCCCGTTGGGCCCGAGCGCAATCCGTGCTCATCTCCGCCGCCGTGACCCCCTCCCCGCTCTTCGGTTCGCGCCGCGCCTCGCTCTTCACCGCTTCCGCGGCGTTCGCTGCGCTCACGGCCTGCGCCCCGAGCGAAACCCCTCCCCCGCCCGTCGCCCCCACCCCGGCGGTCGCGGTCATCACGCCGCCTCTGGTCGACGCCGGCACGACGCCGCTCGTCCACGTCCAGATCCTGGCCTTCAACGACTTCCACGGGCACCTCCTCCCCCCGTCCGGCACCAACGGCATCATCGTGGCCCCCGCCGGCGACCCCATCGCGTCGCTCCCCGGCACGAAGGTCCTCGAGGACGCCGGCGTCGCGCTCGTCCCGGCCGGCGGTGCGGCGTACCTCGCGTCGCGCGTCGCGTCGCTGCGCGCGCAGAACCCGAACACGGTGGTCGTCTCCGCCGGCGACCTCACCGGCGCGAGCCCCATGGTCTCGAACCTCTTGAAGGACGAGCCGGCGATCGCGGTCATGAACGCGCTCGGCCTCGACTACGAAGCGGTCGGCAACCACGACTTCGACCGCGGCCTGGCCGAGCTCACGAGGCTCGTGCACGGCGAGTGCGACGGCGGCGACTGCGACGGCGGCGCGGGGTGGAGCGGCGCGAAGTTCACGTACCTCGCGGCGAACGTGACGAACACCGCGACGCAGAAGACCGTGTTCCCCTCGTACGCGATCCGCGAGCTCGGCGACGGCGACACGAAGGTGCGCGTCGCGTTCATCGGCGAGACGCTGAAGGGGACGCCGGGCGTGGCCTCGGTGGAAGCGATGAAGGGACTCAGCTTCGCCGACGAAGCAGCGACCGCGAACGCGCTCGTCCCCGAGCTGAAGGCGGCCGGCGTGTCGGCCATCGTGCTCCTGCTCCACCAGGGGGGGCAGCAGCACAAGGGGGGGACGTACGACTCGTGCGTGGAGCTCGATGGTGACCTGACGGGCGTGCTCGACAAGCTCGATCCGGCGATCGAGGTCGTCGTGAGCGGGCACACGCACCAGGCGTACGACTGCGTCGTCGGCGGGCGCCTGGTGACGAGCGCGCAGAGCTACGGCAGGCTCGTGACGAAGATCGACCTCGCGATCGATCCGGTCGCGAAGAGGCTGGTCGAGAAGCACGCGCAGAACCTCGCGGTCACGCACGACCTCACGCCCGACGCGACCGTCGCGCGCATCGTGGACGACTACGCGACGCGCTCGAAGACGCAGACCGAGCGCGTCGTCGGCTGGGTGACGGGCGACATCACCAGCAGCCCGAAGAGCGCGCAGAGCGCGTCGTGCGAGACCCCCATGGGCGACGTCATCGCCGACGCGCAGCGCGAGGCCACGAAGGCCGACGTCGCCCTCATGAACCCCGGCGGCATCCGCGGCGAGCTCTCGGCGAAGCACCCCGGCCGCCCCGACGACGCCATCACGTACGCCGAGGCGTTCGAGGTGCAGCCCTTCGGCAACGACCTCATCACGATGACGCTCACGGGCGCGCAGATCCGGACCTTGCTCGAGGGGGAGTTCGGCCACAAGTCGGAGCCGCGCGTCCTGCAGGTGTCCAATGGCTTCCACTACGCGTACACGTACGACCGCGCGGCGAACTCCGGGACCATCGGCGCCATCACGCTCCACGGCAAGCCGCTCGACGCGGCGAAGAAGTACCGCGTGACGGTCAACTCGTTCCTCGCCGGCGGAGGCGACGCCTTCAAGGTGCTGAAGGAGGGGACCGATCGCGAGGACAACGGCCCCGACATCGACGCGCTCGTCGCCTACCTCGGCAAAGTGGGGACCGAGAAGAAGCCGTTCGCTCCGCCGCGCAAGCTCACGCGCATCGAGGGGAGCTCGTGCAAGTGAAGAGGGGTCACGAGGGAGCGAGCCCGCGACCCCTCACCCCCCAGCCCCCTCTCCCGTGAAGGGAGAGGGGTAGCCGAACGAGCTCCGCTCCCCTCTCCCCTTGTGGGCGAGGGGCTGGGGGTGAGGGTTCGCGCGCCCGCGCGCAATAGTGAGCGCTACGTCGCGCCGAGTGAGCGTGCCCTGGCGAAGAGCGCGTCGTGCGCGCGTGGGCGTGCGGCCCGGATCGCGAGGTGCTCGCGCGTCGGGTGGACGCGGTTGGTGAGCAGCGCGACGACGGCGCGCGCGTCGGGGTCGATCCAGAGGCTGGTCCCGGTGAACCCGAGGTGCCCGAACGTCCTCGGCCCTGCGAGCCTCCCCGCGCTGGACCCCACCGTGCTCTTCCCGTCGAACCCGGCGCGTAGCGTCCCCCCGGTGCGCGGCGAGACGAGCCACGCGAGCGATCGCGCAGCCCCCAGGCGCGCCTCGAAGCCGTACGCCGGCAAGAGCGAGTCGAGCAGCGCGCTCCCGAACGCCATCACCGCCGCGACCGTGCCGTACATCCCGGCGTGCCCCGACCCGCCGGTCGCGGTGAGCGCCCACGCGTTCTCGTCGTGCACCCGCCCGCACACGACGCCGCCGCGCCACGCCACGTCCTCGGTCGGCGCCGCCTCGCGTGCGAGGTCCCTCCCGAGCGCTTCCAGCTCACGCGCCGTCCCCAGCTCCCTCTCGAGCCCGAGGGGCGCCGCGACGAGGCGCGCGATCGCCTCACCTGCGTCGCGCGTGCCGACACACCGCGCGAGCGCCGCGCCCGCCAGCACGTAGCCGAGGTCGCTGTAGACCGGAGCGAACCCTTCCGCCGGCACGGGGCCGCGCGCGTCGTCTCGCCGCGCGTTCGCCGCCGTGACCAGCGCCGCCGCGGCGTCGACGGCCGCGCCCTCGAGCAACGGCGCGAAGAGCGGCGCGTGCGCTTCCAGCCCCGCGCGGTGCGAGAGGAGCAGCTCGAGCGGGATCTCGCCGCTCGCCGTGCGGACCAGCTCGGGCACGAGCGCCCCCAGCGTCGCGCGCGGGTCGATCCCGGCGCGCGCGATCGCCACCGCGGTCATCGGCTTGGTGAGGCTCGCGAGATCGAAGAGCGTGGCGGTCGCGCCACCGAGCTCCACGTGCCACGAGGTCTCGCTGCGCCCCGCGCACCCGGTCGCCGCGAGGGGCGCGACCCCTTCGCTGACGATCGCTTCCGCAACTGCTTCCGCATCCAGCCCCGAGGGGGGCGGGCGCTCCGAGGCCGACGGTGCGTGGTTTCCGGCGGGTGTAGTCACGGTCTGCGTACTTTGACCCATCGCTCTCGAGGCTCGTACACTGCCTGGGGGAGAGATCCAACCGATGGCGGAATTTGTCTGGGAGGCGCGCGCGCGCACCGGAGAGCTCAGGAAGGGCTCGATGGAGGCCGACGACGCGGAAGCCGTCAACGAGCGCCTCCGCGGGCAGCAGCTCACGCCGACGAAGGTGAAGAAGAAGGGGAAGGAGTTCTCCTTCTCCTTCGGCTCGGGCGTCAGCGGCAAAGACATCGTCACGTTCACGCGCCTCTTCGCCACGATGATCGACGCCGGCCTCCCCATCGTGCAGTGCCTGGAGATTCTCCAGGGGCAGACTGACAACAAGATCTTCGCGGGCGTGCTCCGCGACGTGAAGGCCAGCGTCGAGCAGGGGGCCACGTTCAGCGACTCGCTGCGTCGCCACCCGAAGGTGTTCGACCCGCTCTACACGAACCTCATCCAGGCGGGCGAGGTGGGCGGCATCCTCGACACGATCATGAATCGTCTCGCCGTCTACAACGAAAAGAACATGAAGCTGAAGCGGCAGGTGAAGGGGGCCATGATCTACCCCTCGTCGGTCGTCGTCATCTTCACGGGCGTGCTCTGCGTGCTCCTCGGCTTCGTCATCCCGTCGTTCAAGAACATCTTCCGCGACCTCGGCTCGCCCGACGATCTCCCGCAGCTCACGCAGTACGTCATCGCCGTCAGCGAGGCGTTCACGCACAACATCCTGTGGGTCTTCCTGGGCGGCAGCGCGTTCGTCTACGGCATCTCGCGCATCTACAAGACGCCGGGCGGGAAGCGCTGGATGCACCGCCAGCTGCTCCGCATGCCGGTCATGGGGCCGGTCATGCGCAAGATCGCCGTCGCGCGCTTCACGCGCACGTGCGGCACGCTCCTCTCGTCAGGCGTCCCCATCCTCGACGCGCTCGAGATCGTCGCCAAGACGGCCGGCAACATGGTCGTCGAAGAGGCCATCCTCTACGCCCGCCTGAAGATCAGCGAGGGGAAGAACATGGCCGGCCCGCTGATGGAGACGAACGTCTTCCCGCCGATGGTCGTGCAGATGGTCGGCGTCGGCGAGCAGACGGGCGCGCTCGACGCGATGCTCTCCAAGATCGCCGACTTCTACGAGGACGAGGTCGACGTCGCCGTCGCCGGGCTCACCAGCCTCATCGAGCCGATCATGATGGTCGTCATCGGCGGCACCGTCGGCGTCGTGCTCATCTCGATGTACCTGCCGATCTTCGCCATGGCCGGCAAAATCAAGGCGGGCTAGCCGACTCATGGAGCTGGGCGCGGCCGTCGTCCGCCCGGAGGCGGGAGGAGATCGCGCGATGACCGGGAGGCTCGCCGCCATCACCGGCGCGCGCCTCCTGTTCCTCACGCTGCTGCTCGGCGCGACCGCGTTCTTCTACCTGCGCGGCGATCTCGAGATCTACCCGCGCTCGCTCCGCATCACGTTCGCGACGATCGCCGGCGCCTACGCCCTGGGGGCCGCGTACGCCGTTTCCCTGCGCGTCGGCGTCCCTTCCGCGCCGCTCGCCTACACGCAGATCGTGCTCGACCAGGTGACGTGGACGGCGATCGTCTACGTGACCGGCGGCGCGACGAGCGGCGCGACGTCGTTCTACGCGCTCACGTGCCTCGTGGGCGCGATGCTCATCGGCCTTCGCGGGGCGACGCTCGGCGCGCTGACCGGCATCGGGCTCTACGCGGCGCTGTGCATGGCGTTCGTCTGGCACTGGCTCCCCGCGCCGAGCGATCAGCCCGGGTACGTGACCTCGATGGGGGAGATCGTCTACCCGCTCCTGGTCAACACGCTGGGCATCGGCGTCGTCGCGCTCCTCGCCGGCTACCTCGCTGAGCGCCTCCGCTTGACCGGGGGCGAGCTCGAGGACGCGACGCGACGCGCGCAGGAGGCGGAGCGCCTTGCGCTGCTCGGCCGGCTGGCCGCTGGGCTGGCGCACGAGATCCGCAACCCGCTGGGGTCGATCTCGGGCTCGATCGAGATGCTCCACGAGTCGCCGAACCTCACGGACGAAGAGAAGCAGCTGTGCGCGATCGTGCAGCGCGAGGCGGCGCGCCTGAACCACCTCGTGACCGACATGCTCGACCTGTCGAAGCCGAAGCTGCCGCGTGTCGAGCGGGTCGATGTCGCCGCGCTCGCCCGCGACGTCGTCGCGCTCGCCGCCCGCTCGGAGCGGAGCGGCGCGGGGGACGTGACGGTGGCGTACGAGGGACCCGACGGCGCCGCGTACGCGCAGTGCGACGGCGAGCAGATGCGCCAGGTGGTGTGGAACCTCGTTCGTAATGCGGTCCAGGCGAGCGGGGCCGGAACGCAAGTGCGCGTGATCGTCCGCACGGACCCCGAGGGGGTCGAGCTATCGGTCGCCGACACCGGGCCGGGCATCGACGAATCGGCGAGGGACAAGCTGTTCGACGTGTTCTTCACGACGCGTCCGCACGGCGCCGGCATGGGCCTCGCCGTGGTGAAGCGAATCATCGACGACCACGCCCCCTTCGGTGCCAGCATCGCCGTCGACAGCGCCGGAACCGGCGGCGCCACGTTCCGCGTTCATTTGCGCGCGACGTGACTCGTGGCATGAGATTCGCTCTGGTGCCCCGTCGGGCGCGATGAATGAACCGCGCCTCCGCGCGTCAAACGGGACGATACCGAAAGGACCGAGTCGATGAGCTTCCGCCGCATGGCTTCTCTTGCAACCGTCGTATCGCTCGCCGTGGCGAGCGCGGCGTCGAACGCGTGGGCCGCCAGCGACCCTCAGGGGTTCGTTCAGGAAGAGCAACAGAAGCTCAACGCTCTGCTCCACCAGCCGGCGTCGGCCGCGCGCGCCGCGCAGATCGAGCACGAGCTCGACTTCATGGTCGACTACGACACGCTCACCCGCCGCGCCTTCGGCGAGCCGTGCCCCCTCTCGATGCCCACGTGCGTCGACCACTGGAAGAACGATCTGAGCGACGCGAACCGGGCCGAAGTGACGGGGCTCCTGAAGAAACTGGTGGTGAAGAACTACCAAAAGAACCTGGAGAAGACGCTCGACTACGACGTCACGTTCCGCGGGACGAAGGACGCCGGTGGCGACACGAAGGTGCGCACCGAAGCGAAGTCGAAGGCCAAGCCGCGCGACCCGGCCGTGCAGGTGGACTACGTCGTCGAGAGCGAGAACGGCCGCTTCAAGGTCGTGGACATCGTGACCGAGGGGTCGAGCCTCACGAAGAACTACTACGACCAGTTCGACAAGAAGCTGCGCGACCCGAACCTCGGCTACGCGAACATCGTTCAGAAGCTGCGCGAGAAGATCGCCGCGCCGTAGCGCCTCTTCTTCAGCGGGGGGGGCGGGGGCGAAGAACCGCGCGCCGGGCCTTCCGTGACGGCGAGCGCGTGCGCCCAGACCTCGCGCGTCGCGGGGTGCGCGAACGGGAGGAGCGCCCTCGCGAGCGCGACCGCCGTTGGGAAGCGCGCGCGCGGGTCGCGGCGAAGAGCGCAGAGCACGACCTCTTCGAATGCGGCGGGGAGCTCTGGAGCGATCGACCGCAAGGCGGGGAGCGGCCTGTCGGTGAGGTGCGCCTGCACGACGGAGAACCCCGTCGAGCCGAACGGGCCGCGGCCGGCCGCGCACTCGAAGAGCATCAGCCCGAGGGCGTAGAGGTCGCATGGCGTGCCGACGACGCCGGAGCACGCCGTCTCGGGCGCCAGGTACCGCATCGTCCCCAGCACGCCGGTCCCCTGCGACAGGTCCGACTCGGGGCTCCCCGCGATCTTGGAGAGCCCGAAGTCGAGCACCTTCGGGACGATTCCCTCGGACCCGCGCGCCAGCATCACGTTCGAAGGTTTGAGATCGCGGTGGATGATCCCCGCGCGATGCGCCGCGGCGATCGCGGTGCACACCGGGAGGAACACGGCGGCGATCTCCTGGAGGTCGAGGCGCACCGATCGCGCGAGGCGCATGGCCAGCGTCTCGCCGTCGAGCATCTCCATCACGAGGTACGGTCGCCCCGCTTCGACGCCGACCTCGTGCGCCGCGACGACGTGCGGGTGCTCGAGGTGCGCGATGATCCGCGCTTCGCGCTCGAAGCGCGCGACGATGACCGGCTGCTCCGCGTGCGCTCCGGCGAGCGTCTTGATCGCGACGCGGCGCCCCGTGCGCGTGTGCACGGCTTCGACGACGACCCCCGCCCCGCCCCGCCCGATGACCCGCAGCGCGCGGTAAGGGCCGAAGGTGGCGGAGGGGAGCGCCGAGTCGTTCATGGGCAAGGGTGGATTCTGCCCCTCCGCCGCTGTCGCTCAAGTCACCCGAACGGACTACGGAACCTCACAGAGCGCCGCGTGTTCCGCCCCGCCGGCATCGCTCGCGCTCGCGGCGTGCGCGAGCTCGGAATCGAGCTGCGTCGCGCTAACGCTCACGTAGGCGCGCCCCACGCTCCCGGTGATGACCGCGGGTTCCTCGGCCCCCCAGGGGGGCGGCGAGAGGCCGCCTGCGTCGGGAGCGTCCCAACCCCAGGTCCCGTTCAGGTCCGACAGGCCTATCCACGCGCTCGCCGTCCCCCCGAAGTATGCGCCTAGCTCTTTGCCGAGCTGCTCGCGCTCTTCGCGCGATCCGAGCACCGCGAGGCGCCCGCCGACCGCGGCGCACGCCAAGACAGCGTCGTTCGCGCCGAGGCCACCCGCTGCCGCGGGGCTTCCGATGACGACGTAGCGCTTCGAGCTCTCGGTCGCCGCCACGCTGAGGCACGCGTTCGCGCCGCACGCGCGCGTCCGGGAGCCGATCGGCTCGCGCTCGCAGAGGGTGTCGCGAAAGAAGCTCGAGTTGTTGGGCGCCTGGCACTGGCTCTCGAGCCACGGCTGCGACGGCTCGATCGATCCGACGACGCACGCGCCGTTCGGCACGGCTTCGGTCGGGTCCTCCGGGATGCCGCCGTCGGAGGTCTGCGCGAAGCACCCGACGCAGTCCGGGCTCCAGCCCGGCTCGAACGTCGTCTCGAGCGGGAGCCACGTTCGCGACGCGGTGCGACTGATGCCGACCCAGTAGTCGAAGGATGCACCATTGGCGACGAACGCGACCTCCGCCTCGCTCACGAGGCGCACGACGTGCCCGCCCCACCCTTCGCAGTCGCTGATCGCGGCTGCCGACGTCGTGGTCTTCCCAGCCTGGAAGTAGCAATGCTGCGTCGTGGGGTCCTCCAGAAACGTCCCCCCGTCCACGCCGCTGCACGCGACCTTGCAGGCGATGCACGCGTTCGCCGGGAGCCCCGCCTCTCCGCCATCCACGAGGTTCCCCAGGTCGCACTCCTCGCCCGCGTCGGGATCGATGAAGCCGTCGCCGCAAACCGCCAGCGGGCCGGAGGGCTGGCTGATCTCGAGGTCAGGTAAGCACGCCCACGCCGCGCACAGGGCGATCCCGACCGTTGTTCCCGCGATGAACGCTCGCACTCGTGGCTCCCACCTTAGAGGACGTCCAGCGTACAGTTAATGAGCAATCGATGAACGGAAGGGAGCGCCATCTCTCGAGTCCGGACGCGACTCCCGCGTCGGGCGTCGGCCACCTCGCCGGGCGCTATCGCTCGCTCTTCGAGATCGGCCGCGGGGGCATGGCGACCATCGAGGTCGCACTGGAGAGGAGCGGCGGGGGCTTCGAGCGCATCGTCGCCCTGAAGCGCCTGCACCCCCACTCCGCGCGCGAGCGACGCCAGACCGAAGCATTCGTGCGCGAGGCGCGCCTCGCCGTGTGGCTCGTGCACCCGAGCGTCGTGCATGCGTTCGACTTCGGAGAGATCGACGGCGAGCTGTTCCTCGCGATGGAGTACGTCGAAGGAGAGACGCTGTCGGCGATCCTCCGCTTCGCGCGCGAGCGAACGGGGGCAGCGCTGCCGCCGGAGATCGCGGCGTCGATCCTCGCCGACGCCTGCGAAGGGCTCCACGCGGCGCACGAGCTCCGCGATCCGACGACGGGCGCGCCGCTGAACGTGATCCACCGCGACGTGTCGCCGCAGAACGTCATGGTCTCGTACGAGGGGCACGTGAAGCTGCTCGACTTCGGCGTGGCGAAGATGGACTCGGTCGATCCGCTGACGCGCACCGGCGAGGTGAAGGGGAAGACGGCGTACATGTCGCCCGAGCAGGCGATGGGCGATCCGCTCGATCGTCGGAGCGATCTGTTCAGCATGGGCGCGGTGCTCTTCGAGTGCGTTTCGGGGCGCAGGATGTGGGGCAACGGAACGGACCTCGACGTCCTGCGGAAGCTCGCGCTCGAATCGCCGCCGAGCCTCGCCGACGCCGCGCCGATGGCGCCCCGCGAGCTGGTCGAGCTCTGCGCGCGGATGCTGGCGAAGTCGCCGAAGGATCGGCCGGCGACCGCGCGCGTCGTGGCCGAGGAGCTCCGCGCTTTTGCAGCGAAGAGCGTTCCGCCCGTGACGACCAGAGACATCGCGGGGGCGATGCAGGCGCTCTTCGCGACGCAGGCGCAGCAGCGAAAGGAGGTGCTCGACCGCGCCGTGGAGCACGCGGGGCCGACTGCACGCGTCGAGGTTCTTCGAAGGAGCCTCGCCGGTCCGACGGCGCTCGCCGCGCTGAAGCCGTCCGCGAAGTACCTCGTCGCAGCGGAGGTCGCGAGCGATCCGCCACACCGCGCCGACGTCCTCACGCGCACGAGCCGCGAGACGCTGGCGCCGCCCGCGACGAAGAGAGGGCTGGTGGTGTCGGCGATCATCGGGTTGATCATCGCGGGCGCGATCGTCGCGGCGACGACGCACACGTCCCGCACGAGCGCGGTGCCGCTCGCTCTGCCGACTCCGGCCTCCGCCCCGACCCCGACCTCGACTACCCCGAACCCGAACCCGACTTCGACTACCCCGAACCCGACCCCGACCCCGACCGCGAACCCGACCGCGACCCCGACCCCGACGTCGCCCCCCCCCCGTCACCACCCTAAACCCTCCCCGAGCGCGCCCCACGTCGATGTCGACACGAACCCCTTCTAGCCGTCGCGCGCTCCCGCTCCTCGCGCTCCTGCTCGTCTTCACGGCAACCCCGCTCGCCCGTGCCGACGACGATCCCATGGCTCCGTACCGCGGTCGGTTCCAGAGCGGCATGGAGCGCTACAAGGCGGGCGACGCCGCGGGCGCGGTCCACTGGTGGGAGCCGATCTTCACCGACGTCGGCATCGACAAGGGCTACCGCGTCGCCTTCGACCTAGGACGCGCGTACGACAAGCTCGGCAACGTCAAGCTCGCGGCCGCCCGGTACCGCACCTTCCTCGGCGTCGTCGACGCGCGGCGCGCGCGGGGCGAGACCATCGAGCCGGTCGTCGCGACGGAAGAGACCGAGGCGCGCGCGCGCGTCGCGCAGATCGGCGACGTGGGAGAACCCACCCCCGCGCCATCGCCCGTCGCGGCCTCCCCGTCGCCCACGCCCGCTCCCGCATCGGCCCCCGAGCACGCGATCGCCCCGCCCCCGGCAGCGCTTCCCCTCCCTCCTCCCGGCCCCGCTTCGCCTCCGCCGATCCCTCCGCCGACGGCCGCGGAGCACCCGTTCTCCTCGTGGGTGCTCGTCGCCGGCGGCGCGCTCACCGTCGGCGCCGGCGTCGTTTGCGCCGTGGAGTACGCGCGCGCGCTGTCGACCAAGAGCGACTTCAACGCCGCCACCAATGAACCGTCCGCAGCGCAGGGGGCGATCCGCGACACGTATGATGGCATTCGCCCCGTCGCCTACGGAGCGCTCGGCGCCACCGTCGGATTCGCCGCGGTCACGGGTGCGCTCGCCACTTGGTACTTCGCCGGAGCGAAGGAGGGGAGCGGACCGCACCTCAGCGCCGCCCCCACCGCGCACGGCGCGCAGCTCGGAATCTCAGCGCGCTTCTGAGCGTTCCCGCAGCTCCCCCCCGCGCGGCTCTCAGTCCTTCGCGATGCCGTACTTGCGGAGATACGCGCGCACGTGATGGCGCTCCATTCCGCTCTGTCGCGCCATCTCGCTCACGTTCCCCTTCGCCGCGCGCGCCAACGCCGCGAAGTAGTCGCGCTCGAAGGACGCGATCGCCCCCCGCTTCGCCTCGCTGAACGCCGTGGCCGGGTGGCGCACGCTCGCCGGATCACCCTCCGCGCGCGTCAGCGTGAGGACGTCGTCAATCGCCTCGGGCGTGTCGGCCAGCGTCGCCGCGACCGACGCGACGTTCACCAGCTCGCGCACGTTCCCCGGCCAGTCGTGGCTCCCGAGCCTCTGCTCGATCCATGAGACGACGGCGGGCGCCTGCGCTTCGCGTCCCGCCTTCTTGCAGATCTCCTCGACGAGCATGGGGATGTCGCTCACCCGTTCGCGCAGCGCGGGGAGCTCCACGCGCACCTGAGCGATGCGGAAGAAGAGGTCGCTCCGGAACCGCCCGGCGTTCATCTCGACCCCCAGATCGCGGCGCGTCGCGGCGACGACCCGCACGTCCATCGACTCGAACTGCGACCCGCCGACGCGCTTCACCTGACGCTCCGCGAGCGCGCGGAGCAGCTTCGGCTGCAGCTCGATGGGGAGCTCGCCCAGCTCGTCGAAGAAGAGCGTTCCGCCGTCGGCCTCGGCGAGCGCGCCCTTGCGCCTCTCGTTGGCTCCGGTGAACGATCCCTTCTCGTGCCCGAAGAGGATGCTCTCGGCCAGCGTCGGCGGGATCGATCCGCAATCGACGACCACGAACGGCTTGTCCTTCCGGTCGCTCGCGTCGTGGAGCGCCTTGGCGACGAGCTCCTTGCCGGTGCCGGTCTCGCCCAGGATGAGGACCGACAACGGCGTCTTCGCTACGCGCTCCAGCACGCCGAACACGCGGCGCATCTTCGGCGACGTTCCGACCAGCGGCCCGAAGCGATCGGAGAAGCCGACGTCGACGCGGTGCTTCGCCGTCGGGGCGATCTGAATCTTCGACGCGCCGAGCCCGAGCTCGACCGGTGAGGTCACCACCACCTCCCGGACCCGCAGCGCGCCGATGAACGTTCCGTTGGTGCTGCCGAGATCCTTCACCAGGATCCCCTCGTTCACGGCGCGGAGCTCGCAGTGAAACGCGCTCACCTCCGGATCGGCGACGACGATGCCCGCCCCTTCGTCACGCCCGACGACGATCGGGTCCACGTCGACCGCGACGGTCTTGCCGTCCGGCGTCTTGGCCTCGCCCCCACGGACGAACCAGTGGAGCACGCGGGTACGCGTCGGATCGTGCGTCGTCATGGCGCACTCAACGTATCATGCGAAGTGGTGCCCGCTCAGTGGGTGCCCGCGGAGTGCCCGCCTTCGGCGACGGGCTCCGCGTAGACGCTCAGCTGCTCGAGGATCGCGAGCTGGTCGCGCGAGATTCCGACGCCGCGGTCGGAGAAGAACAGGTCGTTCTCCGCGAGCGCAGAGCGCTGCTGCGCGATGAACAGGATCGGGTCACCCGTCTTGGTGTAGCCGAGCTGCGCGAGCGTGTTCTTGGGCCACGAGCCCCCGTCGAAATCGAGCCCCTTGCGGAGCATGTAGAACCCTTCGGGCGGGAGCTTCACGAGCGTGTCGGCCCACGAGAGCCCACGGAACGGGATGCCGGCGCCGTGGAAGTGCCAGCGGTTCAGGATGTTGTGATCCGGAACGATGACGACCGGCAGCCCCGAGTCGGAGTGGTTGTGGAAGTAGACCATCGAGCCGGCGGGGATGGCCGCTTCGTGCTCGGGGAGGGCTTTGGTGGTGCGGTAGAGACCGCAGCTCGGGAGGATGCTCTTCATGCCGGCCATGCATGCACTCCTAGAGCGACGCGCGGCGCGGCGCAACCGTTGCGGTCACTCGGTCGGCTTCTTCGCCTCGGCCTCTTCCGCCACGACCCCGGCGACCGCTTCCGACGCGCGGTGCGTCCCCGATAGACCCACGTACTCCACACCGACGACGAAGCCGTCCGGCTCTTCCTGAAGCCACACGATCCGCGCCCTCTTCGGCGGGGACTCGCCGATGATGATTTCGTACTCGTCGCCGAGCTCGATCTTGCCGGCGTCCTCCTCGAGGATCGCGCGCAGCCCGCCGCGGCTCTCGTTCAGCGCCCACCCTTCGCGCGCGGCCCCGTTCGCCGGGTCGAGCGGCCGGAAGATGACTTTGTCGCTGACCGTCTGCCGCGGCCCACCACGCCGGAGAGCGTGGCTCCCTGGCACATTGGGCATCCCCGTGCTCGGCGTGAGGCTGCGACGCTTGTCCACGAGGACACAGCATAGCAGCAGAACCCCGGAACCCACCGGAACGCAGTTCGGCGATTGCGCGACGGTTGCTTGACGCGATGGCGGACGTTGGCGTGAGATGTGTGTAGGCTCGTTTCCCTGGCGTTCACGAAGCAAGGCATGCCCGCGTACACACCTCAGCAGTTGAAGAAGGCGCTCGTCAGCGCGGGATTCCAGGTCTTCCGGACGCTAGGCGACGAGATCGTGCTTGCAGAGCGCGTGCGGGAGAACCTCATCATGGACTCCGGCGTGCGTCTTCGCGCGAGCGAGCCGCTGCAAGTGAAGGTCATCTTTCGCACCCAACGCGGGCACTTTCCCGGCGAGGACGACGACCATCTCTTCGCCCGCGCCCGCACGCTGGCCGATCCGGCGCGGGTGAACGGCTTCGCGGAGATCACCTGCGGCGCGTCGCCCGTGGTCGACCCGTCCGACCCTTCGCACACGCTCGATACGTTCTTCGAGGTCGTCCTCGCCAAGGAGGCCGAGTCGCTCGAGGTTGCCGTCGAAGGGCTCCGCTTCGCCTTGTCGCTGGAGCGAAGCTCGGACGTGTAAGGGGGGGCCGATCCGCGATCCGGTGGGATTTCGGCAGGTCGCGTGCTATGCGCACCGCCGCCCATGCTCTCTTTGTTTCGTCAGCGCGGCCTCGCTTCCGTCGTCTACGGCGGCATCATCATCTCCATCATCTTCGTCTTCGTCGTTCAGTTCCGACCGAACGCGGGACAGAAGGCGGCCTCGATCAAGGAAGCGTGCGTCGCGACCGTGCGCGGCTGGTGCGTCGATCCGAAGGACTACCGCGCGTCGTACCGGCTGCTGATGCCGCGCGACCAGGAGGGGACGCCGAGTCCCGCGCAGGCCCGGAAGATGGGGCTCGGCAAGATCGCCGTCGATGGCCTGGTCGAGCGCGAGCTGCTCCTCGACGAGGCCGAGCGCATCGGGCTCAAGGTGAGCGACGACGAGATCACCGACCAGATCTTCGAGGGGTGGATCCGCGTGAGCGTGCCGGCGGCGGACCCGCAGGTCGCGTACAAGATGCGCGTCCGCGACGGGATGATCTACGCGGGCTTCAAGGACCCGAAGACCAAGCAGTTCGACGTGAAGACGTACGAGCGCTCGCTGCGAATGCTCGTGGGGCGCTCGGCGACGGAGTTCCGCGAGGAGCAAGGGCGCGAGATCCTCGCCGCCAAGATGCGCGACCTCGTGACGGCGCCCATCCGCGTCAGCGACACGGAGGCGTACGACCTGTACGCAGGGCAGAAGAGCTCGGCGAGCGTGAATACGATCCCGGTGAAGCAGAGCTGGGTGGCGCGCTGGATGCCGCAGCCGGGCACCGCCGACATCGAAGCCTGGACGCACGATCCGGCGAACGCCGACGCCGTGGAGAAGCTGGCGGGGACGCGCGAAGCCGAGGATCTGCCGAAGGCGAACCACATAAGGCACGTGCTCATCAAGACGCCGCCGGATCCCACGGAGGACGACCTGCGCGGGGCGGCGTCGAAGCTGGCCGAGGCGCGCGCGCGCATCGCCGCGGGGGCGACGTTCGCGGAAGTGGCGCGCGAGATGAGCGAGGACCGGGGGAGCCAGCTGACCGGCGGCGACCTCGGAGAGAAGACCGACGGCTTCGTAGGGCCGTTCCGTGACGCGGCGAACGCACTGAAGCCGGGCGAGATGACCGCGGCGATCCAGACGCAGTTCGGGCTGCACCTGATCACGAAGGACGATCCGTCGAAGGAAGCCGACGTGAAGGCCCAGGTTCGCAAGGACATCGCGCGCGAGCTCACGGCGAAGGCGCTGGCGGCGGCGAAGACGAAGGATCTCGCGGCCAAGCTGCTCCTTGACCTGAAGAGCGGGACGAAGGCCGAGGACGCGATCGCGAAGATCGTGGCGACGATGCCCCGCCGCACGCTCCCCGCGCCCATGACGATCAAGCGCGAGCCGAAGGAAGAGGCGCTCGACGGCGGCGCGGCCGACGCGACGGTCACGACGACTGCGGCGACCGTGAAGAAGGAGCCGGCGAAGGTGCTCGCGGTCGACACCGATCCCGATCGCCCGCAGCTGAACCCCTCGCAGCCCTTCAACAAGGGGGGCGACCCGGTGTCCGGCCTCGCGCCTACGAACGAGCGCGCGCTGGTGGACTTCGCGTTCGGCGGCAAGGAAGGCGACTGGGACGCGGCTGCGGTCGACGCGGAGGACGGGGTCGTGCTCGTGCAGCTGAAGGATCAGAAGCTCACGACGCCCGAGGAGTTCGAGAAGGAGAAGGACACGTTCGAGCAGCAGATGCTGGGTGCGAAGCGCGCCGAGGCGCTGTCGCTCCACGTGAAGCGTCTGCGCGAAGAGGCGAAGAACGAATACAAGGTGGACGAGTCGTACCTGGTCGACGCGCGTGGGCCCGACGGCGGCGCACCGGCCGACGAAGAGGACGAAGAGAGTCCTTGATCGACTTCCGCCGCACGACCCTCCCCAACGGCCTCCGCGTCGTCACCATCCCGCAGCCGCGGCTCTCGCGGGCGCACGTCGCGCTCTACCTTCGCGTCGGCTCCCGCTTCGAAGAGCCGCGGACCAACGGCCTGTCGCACTTTCTCGAGCACATGATCTACCGCGGCACGCCGCGGCTCCCGAGCGCGCACGCCGTGAACCTCGCGTTCGAGACGCTCGGCGGGTACCTCTACGCCGCGACGCAGGCCGACTACGGCGTGTTCAGCGTCACGCTCCCCCCCGAGTCGCTGGACGAGGCGTGCGCGCTGTTCGGCGAGGTGCTGCGCGCGCCGTCGTTCTTCGACATCGAGGTGGAGAAGGGGATCGTGTGCGAGGAGATCCTCGAGGACCTCGACGACGAGGGGCGACAGATCGACGCGGACAACATCTCGCGCGAGCTCGTCTATCCGGAGCACCCGCTCGGGTACACGATCACGGGCGACGAAGCGCGCGTGCGCTCGTTCACGAACGAGATGTGCCGCGAGCACCACGCCAAGCACTACGTCGCGAAGAACGGCGTGCTCGCGTTCTCGGGCAACATCGACGGCGACCGGGCCGTGGAGCTCGCCGTGCGCGACTTCGGCGCGCTCCTCCCCGGCGAGGTGACGCGCGGGACCCCGCCGGAGCACGCGCAGAAGAAGCCGCGGCTCCGCATCCTCGAGAACGTGTCGTCGCAGACCGAGCTGCGCCTGTGTCTCCGCGCGATGGGCGAGAGCGCGAAGGAGCGTCCGGCGATCGAGCTCCTGATGCGCCTCATCGACGACGGGATGTCGACCCGCCTCTACCACCGCATCTGCGACGACAAGGGGCTCTGCTACGACGTCTCTGCCGGCTACGACGGCTACGAGGACGACGGCATCATCGACTTCGCCGCCGGAGTACTGCACTCGCGCGCGGCGCAGGTGACGGGCGAGATCCTGGCGATGCTGGTGGAGCTGGCGCAGAACGGGCCGACGGCGGACGAGATGGCGAAGGCCAAGCGCCGCCACGCGTGGGACCTTGGCGCCATGCTCGACTCGGCGGAGGAGACCGCGGGGTTCTTCGCGGGGGGGCTCATCTTCGACCGCTTCGAGGGTATCGAGGAGCGCCGGGCGAGCCTGGCGGCGGTGACGAGCGAGCAGATCCGCGAGGTTGCGACGCGCATCGCGCAGCCCGATCGGCTGAACGTGGTCGCAGTGGGCCTCTTGGAAGACGGCGAGGACAAGCGACTCACCGAGGTGGTCAAGGGGTGGAAGGGGGCCTGACGCCCCGTGCGCGGCGCGTCGTGTCCCATTATTGGCGCGATCGGAGGAAGCTCGGGCGCGGGTTGCTCGTAGACCCGCTCATGCGCAAGCTCACGCCTCTCCTCGCCATCGTCCTCCCTCTTCTCTCGGGCTGCGGGATGCTCCCCGGCATGGGCGGCATGGGGGGCCTGGGCGGCGCCGCGTCGCCGGGCGGGTACCAGCCGTCGCAACAGAGCAAGGACATGGTCCGCTCGCAGGAGAAGCAGGCGTACGCGATCGCCGACGCCTATGACGACGAGGCCGAGGGGAAGCTCGAGAAGGACCTGCAGAAGGCGCTCAAGTTCACGCTCGGGCAGGACGGGATGGCGCAGGGGATGCCGGCCCCCGCTCCCGCGAGCGAAACCATCAAGGCGCTGCGCGGCGCAGGGATCAAGCTGCGCATCGAGCCGGTCACGAACGAGGACGGGGGCGCGGTCGCCGACAACTACGTCCAGCTCAAGGACTCGTTCACCGAGCGCGTGCAGCAGCTCCAGGGGAAGCTCGCGAGCGGCCAGGCGTCGCCCGCCGAGATGAAGGAGGTCCAGCGCGGCACCAAGTACGCGATGCGCATCAGCAACCTGCAGATGCAGGTGCTGAAGATCTCGACCGTGGCGCTCACCGCGAACTCCGCGGTGCAGACCAGCGGCCTCACGAACATGCTCAAGATCGCGAACATGGTCCGCTCGCGGAAGATGATGAGCATGGACTTCAACGACGACGACTGGGCGCAGGTGAAGAACGTCCTCACGCGCGAGAAGCGCAAGGAGGCGGTCGCCGCGTCCACGCTCGGCATGCTCGCGGCGCTCGAGGCCGTCGTCGGCAAGAACGGCGACCCGAAGGCGCTCGACCTCATCGCCTCGGGGACGCTCGACGCCTTCCCGCTGCAGGTCGACGTGAGCGACGACGACGCGAAGGCGTACGTGAACAACCTCTCGCAGAACGTGGCCGACCAGAAGGACAAGTACGAGTCGTGGATGCGCAAGGCGTACGGCGACGCGAAGTACGAGCGTCAGTACAAGCCGAGCATCGACCGGATGTTCGCGCAGGCGGCGTCGGCGACGCAGCAGAAGTCGATCGGCCAGATGCAGACCGACACGATGAGCGGGTACAACGCCGACCTCGCGAAGTGCGCGCGCGGTGAAGACCCGGGACCGGGGAGCATGGTGGGCCCGGCGAAGTGCAAGGCGGCGCGCGGGAGCGGCGGCGGGGGGAGCGTGGCGTCTGCAGGAGGTCCGAGCGGCGGGGGCGCGACGTCGCTGCTCGCGGGGCTGGTTCCGGTCGCCGGCGGCGGCGGTGGCGCGCAGGCACCCGCCGCGGGCGACAAGGCGAGCGGCGCGATGGACAGAGCGTCGGCGGGCGTCGACACCGCGCAGGCGCTGGCGAAGGGCGACGCGGCGGGGGCGATTCAGGGCGCAGCGAAGATGTTCCCGGGCGACGGGCCGATCCAGAGCTCGCTGCAGGGCATTGCGGCGCTCACGAAGGGGGACGCGAAGGGGGCGCTCATGGCCGCCGTGAACCTCGCGCCGGGCGGCGGGCTCCTGTCGAAAGGGCTAGGCGCGGCTGGGCAGCTGCTCAAGCTGTTCTGAGACGCGCGCTGGGGGCAGCGAAAGCGCCTGCCGGCGCGCTTCTCGAGCGCCTCGATGCGATTGTGGTCTTCGAGCTGACCCGCGGAGGACGCTGCTCGTCCCGCTCGCGCTGGTCAGTTGCAGAACCCGAACATCGGGCTGGTGATGCCGCTGAACGTCCCGCAGGTGCCCGACGGGCAGTCCGCGTTGTTCCCCGCGCGACAAACGACGCGGCAGGTGCCGCTCGTCGAGGTCCCCGTGACCACGCACACGAGGCCCGCGCCGCACGAGTTCGCGAGCGTCGTGTCCTTGCACGTGCCCCCCGACGCGACGCCGCCTGCGGCGACGCAGTCGGTGTACTCGGGGATCGTCGTCGAACCCTCGTAAGCGCACGCGAGCCCGTCGGGGCAACCGGTCGCCCCCGCGTTCGTCACCGGGTTGCACGGCACCGAGCAGATGTTCGGCGTCGTGCCGGTACCGACGACGTCGACGCAGTAGGGGCCGTTCTTCGGTTCCGAGGTGCCGCCCGAGTTGACGGGGGGCTCGGTGCAGTTCGAGTTGGTCGTGCACTGCTGGAAGCACAGGAAGCCGCCGCCGTCGGGCTCTTGGCCGCCTGCGCACTCGTCGCCGGTCGCGCACGTCTGCCCGGTGTCGCAGGCGCCGCCCGTAGCGACGGTGATCGGGGCCGAGTCGGTCCCGGAGTCCACGATCGTGGTGCCCGAATCGGTGCCCGCGTCGACCGTGGTGCCTGAATCGTGGCCCGCGTCCGCGGTCGTGCCCGAGTCGTGACCGGCGTCCGTCGTCGTGCCCGAGTCGTGACCCGCGTCTTCGGTCGTCGTGCCCGAGTCGTGCCCCGCGTCGCCGGTCTCGCTCGCGTCGGTCCCTTCGGCGTCCGTCGCGCTGCCGTCGTCGCTCGTCGACGGCGAGTCTTCGCTCTGCCCGCCGTCGTCGCCCTGCGCCGGGCCCGTGTCGTTGCCCGACGTGGCGTCATCGCCGGTGGAGGGGGCGTCCTCGCCCGGGTTCGGCGAGCCGTCGTCCGTACCGATCGTGGCGTCGGTGCCGCCGCCGTCGCCGGGGAGTGGGCCCTGCTCGTTGGTGCCCACGGCGCCGTTCGCGCAGCCGACACTCCAGATCATCGCGCCGAGCGCGAACCCACATGACAACACACGGGTGGAGCGCTTCACGGCCGTTCAAGAAAACCACGCAGACGTCACTTCGTCGAGCAGATCAACCCTTCCAGAAGCGCACCAATGCGTCTCCGAGCTCGCGCGGGCGTGTCCAGTGGAGGGAGTGGCCACCGTCGATCGTCGCGCGCGTGAGGGCCGAAAAGCACGACAATCGCTCGTCTTCGTCGGGCACGTGGAACCCCAGCCGGCCGCCGCTCACGTAGAGCACCGGGCACGTCACGCGCGCCGCGAAGGACTTGTACCCCTGAGCGAAGAACGGGAGCGGCGAGGTCGTCGCGTGCAGCGGGTCGTACTTCCAGGAGAGCCCCTCGCCCGACGGATCGCGCCGGACGAGCTGCGAGGTGCGGCGGCTCAGCGTGGACAGGTCGAGGCTCGGGTTGAAGCGGGCGAGGCGCGCGGTCGCCTCCTCCAGCGTGGCGAAGGGGGTGCGCTCGGGCGTCGCGCGTACGCGCTCCAGCCCCTCGATCCACGAGCGCATGCGAACGGGCGCGATGTCGGGCGGGTTGTCGAGCGGGCCGACGCCGTCGACGAGCGCGAGCTTCGTGGGGCGCTCGGGGAAGGCGCCCGCGTAATACGAGACGACGGTGGCGCCCATCGAGTGACCCACCACGAAGAGCGGCGCCTCGGGCGCCACGCGGTCGCGAACGATGGCCGCGAGGTCGGCGATGTAGTCGGGGAAGTAGTAGTACGCGCCGCTCGGGGCGCGTGGTCCGTCGCCGAAGCCGCGCATGTCGGGGGCGAGCACCCGGAGCCCCGCTTCCTCGGCCAGCACGGTCGCGACCTCATCCCACGTGGCCGCCGCGTCCTGGAATCCATGGACGATGAGGGCCGTCGGGCCCGCTTCGTCCGGCCGCGTAGTCCATTCGAGCACGTTGTGCGTGAGCCCGTTCGCTTCCCACGAATGCGCGCGCGGTTCCATCTGCGCTACTCTCGCGCATCGTGACCACGCATACCATCACCCTCATCCCTGGCGACGGCATCGGACCCGAGGTCGCGCGCGCGACGTGCGAAGTGATCGAGGCGGCCGGAGTGAAGGTCACCTGGGAGACCCACAACGCCGGCGCCGAGGTCGCGGCGCTGCGCGGCACGACGCTCCCGGACGACGTGCTCGAGTCGATCCGCAAGAACAAGGTCGCGCTGAAGGGCCCCATAGGGACGCCGATCGGAAAAGGGTTCCGCTCGGTCAACGTGACCCTGCGGCAAGCGCTCGACCTCTACGCGAACGTCCGCCCCGTCCGCTCGCTCCCCGGCGTCGAGCCGCGCTTCGAGGGGACCGACATGGTCATCGTGCGCGAGAACACCGAGGACCTGTACGCCGGGCTCGAGCTGATGATCATGCCGGGGATCGCGCAGTCGATAAAGCTGATCACGGAGCGCGGCTGCACGCGCATCGTCGAGTACGCGTTCGACTACGCGATGAGGATGGGGCGCAAGCGCGTCACGGTCGTGCACAAGGCGAACATCATGAAGCTGTCGGACGGGCTCCTCCTCGAGGTGTTCCGCCGGATCGCGCAGAAGTTCCCGCGCATCGAGCCCGCCGAGATGATCGTCGACGCCTGCGCGATGCAGATGGTGAAGAACGCGAACAAGCTCGACGTCGTCGTCACCGAGAACCTCTACGGCGACATCCTGAGCGATCTCGGGGCCGGGCTGTGCGGAGGCCTCGGCATCGTGCCGGGCGCGAACATCGGCGAGGCGGGGGCGGTGTTCGAGGCGGTGCACGGGACGGCGCCGGACATCGCGGGCCAGGGGATCGCGAACCCCACGGCCCTCATCCAGAGCGCCGTGATGATGCTGCACCATCTCGGCGAAGGGGCCGCGGCGCAGCGGATCGAGAACGCGATCATCGCGGTGTATCGCGAGGGGAGCGTGAAGACCGGCGACCTCGGCGGCACCGCCACGACGCGCCAGTTCACCGACGCGCTCTGCAAGCGCGTCGCCGGGTGAAGGAGCGCGCAAGCGCGCGCGATCTCGCGCTCATCGCGGTAGCGGGTGCAGCGTTCGCGACGAGCTCGCCGCTCGCGAAGAGCGCGGTGGGGGTCGCGCCGCTCGTCGTCGCGGCGGGGAGGTGCGCCGTGGCGGCGCTCGTGATCGGCGTCGTGATGCCGCGCGCGACCGCGACCGCCGTGCGGGCGCTGGGACCGAAGGAACGCTGGACGCTCCCGGTCGCGGGGCTGCTTCTGGCGGCGCACTTCGGACTCTTCCTGGGGGGGCTCGCGACGACGTCGCTCCCGGCCGCGGTCGCGCTGGTGTCGCTGGAGCCGCTCGCGGTGGTCGTGGCGGCGTGGATCGGGTTCGGGATCCGGCCGACGCGCGGCGAAGGGGCGGGCGTCGCGGTCGCGAGCGTGGGCGCGATGATCGTGGCGAGTGGTGCGGGCTCGGGCGAGCACCGCGTGCTGGGGGACGTGCTCGTCCTCGGCGCGGTCGTCCTCTACGGCGCGTACGTGGCGGCCGCGCGCGGCCTGCGCGACGCGATGCCGATGATGCCGTACGCAGCGAGCGTGTACGGCGTGGCGGCGATCGCGCTCGGGCCGCTGGCATTCGTGACCCGCGGCGCGAGCGCGACGGCGCCCGTCGGGAGCTGGTGCGCCGTCGTGGCGCTGGGGCTCGTGCCCACGCTCATCGGTCACACGCTGGTGCAGCGCGCGGCGCGGAGGATCGCGCCGGCCATCGTCGCGCTCACGTCGCCGGGAGAGACCATCGGCTCGATCGTCATCGGCGCCGTCGTGCTCGGAGCGTGGCCGAGCGCGCGCGAGGCGGCGGGGACTGCGGTCGTGATCGCGGGGGCGACGCTGGCCATCTTCGGCGCGCGGAACGGGTGAGGCGAACCTAGGCCCGACCACGCCGCCGGCCGCGACCGCGCGCGCGCCGGCGGCCAGCCTCCCCCACCCACGCCGGCGCGCGCGCGGTCCCGGCCGGCGGCTCACCGAGGCTGTCGACGATCACCCGCTCTTGGCTTCTCTCGGTCTCGTCTCTGCTTCTCTCGATCTCGTCGCCGCAACGGTAAGCCGGGCGGGGGCCGTACGTCGGCGGCGTGGGTGGGGGAGGCTGGCCGCCGCCGTCGCACGGTCCCCGCCCGCGGCGCCAGCGCAGGCCTGCCTCACAACCCCCGCCCGGCTTTCGCGAGCGCCTCTGGACCCGCATTTCGAATCGCCCGAACGAGCGGCAGCGGACCGCCCCTACAGCAGCTTCTTCGCCGGCAACACCACGTTCGCCAGAAGAACGCCCGTGACGATCCCTCCGGCAATGAGGAGCATCGTGAACCCCTTGGCCTGTCCGCTCGCGAAGTCGCCGCGCAGGAAGTCCTCGAGGCTCAGGAACCCCACGCTCCCCGGGACGAGCAGCATCATCCCCGGGAGCTGGAAGAGCTGCGCGGGGCGCTGGGTGAAGCGCGCGGCGGCGTTGGCGAAGAGGCACACGGCGAGCGAGGCGCCGAACGCGGCGACGTGCGCGGGGAGGTAGCGGGTGCCGAGCGCGGTCGCGATCCAGCCGACGCTCGCCGAGACGATGGCCGCCCAGGCGAAGCGCTTCGGCATGATGAACAGGATCCCGAAGGCGATCGACGCGGCGACCATCGCGAGCCCCTGCACCGGCCAGCCGAGCGCGGTGCGCGTGGCGGCGGGGCCGAGCTTCGTGCCGATGAGCCCCTCGACGGCGATCGCCGCGGCGATGCCGAAGAGGATCAGGAGGAACGCGACGAACGCTTCCATCAGGCGCGCTGCGCCGCTCACCAGGTTCTTGCGCGCGAGCTCGGCCAGCGCGGTGGTGAGCGTCATCCCGGGGAACAGGCTGATGACCGCGCTCGGGATGAGCACCTCGCGCGAGAGATCGGGGCGCGCGCGCGTGCACGCCCACACGAGCAACGCGGCCACGAACGCGCCGATGAACTCGACCAGGAACCGCGCGCCTGCGCGCTTGCCGGCGAGCCAGGTGATGAGGCCGACGACGGCGCCGATGCCGGTGGCCATGACCATCTCCGCGATGCGCCCGCGGAAGAAGATCGCGGCCGCGCCCGACAGAGCCCCGGTCGCGACGATGACCGACGGATTGCCGTACAGCGGGGCGCGGTTCTGGACGCCCACGAGCTTCTCGCGCCCGTCGCGAATGCTGAGGATGTCGTCGGCGACGTCGTTGAAGATGGCGTCGATGAGCACGAGCCTGTCGAGATCGGTCCCCCACTCGCGCACGCGCGTCATCCGGATGACCGGCGCCCGCCCGTCGCTGCCGCGGACGCTGACGAACAGGCCCGTGGGGATCGCGAAGGCCTGCGTCTCGTGCCCCTCGATCTCGCCGACGCGGCGGATGACGTCTTCCACGCGGTACGACGGGCACCCGTACGACACGAGCAGCCCGCCCATCTCGACGAGGTAGTCGGCGAGATCTTCCTTCGAGAGCGGCGGCGACGGCGGACGGCGGCTCGATCGGGGCGCCGATTCGCGTGCGGGCGTGGCGACGGGGGGGGAGGTCAAAGCGGCGCGCGGTCAGTATCGCCCAAGCGCGATTCGCGCGCGCGGTTCCTCTGGTAGGAATTCGGGATGCGCGAAGAAACCTACGGCGGCGTGCGTGTTCGCGTGTGCGGCGGGCTCGATGGCAACGGCTCCGGCAAGGGGCTCCTGGTCGTGCTGCTGCACGGCTACGGCGCGCCGGGCGACGATCTCGTCCCGCTCGCGAGCGCGCTCAGGGTGCCGCGCGAGGTGCGCTTCGCGTTTCCCGAGGCGCCGATCGATCTCGGGCGCGACGCGATGGGGGGGCGCGCGTGGTGGCACATCGACATGGCCGCGCTGCAGGCGCGCGCACGCGGCGAGCTGACCGACCGCACGCACGAGGTGCCGCAGGGCCTGGTGGAGGCGCACGCTTCGGTGGAGACGACGCTCGACGGGCTCACGCGCGACCTCGCGCCGAGCGCGATCCTGCTGGGGGGCTTCTCGCAGGGGGCGATGCTGGCGTGCGACATGGTCATGCAGACCAAGCGCTCGTTCGCCGCGCTGGCGATGATGTCCGGGACGCTCATCGCGCAGCAGCACTGGGAGAAGGTCGGGAAGAGCCGCGCGGGGCTCCACGCGCTCGTGTCGCACGGGCGGGCCGATCCGATCTTGCCGTACGCCGCGGCGGAGAAGCTGCGCGACTTTCTGACGTCGGTGGGGCTCGTGGTGGACTGGGTGCCGTTCCAGGGGGGGCACGGGATCCCGCCGGACGTGATGAACGGGCTGGCGCGGTTGATTGCGGGTGTTTCGCACTGAAGGGGGCGGTCCGCGACCCCGACCGCGACCCCGACCGCGACCGCGACCTCGACCGCGACCATCGACCTCGACCGCGACCTCCGCCGAGACCTCGCTCCCGACCGAAATACGCCTTGCCTGGAACGCGAGCAGGCCGCGCCGCGACGCGAGCACACCGCGCCGCGACGCGAGCAGGCCACGCCGCGACGCGAGCAGGCCGCGCCGCGACGCGAGCGCCTCCCGCGCACGTCGCGCGAACCGCTGCGCACGAGGCACTCCGCTACTTGAGCTTGGCCACGAAAACGCCGCCGCTCCCGGCATCCCCGCCGCTCGTCGTCTGAATGCGGCCGAAGACGCCGGGGGACGTTCCGTCACCGGCGACGTAGGTGGTCGCTCCGTTGGTCGCGACGACCTTCCCCCGCGCTTGCGCGATGCCGCACGTGACCGTCGACGAGAGATTCCCGGAGGCCACGTCGAACCGACCCAAGGTCATCGGGACCACTATGTCAGGCAGGATGGAGGCCGTGTCGTCCCCATTTCCGAAAGTGAGGATCGACGCGCCGAGAGCGAGGCCGCTGATTCCCGCGGGACTCAAGTCGAGCGCCTCCGCCCACGTCACGTTTCCCGTCGCATCGAGCTTCACGAGAAAGTCTCCGGTCGCGCTCGAATCGATCGTCGTGCTCCCCAAGACGAGCCCCGGGGCGTCTTCTCCGAGCACGTAGCTGTTGCCAGCCGTGTCCACGGCAAAACCGGTCAAATCCGGTTCGGAGGTTCCCGCCGAGAATACTTTGTTCCAGAGCAGGGCGCCGGTCGGGTCGTACTTGTTGACCACGAGCTCGGAGACGTCCGGGTCAGTCGATCCCTGGAAGGAGGCGCCGATGCCGAGGAAGATGTTGCCCGTCGCGTCGAGCCCCATCTGCACCTGATGAGGGTTGGCCGCATCGTTACCCCGCGGCGGGGTGCTCGGTGCCACCATTTCCCATTGAGCCGCGCCCGCGGCCGCGTCGTAGGCCGCGAAGAAGACGCATTCCGTCGTCGCCGTGGTGCAGGTAACGGGGAGCGTCTCGGTCGGCCCGAAGGCCGCGTTCCCGTCGAGAGCACCCGCGACGATGACGCTGGTGCCACTCAAGGCGAGCGCGCCCACGTCGATCGCCTTGGTCGTCTCGACGAGCTTCAACCACGTCAGGTTGCCGCTCGCGTCGAGGCGGGCGACGAGTCCGGCGGCGGCGTTCACTTCGCTCCCGCCGATCGTGCCGCTCGTGTAGTTGGGGGCAAGCGTGGTTCCGGCAAACGTGAAGCTCGAAGGGGCGCTGTTGGAGGGGCTGTCCCCATACTCGGCGCCCGAGATCAGGATGTTGCCGCTTGGATCGATGACGACGGCTTCGAACGCGCTTGCGCTGCCGCTTGCGATCTCCGCCCAAAGGACGTTGCCGCTCGGGTCGAGCTTCGCCACGAAGGCGTTGCCTTGGCCATCGGTGGCCGTCAGCGTCGTCGCGCCGATGGTGGCCGCGCCGGTGATCTGCCCCACGACGACCACGCCCGACGGGTCGGACGCCGTCGCCATGACGTCCGAACCCTCGCCCGCGGAGAAGGCCTGCGCCCAGGCGAACGTGTCGGGTACGCCGGCGTCGCCGTCGGGAAGCGCCCCACCATCGTCGTTACCCAAAGCGGCGTCTTCGTCGGAGAAGGGGCCGGAGTCTATGCCCCCACGCGACGAACCGCCGTTGCCGCCGCTGGTGCAGCCGGCAAGAAGAGGGAACGCGACCACGAGAACATGAGTCCGTTTCATCGCGGAAGCCTCGTCGACAAAGGTGGGGAATACAACGTTGGAGGCGCGCGCCGCTAATACCGCTCCTTCGGCTCCTCCCGGCTCAGCACTTCCACCCTCGGCAGAACCTCGCGCGCGAACCTGTCCCGCACTTCCCGCGCGCGCTCGTCGTCTCCCCGCGACGGCACTGCGACCCCCACGATCAGGCACGCGTTCTCCCACACGGGATACGCCGCGTACGTCCCCGCGTAGTGATCCCGAAACGCGATCGTCTCGGTCTTGGCGAACACCGAATCGACGTCCACGATCTTCCGGTGCCACATGACCGCGATCGGCGGCTCGTGCGTGATCTCCACGTCGAACGCCGACACCATCGGCATCGCCCAGTCCTCGAAGCTCTTGATGCACGCCCCCGGCTTCTGGTTGTCCTCGACGTGCGTCACGAACGCGCCGACGAGCGCGTGGTGCTCCTTGCCGTAGCGGTACCCGACGAGGCTCTCGACGCCCCAGAATTTCACCCGCGTCCAGTGCTCGGCGTCCGGCAGCGGCACGATGACGCTCCCCTGCTTGTCGAGCCGACGCGCGACCTTCGCGATCTTGAGCTGCTCGAGCGCCGCGGAGTGCGAATCGCCCCCTCCCCCACCCTTGCTGGGCTCCCCGTCGTCCTTCGGAGGCGGCGCCGCGGCGACCGGGTGGCTGACCGATGGCCCCGTTCCCGTGCTGCACGCGAGCCCGGCCAGCGCGACCGCGACGACAGCCGCCGCATGTAGGGCGAGCGCCGGCGGAATCAAGAGGGTGCGCGCGCGGATCACGGTGCTGATTGTTCGACGAAGCGCGTCGTAGCGCCATGCACAGCGAACGTCCTTTCGCAGGCACGGCACTCTCTGCCGCGCGAGGCTGGACACCGCGCGCGGCAGGGGTATACGAGCCGGTGGAAGGCTTGACGAGGACGAAGCGCACGACGCGCTCGCTCGCATGCACAACCTCACCATGAACGACGCTCCCAACGATTCGCAGGGGAAACCCCTCACTCGAAACGCGCACCTCACCAAGTGGGTCGCGGAGATGGCGAAGCTCACCAAGCCCGACCGCATCGTGTGGGTCGACGGCTCGGAGGAAGAGAAGAAGCGCCTCACCGACCTCGCCGTGAAGGACGGGACCCTCACCGCGCTCAACCAAGAGAAGCTCCCGGGCTGCTACCTCCACCGTTCGAACCCGAACGACGTGGCGCGCGTCGAGCAGCTCACGTTCATCTGTACGCCGACCAAGGACGAGGCCGGCACGATGAACAACTGGATGGCGCCCGACGAGGCGTACTCCAAGCTCGGCAAGCTGTTCGACGGCTCGATGCGCGGGCGGACGATGTACGTCGTCCCGTACGTGATGGGTCCGGTCGGCTCGCCGATGTCGAAGATCGGGATCGAGATCACCGACAGCGTCTATGTCGTCCTCAACATGCGGATCATGACCCGCATGGGCAAAGCCGCGCTCGACATGCTCGGCGACTCGAACGATTTCAACCGGGGCCTCCACTCGACGCTCGACGTCAACCCGGAGCGCCGCTTCATCTGCCACTTCCCCCAGGACAACACGATCTGGTCCGTGGGCAGCGGGTACGGCGGCAACGTGCTGCTGGGCAAGAAGTGTCTCGCGCTCCGCATCGGCTCGTACCTCGGCAAGAGCGAGGGGTGGCTCGCCGAGCACATGCTGATCCTCGGCGTCGAGAGCCCGGACGGGCAGATGACGTACGTGGCGGCCGCGTTCCCCAGCGCGTGCGGCAAGACGAACTTCGCGATGATGATCCCGCCGAAGCGCTTCCACGGCTGGAAAATCTGGACGGTCGGCGACGACATCGCGTGGATGCGCGTCGGTGAGGACGGGCGTCTGTTCGCCGTGAACCCCGAGGCCGGGTACTTCGGCGTCGCGCCGGGCACGAGCTACCACTCGAACCCGAACGCGATGAAGACCGTCATGCGCGACACGATCTTCACCAACGTCGCCTCCACGCCCGACGGCGACGTGTGGTGGGAAGGCAAGGACGGCCCCATCCCGGCGCAGCTCACCGACTGGAAGGGGCAGCCGTGGGACAACAAGTCGACGGAGAAGGCGGCGCACCCGAACTCGCGCTTCACCGCTCCCGCGACGAACAACCCGTGTCTGTCGAAGTTCTGGGACGACCCCAAGGGCGTCCCCATCAGCGCCATCATCTTCGGCGGCCGTCGCGCGACGACCATCCCGCTGGTGATGCAGTCGTTCCACTGGGCGCACGGCGTGTTCATGGGCGCCACGATGGGCTCGGAGACGACCGCGGCTGCGACCGGCAAGGTCGGCGTCGTCCGGCGCGACCCGTTCGCGATGCTCCCCTTCTGCGGCTACAACATGGGCGACTACTTCCAGCACTGGCTGGACATGCAGGCGCGCATCCCGAACCCGCCGAAGATCTTCACGGTCAACTGGTTCCGGCAGGACAAGAACGGCAAGTTCCTCTGGCCGGGCTTCGGCGAGAACATGCGCGTGCTGAAGTGGATCGTCGACCGCGCGCGGCTGCGCGTCGGCGGGCAGGAGACGCTCTTCGGCTGGGTGCCGAAGGCCGGCGACCTCGATCTGTCGGGGCTCGACATGCCGATGGAGAAGGTCAACGAGGCGACGCACATCGACCTCGAAGAGTGGAAGCACGAGCTCGAATCGCTCGGCGAGTTCTTCGACAAGATCGGCCCGAGCTTGCCTGACGTGCTGAAGATTCAGCGCAATCTCATGCTGTCGCGCATCGACTCGATGAAAAAGGCGGGCTGGACCCAGGGCGCCAGCATCGTGCCTCCCGCGCAATAGAACGGCTAAGCTGAGGGGATGACGCCGCACACGAAGATCGCGTTCGGCGTCGCCTCCGTCGTCGCCGCGCTGTCCTGGTTCGTCCCGGGCTGCGGGCAGACGACGAGCGAAGATCCGCTCGGCCCCGACGGCGGCCCCTCCACGCAGACGTTCCCCGACGCGAGCGCGTGCGTGCCGCTCGCGTCGTGCGCGGCATCGGCGTGCCCCTCGTCCCCCGACGGCGGGTTCCCTTGCTACTGGTCGTGCGGCCAAGTGTCGATGTGCGGCACCGTGGAGTTCTCGTCCGCGGGGAACGGCTGTTCGAGCAGCGGCTGCACGGGAGACTGGGACGCCGCGCTCGCGTACACGGTCGACGAAACGGCCGCGCGCTGCGTGCTCACCGCGATGATGAACGACACCCCCGGCGAAGTCGCCTGGGGAACCAGCGTGTCGAGCGCCCAGGGCTTGAGCACCTACCACGAGGACGTGAACATCATCACCGAGCGGCAGACGTACGGCTGGTGGCAGTACGAGTCCGACTCGTACTCGTACGGGCGCTACGCGGGTAAGCAGCTGCAGCCCGCGAGCTACCTCAAGACCTGCCTCGCCTCGAACGACGTCTCGACGTACCTCACCTGCCTGCAGAACGCCTACGCGGCCTGCCCATAGCCCGCGCGCGCTACGCCGGCTCCGCGATCCCTAGCTCGACGAGCTTCGGGAGCCCCTTGGCGACGAGCACGTCGATGTGGCGCGTGACCGTGCGAACGAGATCGTCTCCGTCGGTGATCGTGCGATCGCCGAGCGTGAGGCGCGGCGTCTTCTGGTGCGAGAACTTCCGCAGCCACGACCCTCGCGCCGGTTGCTCCACCGCGGTGAGCAGGTGGAGGCACAGCATGTCGAGGAGCGTCACCGGGAGGCTCGCGCCGCTCGTCGGCGACATGAGCGCGCGCGGGCTCCCACCGCCGGTGAGCACGTCCTCGAGCACGAACCGGTTGTACGCGAGAGGGACGCGGTACCGCCCCTCCTTGCTCGCTCCCGGCGTCGCAGGGCGCATCGGGACCACCTGCCCGCCGAGCGCGAGGTTCTGCAGACAGTCGCCGATGCGCGTAACCCCCAGCTGCGCCGTCTTCGGTCGCGCGGCGAGCTCCGTGGCGGACGCCGCACCGGCGTCGATCTCGCCGAGGATCGCCTCGTAGACCGGCCCCGTGTAGTCGAGCGTGTAGACCGGGAGCTTCACGTTTCGCCTGATCTGCTCGAGCGTCGTCGTCGTCCCGAACGGCGTCCCTTCGAAGTACGCGCGCTTCGCGGTCTCCGCGGGCGGCGCGCCGCCGCGCACGAAGATGTCGCTGCGGAACATCTCGTTGAGCGCGAAGTCCTTCATCGTCTCGTACGCGATGCGATCGGGCGCCGTCTTGGCGATCTCCTTCAGCGCCGGCGGGAGCGCGAGCTCGCGCACGTTGAGCGCGAGCGGCAGCTGCCCCACGAACTCGAGGTCGTGCGCGGTCATCTCGCGAGCGACGTCCGCGAAGTACATCGGGTTCCAGTAAGCGTGGAAGTACTCGTGCACCACGTACGGAAGCCCCGCCTGCTGCATGAGCGCGAGCATCTGCTTGGCCGTCGTGTGACTGGAGACGTAGGAAGCCCCCGCCTCCGCGAGCCGCTGCACGAGACCGAACCCGGCGCGCGCGCGATCGAGCGTGGAGCCTTCCACGTTCGCCGAGAAGTCGAGCATGAGCCTGCGGAGCGGCTCGATCGCGGACCACCCCGGGAGCGCGTTGTAGCCGACGTAGAAGAGCCCACCGCGCTTCAGCTTGTTCTTCGAGAGCTCGAGGAGCGCCGCGCGCTTGGCGGGGCTGATCCACGAGAAGACTCCGTGGGTCGCGACGAAGTCGAACGGCGGGAGCTCCTCGTGGTCGAGCGCCTCGAAGTCGCGCTCGAGAAAGCGCACGTTGGTGACGCCCCCCTTGCGCGCGAGCTCGTTCGCGAACGCGACGTACTCGGGACTGATGTCGACGCCGACGAAGCGGGCGCGCGGGTTCGCCGCCGCGAGACCGACGAGCGTGTCGCCGGGGCCGGAGCCGAGGTCCAGGTAGTCGAAGTCGTCCTCCGGAGGCGGCGTCACGCCGTTCAGCGCCGCCGCGAGCCGCAGCCCGGACGGCGTGAGCTGGTGCACGAACGTCCGGTCGTAGGGGACGTCACTCACGTACTCGGAAGCAGGCTGCGCGTGTGTGTCTGTAGGCATGGCTCCTGGCCGCGACGATAGGTCGGAGGCGGCGCGCGTGAATCGAAATCAATCAGGACGTAACAATTCGACAGGGCGGCCCCGCGCACGATCCTGGGGCAAAAGAGTGATCCGTTTCGTGGTCCGCCCCCCACGGATCCTGACGAGGCCCCTCCATGCGTTGCTGCGCGCTCCCGCGCCCCGAATCGAGCATCCGATGAACACCAGGCACGAAACGGGTGGGAGCATTTCACCGTTCGGCGTGGACGGCGGCACCGACGACGACGAGGTCGCCCGCGCGCGCGCCACCGAGCGTCGCGCCCGGTTCACGCGCTACGTGCGGTGGATGGTAGGCGCGTGCGTCGTCATCTGCGTCGCCGGAGTGGCTCGGCGCTTCGTGGTGGACCCGGCGGCCATGGCCGACGAGCCCCCGCACGCGTCGAGCGCCTTCACGGTCGCGGCGCAACCTCCGCTGTCACCGAGCGCCGTCGCGCCGTCCGAGCCGACCCCAGCGCCGAGCGCGGTCGCGGCGAAAGCTCCGGCGCGCGATCCGAAGGAGGCGAAGCGCGAGAAGAAGGCCGCGCAGCGCGCGCTGGATCACAGGAAGCTCGACGACGCGATCGCCGCGGGCACGCACTCGGTCGCGCTGGATCCGACGGACGCCGAGGCGTGGCTGGTGCTCGGCGCGGCGTACCTGGAGAAGCACGACACCGCGAGCGCACAGAGCGCGTTCACCTCGTGCGCGAAGAGCGCGACGCGCGGCCCGAAGAAGGAGTGCGCATCGCTGCTGCGCTGAGCGTCCGGGCGCGCTATCGCTCTTCGTCCGCATGCCTCTCCCCTTATCCCCCGAAGCCTTCGTCGCCGAGCTCGACACCCAGAACCGCGCCGCCCTCGATCGCATCGGTGCGAACGCCGCCGCGGGCGAGCCCGACGCGGCGCTCACCGTCGCGCGGCTCCTCATGCTCGCGTTGAAGAACGAGATCGAGGCGACCGAGTGCGCCGCCGCGTGGATCGGCGACACGCCCGAAGTCGCCGTGAAGCTCGCGCTCGCGCGGCAAGCGGGGGACGAGGCGAAGCACTACCGCTTGATCCAGAATCGCCTCGGCGAGCTCGGCGTGGCGACCGACGCGCACGATCCGCTCGCCGCCGGGCGCAGCAAGCTGTGCGAGTACCTGCTCGCCCTGCAGGGGACGGTCGCGCGCGTCGCGGCGGGGCAGTTCACGCGCGAGGCGCTCGCGGTCGTACGCAACGCCGAGTTCGCGCGCTTCTGCCGCGCGAAGGGGGACGACGCGACGGCGCGCCTGTACGAAGAGACGATCCAGCCCGACGAGACGCACCACCACGCGCTGGGCCGCGAGCTGCTCCTGCAGCTGGCGACGACCAACGAGGCGCAAGCCGCGGCACGCGCGTCGAGCGCGCGGGTGCTCGAGATCGCCGACGAGCTCCAGGAGCTGGCGCGACTGAAGATGGGGATCTCGCGCGCGCCAGGCTGCTGAACGACGCGGCGCGCCGCGTAGGCCGGGGTTCAAGGTTTCCAGCGCCGGGTGTAGGCTCCGCGCCCTCGAACGCAGGAGCGCGCCCCATGTCCGATCGCATCGAGTCTCGCCTCAAGGAAGACCGCCGGTTCATCCCCAGCCAATCGTTCTCCGACCACGCGCGCGTCACCTCGCACGCCGCGTACGAGGCGATGTACCGGAAGTCGCTCGACGCTCCGGAGGAGTTCTGGCGCGAGGAGACGCAGGACCTCGTGTGGCGCGAGAAGCCGACGTCGTTCGTGGAGTGGAATCTCCCGAAGGCGAAGTTCTTCGTCGGCGCGAAGCTGAACCTGACCGAGAGCTGTCTCGACCGCCACCTCACGACCGGCAACCGCACGCGCGCGGCGATCGTGTTCGAAGGGGAGCCGGGCGACACGCGGACGCTCACATACTTCGAGCTTCACCGCGCCGTCGTACGCATGGCCGCCGCGCTGCTCGATCTCGGTGTGAAGGCGGGCGACCGCGTCGCCATCTACATGGGCATGATCCCCGAAGCGGCGATCGCGATGCTCGCCTGCGCGCGCATCGGCGCGACGCACACCGTCGTCTTCGGCGGGTTCAGCGCCGAGGCTCTGCGCGATCGCATCAACGACTGCGGCGCGAAGGTGCTGCTGACGCAGGACGCCGCCTGGCGTCGCGGGAGCGTGGTTCCGCTCAAGCAGATGGCCGACAAGGCGCTCGAGCAGACGCCGACGATCGAGAAGTGCGTCGTGTACCGGCGCATCGGTCACGAGCGCGCGCACGTCACGATGAAGGAAGGGCGCGACCTCTGGTGGGAAGACCTGCTCGAGCGCGCGCCGAGCGCCGCCGCCCTCGCGCTGGCGAAGACGCCCCCCGCGCTCGACAGCGAGCACCCGCTGTTCGTCCTCTACACCTCCGGCTCCACGGGCAAGCCCAAGGGGGTCCTCCATACGACCGCCGGCTACCTCGCCGGCGCGCACGTCACGTCGAAGTACGTCTTCGATCTCCGCGACGGTGACCTCTACTGGTGCACCGCCGACGTCGGCTGGGTCACCGGCCACAGCTACATCGTCTACGGCCCGCTCTCCTGCGGCGCGAGCTGCATGATGTACGAGGGGGCGCCGAACTTCCCGGACTGGGGGCGCTTCTGGGCCATCATCCAGCGGCACGGCGTCTCGATCCTCTACACGGCGCCGACGGCGATCCGCGCGTTCATCCGCGCGGGGGACGAGTGGCCCGGCAAGTACGATCTCTCCTCGCTCCGCCTGCTCGGCAGCGTCGGCGAGCCGATCAACCCCGAGGCGTGGACCTGGTACCACCGCGTCGTCGGCGGCGGGCGCTGTCCGATCGTGGACACGTGGTGGCAGACCGAGACCGGCTGCATCATGGCCACGACGCTCCCGGGCGCGAGCTTCTCCAAGCCGGGGAGCACGGGCCTGCCGATGTTCGGCGTGGAGCTCCAGGTTGTGCGCGACGAAGGGACGCCGTGCGCACCGAACGAAGGGGGCAAGCTGGTCATCAAGCGACCGTGGCCGTCGATGGCGCGAACGCTCTGGAACGACGACGAGCGCTACTTCACGGCGTACTGGTCGCAGATGAAGGGGGTCTACTTCACGGGCGACGGCGCGCGCCGCGACGAGGACGGATACTTCTGGGTCGTCGGTCGCATCGACGACGTGCTCAACATCGCCGGGCACCGCATCGGGACCGCCGAGATCGAGAGCGCGCTCGTGAGCCACCCGATGGTCGCGGAGGCCGCCGCGGTCGGAAAGCCGGACGACCTGAAGGGGCAGGCGCTGGTCGTGTTCGTGACGCTGAAGTCGGGGCAGGTCGCGGGGCCGGAGACGAAGGCGAAGCTCACCGAGCACATCGACAAGGAGATCGGAAAGTTCGCCCGCCCGGATCAGATCCGCTTCGCCGACGCGCTGCCGAAGACGCGCAGCGGGAAGATCATGCGTCGCCTCCTGAAGGAGGTCGCGTCGGGGGCGACCGAGACCAAGGGCGACACGTCCACGCTCGAAGACCTCAGCGTGCTCGCAAAATTGCGGGCCGACGAAGACTAAGAGCGGGCTCGAGGGAAGGGGGGACCGCCCCCCCGCGTACGCCGTACGTGGAGGGGGAACCGCACGGAATGAACCTGACCCCGATCACGGACGACGGCTTCGAGGACGACACGGCCCCTTCCACGCCGTACGTCGCCCGCCACGGCCTCGTCGCCCGTGTCCGGCGGCGCATCCATGCGCTCTCCGCGTGGGTGACGGGGCTCGTGCGCGCCTTCCTGGTCGCGCTGGGGCGACGTTAGCTAGTTCTCGTCCGGGAACGCCCATCGAGGCGAAAACAAAGGGGAAACGGCGGGCGGCGCGGATGGAAATAAGGCCGGGGCCTTGAGGGTTTGTGGGGAAATCGCCAAACCTCCCCGAAAAACCAACCCAAGGCCCCGATGCGAGATCTCTACCACGCGCAACTTTCGCTGACCGCCAAGAGCACTCATCCACGAGCCGAGGAACTCGTGATGATGAGCCGAGCACTCGACGCCAACCTCGACATCTCGAAGCGCGTTCGCCAGAACCTGCTCCGTCTGCGAAAGGCCGACGCGAAGAGAGGCCGCGAAGGCATGAGCGCCGAGCAAGTCCTTCGCGCGGCGCTGATCAAGCAGATGTTCAGCTTCAGCTACTCGGAGCTTTCGTTTCATCTTGGCGACTCGAGCCAACTCCGAGGATTCTGCCGACTGCCGCCGTCGGCGAAGGTACCGATGAAGTCGGCGCTGCAATCGAACATCGGCTCGCTCCGGGCCGAAACGTGGGAGCGCGCGAACAAGGCGATCGTCCTGCACGCGCGCGCGTGCAAGGTCGAGAATGGGCGTTGGATGCGCACCGACACGACCGTGGTCGAGTCGAACATCCATCATCCGATGGATTCGTCGTTGCTCTGGGACGGGGTACGCGTCCTGACGCGCATCATGCTGCGGGCGCACGACAAGTACGGCACGACGCGCACGAACCACAAGCGCAGAGCCAAGCGTCGATCCATCGCGATCCTCAACGCCGGGCGGATGGAGCGACGCATCCCGCTCTACAAGGATCTCCTGAAGGTCGCGCACAAGACTGTCCGCGCGGCCGAGAGCGCAGCTCAGGAGCTCGTCCACAGGGGCGCCGTCGCGTACGCCGCCCAGCTGCAGCACTTCCTTCCGCTGGTGAAGCGGGTGATCGACCAGACCGAGCGCCGCGTCGTGCACGGCGAGTCCGTGCCCGCTACCGAGAAGCTCGTCGGCATCTTCGAACCGCACACGGACATCATCCGCAAGGACCGACGCGACACCTACTACGGTCACAAGATCACGATCTCCACCGGCCGCAGCGGGATGGTTCTCGACCTCGTCGTCGAGAAGGGAAACCCGGCCGACTCGACCTTGGCCGTTCGATCCGCCGACCGCCACGCGGCGCTCTTCGGGGAGCGCCCCCAGCGCGCGGCCTTCGATGGCGGGTTCGCGTCGAAAGCGAATCTCGAGGCGCTCCAGTCGGCCGGCACCCGCGAAGCCTGTTTCTCGAAGCCCGCTGGCGTCTCCGTCGAGAAGATGACTTCGACGCCGCGTGTCCGCCGCATCCTCAAACGCTTTCGCGCTGGCATTGAAGCGACCGTCTCCGGTCCTTCGGCCTGACTCGCTGCACGTGGACG
>Ga0302283_1000161_pt1 | contig 48570 bp, 45 predicted proteins | sample III_Fen_E1_4_FD_198770 | JGI IMG/M metagenome (GOLD analysis project Ga0302283, IMG submission 198770) | Peat permafrost microbial communities from Stordalen Mire near Abisko, Sweden - III_Fen_E1_4 | ecosystem: Environmental > Terrestrial > Soil > Wetlands > Permafrost | place: Sweden: Abisko... | reverse complement strand
GCCTGCGCTCATGGCCCCCCAAGGGCACGCCGAATTTCCACGAGCCCGAAGTCTTCCGTCAGCCCACCTTCGTGCCCGCAACCGCACCGAGCACCATCGCGACAATGGCAGCGACGACAGCGGCGATGCGCCAAGGGCGCCGGGTCCCGTCCTGCGTCTCGAGCCGCTCCAGCACCTCGGTCTCGAGCGCGAGGCTCGCTGGATGAAGTGGGGAACTGTGACGGACGCCGCAAGCCCTGGCTCCTATCGGCCGTCGCCTCGTGTCCACGCTCCGATCCTGCTGGGCTTGCTGCGACCGTGTCCCGCCTCGATATGCCTTCATGGTCATCGCTGGCTCGCGAGCCGTTGGAGATGCTTCGCCACGGTTTGGCGAAACGTCACCAGCGCGAACGGTTTCTCGATTTGATGCAGGTGCGGCTGCATCAGAAAGGCGTGAGCCTCGGCTGTAAACCCACCGCCGCTTACGAAGACTATCCTGTCGACCAGCTCCGGCGCGACCACGCCGATGCGCTTGTAAACGTCGATGCCGGTAACCTGTGGCATCATGACGTCGCACAGGATGAGTGCGAACCGCTCCCCTGTAGCAATGCGGGTCAGCGCCTCGCGTCCGCTCGTCAGCGTGACCACATCATGCTCCGGAGCAAGCATACGCGCCACGACTCTCCCGAACATGACGTCGTCGTCGATCACCAGCACCCGTTGCCGCGAGGTCATCTGGGTCACCTCGCCCGGCGCACCAGGACCACGGTGGCGTTGTCCAGCCCTGTGCCCGAGGTGACCTGATCGACAAGGCTCTGGGCAGCGGAGGTCAGATCGGTCGCATCGAGCACGATCTCGGCCATGACGTTCGTCTCAATATGGTCCGAGAGGCCATCAGTGCAGAGAATCACGATGTCCCCCAGCTCCCAACGTCGAGTCGAGATGGCCAGGTTGACGCCTCGATTTACGCCGAGTACCTGGGTCAACGTGTGCGCGTCCGGTTGCCTGATCGCCTCATCCCGCGACATGCCTCGCCGCATCGCCAGGCTCAAGATCGTGTCGTCCTCGGTGAGCCCGGCCATCGTGCCCATGAACGGCCGGAGCAGGTAGCTGCGACTGTCCCCGACGTGCCCCACGCAGAGCACGCCTCCGCAATCCACGACGCCGACAAACGTTGCGCCAATGCGCTCATGCCGCGGCCGCGATGGCACCAAGATCCGGCGGTGAGCTTGAAGGACCCCGAGGTGCAGCCTCCCCGCCGCCTCCTGCGTCGATCGCTCGGTCGCGGCGACCGACGTCCATGGCTCGAGGAACAGCTCACCCACCGCATCGAGAACCCGTTGGGCCACGATCCCAGAGGCAGGCGTGTCTAGCATTCCATCGGAGACGGCGAAAAATCCCGCGGCTTGATCGATCAATACCGCGTCGGCGTTCGTGCGGCGTAGGCCGGTGCGCGTGGCCGTGGCGACCTCGTACGAGCTGCTCTTCAGCCGAATACCCGTAGTCATGCCGCTGCTTTGGATGTCCATCGCGCTACCTTCTCGCGCTCGAAAGGTTCATTCTTCCTCCGCCTCCTCGCTCAGCGCGACGCACCGAACGTGGTGTGCTCTTTCGCTCAGTCCTCGGCGTTCGAGCAGCTCCGCAAGCAGCGCCGCCACCTCGGCGAACGTGCTCGTGCGCCGTTCGGACGCGCCGACCTCTGCCCCGATCTCAAACGCCTGCGTCAGTGCGAGCATCGCGTCGTCCTCGCGTCCGAGGTGAAGCAGGCAAATTCCCGCCAAGCGCATTGCCTCGATCCGCAGCGCCATGCTCTCGCCCAGCTTGGCCGTCGCCGCGGCGGCGCGGAAGGCGACGGTGGCCGCAGCATGCTTCTCCCTCCTCTGGTAGGCCGTTCCCACCCCGAGCCACGCCCGGGAGGCCAGCGGCCACGCCTTCAGGGGCTCGGAGAGAAGTGCCGCCTGGCGATAGCTCTCCACGCCGAGCTCCGGCACGTCCGCCGCAAGGTAGGCCGCACCCAGTGCCATCAGGACCGTCAGCTCGCGTTCGGCCCGCCCCTCGGCCTGACAGAGCACCCGCGCGCTGCGGTAGCTGGCTATCGCGTCGACCGGGCGCCCGGCGCCGAGAGCGTCGGCGGCGGCGACGAGCAGGGCGCCCAGTCTCGTGCCGAACCCGGCCCCCGGCGACGTGCTGGTCTCGTATGCCGCCCGGACTTCATCGAGGGGTGCTCGTCCGTGGTCCCCGACGCTCAACCGAGAGCTCGCCCCAGGCGCAGGGTCCCCCTCCGGCTCGACGTCGAACCGCGCCCCCCTGTGCCGAAGAGCCTCAAAGAGGAACCCACCCAGGGGGGCGAACACGGCGATCCGGACGCGGAGGGACCACCGCGTGCTTGCGAGGATGCGGACGCTCTCGCGCCACCCCGACGCGTCCTCGACCTGCTCAGGCACGAGCGCGACCACGATCCCCATGAACCGCTCGCCGAGCAGGCGCGCGGCCTGGTGCATCGTGAGCGCGGCGCGTTTGAGTGCGCCGCTCGGGACAGTGCCGTCGTCGCCCACGACGAAGGCGGGCAGGTCCACGCCCTCCGCGACCACGCCGGCACGCACGCGCTCGTAGTCGCCCGCGACCTGCACCGCGAGCCCAGAGAAGTACGTGGTCGCATTCTTGAAGGGCGCCCGGTACACAACGAAGAGGCGCCGGTGGCCGAGCAGGGTGTCGTACACGCGAAGCGCCTCGACCACATCCTCCCGCTGATCTTCGTGCGCCACGAGGGGGAGCAGCGTAAGTGGACTGTCGTGCCAACAGCTTTCGGCGTCCTCGGCGAACCGGTGAGCGGCGTGTGTGATCGGATCCATCGTCCCCCCCAGCCCCGGTCAGTCGTGAGCGCCGACCCAGCGCACGAGCACGGCTGTGATGTTGTCGGTTCCGCCGCGCTCGTTTGCCGCCTCGATCAGGCGGGTGGTCGCTTGCGTTACATCGGGATATTTGAGCAGAATAGATGCGAGCGACGTGTGGTCGAGCATGTTCGTCAGACCGTCGGAACAGATCAGGTAGACGTCGCCCGGCAGCGGGGCGTCAAGGCGGCTATCCACTTGGAAATCCTCGTCGGGGTCGATCACGCCGACCGCGCGCGTGATCACATGCGGCTGGGGAAAGGCGTCCGCCTTCGAGGGATCCCACCGACCCGCCTGGATGAAGGCGTTGAGAAGCGAGTGGTCTTCCGTGAGCTGAACGAGCTGCCTGCCGCGGAGGCGGTAGACGCGACTGTCTCCCACGTGCGCGATCAGGACGCGGTCTTCGACGACGAGAAGACCCGCGACGGTCGTCCCCATCCCTTTTTTGGTTGCGTCGCGCCGAGCGATCTCGGCGATCCGGCCGTGCGCGCGCTGGATGCCCGCGACCAAAAGGTGAGTGTTCGGAGCGCGGCCGGGGCGTTCACGCCCCGAGGGCCGCGTCGCCTCGACCGCCTCGCGCACGCAGTCGACGGTCAATCGTGACGCGACCTCGCCTGCGGCGTGCCCGCCCATGCCGTCGGCGACGACGAAGAGGCCGAGGTGGTGCAGGACCGCGAAGCTGTCCTCGTTGCCGGGCCGGACCAGTCCCCGATGGGTGTTCCCGAAGGCTTCGACGCCGAACCGCTCGGGTTGCCTCGCGGCGACGCGGGATTCTCGTGAGGCGCTGGTTTCACAGACATGCGGTGCAGGCACAGGAATCCACCTTGGTCGCTTAAGCAACCCATAGAAACATCCAAGACGCGCTGAACCCGTGTGGTCCACGCCCACGCTGCTGATCAAGAGGATGAAGAGCCCATGCCCACGCACGTGTTCCTAAATACGACATTGCCTTGAGCCAGCCGAAAGTGTCCGTGGAATTGATCGACCACTTTGCCTCACCTCCGAGATAGACCCATTTCGACGGACACTCCCGGGAACCTGGAAGCGATGTCTGCTTATGGAGGGCTGAGAAGCGCCCCCGCCCCCCGAGGTAGCCATGGTCGATCCCGAGAGCCGAGCAGGTCCCCCAGCACGTCCAGCGGATGACCCGCTCGCAGGAACCGCGTACCGTTTCCTGCGACGCGTCGCGGCAGGGGCCATGGGCGAGATCGTCGAAGCCGAGCATGTTGGGCTACGACGCAAGGTGATCGTGAAGCTCGTCCACCGCTCGTACGCGGCGCTCCCAGGCTACGTTGACCGATTCCGGCTGGAGGCCCAATCGCTAGCAATGCTCGCTCCCCGCACCCCGCACGTCGTCGCGGTGCTCGATTGCGGTGAGACCCGGGACGGCCGGCCGTTCCTCGTCCTTGAGCATCTCGGTGGCCACACGCTCGAGAAGGAGATCCGAGCGCGCCGTGTACTTCCGCTCGTCGAGGCCGCTGGGATCGCCAGCCAGCTCCTCGAGGCGCTGCGCTTTGCGCACGATGCTGGGATCGTCCACCGTGACGTGAAGCCCGAGAACATCTTCCTCGCCGAGGCCGAGGGGCGGGAGCGTCAAGTAAAGCTCCTCGACTTCGGAATCGCCAAGGTGTTGCCGGGCGCTGCCGGCGAGGATGCTCCCGCGCCGCTCGCGGCGCCGACCGAGGAGGGGATGACCTTGGGTACGCCGCGCTACCTATCGCCGGAACAAGCGCGCGGGGCAACGCTCGACCACCGGACCGATCTTTACTCGGCGGGCGCCGTCCTCTACGCCATGCTCGCGGGCCGCGACCCCTTCGCCCACGTCGCCGGGATCGCGGCCATCCTCCGCGCGCAAGCGTTGGATCTGCCTCGACCGCCGTCTGTTGTAGCCGCACAGGAGATCCCGGCGGCGCTCGATAGAGTCGTCATGAAGGCGCTCGCGAAGAGGCCCGAGGATCGTTACGCATCCGCGGCCGAGTTCGCCGCTGCCCTCGATCGCGCACTGGCACCGCCGGCCGCACGCTGGGCCGAGACGGAACGCATGGACATCAAGGCGTTTCAGGGGGCGGGGCCGGGCCGGCGAGCGATGCGTCTGCAAGACAAAACCGAGCCCCTCAACGTGGCGGTCTTCCGCGGCGCGCTGCGGCCCCCGCCTCGGGCGCCCGCACGTGCGGTGCCGATTCTCCCCCCGCCGGTCGCTCCCGCCGCCAGCGTGGAGGCATCGCCGTGGCAGCAGACGCCGCCGCGGACGTCCGTGGGCCATGCGACGCAAGGTGCCGCGCGCCGCTCCCGGACGATGATCGTGAGCCTCGTCGCACTCTTGGTGGCGGCGTCGCTTCTGGTGGTGCTCCTTGCAGTGGTCTGGCGACGATGACCCGGAGCGAGCTCTCCAGGCAGCGCACCCCGTCGCGCAGGCGCCCGGGATCGGCTATCTTCACCCCGCTCTGGTCGACCTACTCCGCGCCGTGAAACCCGAGGACGAGGACAAGCCGACGCTCTCGGAGGGGGAGGTGCTCGCCGACGAGATCGACGGTACCCGATACGAGGTGGACCAGCTCATCGGTCGAGGGGGCATGGGCGAGGTGTATCGCGCGACCAGGCTCTCGGACGGGGCGCCTTGCGCGGTGAAGTGCGTGCGGAGCGACCTGGTGCACAACCCGACGATCCTCCTCCGTACGCGCTTCGAGGCGAAAGCCTTCCGCAGGATCGACCACCCCAACGTGGTCCAAGTCTACGGGATCGGCGTCCGCGCGGACCGCGTTCCGTGGATGGCCATGAAGTGGCTCGAAGGCTTCACGCTCCAGCAGATCATCGAGAAGAGGGGTCGCATCCCCCTACGTTGGGCGATTGTGATCGTGCGCGATCTGTGCCGCGGCGCGCAGGCCATCCACGAGCACGCCATCCACCGCGACATCAAGCCGTCGAACGTTCACCTCGGGCTCGACGCCGTAACGAGGGTGCTCGACCTAGGGGCCGCCAAGTCGAAGGACCCAAGCGTCCACCTCACAACCACCGGGTATCAGGTGGGGACCATGCCCTTCATGGCGCCCGAACAGCTCGACAACACGATGACCGTCGACGCCCGTGCGGACGTTTGGGCCGCAACGGTCGTGCTCTACATCCTCATCAGCGGCGTCCATCCTTTCGCGCTCCGTGGGGCCTTGCCGGCGAGCAACATCAAGCTCGGGTACAGGATCTTGCAGGATCCGCACCGGCCGCTCCTCTCGGTCGTGCCCAAGGTTCCGCACCTCTTTAGCCAGATCATCGACCGCGGCCTCGCTAAGGATCCCGAGTACCGTCACCGTTCCGCCGAGGAACTAGCGCAGGTGCTCACCGCAGCCCTCGAGTTCCTCGAGTCCACCACCGGGCACGCCGAGCCGCTCTCCAGCCTCGTCGACCAGCTCTCGAACAACGAGCCGCGCGTGGTCGAGCGGCCGCGCCTTCTGTGGACGCCCCCACGTACCACGGAGCCTATGCCGCCTCCCGCCGCGGCCAGCCCCGCGCCGAAGGCGCTGGTGAGCATCGTGTGGTCGGCCCCGCGCACGACGGAGCCCATGCCCGCTCCGGCTCCGCGGCACGTGCCGATACATAACAGACCCGCACCGGCTGCACCCGCGCCGCCTGCGGCCGAGACGACCGACGGGCTCTCGACCTCCGAGTCGACCGACCGGCACCGGCGGGTCACCGTCTTCCCGCCGGCTTCCACGCCTCCGCGGTCCCCAGCAACCGCGGAGGATCGGTGGGTCGACGCCGAGCACGAGTCGGTCGCGCGCCGCCAATCGGACGTGCAGATGAAGCACGTTCCCGATCCAGCGCGGGCGCGTGAAGCGCTTCCAGCCGCGCCGGCAGTTCGCATGGGGGCGGGCAACACGGCGCAGGCGACCCCGGCCAAGGAAGCCCCCACAGCTCTCCACGCCGCGCCGCAACTCGTTGAGCGACGCGAAGAGCCGCGGCTGCGTCAAGGCGTCGGCGCGCTCGACTGGCTCGGCGCCGTGAGCCTCGGCGGGGCGCCGCGATGGTTCTACATAGCGCTGAGCGCGGGCGTGATGTTCGCCGCGGCCGAGACGCTCCACCGCTTCGGCCCGCCGCTCCAGGTCCAGCCGCCCCCTGGACCGATCGAAGTGCCCGCCGTTTCCTTGCCGGAGCCAGCGGACGAACCCGGGGTGGCGCCGGCGAGCGCGACCCCAGCGGCGGGCTCCGCTGAGCCGCCCGCGTCTGCCCACGAGCCCACCACGCCGGCCGCGGCGCCGGCGAGCGCGGCCCCTGCGGCGGGCGCCGCAGAGCCGCCCGCGTCCGCCCACGAGCCGCCCGCGCCAACCGCGGCGCCAGCGAGCGCGGCCCCTGGGGCGGACTTCGCAAAGCCGCCCGCCTCCGCCGACGAGCCCCCCACGCCTGCGCCCCGCGTGACGGCATCCCCCGCCCCCCGCCTTTCGCCGACCACCCGGACACCCAAGCCGCCGCTCAAGCAATCCGCGCCCGCGCCCTCCCCTAATCAGGCCCCGCCGCAGCCGGCCCCGCACCGCATGTTCGGCAGCGAAAACTGAACCGCGAAGGATTCGTTCGTGACCCCTTCACTTTTTCGGACACTCCCGGAACCTGCGAGCAATGTCCCTAATAGGAGGGTGCGTCGCCACCTGCTCCACCGAGCGAGGCAAGAATGAACCGTCCCGTTAGAGCTGATCCCGCTGTGGATGCCATGATCGACGCCGAGGTTGCGGTCGCGCTTCGGCCCTACGAGGCCGAGGGCTACTACACCGCGGAGGAGCTGGACGAGCTCCGGCACATGATGCGGATCGTTCTGCGCACCCACCCCACGGCCGTCCACCTCCTGGAACAGCTCGGCCCGCGCATTGCGCCCGGGGAGAGCGGCAAGGAGGACGTGCGCGCCTTCAACGGAATGCTGACACGCGTCAAGAGGGCGGAGGGCGAGTGATGGCACGCCCTGTCCCGTTCGGGTTCACGCCTCAAGAGTGGGAGCGGTACGAGAAGTTCGTCCCTGACGTCCCGGAGGAGGCGGTGGCTCAGATCATCCACGAGTACGGCTGCGCCGACTTGGAGAACGATCTGCTCCAGGAGGCCTACCTCGGCACTGCCAAGGGCGTCCGGACCTTCGACGCGACGAAGGGCACGAAGGAGGGGGCCGAGCGGCAGTGGGTGTTCTTCAGCGCACTCCATGCGGCACAGGCCGTCCGACGAAAAGAGCGGCGCGACAGCAGCCGGGTGGTCGGGCGGCTCTGGAACGGCCTCATCGAGTTCAGCAAGAGCGAGCACCACACGCCCCGCGTGATGGGCGACCGGGATGAGGACCGGAGCGCCTTGACCAGCTTCCGCAACCGCGCCGCCGCTGCGGCCTTCGTCGGCGTCGCCGTGCTCGAGGTCCCGACCGGCGACGGCGAACGAGAGATCGTCGAGCGCATGACCGCCGCGCGCTGCGAGATCGGGCTTGCTCAAGCCTTGGGCGACCTGTCAGAGCGCCGCAAGGAAATGCTGCGCCTGTGCTTCGCGGAGGGTCAATCGGTCAAGGATGCTGCGGCGACACGTGGCGAGAAGGGGTACCGGGCGGAGCTCGTCGAGTTCCATCGCGCGGTGAACCTGGTGGCTGCGCGTCTCGAGGGCATGGGGTTCGACGGGCTCCCGCCCTTCCCGCCCGAAGCGGACGGGACGCTCCTGCGCGAGACCTCCAGCACATCCTCGGGCTCGCTACCCACGAAACCGTGACGGGGCCTCAAATGAGCGACGAAACGAGGGACCGCGACGATCCGGCGCATCAGACGATGCCCCCGGAGTTGCGCCCGTTCGCGAAGCCCGAGCCCAAGCAGCGGCTCGTAGCCCCCGAGAATGAGGCCGAATTCAAGGCGACCATAGACGCTCTCCGACTTCTGAACGGCGGGCCCAATGCCGATCCGTTCTACGTCGACCCGCAGAACGACCCCGCGTTTGCTGGCCGGAAGGCGCCGGAGAGCGTGAAGGTTTACGTGCCCCCTGCCGCGGTGGCCGCCGCAGAAGCCCAAGTCCGGCAGGCCGCCCCCGGCAAGGTCGTGATCGCCGAGGCGAGCGCGGTACCTGCGGGCGGCACCCAGTACAACTGCGGAGAGGTCGACGTTCGGCCGTTCCGCGAGGCAGCGGAAGCGCGCCGCGCGGTCGCGGTGGGCGAGGCGGCGAGCAAGGGCGCCGCGGGGGGGGAGCGCGCGGCAGATGCCGTCGTCATGCCCCCGATGGGCGAGAAGCCGCCGGACGCGCCGGCCAGCCCGTGGGCCACGGAGGCGGAGCCCGGGGCGGTGGGAGAGAGCGCGCTGCCGTCCTCGCTTCGGCCGCCGGAGTCGCTGCCGCTGGTAGACGACGCACCCACGAGCACGCGGCCCCAGAGCCGGAACGCTGCGGGGGGCCCGTCGCTGGTGAGTCGGACCCGCGTGGCGGTCGTCGTGGTGATCGTGCTGGTGGCGATCGTGGTCGGCGTGCGGGCGCTCATCAGGGCGAGGACCAGCGAGAACGCGACCGATGGGCCTGCCCCGGCGGCGACGCTCCCCTCGGTGGTACCTACCGATCGAGCGGTGACGCCGCCCGCGCCGCTGTCGTCGTCTACGGAAGCGAGCACGGCGGCTCCGGCCCGCGCGACGGGGGCGCCGGCTCCCGTGCTCGCGGCGAGCGCCACGCCCGCGCCAGAGCGGCACCGCGTTGCGCCAAGGCCGACGAGCGTCGACGACGATCCGTACCCCGACGCGGCGGTGAAGCCGACTCCGGTCGTGACGGCGCAGCCCGTGGCGCCTGTTGCGACAGTGGCACCGCAGACGGTGCCACCGCGGATCCTTCCAACCTCGCCACCGGCGGCCCCCACCGTGGTCCTTCCGGGCGGCGACAAGCTGAATCTCGGACCATGAGAACCCATCGAACCAACTCCGCACTCACTCTCCTCGCCGTCACGCTCACGTGGAGCGCGCCGAGCTTCGCCGAGCTTCCAGCGCTGGCGTCGACGTCGCCGGACGAGGCGCTCTCCGACACCGCACGCGAGCTCTTCGCCAAGGGCGTGAAGGCATCGCAAGAACAGAAGTGGGACCAGTGCCGTGCCGCGTTTCTGGCCGCGCTGGGCGTGAAGAGGGTCGCGCAGATCGCCGGCAACCTCGCGCTCTGCGAGCGGAAGCTCGGGCTCTACCGGGATGCCGCGGAGCACATCGCCTTCTTCCTCAGCGTTCCCCCGCGCTCGGATGCGCCGCCCGAGAGATGGATCGCCGCGGAGGCCGTGCTGCGAGAAGCGAGCGCCAGGGTCACGACCGTCCGCGTACACGTCGATGTCGACGGCGCGGACGTGGCGGTTGATGAGCACCTGGTGGGTACCGCGCCACTGGCCGTCCCCGTCTTTCTCGACCCGGGGCCGCACACCATCACGGCCCGAAGGGACGGCTACCCGACGGCCCGGGAGGCGGTCGACGCGCGAGCAGGCGCATCCGTGGGGATTGGGCTGAAACTGGTCCAGGCACGCCCTCTGTGGCCGGTGATCGTCACCGGCATCCTCGCGGTCGGCGGCCTCGCGGCAGGCGGCGGGTTGGCGGCAGCTGCCAACGGCAAGCGCAACGATGCAGCGGGGCTGCGTGTCGAGTTGGGCGGCGGCAACTCGCAGTGCGTGGGCGTGGCGGGCGGCACGTGCCAGGCGCTCGCCGGCGATCTGAAGAGTCAGGCCACGCTCGCCAACGGCGCCGTGGGGAGCTTCGTTGCGAGCGGCGCGTTCGCGCTCGCGACGGTGGGTCTCGGGATCTGGACGTTCGGCAAGCCGAGCGCGCCGACGACCGGGCAGCTCCGTATCGCGCCAGCGGTCGGCACGACGGAGCGCGGCATGAGGATCGAGGGGTCGTGGTGAGGAGAGCGGTCATGCGATGGATCGGCGTGCTGGTGCTGGCCGTGGGGGTCGCGCTGCTGGGCGGGTCGTGCTTCGACTACGTGGACGACTGCACGCTCTCGCTGACCTGCCCTCCTGGCATCGGACCCGACAGCGGGCCGCCCACGGCCTGTGACCCGACGAAGGCCAGCGGTCCGGTAGCCGATAGCTGCGGGGTGTTCGTGTCTCCGGCTGGCGACGACGGGAACGTGGGCTCGCAGGAGAAGCCGCTAAAGACGCTCGGCGCGGCCGTGACGAAGGGCTCCACCATCTACGCGTGCGCCGGGGCGACCCCCTACACGGAGGCGGTGGTGGTCCAGGACGCCGTGACGCTCTACGGCGCGCTCGACTGCGACGGCTGGGCGTACGACGCAACGAAGAAGACGGTTCTCACGGCGAGCGCGGGCGCGATCCCGCTCACGCTCAAGAGCACGGCCGTGGGGGCGGAGGTCTTCGACTTTTCGATCACGGCGGCCGACAATACGACGACGCCGGGCGGGTCGTCGATCGCGGTGGTGGTGGACCAGGCGACGGCGACGTTCACCAGATGCAGCATGGTGGCCGGCAGAGCGAGCGACGGGACCCCGGGTGCGAGCGGGGGCGTGCAGGCCGCGCAGGCCGATGGCGGCAAGGTGGGCGGCGCTGCAGGGCTGACAGGGGCCGGGAGTATCACCGGGGGCAACGGGGGACAGAACAACGTCTGCTCGGTCGCCGGCGGTAATGGTGGCAACGGCGGCACCATCCCGAACGGCAACGGTCAAAACGGGCAACCCGGCGACAACGGAAGCGGCGGCCCGAACGGTACAGGAGATACCGGCGCGGGCTGCGGCGGCCCGAATCCCAATGGATCGAACGGCATGAAGGGCTCCGCGGGTCCAGTGATGTCTGGCATCGGTACGCTCAGTGCAACGGGCTACCAAGGCATCGACGGGCAGCCAGGCACGGACGGCGCCAACGGTTCGAGCGGGGGCGGAGGTGGCGGCTCGATGGCGACGACCACCGCGCACGGCGGGGGGGGCGGCGGCGGAGGTGCAGGCGGCTGCGGCGGCATGCACGGCACCGGCGGCACGGCCGCCGGGAGCAGCATCGCACTCGTGAGCTTGACTGCCTCGGTCACGCTCATGAACTGCTCGCTGGGCGCCGGCACCGGCGGCACCGGCGGCGCGGGAGGAGATGGGCAGCTCGGTCAACTCGGCGGCGGCGTAGGTTCCGGTGGCACGGGCGGCATGGGCGCCGGCTCCGCTTGCAACGGCGGCAAGGGCGGCGACGCTGGCAACGGCGGCAATGGTAGCGGTGGGCTCGGTGGCAACTCGCTCGGCATCGCTGTGACGGGCACGGCGCCGGTACTCGACGCCCCCACCAAGGTAGCGATCACGCCCGGCACCAGGGGCAGCGGCGGCCTCGGTGGCAACGCCGACGCGGACATGAACCACGGCGCCGATGGAGTAGCAGCAGCGTGCTGGGATTTTGGCGCCAACGGGGCGTGCAAGTAGACGCGCAGGAACGAAGGTGGAGAGGGGGCCTGCGCCGTCGCGTGCGGTGCCGAAGCTGGCAAATAGCTGGAGGATCGGCGTGCGTGATGTGAGGCGGACCCTGGTCAACGCGCGCCGGTCGCCGCGAGGAAGTAAGCCATGAACCCTCACACCACAAACCTCGATCGCCCCTACGTCTGCCCGAGCTGCGCCTCGACCGAACGCGCGCCGCTCCACGGAGGGCACGTCACGTGCTCTCGCTGCCACGCAACGGACGCGGTGCCCGACCGGAGCACCCTCCCGGTAAACCTCGCCACGCAACGGATGCCCCCCGACAACCCGGCGCGCATCCAGTCCCTCCACGCGCAGGAGAGGCCGCCGCGTCCGGTGCCGCCGGCCCTCCAGGCAGCGCTCGACGGGATGAACGCCCAGTCCGGGCGCGAGCAGCAGATGCTCGCCCTCTGGCAGTCGCGACGCGCGCGCTCGCGGCAGGGCGACGTCGCGGCGAGCGAGGAACTGACGGTGCTAACGCGCTTGATCGTGCAGATGCCGGCGATGGCACGGCATGCGCACTTCTGCGAGGCCCTCTCCGAGAGCGCCTACGACGCGGGGGTGCTGCCGCGCCACAAGCAGGAGCAGCTCGGACGCCTCGTGCGCATCGCGGTGGGGCGGGGCGATCGAGCACGCGCACAGCGGTACCTGGGGTGGATGGTGGGGGGGGCGCCCGATCTGGACGTGGACACCGAGGTCCGCCTGGCGGCGGCGGCCGTCGCCACGCTCGAGCACGACGCGCAGCGAGCGCTCGCGCTGCTCGGCCCGCGGAGGTACGCCATCCCCATCGCCGACGCGATGGATCCGCTCGCGTCGGTGCTCCGCGCGAACGCCTACGAAAGGCTCGGTGACGCGACCACGGCGGCGCAGATCCTCCGCGAGCTCTCTTACCCGCGGATGCTCGCAGCGGTGACGGCTCAATTCCCGGCGCTCCAGCTCTGCCCGCAGTCGGGACCGGCGTACGCCGCCGCCGTGACGCGGGAGGCCGCGAAGCGGGCCGCGTCCCGCGCCGGCGGCTGGGCCCCCGTGGTGGCCGGCCTCGCCGTGGCGCTGTTTGGGGGGCTGCTCACCTTTATGAGCGTGACCCGCTCACTCCACAACCTCACCCTCGGCCTGTACTCGCCCGCTAGCCTCGGCACGGGCGGGGCCTGCTTGATCGGCGGGCTCGCCGTCGCCGTCTACATGGGCATGCTGGCCAAGCACGCCGCCTGGCTACAGATGAACGGCATCTCGCTCGCAGCGCGCGTCGTGGCCGCGGAGTGCAGCCCAGGCTTGAGAAGCAAGTTCGTCTACCGCTACACCGTGAAAGTGGCGGGCCCGCAGGGGCCGTACGACGCAACCTTCGACAGGCGGACTCGGTCGCTCATGGATGACGAGATGCCTGTTGGCAGGGAGATCCGCGTCCGTGCGAACCCACGCAATCTGCTCGACGTCTTCGCCGAGGAGTGAGCCATGACCTATCGCACCGCCAACCTCGATCGCTCGTATGTCTGCCCTGGCTGCGACTCGGCCGAGCGCGCGCCACTCCAGGGAGGACAGGTCGCCTGCTCGAGGTGCGGCGCCCGGCACGTGCTACCCGACCGGCGCGACATCCCCGTCAGCCTCGGCACCTTGCAGGCGATCCCCCCGGACGACCCGGCGCGCCTCCGGCACCTACGCGTGCAGCCCGCCTACCCACGCCCGGCGCAACCGACGCTCCAGACGATGCTGGGTGGGATGAACGTGCAGGCGGGGCGTGAACAAGAGGCGATCGCCATCTGGCAGACCCTTCGAGCGCGGTCGCAGCGGGGCGACGTCTCGGCGAGCGAAGACCTGACGATGCTGACGGGGCTGCTCGGGCGACTACCGGCGATGACACCGCATCCGCAGTTCTGCGAGGCTCTCGCCGAGAGCGCGTACGATGCGGCCGTGCTGCCGCGCCAGAGGCAGGAGCAGCTCGGGTACCTCGTGCGCGCGGCCGTGGGGCGGGGCGATCGAGCACGCGCCGAGCAGTACCTGGGGTGGATGGTATGGGGGGCGCCCGATCTGGGCATGGACAGCGAGGCCCGCACCGCGGCGGCGACGACGGCCACGCTCGAGGGCGACACGCGGCGGGCACTGGCGTTACTTGGCCCGCGAAAGGACGCCGTCCCCATGACCAACGCGCTGGCTCCGCTCGCGTCGGTGCTACGCGCGAACGCCTACGAGGTGCTCGGCGACGTGGCCGTGGCGGCGCAGATCCTCCGCGAGCTCCCCTATCTGGGGGTGCTCGAGTCGGTGACGATGCAGTTGCCGGCTCTGAAGCTGTGCGCGCGGTCGGGACCGGCATACGCCGCCGCGGCCACGCTGGAGGCAGCCAAGCCCGCCGCGGCCGACACGGAGACCACTCTCGGCGTGGTGATGGGCATCTTCCTGGGGTTGTTTGGGCTGCCGACATTCTTCGCCAGCAGGGGCGCTCCCCTGGTCATCAGGCTCATCGTCCCGGCGATCTTCGGCATCCTCGGTTTCGCCATCGCCGGCCGTTCCTATACCAAGGGCAAGAGCGCCGCTTGGCTGCGCACCAACGGCATCCCGCTGACGGCACGCATCCTGTCCGTGCGGTTGAGCCGCGACTCGTACCGCTTCACGGTGGAGGTCGCGGGGCCGCAGGGGCCGTACACGGCCACCTTCGACGCGCTGGTACCGTCGGGCGAGGCGACGCATCTGATCGGCACCCAGATCCGCGTTCGGGCGAAACCGAGCAACTTGCGCAAATTGATTTCCGAGACGGATTTCGAGTACTGAGGCTGCTCATCGAGGCGGGTTCGGCAGCCAAGGTTGGCTGATTCCGCGGGCCCCTTCCTCGGGAGTGAAGGCGGTCGCGTGGGAAGAAACGTGGCCCCGTCTCCAGCGCGTCGGGTCGCCCATGAAGAAAGGCGATCCAGCTTTCATCGCGCGGGTTGCTCATGAAGAGAGGTGACTCCGCGCGAAGCGGCGGCGCGGGCTCGGGGTCCTGGTGCGACGGGTCAAGAAGGTCCACCTCCCCGGCCTTCCAGCAACCCACCTCACCGGCGGCGCTCTCCTCGCAACGGCGCGGATTTCAGCGGTCCAGCGCGGCGCAAGGGCGCCACAGGTGGGGAGCAACGTCGCCATATCGTGCTCTTCCGGAGACGCCTTTCGTGAGCGGTTCAGCGGGCGAGCGCCATGACGAAAATGAGCCCGGCGCGCGACCTATCCGCTACGTCATCAACCGCCTGCGAATTCGAGGACGACGCGTGACGCCACGTCCCCATGCTCGAGCCGGGCGAGGATGGAGTTGATCGCCGCCAGCGGCTGGATCTCGATGTCTGCCTTGACCTTGCCCTCCGCAGCGAAGGAGAGGGCTTCGGCCATATCCTGCCGCGTGCCGACGAACGAACCCCGGATAGTGATGCAGTTCGCCACCACGTCGAAAATGGGGACCGGAAATTCGCCCGGCGGCAGCCCGACCAGAACGCACGTGCCGCGCTTGCGGGGCCGTCGGCGAAGGCCTGTCGCCCTCCGCCGGCGCTCGCCCTCGTGGCTACTTCGCAGGCATCGGCGGGACGAGCAGCTCGGGGTCGAGGCGAACCTCGAAGTAGTTGATCCCCCAGTGGATGTGGGGGCCGTTCGCCCGGCCCGTCCTGCCCGAGCTGGCCAGCACGTCTCCCTGCTTCACCTCGTCTCCGACCTTCGTCTTGAAGTCCGAAAGATGGAGGAAGGTCGAGGTCACGCCACGGCCGTGGTCGAGCACCAGCGTCGTGCCGTTGACCGGGTCTCCCGCCTCGGCGTAGACGACCGTGCCGCATGCGGGCGCCTTGACAGGCGTGCCCACCGGTACCCCGATGTCGATGCCCATGTGGACGCCGCCGTCGATCCCTTCCATGACGCGCGGATCGCCGTAAGGCGAGCTGATCCTTCCAATAACCGGCCACGTGAAACCGTCCTCGTAGCAGATCTTGCTACCGGATTTCATTCGCAAGGCCTCGATGCGGCCCTCGATGACCAGGTGAGCCGCCTTCGTCTTCGGGTCGAGCTCCATGGCGCTCTTGGGGATATTGTTGATCTCCTCCGTTTGGAATGTCCGCGGTTCCACCGCGAAGACGTGGTCGAGGACGGACCCGTCCTCGAAGTGGATCTCCATCGTCTCGCTCTTCGGAGCGTGAAGGCCGAACGCGATGGGCAAGCTGCCGTCGGCGTTGACGGCCGCGCGATGCCCGGGAAACCCGATCTTCGCGACCTTACCCGTGATGGTGGCGAAGACGAGAGCGCCTTGCGTCGGCTTGCCCTTGAGGACGAGACGGCTCTGATCGGCCTTCGGCGGGTCGGTGGTCGCGGCGCCGGCGGTCGCGGGCGGAGCCGCGTTGCCACCTGCCCCCGTCGCGCTCGCCGCCGCCTTAAATTCCCCCGCAACCGGCGCCTCCTCGGAGCTGCAGCCGCAGGCCAAGACGAGCGCGATGAGCAGCGGATGGGCACGCAGGCGCGAGCGCGGACGAGGATACGATGAACGCATGCCTTGCCTGGTGTGCAAGGCCAGGGCCGCTCCCCTCTTCCTCGGACGAGGTGACGCTGGAGCTCAGGACAGTGTGGCGGCTTGTCACGACCGCTCACCCGGCTGTGGCAGAACTGTTCCCCAGAGCTCAGCGGACCGGCAGGTTTGTGCCGTGGGGTGAGGTATTACCTGCTGGTACGCCCTGTGCCTCTACATCCCGCTGAGCTTGGTGAGCTCGTCGTCCGCACGCGGGCGCAGGCTCTTCCGGGCGGTCTCCTCCACTTCGAAGTCGCTTATGCTGCGCTCCACCGCGTCCTCGATCCTCTGGTCGAGCTTCTCCCAGGCGTCGTCCTCGATCCTCTCCTCGTCGCTCGTCGGGCCCATCCTTCTCCGCTCCTCGGCGCCTGAAGGCGCTCCCGGGACCGCCTGCTCAGCATCGATCGTACCGTCGTGATGCCGAGGGGCGCCGCGCGCCGGGGAACGTATGCTGCTCCCAGTCGTCTGCCCCGCCATGGTTGCGACTTGGCCACGGTCGATCGCGATGCCGCGAGTGGGGCGGCACGGCATTCCATGCCGGCGCCGGTCGCGAGGTGCCCGCACGCGCGACCGAGCGACCGCTCAACTCAGCTCAGCGCCACCAGAACAGGGCCACGATCATCACGACGTCGACCATCATCACTCCCCAGATGAAGTCTCCGCCTCTTCCCCAGGCCAGATGGTCGAAGCTCTGGGAGCCGCCGGCGCGCACCGCGTACTGCATGCGGCGGCGCTGGACGTAGCTCGGATACGGCGCTCCCCACCCGCGGTATCCCCACCCGTAACCGACGGGCAAGAAGAAGACGAGCATCATCGCCGCCCAGAACCACCACATGTACATGAACGAGAGCATGCATCACCTCTGACTACTTCTTCGACATCGAAGCTGCGGGGGCCACCGCAGAGCCGTCACGGTTCGGACTGGACTAGAATCCGCCGCCGTGTCCGTGATCCTCGACGCCCCCCGCGGAGATCTCCGCCTTCGGCCTCGCGGCGATCAGCGCCTCGGTCGTCAGCATCAGCGCCGCGACGCTCGCCGCATTCTGCAGCGCGGAGCGCACGACCTTGGCCGGGTCGATGACCCCCATGGCGATGAGATCGCCGTACACGTTGGTCGCCGCGTTGTAGCCGAAGGAGCCCGCTCCATCGCGCACCCTCTGCACCACGACCGCGCCCTCTTCGCCGGCGTTGGCGGCGATCTGGCGAAGCGGCTCCTCGATGGCCCGGTGGACGACCTTGACCCCGGCGCGCTGCTCGTCGGTCACGTCGAGCTTCTCCAGAGCGAACTGGGCGCGGATCAGCGCCACGCCACCGCCGGCGACGATGCCCTCCTCGACGGCCGCGCGGGTGGCGTGGAGCGCGTCCTCGACGCGGGCCTTCTTCTCCTTCATCTCGGTCTCGGTGGCGGCGCCGACCTTGACCACCGCCACGCCGCCGGAGAGCTTGGCGAGGCGCTCCTGAAGCTTCTCCTTGTCGTAGTCGCTCGTGCTCGCCTCGATCTGCGCGCGGATCTCCTTCACGCGCGCCGCGATCTTCTCCTTGGCGCCGGCGCCCCCCACCAAGGTGGTGGTGTCCTTGTCGATGATCACCGTCTTGACGCGGCCGAGGTCGCCCAAGGTGACGTTCTCCAGCTTGAGGCCGAGCTCCTCCGTGATGACCTGACCGTCGGTGAGCACCGCGATGTCCTTGAGCATTTCCTTGCGGCGGTCCCCGAAGCCAGGGGCCTTGACGGCCGCGCAATGGAGCGTGCCGCGCAGCTTGTTGACGACCAGCGTCGCGAGCGCCTCGCCGTCGACGTCCTCGGAGAGGATGAGGAGCTGCTTCTGGCTCTTGGCGATCGCCTCGAGCACGGGGATGAGATCCTTCATGCTGGAGATCTTCTTTTCCGTGATGAGCAGGTACGCGTCATCCATCGTGCACTTCATGCTCTCGGGATCGGTCACGAAGTACGGGGAGAGGTAGCCCCGGTCGAACTGCATGCCCTCGACCACCTCGAGCGTGGTCTCGGCGGTCTTGGACTCCTCGACCGTGATCACGCCCTCCTTGCCCACCTTCTGCATCGCCTCGGCGAGGAGCTTGCCGATCGTGGCGTCGCCGTTGGCGCTGATGGTGCCGACCTGCGCGATCTCCTGCGCGTCCTGGGTCGACTTGGCGGCGCCCTTGAGGTGCGCGACGACCGCCTCGACGGCCCTGTCGATGCCGCGCTTGATCTCCATGGGGCTGTGCCCCGCCGCGACCAGCTTGCTGCCCTCGCGGTAGATCGCCTGGGCGAGCACGGTCGCGGTGGTGGTGCCGTCGCCGGCGACGTCGCTCGTCTTCGACGCGACCTCCTTCACCATCTGCGCGCCCATGTTGGCGAAGCGGTCCTCGAGCTCGATCTCCTTGGCGACCGTCACGCCGTCCTTTGTGATGGTGGGCGCCCCATAGCTCCGCGCGATGACCACGTTGCGGCCCTTGGGGCCCAGGGTGACCTTGACCGCGTCGGCGAGGGCGTTGACGCCATCGAGGATGAGGTTGCGGGCGGACTCGTGATAGATGATCTCTTTGGCTGCCATGATGCAAATCTCCGGAAACTTCGGTGCGGCCGCGAATCAGCTCTCGAGGATGCCGAGGATGTCGTCCTCGCGGAGGATGAGCGCCTCATCACCGTCGAGCTTCACCTCGCTGCCGGTGTACTTGCCGAAGAGGACGTGGTCGCCCACCTTGACGTCCAGCGCGCGGACGGCACCGTCCTCGAGGACCTTGCCGTTGCCGATGGCCAGGACGATGGCCTCCACCGGCTTCTCCTTCGCCGTATCCGGGATGTAGAGGCCTCCCTTGGTCTTTTCCTTCTCGCTCACGCGACGAACGACGACCCGGTCATGAAGCGGTCTGATTTTCATTCTCGATCTCCTCCGTGCCTCGGCACGGCACAATCTTCGGGGAAGCGGGCGGCGAGCGTCACCTCGCGCGGACGACGATCTCGCTCTCCCTGCTGGGATGTCGGAGCCCCCGGGCCACCCTCCGGGCGAGCTCGCCGTCGACCCTGCGGAACTGAGCTACCACCCGCAGCCAGACATCCTCGTTCTCGACCTTGCCGAGCTCGAAGCGGGCGCTGAGCACGAGGTGCTCCCTCTCGCGGACCGACAGGCTGTTCCAGAAGAGCGTCGCTTCACGGTAGTGGTCCCCGAAGCTCTCGCTCCGCTCGCGGCGCGCATATTCCGCAGTCCTCCGGGCATGCTGCATGAAGGCGCCCGTGTCCGCCGGGCCCAGCATCGGGCTCCCACCCAGCGAGAGCCGCGGCCCCTCGCCTCGATCCTCGCGGATTCTCTGCTGTACGCCCCTGTCCTCCTGGACGAAGAAGACCGCGACATCGCCGGCGATCAGGTCGAGATCCAGGCGCTCGACGTCCATCCGGAAGCGGCTCAGCACTCGGATGACCCCCTCGGAGAACACGCCCTGTGAAGCTCGCCACGCCCGCCAGATGTCGCGGTTGGTGATGAGGATCCCGGTCAGGCGTCCCTGCGCGTCCACGACCGGCGTCGCACCCGCGCGGCTCCTGGTCGAGATACTCGGCACCCTATCCGCCGTCTCTCCTGTGCTCACGCGCGCGATCTCATCGTCGAACAGCAGCTTCGAGATGTTCCCCCGCGTCACCTGGTCGCGTCGTGGGTCGTCGTTCATGGTCCTACCTCCCGTACAGCGCTGGCTTGAGCAGGGGCACTCCTGCACGAGATAGGCCGCGGCACCGAGGGTCGAATGCCGATGTTTCGACGATCTCGTCGCTCGGCTCGAACGCCAGCACGACACAGGTGAGGCTCAAGTGAGCCCCACTACGCGGAGGCCGTTCAAGTGCGGGCGGGCACGATGGTGTAGTGAAAGGGGACCTCCCCGGCGCCTTCACTCGAAGCGCAGGGCGGCGAGCGGGTGCAGACGCGAGGCCTTTCGCGCGGGGAACACGCCGAACACGATCCCGATCAACACCGACACGCCGAAGACGATGGGCATCGCGATCCCGGGCACGTGGAGGGCGTGCGCCATCCCCAGGGCGCCCCCGAGGCCGAGGGCAATGCCGATCCAGCCGCGATCTCGAAGTACTCGGGCATCACTCCTTGTTCGATGAACGGCCACGGCAAATGCCCCACTGAGCTTCTGCCAGAGGCCGTTCGAGGGACTACGCTACGAGCACGATGCGTGCCGAGCCTGCCAGAGGCCCTGACGATCGTCGACCCCGGCTCGGACACGCGAACGCCACACTGTGACGCGCAGGCTCGCTGCGGAGCGCGGCCAAGGTCACCGGGTGGCGCCGGCGACGGCGCGACTGCCCGCCGCGCCGCGGACCACGGCGAACGTCCCGCTCGGCACGCGCGACACGTGGCCGACGTCGACGCCCGACGACGCGATGAAGTGGTGAACCTGCTCGTCCTGGCTGTTCGCGAGCTCGTCCGGCGTGCCGTGGGCGACGATCTGCCCGTCCATCATGAGGATCGCCTGGTGTGCGATGCGAAAGCAACTGGTCATATCGTGAGAGCTGACGATGCTGGTCACGCCGAAGCGCTCCCGCACCTCCTCGATCAGATCGTCGACGCGCGACTCATGGGCGGATCGAGGCCGCTCGTCGGCTCGTCGTACACCATGATCGGCGGGTCGAGCATGAGGGCGCGCGCGATGCCGACGCGCTTCCGCATGCCGCCGGAGAGCTGCGAGGGAAGCCTGGCGGCGACGTCGGCGTCGAGGCCGACCTTCTTCAGCTGGACGATGACCCGCTCGTGGATCTCCTTCTTCGACAGCTTCGTGTTCTCGACGAGCGGGAAGGAGACGTTCTCCATCACGGTCAGGGAGTCGAGCAACGCGGCGTACTGGTAGACCATGCCCAGCTTGCGCCGCACCCGGCCGAGCCTGCGCTCGGAGAGCCCGACCATCTCCTGCCCCTCGACGACGATACTGCCGCTGGTGGGAGGCTCCAACGCCACCAAGAGGCGGAGGAGCGTGGTCTTGCCCGCCCCCCGATCCGCCGATGATGACCGTGGTCTGTCCGCGGAGGGCGCGCATGCTGATGCCCCGGAGGACCTCGGCTTTTCCGTAGCTCTTTCGCAGATCGGTGACGACGAGAATATCGTCCAGGGCCGCGCTCCGCCCTTCACCGGCGCGCATCGGCGGGCTCGTCATGGCAGTCCGCGGTGCACGATCCACGCCTCGTCAGCGTCCTCGCCGCGCGCCTCCTCACCCCGCGGCGATCGGCCGGAGCTGGACCTGCCCCCACTCGGGAACGAGGATCTGGCCGAGGAGCTCACCCGCCTTGGGCGGCCTCCTCCTCAACGTGGCGACGGTCGTCGGGTGCAAGGCAGGCCCGCCGGTCGGGGTTCAGGCACGCATCCGATCCACGGCGCCGAAGTACCTGCAAACGTCGGCGACGAGCTGCCCGTCGGTCGGATGGTCGGAGGGCTCGACGCCGACGATCTTCCGGGCAACGTCCTTGTGGTGCTCCTCTGCGCGGGCTTCGCGCTGGGCTGCGGCGCCGTGCTGGTGCTCACGGCGCTCGACCCATGGTTCTGGGGCGTGCCCCCGCTGCTCGTGCTCGCCGGCGCTTCGATGACCATCAGCAACACGGCGGCAAACTCGCTCCTTCAGGCCACCGCCAGCCCGCGCCTGCTGGGGCAGACGGTGAGCCTCTACATGCTCGCGATGCGGGGCGGAATCTCCGTGGGATCGTTGCTCACCGGCAGCGCGGTGAGCCTGCTCGGCGTGCGCCACGCATTCTTGCTCAACGGCGTCCTGGCCCTGATATTTCAGGCGGCGCTGGCCCGCGAGTGGCTTCGCGCGCCGAGGGTCTAGACGCGATCCCATTTGCACGAACGCCGCAGGCGTGGCGCAACTGCGTCTCTGGCGGAGACCGCCGATGCCTGATCACGTCCGACGTTCGGGTCGGGCAAACGGCGAGCCGAGGCCCGGGCCCGCCGATCCGACGGCGCTGGCAGCGCGGGGAGGCACGGCGCCGACGCCCGATCGCGCGATGCCCACGCTCACCTTCGCGGCGCGCAGCACCTTGCCGCCGAAGCGATATCCCGGGGCGACCTGGTGCACCACGCTGCCCACGAGCTCCGGGTAGAGCATGGGGACCGTCGCCACCGCCTCGTGGATCGCAGGGTCGAAGCGCTGTCCGGCCGCGTCGACGCGCTCGACGCCGTATCGCACCAGCACGGCTTCGAGCTGTCCGTGGACCATCCGCAAGCCTTCGACCAGGGCCGCGTCGCTCGAGGTCATCGCGGCGTCGAGGGTTCGCTCGAGGTTGTCCAGCACCGGCAGGAGCTCCAGCACGAGCTCGCGTCGCTTCTCGTCATAGACGCGCTCGGCGTTTTGCTGAACGCGCGCCTGGGTCGCCTCGAGATTACGGAGCGCCCGGATCAGCGAGTCCCGGTCGGGCGCCTCGCTCAAGCCCTCGCCGGAGACGTCCTCATGCTTCAACATGTCGTCGATCCCGTCGCAAGAAGCGCGCCGGGTGACGCGTCGAACACGATCTCTTTTCTCCGGGGAGGGTGACGAGGCGGCACGAGTCGTGCAATCCTGCGACCCAAGCGATGATGTCGATGACAATTTGAGCTCCGAGAGGCCCACGAAAATGAACGAATACATGAAGAAGAACGCGCTCACGCGCGAGGCGATCCTGGCGCTGCTCACCGACGAGGAGGTCGCCAGAGTCAGCACAGCCGAGAGCGTGACGCGGCTCGTCGAAGGCGACGAGTACGTCGATCTCAGGGACCCCGCCGCCGGAGTTCAGCAGGAGCACGCGGCGCCGCGCACCGCTCCCGGTCATACGCTGCCTCGAAGCTCGGTGTCGTACGCGACCTGGACGAAGATCGTTCATACCATCGCGAGCTGACGTCGAGAGGAGGCCCCTTTGCCGGACTCCGCTTGGTTCTCGTCGCCGCTCCTCTCTATCGTCAAGCAGCTCGCGGAGCGGGTGCGGGCGCAGATCCCGGCCCCCCGCGGGCCGCGCGTGCTGCTCCTCCCCGCCCTTGGCGGGAGCTACCTCGGCCGGCGGGGCTCTCCTCACGACGACGTTGTGTGGGTCGACCTCCACGGCATCCGGGCGGGGCGCCTCCTCGAACTGGCCTATGGCGGCCCGCAGCTCGAGGCGCTCGACGTCTTCGAGCCCCTCTACCTTCAGATGATCCTCCGCCTCCGTCTGGCGGGGTACGACGTGGGGACGCACGCGTTCGACTGGCGCCGGCCGATCCGGAGCCTCGGCGAAGAGCTCTCGACCCGCCTCCGCGCCGAGGGGCGCGAGGTCCACCTGGTCACTCACAGCCTCGGCAGCCTCGTGGCCCGTGCCGCCGCGGTCGTGGGCACGCCCAACCTGGGCAAGGTGATCATGATGGGTCCGCCCAACCACGGCAGCCTTTCGGCGGTGCAGGGGATCCGGGGGAGCCACTGGGTGCTGCACGGGCTCGCCGCCCTGGATGGGCGCAGCGCCGCCGAGCTCTCGGAGAAGGTCTTCGGCACCTGGCCCTCGATGTACGCGCAGCTCCCCGAGCGCGCCGCGGCCATCGGCTTCGATCTGTACGATCCGGACCAGTGGCCCGCCGTGGGGCTGCACCCGCGCCGGGAGCTCCTGCTCGGTGCTCCGGCGGTGCAGGCCTGGCTCGCCGCGGCCAGGGGGCAGTTCCACGTCATCGCGGGCCACGGGCTCCCCACGGCGGAGCACGTTTCGATCCGCGACGGCGCCTTTCGTTACGACCGGTCCGACGCCGGCGACGGCTTCGTCTCGACCAGCAGCGCCCGGCTCGACGGATACCCCTGCTACCACGCCCACTCCGCGCACATCGGCATGCCCAACCACAGCGCCGTCATCGGCGCCGTCGAGGATATCCTCGCGTACGGCACCACCGACCGCCTCTCGCAGCGAGCGCCGCCGTGGGCCGCTTGCCCCCCGTTCACCGACACCGAGCGTGCCGAATCCCCCTTTCAGGGGCGCCGTGGCAATGAAATCAGCGTGAGCGACGTCCGCGCCGCGCTCGACGAGCTGGCCGGGTTCGTGGTCCCGATGCCCATCGTCTAGTCGCGGGGCCGTTCTGCGAGGTGGCGAGCATCGTCGGAGTGCCCCCGCTCCCGCGCAGAAAGAAGCCCCTCGGAGAACTTGGCGAAGTTCCTTCGCGGGGCTCACCTCCGGGATGGAGACGGAGGTAAACGATGGCGGACGATGCACGGGGGCGGTGATCGCACCACGCAGCCACCAGTGGCGCCCTGCTCCGCGGCCCAGACTCAGCGATACGGTCCGTGGCTCACCGCACCGCGCAGGCGGCGCGCAAGGATCGCCATTTCGGCCGTCGGGCCGAAGAGCGCGGCAGGATCGGCGGTGGTGCCAGCGAGATCGAGCACGACCGCGTGCGGCCGGATCTCGACCTGCGGCGCGGGGTCCCGGTCCCCCACGGAGCGGCGCAGATCCGCGTCCGAGCTCCTGGGGAGCCGGGAGATCCGGTGCGCCGGAGGGCCGATGCTCAGCGTGTCCACGCTCAGCGTGAGGCGCGTGACCGCGGCCCGGCCCAGGGTGTCGCATCGCGTCTCGACGTCGAGGAGGTCTCCGCCGACGAGGGCGCCGGTGACGGCCATCCGACCGGCGCAGAGCCGGCCGGCGGTTACCGCGGCGAACGCGCGCCAGGCCTCGGCCACGGCGGGGGCGACCCAGGCGGGGGGTGGGATGCGGCGCTCGGCGGCGACGACGGCCGCGGCGAGGGCAGCGAGCGCGGCGAGGAAGCGGCGCAGCGACTCGGGATCGCGGGCAGAGGCGCTGGAGGCGATCTCCGCGCCGGTGTCGTCGAGCTTGGCCTCCTCGAAGGCGAGCAGGGCCGCGCGGAGGTCCGGGCCGAGCGCCGCGAGCACCTGCGCCGGGCTGTGCCCGCGGGCGATGAAGCGCTGGCCGAAGGCCGGATCGACCTTCCCGAACGAGACGCCGGCTGGCAGGAGGCCACGGGGGAGGATCGAGAGGCCGATCCCGAGGGTCTCCCACGCCAGCCTGGCCCGGACGCCGTTCCCGCGCGGCCGAACCGTGACGGCGACGGCGCCGGCGAGCGTGCCGTGGAGGCCGAGCTCGCGGTCCTCGAGCGCGAGCCCGGCGCGCGCGCCTTCGTCGCCCCAGGTGGAGCGCCAGCGGGCTCCTCCCGCCGGCAGCGCCGGCAGGAGCTCGCCGCTGCGGGGCTCGAAGGTGTCGATGGCGACCGGGATGCGGCACTGCGCCGAGGACCCCTCGACGTGGAGCACGATCGCCTGCTCGACACCCAGTGTCCGGCTCGCGAACGAGAGGGCAGCCGTGGGCGGGACGGGGATGGAAAAGTGGACGGTGCTGCCCTCGCGGACGCCGGCGAGCGACTTGAACACCGAGACGTTGCCACCGCCGCCAGCGACGTCCGGGCACAGCGGCACCAGGGAGACGATGGCCGCGTCGACGCGCTTGTCGCCGATGTTTCCCAGCGAGAAGGACCCGTTGATCAACTCGCCCGGGGCGAAGCTGGTGTCGTCGAGCGAGAGCTCCACGAAGAGCGCATCGCTCCGTTTCGCCACGCTGGAGACGGTCCGCGGCCGCGGCGGCCGACGCTCGCGCTGCGCGGGGCGGGCGACGACGAGCCGGCGGGTGGCCGTGGCCTCGAACATCCAGGGGAACTCCAGCTTCACCCGGGCGTCGAGCTCGTAGTAAACCTCCACGACTCCCGTGCTGCTCGGGGGCGCGTCGTCCGGGAGCGGAATGCTGCCCTCGAAGCGGTGCTCGCCGGGCGCGAGGCGCTCGGTCTCCGCGAGGAGCACCGTCCACGAACCGAACGCCTTGTGAACGTGCAGGTCCTTTTCCGAGCTCGCCCTGAGGGTGCTGAAGCCCCGCAGCAGAAGGACGACGCCGCGGATGATGCGCGCGACCGTGGTCTCGATCACGACGGCGACGGGGAAGGGCCCGCCGGTGCAGACCCGCTCCTCGACCTCGATGGACGCGCGCACCGTCACGCCGCTTCACGCCCCGGCAACTGCCTCGCAGGGCCCCCGTGGATCTTCACATCTCGTCTGATCATGCGCTGGGTCCCGTCGTCGAACGGCACCCTCCGTGCCACGAGCGATTCCCTCCAGGACAGCCCCAAGAATGCCCTCGGATGCGCCCTGAGACCATCCTGCCACGGTGGTGCGCTCACTCGTGGCAATACGCCACGCGGCCACTGCGAGCGACGCCTTCCCTCGAGACCTTCCTCCCGCGTGAGAGGCTGAAAAGCCACCATGGATGACGGGGCACGCACTCTGCATGCCGCGGCGCGTGGACCCCAAGACCAAGAAGACTCTGAAGCAGATCATCCTGGGCGGCGTCCTCCTCGTGGGCGTCGGCGTCGGGGTCCGCACCTGCGTGTCCCGCAACGCCGCTGCCGCGGCGGCCACCGCCAAGGACGCGGCGGCGGCGGCCAACCGCGTCGTCCCCGTCGTCGTGGTGCCGGTCGTCCAGCGCGACATGGCCATCTACCTCGAAGGCCTGGGCAACGTGCTGTCCTCGGCGACGGTCACCGTGCACGTCCAGGTGGACGGCATGCTCCAGCGGGTGGTCTTCGACGAGGGCCAGACCGTGCGCAAGGGCGATCTGCTCGCGCAGATCGACCCGCGCCCCTTCCAGGCCACGCTCGACTCCGCGATGGGCGCGCTGATGCGCGACAAGGCCCAGCTCAGCGAGGCGATCCTGAACCTCGAGCGCTACCGTGAGCTCGTCACGAACGGGCTGACGACCAAGCAGATCGTGGACGATCAGGCCGCGCTGGTGCAGCAGCTCCGGGGCACGGCCGCCCTGGACCAGGCGGCGATCGACAGCGCCCGACTCTCGCTCGAGTACACGCGGATCACCTCCCCGATCGACGGTGTCACCGGCATCCGCCTCGTCGACCAGGGCAACCTCGTCCACCAGACCGACCCGGGGGGCCTGCTGGTGCTCACCGCCCTCGATCCCAGCACGGTCGTCTTCACCTTGCCGCAGGACAACCTCGTGGAGATCGCGCGGGAGCTCGCCGCCGGCCCCGTCCACGTCAAGGCCATGAGCCGCGACGGCGCGACCGAGCTCGCCACGGGGACGCTCAAGCTCATCGACAACCAGATCAACCAGACGACGGCCACCATCCGGCTCAGGGCCGTGTTTCCGAACCCTCAGCACCTGCTCTGGCCCAACGCCTTCGTGAAGACGCGGCTGCTCCTGACGACCCACAAGAACGCGCTGGTGATCCCCACCGCGGTGGTGCAGGACGGGCCTCAGGGCTCGTTCGCCTACGTGGTCGACGCCGACCATAACGCCACGATGCGGCCCATCGTCGTCGAGGTGACCGAGGGAGACCAGTCCGTGGTGTCTAGCGGGCTCTCGGCCGGCGAGCAAGTCGTCGTCGACGGACAGAGCCAGCTCCGGCCGGGCACCAAGGTCGCGCCGCGGTCGCCCGATGCCCCGGACGCCGGCGCCACGGCAGCGCCGACCTCGGCCCCCGCGACGCCACCGCCGGCTGGCGGCGCGGGGACCAGGCAATGAACGTCTCGGAGCCCTTCATCCGCCGGCCGGTGGCGACGACGCTGCTGATGATTGGTCTCCTGCTGGCTGGGATCCTCGGCTATCGCGCGCTGTCCATCGCCGCCCTGCCGCAGGTCGACTACCCGACCATCGTCGTCTCCACGCTGCTCCCCGGCGCCAGTGCCGAGACGATGGCCTCGTCGGTGACGACGCCGCTCGAGCGGCAGCTCGGCCAGATGCCAGCGCTCTCCCAGATCACCAGCGTCTCGAGCTTCGGCAGCTCGCAGATCACGCTCCAGTTCAACCTGGACCGGAGCATCGACTCGGCCGAGCAAGACGTCCAGGCCGCCATCAACGCCGCCTCCAACCTCTTGCCGCCCACGCTGCCGACGCCGCCGACGTACAGCAAGTCGAACCCGGCCGACACGCCCATCCTCACGCTCGCCGTCAGCTCGAAATTCATCCCGCTCGCCGAGGTCGACAACCAGGCAGACTCGATCCTGGCGCAGAAGATCTCGCAGGTGTCCGGCGTCGGCCTGGTGACGCTCAACGGCGGGCAGAAGCCGGCGGTGCGCGTGCAGGTCGACCCCGCGGGGCTCGCCGGCACCGGGCTCGGCCTCGAGGACGTGCGCAACATGATCGTGCTGGCCAACGTCAACCAGCCCAAGGGCAGCATCGACGGCGCGCGGCAGGACTACATGATCGCCGCCGACGACCAGATCTTCAAGGCCAAGGGCTACCGGCGGCTCATCCTCGCCTACAAGAACGGCGCGGCCATCCGCCTCCGGGACGTCGCCAACGTCATCGACGGCGTGGAGAACAGCCAGCTCGCGGGCTGGGCCAACGGCGAACGCGCCATCATCCTCAACGTGCAGAGGCAGCCCGGCGCCAACGTCATCAAGGTGGCCGACGGGGTCAAGGCGGTGCTGCCCTTCCTCCGGTCGGTGATGCCGGCCGGGGTCGACATCACCATCCTCAGCGACCGCACCGAGACGGTGCGCGCCTCGGTCGACGACGTGCAGAACACCCTCATCCTCACCATCGGCCTGGTGGTGGCGGTGATCTACGTCTTCCTCCGCGATCTGCGGGCGACCATCATCCCCGGCGTCGCCGTCCCGCTCTCGCTGATCGGCACCTTCGGGGTGATGTACCTCCTCGGCTACAGCCTCGACAACCTGTCCCTGATGTCGCTCACCATCTCCACGGGCTTCGTCGTCGACGACGCCATCGTGATGATCGAGAACATCGCCCGCTACATCGAGGACGGCGACCCCCCCTTCGAGGCGGCCATCAAGGGCGCGAAGCAGATCGGCTTCACCATCATCTCGCTCACCGTGTCCCTCATCGCGGTGCTCATCCCGCTGCTCTTCATGAACGGGGTCATCGGCCGCCTCTTCCGCGAGTTCGCGGTCACCCTGAGCGTCGCCATCGGCATCTCAGCGGTGCTCTCGCTGACGCTCACGCCGATGATGTGCGCCCACCTCCTCCGCCCCCACGACAAGAACAGCGAGGGGCGCTTCTACCGCTACTCGGAGGCGTTCTTGAACGGGATGATCTCCCTCTACGATCGTGGCCTCAAGGTGGTGCTCGATCACCAGTTCATCACCCTCCTGGTGATGCTCAGCACCCTGGTGCTCACCGGCGTGCTCGCGGTGGTGGTGCCCAAGGGCTTCTTCCCCCTGCAGGACACCGGCCTCATCGTCGGTGTCAGCGAGGCCGCGCCCGACGTCTCGTTCCCCAAGATGATGGACCGGCAGCAGGCCATCGCCGCCGTCGTCGCGGCCGATCCGGGCGTCGAGTCCGTCTCGTCGTTCATCGGGGCCGACGGGACCAACGCCACGACCAACAGCGGGCGCCTCTCCATCACGCTCAAGCCCCGGTCGTCGGGTCGCGCCAGCGCCGACGAGATCATCAAGCGCCTCCAGCCGGCGATCGCCAAGGTCAACGGCATCCAGCTCTATCTCCAGAGCGTGCAGGACCTGCAGATCGACACCCGCGCCAGCCGGACGCAGTACCAGTACACCCTCGAGGACGCGAGCGCCGACGAGCTTGCGCAGTGGGCGCCGAAGGTGACGGCGGCCCTCAAGGCGCTGCCCGAGCTCAGGGACGTGGCCAGCGATCAGCAGGCGTCGGGCCTGCAGATGGCGCTCACCATCGACCGCGACATGGCGTCGAGCCTGGGTATCAGCCCCCAGGCCATCGACGACACGCTCTACGACGCCTTCGGCCAGCGGCAGGTGTCGACCATCTTCACCCAGCTCAACTTGTTCCGCGTCATCCTCGAGGTGAAGCCCGAGTTCCAGCAGAACCCCGACGCGCTCAAGCAGATCTACGTGAAGACGGTGAACGGCGATCAGGTGCCGCTCAGCAACTTCACCACTATGAAGCCGGCCGTTTCGCCGCTCTCCATCTCCCATCAGGGGCAGTTCCCCTCGGTCACGCTGTCGTTCAACACGGCGCCTGACGCGGCGCTCGGCGACGCCGTGCAGGCCATCGGGCAAGCCAAGCAGCAGATCCACCTCCCCCCCAGCGTCCACGCCGACTTCCAGGGCACGGCGCAGGCCTTCAGCGACTCGCTGGCCAGCGAGCCGGCGCTGATCCTGGCGGCGCTGATCACCGTCTACATCGTCCTCGGCGTGCTCTACGAGAGCTTCATCCACCCCATCACGATCCTCTCGACGCTGCCCTCGGCCGGCGTGGGCGCCTTCCTCGCCCTCATCGTGTGTCGCACCGAGTTCAGCATCATCGCGCTCATCGGCATCATCCTCCTCATCGGCATCGTGAAGAAGAACGGCATCATGATGATCGACTTCGCCCTGGAGGCCGAGCGCGTGAACGGGCTCTCCCCGCGCGAGGCCATCTACCAGGCGTGCCTGCTCCGCTTCCGACCGATCATGATGACGACGCTCGCGGCGCTCTTCGGCGGCCTACCGCTGGCGCTCGGCACCGGCACCGGCTCGGAGCTGCGCAAGCCGCTCGGCATCGCCATGGTCGGCGGGCTCCTCATCTCGCAGATGCTCACGCTCTTCACCACGCCGGTGATCTACCTCTACATGGGGCGGCTCGCGCAGCTCTTCAGGGGTGGCGCGGCGAGCGAGAAGGCCGGCGAAGGGGGCGGCCACGACGGCCACGCGCCCGAGGGCGCAGAGTGAACATCTCGGAGCTCTTCATCCGCAGGCCGATCGCCACCGCGCTGCTGGCGCTGGCGATCCTGCTCGCCGGGATCGTGGCCTACAACCTGCTGCCGGTCGCGCCGCTGCCCCAGATCGACCTGCCCACCATCCAGGTCACCGTGGCTCTCCCGGGGGCGAGCCCGGACACCATGGCGTCCTCCTGCGCGACCCCGCTGGAGCGGCGCTTCGGGCGCATCGCCGGCCTGGCCGAGCTCACCTCGGTGAGCACGCTCGGGCAGAGCCAGATCACGCTCCAGTTCGATTTGGCGCGCGACGTCGACTCGGCCGCGCGCGACGTGCAGGCCGCGATCAACGCCGCCGGGGGGGAGCTGCCCGCCAACTTGCCGACGCGGCCCACCTACCGCAAGGTCAACCCCGCCGACTCGCCCATCCTGATCCTCTCGGCCAACTCGGACACGCTGCCGCTGCCCCAGGTCTACGACATCGCCAACTCGATCATCGCCCAGAAGATCTCGCAGGTGGAGGGCGTGGGCCAGGTGACCGTGGGCGGAGGGCAGCAGCCCTCGGTGCGGGTGCAGGCCGATCCGGTGGCGCTCGCCGGGGTCGGCCTCAGCCTCGAGGACGTGCGCAGCGCGCTCGCGCTCACCACCGTCAACCAGCCCAAGGGCAGCGTCGGCGGCTCGCTGCAGACGCGCACCCTCGCCGCCAACGATCAGCTCTTCAAGGCCGACGAGTTCCGCAAGATCATCGTCAAGTACCAGAACGGCGCCGCCGTGCACCTCGGCGACGTGGCCACGGTCGTTGACAGCGTGCAGGACACCCGCGTCGCCGGCTGGATCAACAGCAGGCCCTCGGTCGTGCTGGTCATCCGGCGCCAGCCGGGGGCCAACATCATCAACACCATCGACCGCGTCACGGCGCTGCTCCCCACGCTGAGCAACTCGATCTCGCCGGCGATCACCATCGGCATCGGGCTCGACCGGGCGGCGACCATCCGCGCCTCGGTGCACGACGTCGAGTTCACCCTGGTGCTCAGCGTCGGGCTGGTGGTGATGGTCGTCTTCATGTTCCTCCGGAACTGGAGGGCGACGCTCATCCCCAGCGTCGCCGTGCCGCTCTCGCTGATGGCCACGTTCGGCGTGATGTACCTGCTCGGCTACAGCCTCGACAACCTCTCCCTGATGGCGCTCACCATCTCGACGGGCTTCGTGGTCGACGACGCCATCGTGGTCACCGAGAACGTGGCCCGCTACGTCGAGGCCGGCGAGCCGCCCTTCGAGGCGGCGCTCAAGGGGGCCAAGCAGATCGGCTTCACCATCGTGTCCATCACCGTGTCGCTGCTCGCGGTGTTCATCCCCATCCTGCTCATGGGAGGGGTGATCGGGCGCCTCTTCCGCGAGTTCGCCGTGACGCTGAGCATCGCCATCGCCGTCTCCGCGGTGGTGTCGCTGACGCTCACGCCGATGATGTGCGCGCGGCTCCTCAAGCACGACCTCAGCGAGAAGCACGGCCGCCTCTACGAGGCCTCGGAGCGCTTCTTCGAGGGCATGGTCTCCGCCTATGCCCGCGGCCTGCGCTGGGTGCTCGACCACCAGCCCTTCATGCTCGTGGTCACCTTCACCACGCTCGCGCTCACCATCGTGCTCTACGTCGTCATCCCCAAGGGGCTCTTCCCCCAGCAGGACACGGGCTCGCTGATGGCCACCACGGACGCGCCCCAGGACACCTCGTTCCCCGCGCTCCGGGCCCGGCAGCAGGCCGTCAACGACGTGATCAAGGCAGACCCGGCCGTGAAGAACATGATCGCGTTCATCAACGGAGGGAACACGGGCACCTGCTTCATCGAGCTCCGCGGCGACATCAAGCGGCCCAACGCCGACCAGATCATCGCGCGCCTGCGCCCCAAGCTCGCCAAGATCCCGGGGATCCAGACCTACCTCCAGTCGGTGCAGGACGTGCGCACCGGCGGGCGCCCCACCCGGACGCAGTACCAGTATGCGCTCGAGGACGCCGACATCGACGAGCTCCGCCTGTGGGCGCCGAGGATGGTGGAGACGCTAAAGAAGCTGCCCGAGCTCAAGGACGTCGCCACCGATCTCCAGGTCAAGGGCCGGCAGATGAACGTGGCCATCGATCGCGACACCGCCTCGGAGCTCGGCGTCCTCCCTCAGAACATCGACGACACGCTGTACGACGCCTTCGGCCAGCGCCTGGTCGCCATCACCTTCACCCAGACCAACCAGTATTACGTGGTCCTGGAGATGAGCCCGGCCCTCGCCGCCAACCCCGAGGCGATCGAGATGCTCTTCGTCCGCTCGGCGAACGGCAGCGAGGTGCCGCTCAGCATGATCACCAAGATCACGCCCTCGATGACGGCGCTGTCGCTCAGCCATCAGAGCCAGTTCCCCGCGGTCACCCTCTCGTTCAACCTCGCGCCCACCGTCGCGCTCGGCCAGGCCGTCGACGCCATCCACATCGCCGAGCGCAAGCTCGGCCTCCCCTCGGGCGTCCACGCCAGCTTCCAGGGCACCGCGGCGCAGTACCAGGACTCCCTGGCGACCATGCCGATCCTGATCCTCGCCGCCCTCTTCGCCGTCTACATCGTGCTGGGGGTGCTCTACGAGAGCACCATCCACCCCATCACGATCATCTCGACGCTGCCCTCGGCCGGCGTCGGCGCGCTCGTCGCGCTCCTCTTGTTCCACAACGATTTCACCGTCATCGCGCTCATCGGCATCATCCTCCTCATGGGCATCGTGAAGAAGAACGCCATCATGATGATCGACTTCGCCATCGAGCTCGAGCGCGACGAGGGGCTCTCCCCGCGCGACTCCATCTACAAGGCGTGCCTGCTCCGCTTCCGGCCCATCACCATGACGACGATGGCGGCGCTCCTCGGCGGCATCCCGCTCGCGGTGGGCACCGGCGTGGGCTCCGAGCTGCGCCAGCCGCTCGGCATCGCCATCGTCGGCGGGCTGCTCTTCTCGCAGATGCTCACGCTCTTCACCACGCCGGTCATCTACCTGGCCCTCGATCGCTTCTCGCATGACAAGCACATCGCGTCCGTGCCGGTCGGCGCGGAGGTCTGAGGGTGTGTCCGGGAAAGCTACTCGCGCCTCGCGCCCACCCGAGTGGCGCGGCGGGGCGGGTTCGCCCAATAGACGGGAGCGGCCCGGTACCGCGGGCGTCCGTAATGGTCACGCAGGCGCGCTCGTACTCGCGGCTGAGGGCCGAGCTCGCGTTCCACTCGGGGCTGTTCTTGATCTGTTCTCGACGCAGGTCCACGTGGACCTGGCGCTCCTCCCAGCTCACGCGTTTCGCCCATGCGCCAGCAGCTCCTCACGGTCTCCTGGGTTTCATGTCTGCTCCACTGCGCCGTCGGGGCGCAGGCTGGAACTGCTTCTTCAAGCCCTCCATGTCGAGATACTCGTGGAGCTGCTGGATCTTCCCTTGGGCGTCGAGGAGAGCATCGGCCGCTCGACCTGTCGTCGTGAGCGCCGCATGAGAGCCCCAACGCCGCGACGCCACACCTGTGGCGTTCCGCCTCCACGCGTTACGCGGAGGTTCTATACAAGATGCGTACTTCGTATTCCCCGCGTCGCGCGCTCTTCACCTATCGCAGAGGTCGTGCCAAGGGTTCCCGCGAGCGCCAGCAATGGCTGGCATGCGCCATGCTTGGTGCCCCGCTGACGCGATCTGTCGCGATCACGCCACCGGCTGGGATATCGCGAAGCCCTCATGAAACGTGCCCTGATCCTCATCGGCCTCCTCGTCGCCGGCCTCGTCGTCGCGCTGCTGCTGCGGGTGCGGCACCTCCGCGCCGCGGAGCACGGGCCCGCCGGCGGCAGCGGCGTCATCGAGGGCGTGGACGTCAACGTCACCAGCCGCATCGCGGCGCGGATCACCAAGGTGAACGTGCGCGAGGGCGATGTGGTCAAGCAGGGCGACGTGCTCGTGGAGCTCGACTGCATCGACCAGCAGGCGGCGCTCCTCGAGGCCAAGGCCCAGCTCGCGGCCGCGCAGGCGAGCCTCCTGGCGGCGCAGTCCAACGCGAGCTCGGTGGTGCAGAACGCGTCGGGCGCGTCGCAGAACGTCGCCGCGGCCCGGTCGGGGGTCGGTGTCCTGGAGGCGCAGGCGGAGCTCGCGCGGATCGATCTGGCGCGGAACGAGGAGCTCGTGAAGAGCGGGGCGCTCGCGGCCTCGGCGCTCGACGAGGCCCGCTCCAAGTACCTGGCGCTGAAGAGCCAGATCGCCGAGCAGAACGCCATCGAGTCGATGAGCAAGAACCAGGCGGGCGCCCTCCGGGCGTCCGGCGCGGGGGCGAAGTCGCAGGCCGCCGCGGCCGACAGCAACGTCACGGCCGCGCAGGCGGCCGTCGCGCGCGCAGAGATTGCAGTGAGCGAGTGCAAGCTTTTCGCGCCGCGAGGCGCGATGGTCGTGTCGCGCAACCTCGAGCCCGGCGAGGCCGTGGTCTCGGGCACCAACGTCCTGGCGCTGACGGACGTGACGGAGGCGCGCACGCGCTTCTACCTCCCCAACGCCGAGCTCGCGGCGGCGGCGCCGGGGCGCAAGGCTCGGGTCGTCGCGGACGCCTACCCGGGGCAGGCGTTCGAAGGGGTCATCTTCTACGTCTCGCCGCGCGCCGAGTTCACCCCGCGCAACGTCCAGACCCGGGAGGACCGCGAGCGCCTGGTCTACGCCGTCGAGGTCCGCATCCCCAACGCGGACATGCGGCTCCGCTCGGGCATGCCGGTCGAGGTCGCCATCGAAGGAAGCTTTCAATGAGCGACGCGGAGGTCCCCATCGAGGCTACGGACCTGCGCCGCAGCTTCGGGGCGCGCGTCGCGGTCTCTGGCCTGTCGCTGCGCGTCGCCGCCGGCGAGATCTACGGGCTCGTCGGGCCCGACGGGGCGGGCAAGACGACGACGCTGCGGATGCTCGCCGGGCTGCTCGACCCTTCGAGCGGCAGCGTTCGCCTCGTCGGGCGCGACCCGTTCGGCGAGGACGCCGCGGTCCGGGAGACGCTCGGCTACATGCCGCAGCAATACAGCCTGTACGGCGATCTCACCGTCGCCGAGAACCTCGCCTTCTTCCGCGAGATGTACTGCATCTCGCGCGCCGCGTTCCGGGTGCGGCGCGAGCGGCTGCTGGCGATCACCCGCCTCACCGAGTTCAAGGACCGGCGCGCCGAGGCGCTCTCTGGCGGCATGTACAAGAAGCTCGCGCTCTCGTGCGCGCTGCTCAACGAGCCCAGGGTGCTGCTCCTCGACGAGCCGACCAACGGCGTCGATCCGGTGAGCCGCCGCGAGTTCTGGGATCTCCTCCACGACTTCCTCTCCGAGGGGATGGCCATCGTCCTCGCGACTCCGTACATGGACGAGGCGGCCCGCTGCCACCGCGCCGGGCTGCTCTTCGAGGGCCGGCTGCTCGAAGAGGGCACGCCCGGCGAGATGCTCGGCGCCTTTCAGCACCCTGTCTTTCGCGTGCGCGGTGAGCGGGTCAGGGTCGTCGCCGCCGTCGAGAAGCTCCCCGACGTCCTCGCCTTCACGCCGGCCGGTGCCCAGGTGCGCGTCGTCGTTCGACAGGGCTCGGAGCCGGCGGTGCTCGCCTTGCTCGCGGGCCTCGGCGCTCAGACCTCGCCGGCGACGGCGACCTTCGAGGATCTGTTCCTCACGCGCTTGCACGAGCGAACCGCGGCGAAGGGGCCCCAGCCGGCGCGCGTCTCGTGAGCCCGGACATCTCGGTTCGAGTGAAGGGCCTCACCAAGCGCTACGGCGACTTCGTGGCCGTGAACGACGTCTCGTTCGAGGTGAAGAAGGGGGAGATCTTTGGCTACCTGGGCGCCAACGGGGCCGGAAAGTCGACGACGATCCGGATCCTCTGCGGGCTCTGCACCGTCTCGGGGGGCGAGGCCGAGGTGGCCGGCGTCGACGTGGTCCGCCGGCCGGGCGACGTGCGCCGGGCCATCGGGTACATGTCCCAGAAGTTCTCGCTCTACCTCGACCTGACCGTCGCGGAGAACCTCGAGTTCTTCGGCGGCGCCTACGATCTCTTCGGCAAGGCGTACCGGGCCCGCCGCGACGAGGTCCTCCACGACCTCGCCCTCGACGCGCTCGAAGAGCAGTCGACGGGGGCGCTCCCCGGCGGCATCCGCCAGCGGGTGGCCCTCGCGTGCGCGCTGCTGCACCGGCCGCAGGTGGTCTTCCTCGACGAGCCGACGGCGGGCGTCGACCCGGACGCGCGCCGCAACTTCTGGCGGGTGATCCGCCGCCTCGCGGACGAGGGGACGACCATCTTCGTCACCACGCACTACATGGACGAGGCCGAGTACTGTGATCGCGTCGGTCTGATGGTCGCGGGCGCGCTCGCCGCCCTCGATACGCCCGAAGGGTTGAAGCGCACCTTCGTCCCCGGGCGGATGTTCGAGGTGCAGGGCGCCGGGGTCGCCGAGATGGCGAAGGTGGCGGGCGATCTCGGCCTGCTCGGGATCGAGCCGTTCGGCGCCGCGCTCCACGTCCGCGTGGCCGACGGCGGTCCGGACGGGGAGACGCTGCGCGCCGAGCTGGTGCGCCGCGGCATCCCCGTCACCCGCGTCAGCGACGCCGAAGTCACGCTGGAGGACGTCTTCCTCAAGGTGGTCGGCGGCGCCGCCAGGCCGGCGAAGGCGCCGGCGGAGGAGAGGGCTTCGTGAACCGATTCCTTCGCCGCACCTGGGCGGTTGCCCACAAAGAGGTGCTCCACATCCTCCGCGACGCGCGCGCCGTGTATCTGGCGCTCGGCCTCCCGGTGGTGATGCTGATGCTCTTCGGCTACGGCATCTCCCAGGACATCGACCACGTCCCGATGGCCGTCGTCGATCAGGATCGCACGCCGGCGTCGCGCCGCCTCTGCCAGGCGCTGGTGGCGGGCAGCGATTTCGTGCGCGAGGTCGACCTCGCCTCGCCGGACGACGCCGAGGCGGCGCTGCGCAGCGGGCGGGTCAAGGCCGTGCTCATCGTCCCTCTGGACTACGGGCGCGCCCTGGCGCGCGGCCTCCCCGCGCAGGCGCAGATCCTCGTGGACGGCAGCGACGGGACCACCGCCACCATCGCCATGGGGGACGCCGCCGGCATCGTCACCGCCCTCTCGGCCGCGCGCGCGGTGCGATCGTCGCTGAACGCGGGGCCGCGGATCCGGGTGCGCTTCAACCCGGCGATGCGCTCCGCCTACAACATGGTGTCCGGGGTCATCGTGCTCATCCTGGCGATGGTCGCCTCGCTCCTAACCGCGCTCACCATCTCCCGCGAGTGGGAGCGCGGGACCATGGAGCAGCTCTTCGCCACGCCGGTCTCCCGGCTGGAGATCGTCATGGGGAAGCTCATCCCCTACACCGGCCTCGGCTTCGTGCAGACGCTGCTGGTGCTCACGCTCGGCTCGTACCTGTTCGACATCCCCATCCGCGGCTCGCTGGGGACGCTCTTCGTCTGCTCGATGCTGTTCCTCCTGGCGATGCTGGGGACGGGGCTCATCGCCAGCATCGTGGCCAAGTCGCAGCTCGTGGCGGTGCAGTTCGCGCTGATGGTCGCCTACATGCCCGTGGCGATGCTGAGCGGGTTCATGTTCCCCATCGAGAACATGCCGCTCTGGCTCCAGGGGATCGCGCACGCCGTGCCGGGCCGCTACTACCTCACCACCCTGCGCGGGGTGCTCCTCAAGGGCAACGGCTTCGCCCGGCTCGGGGAGGAGACCATGGCGCTCGCGATCTTCGCCGTAGGCCTCCTCGCCGTCGCCGTGTGGCGCTTCCGGCGGAGGCTCGCGTGAGCGTCGTCCTCGCCCTGCAGTCGCTCTTCAACGTGATGAAGAAGGAGATGCGCCAGACGGTGCGCGATCGGCGCATGCTGGGGATGCTCATCGTCTCGCCGGTCCTGATGCTCGTCATCTTCGGCTACGCGATCGACCTCGACGTCGACCGCATCCCGACCGTGATCTGCGATCAGGACGGGACGCCCGCGAGCCGGGATCTCACCCAGGCATTCTTCGCCGACCGCACCTTCCGCCGGGGCAAGGTGTTCCTCGACCCCAGCTCGGCCCAGGACGCCCTGGAGGCGGGGGACGCCGCCGCGGCGCTGATCATCCCCCGCGGCTTCGCCCGCCGGGCCGCGCGCGCTGACGACCCCGAGGTGCAGGTGGTCATCGACGGGACCGACGCGACGCGCGCGCAGGTGGCCTCCGCCGCGGCGAGCCAGTTCTTGCTCTTGCACGGGATCGGCGGCGAGCCGGGCGTGCGGCCCGCCGCCGCGATCTCGCTCGCCCCCCGGGTCATGTACAACCAGCGGCTCAAGAGCGCGATCTACATGCTGCCCGGCGTGCTCGCGACGCTCCTGATGAACGTGACGGCGATCGTCATGGCGATGGGTCTCTCGCGCGAGCGGGAGACGGGGACGCTGGAGCAGATCCTGGTCACCCCGATCCGGCCGGCGGTGTTCCTGGCAGGCAAATGCCTGCCCTACATCCTGTTTGGCCTCGTCGACGTCCTCGCCGTCCTCCTCCTCGGCAACCTGGTGTTCGACGTGCCTTTCCGCGGCTCGTTCGGGGTCATCGCGCTGGGAGCGTTCCTATATCTGTTCTCGACGCTGGGCATCGGCATCCTCATCGCCACGGTGAGCTCGTCGCAGCAGCAGGCGATGCTGGGCGCCGTCGCCTTCATGCTGCCGGCGATGCTCCTGTCGGGCTTCATGTCCCCGATCTCGAGCATGCCCGCGTGGCTGCGTCCCTTCACCATGCTCATGCCGATGCGCCACTTCATCGAGATCATGCGAGGGTGCCTGCTGAAGGGGGCTGGGATTGCGGATCTCGCGCCGCAGATGATCGCGCTGGCGGTCCTCGGGATCGGGATCCTCGGCATCTCCATCGTGCTCTTCCGGAGGCGCCTTTCGTGAGCCCGTTCAGCGCGCGAGCGTCTTGACGAAATCGAGCACGGCACGCGACCTATCCGCTGCGTCATCAACGTCTGAAGAGCGCGCGCGCAGCTCGTCGGGTCGTCGGCCCGAGCCGCGAGCGCAGAGGCGGACGTCGCCGGCCAACAGGCGGGGCTCGAGCGCGCCCGGGCGGAGGCGAGCTACGCGGATACGGAGCTCGGACGCTCGCGGTGCCTGCTGGCCGACGGCGCGGTCCCACAGCAGCAATTCGACAGCGCAAAGCTCGCCGCCGACTCGGCGCACGCCACCGCGGAGCAGGCGCAGGCGAAGCTGACGGCAGCCGACGAGACCCAGCGTGCGGCAGGTTTCGGGGTCACCGAGCCGCGAGCGCGGGTCGAGCAGAGCCGTCCGGTCGCCGCGCTGATCGCGGCTGCGCCCGGGGCCGCGACGCTTGCGCGAGGGAGAGTCACCGCGGCGCGAGCCAGCCTCGACCTCGTTCGTCTGAAGCTCGGCTACACCCATGTCACGGCCCCTGCCGACGGGCGCGTGTCCAACCTGACCGCGCGCGTCGCGGCGACCCTGTCCGTCGGCCAACCCGTCGCGCAGTTCGTCCCCGATCGTGTGTACGTCACGGCGGACTTCAAGGAGACGCAAACAGGAGACATGCGCCCCGGGCAGCGCGCGAAGATCTCACTCGATGCCTACCCGCACCGCTCGTTTGAGGGCCGCGTGGAGAGCCTCTCCGCGGGGACGGGCGCCGTCTTCTCGCTGTTGCCGCTCGACAACGCCACAGGCAACTTCGTGAAGGTGGTCCAGCGCGTGCCGGTACGCATCGTGTTCGTCGATCTGCCGAGCGACGTCGCGATGTGCGCTGGCCTCTCGGTCGACGTGACGGTGTACCTGCGGTGATGACCGTCCGGCATCGTGCACGGACGCCGCACCGTGACGTCCTTGCGCGCACGGTGAAGCGGGAGGGTCCGGTCGCTTTCAGCAGAGCGCCACGCACGGGATGAGCATCACCGAGCCGCGGAGATGAAGAGAGGTGCTGCCCGAGCCGCCGTCATGGGCGGCGGAGATCATGGCAGAGCGCTTGCAGGGCCCCGCCATATGAGCCCAATCGATCCACCGAGCGAGCCACACCCGGTCGTCGTGCGCTTCGAGCCGGTGACGATCGCGAGCGAGGGTAGCACCCGGCCGGCGGGTCTCGCGGTCGCGGCGCTCGAATCCTCCGACCAGCAGATATTCTCCTCGGTCTGCGGGAAGACGGACTGGACGGAGCCGGTCGGCCCGGGGCTCACGCGGGCCAGCTTCGGCTGGGTCGTCGCCCCCGGCGCGGGGTCGCGCTGCACCGCGTGGACGTACCTCGCCAATGCGACCATTCACCCGGCGAACCTGGCCGTCCTCGTCACCGCGATGCTGCTCGTCGCGAGCCACTGGGGCGCCCCCGTGCTGCTCTTCGGGCTGGGCGTCGAGGCGGCTTTCCTTCTGGTGGTGCCACGGTGGGCGCCCTTCCAGCGCGCCGTCCACGAGTGCATCGATGACGCTGCTCGCGCGGCGGCGCAGCGGGCGCGCGAGGCGCTCATCCTCCAGATTGGGGAGGCCCACCGCCGGGAACTCGGCAACATCGAGGGGCTGCTCGAGAAGGCGCGCGTCAACGTGGAGCGCCGGCGCGGCGCGGTCCCCCTGAGCACGCCCGACGCGCAGCGCATGGCCCGGCTCACCCGCAGCTACATCCTCCTCGCAGTCGACCACCGCGCGTACTCGGAGTCCCTGGCGATGACCAACCCGGAGACGCTGAGGGCCACCATCCGCTCGCTCGAGGCCGCCGAGTCGGCGCAGCCCCTGCACGCGCGCCCCCTGCTGCGCCGGTGGCTCGCCATCGCCAAGCGGCGCTCCGAGTGCTGGTCGCAGACGCGCGCCAGCCTGGAGAGCACCGGGCACCAGCTCGCGACCATCACCGAGCTCGCCTACCTCCTGCACCAGGAGTCGCTCACCCCCGCGCGCTCGAGCCTGAGCGCCGAGCTCGACCGCATCCTCGACGACTTCGAGGACGGCGATCGCGCCGAGCGCGAGGTCGACGACCTGGGCCTCACCGACGCCTTCGAGGTGCACCCCAGCCTGTTGCCCAGTTGAAGAGAGATCATCATGTCGTTCGCACACACACCCTCGGTGAGGCCGAGATAGGGGCGCCGACGCCCAAAAGCGCGTCCAGCTCTCCGGGGATTGATGAGGTGATGCCATGTTTTCAATGATGTACATGTGGTGGTTCTGGGCGGCCCTGATGCTCGTCTTCCTGCTGCCCGTCGGGTACGGATGGGGGTACCGGGGGTGGGGAGCGCCGTATCCCAGCTACGTCCAGCGGCGCCGCAGGGAGTCCGCGACGGGCGCCGGCGCCTCTGGGACGTTCGATCACCTGGCCTGGGGGAGAGGCGGAGATTTCCTCTGGGGGCTGATGTTCTTCGAGGTCGTCTTCATCACGGCCCTGCTCTGGTGGCGCTGAGCGGTCGCTCGACGAGCCGCGTGCTCACGGCGACCCACGTCGCCGCCCATCACCTCACCGCCCCCATAAGACGGCAAGCACGCCGAGATCCATCGGAGCGTCGCCGAGGATCACCCGTTCTTCGACGAAAGCGCAGCTGGGCGAGTTGTTCCCCTTGCAGCGGGATTCTCGCCGGTTGGCCGCGCGGGGTGGACGCGAAAACGCCCCGGGGCAAGCGAAGCAAGCGAGTAGGAGGGCCCCGTCGTCGATGTCGTAGAAGCCCGGTCAAGGTCGTCGCAAACGTCCCGGAGAGCGGCCCCGTTGGGGGTTCGGTCCGAACATCCGCCAAGAAAGCCGCCACCCGGCCCCGCCCGCGGCAGTCGTCCTCGTCGCCGCCGACCCCTCGCCGTCTACCTCGCGCCCTCGGCAGCGCGAAGAGCCGCAGCACCATGGCGCGTCGCGCTTACCCTGGTGGCCGTCGCGTTCCGGCGTCTTGCTTCGTCTCGACGCGGAGCGCCCCAGGAGGGCGTCGATGGAGACGTCGGCCTGCTTGGCGAGCGCGCTCGCAAGAGCCTGCTCATCCTCGACGAGGCCCACGTTGCTGCGCCGGCCTCCGCGAGCAAGTACGCGACCGACACCGACATCACGCGGACCATCCGCGACCTCGCGCCGCGTTCGACAACCGCCTCTTCTCAGCGCCATGCCGCACAGCGGGCACTCGAACAGCTTCAGCGCCCTGCTGGAGATCCTCGACCCGATGCGGTTCACGCGCGGCGTCCCAGTCGAGGGCAAGAGAGACCTCGATCCGATCATGGTGCGCCGGCTCAAGCGCGACCTGCGGCAGCTCGGCGTCGAGCAGTTCCCGCGCGGCCTCCTCGTGCAGCTCGCGCTCGAAAAGCCTTGGCGGAGCCTGGCAACTCGCGCGGACGAGCTATCTTCGTCGCGACGGCACGACGACGCATCAAGAGCGTCCTGCGCCTGTGGCGCCTCTACTGGCTTCGCCTCGAGGTGCGCCTCGTCCCGACGGAGGCGCAGCGCCTGTTCGCCCTGGCGATGGTCATCGGCGTCTCGTGCGGGCTGGCGGCCGTCGCCTTTCACCTCGCGATCGACGTCGCTGAGCACAACCTCATCGACCGCGCCATGGCGGCGACCGGCCGCCCGTGGATGTTCTGGACCATCTTCACGCCCACGGTCGGCGGCATGATCTGCGGCGCGCTGCTCGAGTACGTGGTGCCCGAGGCGCGCGGGAACGGCATCCCCTAGGTCAAGGCTGCGTTCGCGCAGCGGGGGCGCCGCCTCCGGTTCCGGGACGCGGTCGGCAAGTTCGTCGTCGGCTCATTGCAGATCGGCTCGGGCGGGTCGCTCGGTCGCGAGGGGCCGACGGTGCAGATCTGCGCGGGCATCGCCAGCATGCTGGGGCGCGTGGTGGGCGTCTCGCCGCGGAGCCTGCGGCGCCTCTTGCCGGTGGGCGCCGCCGCCGGCATCGCCGCCGCGTTCAACGCGCCCATCGCGGCGGTCACCTTCACCATCGAAGAGGTCGTCGGCGACCTCGACAAGAGCGTCCTCTCGGCGTCATCATCGCCGCCGCGCTCGCCGCCGTCATCGAGCGCAGCGTGCTCGGCGAGCACCCCGTGTTCGAGGTCGCGCAGGGGTACGGCCTCAAGCACGCTCTTTTCATCCAATCTACCCCCACCGCCCTGACGGCATGCTCCCTGGGCAGCCTCAGGCGCCCAGCACGCGCGCCTCGCGTGGGGCGCCCCTGCGGCCCGGCGCACCGTTTGCGCGGGCGCGCAGGGTACGCCCGCGCCAATCGTGGCCTCACCGGACTTCGCAGCGCGGCCCCTGGCTTGCTTGCTCGTGGTGATGACGTGTCTTGGCGGCTCCCATGGACGGGGGCGCGGACAGCGGAGGCCTTCGAGATGAACCGACAATCCCACCGGGTCGAGCACGCCCTCCGGACGGCCGGCGCGCTCGCGAAGCACGGCTGGCTGCTCGCGCCCGTGCTCCTTGTGGCCTGCTCCCGCCTGGAGATCTACACGACCAAGAGCCCCGCGGCCTCCTTCGCGGGGTACCGGACCTATACGCTCGGCGCTCCCGAGAAGACGCCCGCCGGCTTCGCGCGGACGCCGATCACGGGGGCAGTGTGGACCAAGGTTCAGGGGGACATCGACCGGGAGCTCGCCAGCAAGGGCTACACGTCCGCGCCCGCCGGCGCCGAGCCCGATCTCCTAGTGCGATCCGGATCGGGTAGCCGCACGAGGGAGCGCGACGAAGGCGCCGGCGTGCGCGACGAGAGCAACTGGATCAGCACCAACATCGTCGCGGACTACACGCTGGCTACGCTCGTGATCGACGTCTACGACGCGCACACGCGCAAGCCGGTGTGGCACGGCTCGTCGTACAGAGCCCTCGATGGAGCGGGGCCCACCGCCGTGCCCGAAGCGTCGATCGCGGAAGCCGTGCAGGCCATCCTCCGCACCTTCCCCAGTGCGGCCGGCGCCGCCACCCCGGCGCCGGCCCCCTGACCCGCGGCGCCCGGAGCCTTCGAGGGCTGGAGGGTCGGCTCAAGGTCTGACGATAAATCGCGTCTCGGTTTCGATGATCCCTGCGAATCGTCGGGGATGCTGCGATCTTCGGGGAGAGCCGGATCGATTTGTCGTCAATCTTTCAGTGGCCGTGCTGGTTCGCTCGCTCGCGTTCGTCTCCCGCCTCCGCGGGCGTCGCGTCGACACGACGCTCTCGTGCCCCTGGACTGCTGCCGACACCGAGTGCACCCTGACCTACGACGAGAAGGCCGGCCGCTACGTGGACGTGCGCGCCTGCTCCGCCTTCGGGCCCAGAGCCTCGCCGGAGTGTGGCAAGGAGTGTCTGCGGCTGCTCAACCTGGACATCCCGCTACCCTGTGCTGGCTACCGTGGTTGTCCAGGGACTTGAGCAGGCTCAGCCGGCGCGGCGTAGGCGTGATGGAGGCCTTGGAGGACGGGCGTTTCGACCACGCGGCCGGTGGTGTTGGCGGGCCCGGCGTCTCCGGCCGGGGTCCGTTGCGTCGGGATCCTGCCGACCGCGGCATACCGCGGCTGGCTCGAGGCGATCCTGCGCCACTACGGCCTGCGCCCGGACGAGGTGAGCATCGTTCCCCTGGCCCCGCCGCTGGAGGTCGACGCGCTGGCAGGCGGCGGCGTCGCCGCGCACTTCACCAGCGATCCGATGGCCACCGCCGCGCTCGCCCGGGGCATCGCGAGCGTCGTCCCGACGCTCGGACCGACCAGCACGTCGCCTTCACCGCCGAGGCAGGCGGCGGCTGGCCCGAGTTCGTCGTGCGCGATCTCCTGGTGCGCGACGACGCCGGAGAAGCCGAAGTTGATCTTGGCGTGGACGCGGGCCGCGTGGACCGGACCCGCTCAACCGGTTGCGTCACCTCCTAAGTAGGTCGCCGAAAATTTCGTAACAAATCCCTCAGCCAGAACCCAGGCGAGAGGATCCCCGCCTTTCGCAGGGCTTGCGGAGGCGCCAGCCCGAGGACCCAACGTTCAGCAGCTGCGCCATGCTCGTCAACGGTCGCGTACTGGCGGTTGGCCGAGACGTGCAGCTTCAGCTCCTTCCAGAGCTGGTCCATCGCGTTCAGCTCCGAGCACTGCTTGGGCAGCCAGAGCAGCTCGATGCCGAGGCGCAGGGCCAGCGCTTGCGAGCGGACCGCTGTGTGACACGGCGCGCGATCGAGGAGGAGCCAAAGCGGGCGCCCGGGATACCGGCGCCGCAACTCCCGTAGGAAGGCCTGGAAGTCCTGCTGCCACATCTGGCGGCGGACCTGCACGATGCGGTGGCCCGTGCGGGGGTTGATGGCGCCGAACAGCACGCGCTTGGCGTTCCGACCCGAGATGCGGACGGCGGCCTGTTCGCCAGCGAGAGCCCAGGCGGCGCGCAGCGGTGGGAACAAGCGAAGCAGCGTCTCGTCGAGGAACAGCAGCACGGTCCCCGGCGGAGCACGCTTCAAGCGGCGGACAAGGCCCCCTTTTTCTGCGCCCGGTGCGGCTCCTTCTCTGCGTAGACGTACCGCGGCCGCTTCCACCGCAGCCCCAGCTGCCGCATTCGACGCCGAAGGGTGTGGGTGGAGATGAGGCAGCCGTACCGCTGGCCCAAGTGCGTCGCGAGCAGCGCCACGGTCCACCCTGTGGTCGCGTAGCCCAGCGCCATCGGGTCACGTCGAAGCTCGCGGAGGATTCGGGCGTCGGTGATCGTCGGAGCAACACGCGGACGACCTTGCCGGGGAGCATCGTCGAGGGACTCGATCCGGCGCGATTGCAGGTACCGGTTCAGCCAGCGGTACAGCCCCGGACGGCTGAGCCCCGTCACGTGCGTGATGTCTCCGACGGGACGCCCCTCCGCCAGCAACAGAAGCGCCTGCGCGCGTCGGTAGACCCGCGCCTCGCCGACCTCGCGCAGTGCACGTCCCAAGCGGCGGCGGTCGTATGCGGTCAGCCCACGCGTGCCCCGATGCCTGGCCGTTCGCATCCGCGAACGTAGCAACCTCGCGACATCTGTCTCGGAATTTTTGGAAAGCTACTTAGGTGCCAGCCCCCGGCACCGAGCTGCCCGGCGCTGCTCCGAGCAGCGCTCCGATCGCACCGGTCGCGACCCGGGCGGCGTCAAGATCCCCGGCGGCTAGTGCGGCGATCAGCCCCGCTGCCAGCGCGCCGACCATCGCCTCCCGGGGGCTGCGGGCCGCCTTGGATTCCGGCCAAATATCGTCCGCGCCACGTCGCATCGCGGGGTTAGATACTGCGATCGGCACGGGATCCGCCCCTTCGATCGTGCCGATCGCAGCAGAATGCGGCAGGTCGCTACCGGGCAACAGTTCCGGCGGTCGGGCAGGTCGACCGCGCGTTGGGGTAGGTCCCCCGCGCGTTGGAGCAGGTCCATCGCACCGTCGGGCAGGTCCATCGCGCCCTGGGGCAGGTCGACCAGGAGCTCGGTCTCGGCGCGAGCCTGGAGCCCCGTGGCGGAAGTGCTGACCGGCGGAGCTAGGCCGCGAGCCTCGGCGGCGTCCAGCCGCCGAAGGCCCGCTCCAGCTCGAGCGCCGCGGCGATGGTGAGGTGATCGTTGCCCGGCACGCTCGCCACCTGGACCCCGAGCGGCACGCCGGCGGCGTTGAGCCCCAGCGGGACCTGGGTGACTGGCAGCTCCATCACGTTGAGGATCGCCGTGTAGCCCCAGTTCCACGGCGGGAACATCGCCTGGTAATGGTAGGGCGCTGGCCGGACGTGGGAGGGGTAGAGCATCAGCCCGCGCGGCCCGATGCGCTCGGTGAGCTCCCGCTTGAGGGCGGCGCCCAGCGCCAGGAAGCGGGCATTCTGCGCGGGCAGGTAGCGGGGCAGCTTCTCCACCAGGGCCAGCGCCAGGGCTGGCAGGGTGTGCGGGGACCTCCGGACCGCCCAGCGGAGCAGCTCGCGCGCGGCGCCGATCTCGGTGCCGTTGCCGAGCATCGAGCTGAACGACGGCCCCCCGGCCGCGTCGAGCATGGCGCTCCAGATCTCGATCGAGCTGGCCAGGCCCTCGAACCGGGCCGTCCGCACCCGCGCGCCCCTCGCGGCGAGCGCGTCCGCCGCGCGGCGCTGCGCCACCCGGAGATCGGCGGTGACGGGGAGGCGGCCGTCGTCCTCGACGGTGAGCACCTCGATCCCGGCGAGATCGACGGCGGCGGGATCGGCGATGGGCGCGTCGGCGAGGATGCGCAGCAGGGGCGCGAGATCCTCGGCCCGGCGCGCCAGCGGGCCGGTGCTGAGGAACGGCAGCGCCGCGGCCGCC
>Ga0302283_1000153_pt1 | contig 49485 bp, 53 predicted proteins | sample III_Fen_E1_4_FD_198770 | JGI IMG/M metagenome (GOLD analysis project Ga0302283, IMG submission 198770) | Peat permafrost microbial communities from Stordalen Mire near Abisko, Sweden - III_Fen_E1_4 | ecosystem: Environmental > Terrestrial > Soil > Wetlands > Permafrost | place: Sweden: Abisko... | reverse complement strand
GAGCGCGCTGGCGGCGTGGGTGGGCGGGCTGGCCGCCGCCAGCGCGCTCGGTCCGGCCTGCGGCGTGGTGAGGCCTACCTTCTCGGCCTATGAGCCCCTAGTTCTGGACGCCGACCGGGTATTGCGGAGCCCAGACCGGCCTCCAGTGCTGTCCCGAGGTGCCGTTGCAATCGAAGAGCTGGACGGCGGTGCCGTACGCCGAGCTTCCACCACGGAGCTCCACGCACTTTCCGTCCTTCTCGATCGTCTGGTCCCCCTCGTAGGACCACTGCTGGTCCTGACTCGCACCGTTGTCGCACGTCCAGATCTGGAGCTGCGTCTGATCGATGGGGTTTCCGTTGGGGAGATCGATGCACATCGACGGGTCGGCCGCGTAGTGAATCGCTCCACGCTGGTCCATCCACCAGGTCTGGTTCACGCCGGTCGCATCGCAGCCCCAGATTTGAAGCTTGGTCCCGTTCGCCGTGTTTCCGCCGGGAAGGTCGAGGCACCCTCCGTTCGCGTCCGTGAGCTGGACGGGGATGATGGGCGGCGGCTGGAGCTCCTGAACGAACTGGTTCGGCACGATGCCGATCATTCGCTGCCAGGTTTGCCCCGTGCTCCCATTGCAGTCGTAGATCTGCACCGGATTGCCGTTGCTGTAGCTCCCGTTGCGGAGCTCCACGCACTTCCCATCTTTGCGGATGGTGTCGTCGGCCATGTAAGACCACTGCTGGTCCTGGCTCGCGCCGTTGTCACAGTCCCAGATCTGCAGCTGGGTCATGTCGTTCGGAATGCCGTTCGGCAAATCGATGCACTTGTTCGGCGCGGCTCCATAGTGAATCGCGCCGGCGCCATCCATGAACCAGGTCTGGTCCTGGCCGTTCATGTTGCACGCATAGATCTGGAGCAGAGTGCCGTTCGTCGTGTTGCCGCTCGGCAGGTCGAGGCAACCGCTATTTCCGTTGGTGATCTGAACCGGGAGGCTCGCGTTCCCGAGCGTGCGCGACCGAATCGTGGTCGTCACGACGCCCGAGGTCTGGTTCGACGCCAGGCTCGTCGTGACCGCACCCGTGAAGAGCGTGCACTTCCCCTCCGACCCGGAGCAAGAGCCCGCGGCCCCCGCGGGCACCCACGTCCAGCCCGTACACGAGCCGCCGTACGTCGAAGAGCAGCTGCTTCCGCAGCTCATGGGAAGGTTCGAGCACTCCGTGGTGAGCGTCGTCCCCGAGGCCGCGGTCCCATTTTCGATCTGCGTGTACGACGGGTGAATCGGGCAGTTCGCCGGCCCGATCGCCGGAGAGCCACCGGTGTTGGTGCTCCACTCCGGCGACGAGCCCGGGGTCCACGTCGAGTAGATGTCCATGTTCCCGTCGTTCTGCACCCAGAGGACGTTGGCCACCGACGACAAGCGGGTCGAGGCGAACATGGCGTTCGGCGTCGGGCTGATCTCGTACTCGACGAAGTTCCCATCCGTCTGGAGCGTCGTGTAGGCCGGAACGGTGAATGGGGTATTCCAGTGGATCCCCTCCGCCGCGGCCGCCGCATGCGAGTTCCATCGTGCCTGAGACGCCGCGTTGCCGAGGCCCGAGTAGAGAACGAGGTTCCCGTCGGTCTGCATGTCGAGGTGGTAGAAGCACGAATCCGAGACGAGGCTCTGCCCGGGGAAGAGCGCCTGACCCTGCAGGAGGATGCTCCCGGGGCCCCCATCCGCGAGCGCGGAGGACGCGAGCAGAAGGCCGACGGAGAGCGCGCCGCATGCCGCAAGACGATGACGTTTCATGAGTGAGATCTCCCGGGGTCCAGGTCGATTGGGCGAGTGAGGCGACGCTCTGCAGCGTGCGAAGCGCCATGGGTCGAGGCGAGGGGTTGGGCGCAGCCCCTCTCGAGAAGGACGCGGGGTCACCGCCGTCACCTTCCGTCGTGGAGGCGTGCGATAGGCCCCGTCAGTCATCCGATGACGGGCGCGATGAACGCCGTCAGATGCGCTGACTTATGAGCCAAGGCACGACTCCGCGCATGTCACCCAAACGGGTAGCCGCCCGCGTGCGCGCCCGCCGGCCGCGGTCCCGTGTTCCGCTCGATCGGGAGGAAGCGATGAGCGCGAGGTCGCCGTCTCCACGCAACCCACGCCGCAGCCCGCGCAACAAGCCGCCTGTGCGGCGACGCTGGCCACGTACTGCGCCAGCGCGACCTGCCTCGAGACGTGGTCGGCCGCGGACACCGTTTGCATGAACGCGCTCCTCGGCACGAGCGTGCAGATGGCCGCGTCGTGCGGTTCGTTCTTCGCGCTCCGTCAGCCCGGGACGAACGGCGCTGGGACGACGAGCTACTACGACGCGACCAGCAGCGCCCTCGTGGCGGTGGTCGACTCCAACGGCGACTGCCTCGGCGGAGCCAGCGACTTCGCGGCTCCGACCGCGGAGGCCTGCGGCTTCACTCCGTGCGGGTCGATGAGCTGCGGGGGCCCGCCCGACTCCGGCATGTGAGAAGATCCTCGCGGTGCGCTTCCTACTCGCGGGCGTCGCGCTCCTTGCGGCGCTGCCGGCGTGCGCTTCGCATCCCCCCGTGGAGCTCGCGGCGACGGATGGCGGAGCGAGCGACAGCGATGAGAGTCTGTCCCTCCCGCTCCCCGACGGCGGCGTCGTGGAGTGGGATGGATGGGCAGGCGAGTTCGTCACGGGCTACTGCGTGCAGTGCCACAACCCATCCGCTTCGTGCCTCGGGAGCGGCTGTCATCCGTCGAACGGCACGCTCCCCGACTTCCGGATTCATTCCACCATCGTGGCCTACGCGCCGATGATTCGGTGTGGCGTGAGCGCGACGCAAAGTCCGGCATGGGACTGCAGCGCTGCGATCCCCGCGGAGAAGTTCCCGCTCGATTCGGGGACGAACCCACTCCCGACCGACGAGCAGCGGGCGATCTTCGTCGGATGGATCGACGCGGGGTGTCCGTAAGGGGACCGGGAAGACGCAGCACCGCCGCGTGCTGACGTCCTCACCCAACGAATTCGCCCTGCTCTTCGCGCGTGGGCAGACGCTGGACCTGAGCTTCGGGGCGCTCCAGTCGACGAGCGTGACGTCTTGGAGTGCCGGAATACCGGTCGGAACGGTGCAACTCTGCGCGTCGAATCCCAACGGGGGCGGAGGCGCCGAGCTCGCGGAAGTGATTGCGGTCAAAGGCACCCTCTCCGATGCGAACGTCGCCAACCTGACGGAGTACTTCCACGCGAAGTTCGGTCTGTAACGGCGCCGTCGCCTAGACCCCGCCGAACACTCTCCTCGCGTCCTCCATGAACCGCAACGCCTCCGCCCCGAGCGCCCGCTTCGTTCGGTGCGCGATCCCCACCTGTCGGGAGACGTTTCACGTCGCTCAGCTCGCGGAGCGTCACGTGGCGGTCGACGCGCACGCCGGCCGGGAGGATTGCCACGCCGACGCCCGCCGCGACGAGCGCGATGGCCCACTCCTCCGACTGCACCACCGCCGCGACGTCGAGTCGCCGGCGCCCGCGGGGGAGGACGCGCCCGTCAGCGCCAGGCCTCCCGCGACGAGGAAGGCCCAGAAGAACTCTCCCGTGCGATCGACGAGGTACGCGACGCTGCCTAGGGGAGTCGCCGCTTCCGCGAAACAGACACCGTCTGTTAATGTTCTCGCTCCGTGCCGCGCGAGAAGAAGGAGCGTGCTCCGGTAGCGAGCCGGAGGCGCATCGGCGCTCGCGTTGAGCGACACCGATGTCCGGGCTGGCACACGGCACACGTGCGTCCACGCTCCGTTCCTGGCGATTCTCCTTCGCGAACGTCGCCGTAGCCCGCGCACACGAATTGCAATACGGTCCCTCGATGGCCCCACATCTTCGCCTGGTCGTTCCCTCCGCGTTCCTCGCGCTGTGCGCCGTCGCGTGCTCGGCCGAGGACGCCGCGACCTCCGCGCAGGATGCAGGCACCCTCGATGCGGCCCACGACGCGACGAACGCGCTCGCGGACACGGCGTGTCCAGGCGTCGAGCCCGACGGCGCATTCGACCCTCCCGATCTCCCCGCGTGCCCCGCGCAGGCTCCCGCGCTCGCCGGCGGCTGGTACCCCGCCGCAGCGCTGCCACAAGGCGTCGCGTGCTCTGGCGCGTGCTCGTGCTCCATGGCTGTGGATCGATGCCCTCAATACGACTCGATGGGGTTCGCGGCGGTCGATGGCTGGACGTGCACGTGCGCGTCCGGCGCTTGGTCGTGCTTCGTCAGCAGCCTGGGGGACTACATCTGCGGAGACTTTCCGGATGCCAACTCTCCTGCGAGCGCGGACGGCAGCGCCGACGGATCGAGCGAGCAGTAGTCGCCGCTTGAGGTGCCGCCGCACTCTCGTCGGTAGCGCTCGCTCGAGCCTCGCGAGACGCCGGGGAGCCGCTCGCTCTGCCTTGACTCTCACTTGCAAAGGCGGACCCTTCGAGGTGGGGACGGGATGACCGCAAAAGGGGGAGCCGCCATGGAAACACTGCGTCCGATCATCGCGACGAAGGGGACAGACATTCGCAAAGCGAAGCCGAGCGACACCGCGCTCGCGGCCGTCGACGAAATGTGCCGCCACCACGTAGGCGCGCTTCTCGTCATGGAGGACGATGATCTCGTGGTCGGCATCCTCTCCGAGCGCGACATGCTCACGCGCGTGCTCCTCGAACGGAAGGACCCCGCGGACACGAAGGTCGCCGACGTCATGACCAGGAACGTCGTCTGCGTCGACCTGAACACCTCACCGAACGAGGCGATGCGAATCATGACCGAGCGCCGCTGCCGGCACCTGCCGGTCATCTGCGACGGCACCGTGATCGGGCTCGTGTCGATAGGTGACCTGGTTCGCTGGGTCAGCCAGAGTCAGGAGTACGAGATCCGCGTGCTCCACGACTACGTCGAGGGGAGATACCCGGGATAGAGGCGACGAAGAGAAGCGGTCACCTCACAGAGAAGAGCGGAAGCCGCGGTTCGTGCGGCCTACGCTCGTCGTCCTCGCGGGCCTTGATTGACCTTCGCCGCGGGGGTACGCCCTCTCCCCCCAGGAGGTGGTTCATGCCGAAGGTCAGCGGAGTACCCCAAGGTCTGCACACGGTGACGGCAGCGCTCACGATCGACGGCGCCGCGGACGCCATCGAGTTCTACAAGAAGGCGTTCGGCGCGGAGGAGGTCATGCGCGCCCCCGATCCGAGCGGCAGGAAGATCTGGCACGCCGCGATTCGCATCGGCGACTCGCAGATCTTCGTGAACGACACGTTCCCCGAGATGGGCGGCGGGGCCGGCAAGGCGCGGCTCTGGATCTACGTCGAGAACGTCGACGCGCTCTACAAGCGCGCGACCGACGCCGGGGTGACGGTGAAGATGCCGCTCGGCGACATGTTCTGGGGCGACCGCATCGGGACGGTGGTCGACAAGTGGGGGAACGAGTGGACCCTCGGGCAGCACATCAAGGACATGACGCCCGCCGAGATGAAGGTCGCGCAGGACGCCTTCGTCGCGAGCATGGCGAACGCCAAGCGGAACTGACCCTACGCGCGGGGGGCGAGTCGCCGCGCGTCTCGCCCCCCGACTTCGCCCGTGCAACTGCGACGACGCACCTTCCTCGCCGTGACCGCCTCGGCGCTCGCCGGGTGTGCGGGCGTGGCGCGGCGCACCGGCAACGCGCGCGTCGACGACGAGCGCTCGCAGCGACACGTCGCCGGCGTCGCCATCGCCCACGTGCGTCGCGATACCGCCGATGCGCTCGAGGCGTACGGTGACCTCACGGCCGACACGCTCGTCGAGGTCGCCTCGCTCTCGAAGCCGGTCTTCGCGTTCGCCGTCGTGTCCGAGTCCGCGCGGGGCGCGCTCGATCTCGATGCGCCCCTCGCGCGAGTCTCGCCGGCTCCCTACGCTCACACGCACCGCGGCGGCGTCGATGCGTTCGCCGATCCGCGCCTCGCGCAGGTCACGCCGCGCCTCCTCTTGTCGCACCGCTCCGGGCTCCCGAACTGGTCACGAACGGAGCCGCTGGCATTCGCCGACGCCCCGGGCGCCGGATGGCACTATTCGGGTGAGGGGTACGTGCTGCTCGCGCACGCGCTCGAGGCGGCGACCCGCGAGAGCCTCGATTCGCTCGCCCGTCGGTGCGTCTTCGCGTCGCTCGCCATGCGCCGCTCGACGTTCGATCCTCGCACGGCGAGCGCGCCTGCTGCGGGGCACGACCGCGCGGGTGCGCGGGTCCCGTCGTCGCTCGACGGCCCGGTCGCCGCGACGTCGCTCCTCTCGACCGTGACCGACTACGCGCGGTTCGCGCGTCGGATCGTCGAGGCGCCGCGCGGTGACGCCGTGGTCGACGCGATGCTCGCCCGTCAGGTCGACGTCGACGCCGACCGGCGCATCTCCTGGGGCGTAGGCCTCGCGCTGGCGGAGCCCGACTGGTTCTTCCACTGGGGCGCGAACCCCGGATTCCGTTCGCTGCTCGTCGGCTCGCGCGCGCGGGGTGAAGCGATCGTCGTGCTCACCGACGCGGAAGGGGGGATGGAGCTCGCCGCCGACGTGGTTCGTTCACGCTTCGGGGAGCTTCCGTTCCTGACGTTCCCCATGATGTACCCGCCCGACTGATGCGCGGCGCCACGCGATCACCCGGCCCGCGACCACGAACGCTACGGCGCCGGGCACCACCAGCCTCACGAACAGACGGAGCCCGAGGTACGCGACGCCCGTCGCGATGACGCCGAGGTTCGGCGTTCCCCGCGGTGTGACGAGCCCTTCGGTCATCGTCATCCGCGCGAAGAGCCACCCGACGACCGCGTATGCGGCGCCCAGCGCGACGACCCATCCGATCGCTCGCTTCATTGGCGCTCTTCGCTCCCGTTCTCCGGCGCGAGCTCGGGGCCCGACGTGAGCAAGGCGAGGAGCAGTGCGTCGCCGATGGGTCCTCCCGAGAGGAATCGCCGTCGCCCGCCTTCCGTCACCGGCGCGCCGAACAGATCCGTCGTGCGATAGATCCGCACGAACGCATCCCGGTATCCGTGCGCCCGCGCGGAGGCGAGCGCGAAGCCGGTCGCCGAGACGGAGACCCCGAGGACGACCGGCCCGCTGTCGACGTCTCCCCACCCCGAGTGCCCCTCGCCGTACTCGCGGATGGCGCCGAAGCCTCCGAAGGTCGACTCGTGGCGAAAGAGTCCGTCGGCGAGCACCTGCGCGACGCGGCGGTCGGCGAAGCCCGCGAAGTACGCGGCGAGCGCGGTCCCCGAGCCGCGCGGGGCGTCGTGGGCTCGTCCGTCACGCGCCCCCATCCGCTGGATCACCAGGTGCGTCGCGGGGTCGATCTGCACCGCCAGCACGCGCGCGGCCCAGTGCGCGAGCACGCGCGAGTGATCCGCGTGCGCCGCTCGCCCGTGCACCGCGATGGCCGCGGCGACGGCCGCCACGTCGGTCGGATACGCCTCGCCGGGGTACGTCTCGATGAGCCCCGTTGGCGACGCGAGGAGTCGGCGCTCGTACGCGGCGATGAGCGCGTCGTGCTGCTGCGCGAGGCCCGGTGGGAACGCCGGATCGAGCAGGCGCGCCATCCCCAGCGCGAGCGCGGAGTACGCGAGGTACGCGTGTCCGTGGGAGCCCTCCAGGCTCGCCATCGCGTCCTCGCCGTTCCACGCGCGCGTACCGAACCCGCGCATCTCGGCGAGGAAGCTCTTTCGTGCGGCCCGCGTCACTTCGGGCGCGAGACGCGCGCGCTGCTCGGGGTGCGCGAGGCACAGCTGCGCGAGGCCGAGCGCGGTCATCTGGTGGGTCACGAGCGCCCACTCCCCCGAGAACCTGTCCTTCGGAGTCGAGACCCGCGCGCGGTCGTCCGCGGCCTCGAACGCGACGAGCTGCTGGCCGAGCTCCAGACCGATCGCGGGATCGCCCGCCAGCCAGCGGTCGGCGTCGCGCCCGCACCACCACGGAGCCACGAGGCGCGTCACGAGCACCGCGCACAGGAGCGCGACAAGGCGGGTCACCGGCCGATCTCGCTGCGCTCGCCTCGTCCGCTGCACCGCCCGAGACCGCGAAACGAGCGGAGCCCCCCTTCGCGCGGTCCGCAGAAGCTCGCTTCGAGGATCGAGGAGAGGCTCTCGTCGGCACGCACCACCGGATGGTCGAGCGCCACCCAAGCGTCCCCGCTGAGCGACGCGAGGTACGCGAGGTCGAGCGGCTTGCCGTTCGCCGCCCGATCGAGGTTCGTGCGCGCGACGTACGCATCGGCGTTGAAGCCGCTCGCGAGGACGGCCACCAGCGCGCCGAACGCCAGCACGGCGCCCGCGTGCCCGGTCCACCGACGCGCGACGACCTTCACGAGCGTCAGCGCGAGCACCCCGAGCACCGTGAGCTCGACGAACGCGACGCCGAGCCGCAGGTGGCTCGCACCGTAGGCGTCCTCGTAGATCCGGAGGCGCTGCCAGCACGACGCGACCGTGATCCCCGTGAGCACGAGCAGCGCCGCCTCGAGCGAGGCGAGCAGCCGGCCGCCCGGGACCGGGGCGAACGGGGCGCGCTCGCCCCGCGGTCGAAGGAGCGCGTGACCGGCGAGCACCAGGCACACCGAGAGGATCGTCGCGACCAGGAGCTCGGCGAAGCCGGCGTGCAGATAGGTAGCGTACGTGAGCGCGCCCGGAGCGCGGACGAGGGCGACGCCGCCGAACAGGTGGCGGAGGTTCGCGGCCACGAAGAGCCCGAAGACGAGCGTGACCTGTCCGATGACCATCGCCCACGTCACGATCGACACCCGCGCAGCCGGTGCCGCGGCCGGTGCCTCCGCGTCGTGCGCGGCGCGGTAGGGCCCCCTGTCGTCCGCGGCTGCGGACTGCGGTGCCACGTGGCGACCGTGGAGCGCATGCGTGAACACGTACCCCGCGGCGCTGGCGAGGCTCCATCCGGCGAAGAGCACTGCGTCTCCGAGCTCTTCGCGCACGCGCGCCAGCGAGCGCGCGAAGTCGGTGTCCGTCGCGAGCAGGAGCGTGAAGAGCCCCGCGGTCGGCACGCCGAGCAACAGGCCGCGCGTCATCCCGCGAAGGACCCCGCGCCCTTCTCCGCCGGCGGCGATGCCAGGCAGCCGCGCGGTCTCGGTCACGGCGCCGCGCGTGTACCGCAGCGAACCGAGCGCCCGCGCGGGGACACGCGAGAGATCGGCGAGCGAGTACCGGTCACGGAGGAGGAGGGGGAGCACCGCGAGGATCGCGAGCGTCGCCGGCGTCGCGATCGCGAGCGTCCACGCGCTCTCGTAGCGCACGACGGTGAACCCCAGGAACGTCGCGGCGCCGATCGCCCCCCACGCCGTGGGGCGCACCTTGCCGCGACGAAGCGTGAGGACGCTCGCTCCGACGACGAAGAGATCCCAGATCCAGAAGTTCAGCCCGAACCCGGTGTGCCAGAAGAGCGCCTGGGTGGCGCCTCCGGCGAGGACCGCGAGCGTGAGCGTGGTGACGGCGCGGCGACGTTCGTCCGTTTCGAACAAGGGAGTGTGGGAAAGCGCGATGTCCATGCTGCGAGCGAAGCACGCGCGCGCGCGCCCGCCGCGAGCGTCGGGGCGAACGGTCGTGCACGACGGGTGAGTGGTCGCGCGCCGGACGTGGACGGCGCGGTTTGACCAGATGACGGCAGGGCGATAGCGAACGGGAATGGAACGCGAGCGCGAGCCGTCCATCGTTCGGAGCACGATGCGCGCGCTCCTGGAGCCGCGAAGGCTGCTGCCGATCCTCACGGTCTGCGCGCCGATGATCCTCCTTCAGTGGCGCTACAGCCGCGACGGGCTCGGCGGGCCGCTGGGGGCCGCCATGTGCCTCACGTTCGTGCTCGTCGCGCCGCTCTCCTGGCGCGTCCTGTTCCCCGAGGGGATCGACCTCGGGCATGGCGCGATCCGACTCTTTCTCTACGCGGCCATCGGCGCAGGCGTCGTCCTCGTCCTCGGCAAGGTCGTCCCCGACGAGCTCCAGATGCGCCCCACGCTCTTCACGGCGCGCTCGAGCCTTCCGGTGTGCTGCGCGCTCTTTCTCGTGGGGGGCTGGGGGCTCGGTCGCGACATCGGCATGGAGGCCAGCCTCGTGCGCGAGCGGCGGCGCGCCGACGTGCTGGCCCGGGAGGCCGAGCACGCCCAGCTCCTGGCGATACGGTCGCACCTCGATCCGCATTTCCTCTTCAACACGCTGAACGCGATCGCCGAGTGGTGCCGCGAGGACGGCGAGGTGGCCGAGCGCGCCGTGCTCCAGCTCTCGGAGATCCTCCGCGCGGTCCTCGCCGGCGTCCGGGCTCCTTCGTGGTCGCTCGCGTCGGAGCTCGCCCTCGTGCGCGATCTCTTCGCGCTCCACCTCCTGCGCGATCCGACCCTCTTCACGCTCACGTGGGACGTGCCCGATCCTGTCCCTGGCGTTCCGGTGCTGCCGATGATCCTCCTCCCCCTCGCCGAGAACGCCGTCAAGCACGGACCCGCGTCGGGGCACCGAGGCGTCGTCCGCTTCGCGGTGCGCATCGAGGGGGGCCGCCTCCACGTCACGATCGAGAACCCTGGCGGCTACGCGGGCCCGCGCGCAGGGAGCGACGGGCTGCCGACCGTCGAGCGGCGACTGCATCTCGCCTACGCCGGCGCGGCCTCGATTCGCATCGCGGGCGACGGGGACGCCACGCGCGTCGACGTGGAGCTCCCGAGCGAGGGGCCGCAGCGCGGGGTCAACGTATGACTGACGACATGACGGAGATGAGAGTCCTGGTCGCGGACGACGAGCTGCTCGCGCGGAGGCGCCTCCTGCGTCTGCTCGCGGCGATGGAGGGGGTCACGCTCGCGGGGGAGTGCGAGACGGGAGCTGCGGTGCTCGAGCGTCTCCGCGCGAAGGACGTGGACGTCGTGCTCCTCGACATTCACATGCCGGGGCTGAGCGGGCTCGAAGCGCTGGAGCTCCTGCCCGAGGACGGCCCCATCGTCGTCCTCTGCACCGCGCACCCCGATCACGCCGTCGAAGCGTTCGAGCTGGGCGCCGCCGACTACGTGATGAAGCCGGTCGAAGCGGGACGCCTCAAGAAGGCGCTCGGTCGCGCGCGGGAGCGCCTCCGCGCGCGGCGCGGGAGTCCGTCGCCGGCCGCCGCGAGCCACGCGCCGGAGCACGCCCCCCGCCCCCTCGATCGTCTCGCGGTGCCGACGCGGCACGGGATCGTGCTGCTCGATCCGCGCGCGGTGAGCCACGCCGTCCTCGACGGCGAGCTGGTGAGCGTCGTGACCGACGGCGCGACGTACCTCAGCGACGACTCGCTCGCCGACCTGCAGGAGCGCTTGCCGCGCGATCTGTTCGAGCGCGTCCACCGGAGAGCGATCCTGAACCTCGAGCACGTCGACCGCCTGGAGCCGCTCGAGACCGGCGGGTTCGTCGCGCACACGCGCGGAGGTCACGCCGTCGAGGTCTCGCGGCAGGCGGCGCGCGAGCTGCGCCGACGGCTCAAGGTGCGGGGCTGAGCGCCGCGGTCCCTCCATCGACGGCGGGACCGCTCGGCGCGTCCGCTCGCTCGCGGCACACGACCCGTCCCCACGTGTTCTTGCACTCCCAGGCCTTCTCTCGGCAGGTCGCCGTCCACGTCCGCGGTCGCGAGCCCGAGCGCTGCACGTCGCTGATCAGCACGTCGTCGGCCGCACACCCCATCTGGCTCCCCGAGATCTTCGCCAGGAGGTGCTCCTGACTGCCGCAGCCGAGCGTGGTGCAGAACGCGAACGCGACGAGGAGACTTCGTTCGACCATCCGCTCGTTCGTATGCAGCGAGCGAGCCACCGCGCGCTCACTTCCCGTCGCGCACCTCGACGACGACGCGGTCGACGATCGCCAGCGCGGTCGTCAGATGCGAGAGGTCTGGATCGACGCGCCCGTCGGCCCCCGCGTGGTGTCCGTGCCCGATCGGCGTCATCAGCGCGAAGTGCGTCGACCCGGGCTCGACCCACGCGCGGTACACGACCGACGGCTGCGCAGGATTGCCGCCGTCGCTGTAGGCGATCTCGTCGGGGAACGAGTCGCGTCGGTAATAGTCGTTGTAGTCGAAGGAGCTGTTCAGCTCGAGGAGCACCGCGAACCGGCCGCTCGCGTGGTGGGCTCGCCCCTCGATGTAGACGTTGTCCGTCGGGCTCGCGGCCGACACGACATCGGGCGCGGGCGCATGACGGTCGAGGAGCGGCGTCGCCCCGTGCTGGATCCCGAACGCGTGACTCCACACCGGAAGCGCGGCCGGGCGCGGCGAGAGCGTGTGCTTCTCGTCGCCTTCGTCGTAGCCAGCGCGCCCCTCGTCCCGCGAGACGTAGAGCGTCTCGAGGAAGTGCCCCTGCTCGTCCTCCGTCCACACCGCCATCTGCGGCGTGATCTCCCACCCGTACGTCGGCTCCGTGAACCGGAAGAACGGACCGGCCTTCACGTCGAGCGAGACGAGCGGCCCCTGACCGCTCACGTCGAGCACCAGCTTGTCGTACGTGGCCTTCGGCGGGACACCGGTATCGCGGAGCTTCGCCCCCCAGCCGAGGAGCGCGAGCACGGGGCGCACCCCTCGGTACGACGCCGCGAGCAGCGCTGCGGTCACCGCGAACGCGACCACGAAGACGCCGCTCGGCCACCAGCGGCGCCGTCCCCGCACGTACTTCAGCCACGTCGAAGCGTTGTGCGCGACGTGGATGACCGCCGCCGCGAGGAACGAGAACCCCGCGATCGTGTGCACGCCGGCGAGCCGCTGCGTGTACGCGGTCACGAAGCTGAGGACACCGCTCACTCCGACGACGAGTAGCGACAGACCCGTGAGCAGGCTGCCGAGCTTCCGCCCCGTCACCCAGCCGAGCAGCCGCGCGAGTCGCCGCACGCCGGTGGGGGAGGCGCCGTCGCTCTTCGAGATGCCGTCACGCGCGTCGAAAGGGGAGGGGGTCGAGCTCGTGGTCACCTTCGTAGGTGGCCGGTGCGCGTCGGAAGTTACAGCGAAGGCGATCGCGATCCGCCGATTCGCGCGCTCACCCGTTCTGCAGGTGCTGATGGATCAGCTTCGCGAGCCACGCTCGGAATCGCCGCGACCCGCACGGCCCGTCCTCGTCCGCCTGATGGACCCCCATCGCCGACATCGAGAGCAGCGCGAGCGCCGGGAGGAGCACGGTGAAGTACGTGTCCTCGAACGGAGGCACGCGCCTCCCGTCCTCCTTCCACAGCCCGCGCCGCATCTCGTGCACCGCCTCTGCGAGCGAGCGCACGCGGAGCTCCTCCATCGACGGCTGGTACCCCGAGAGCGCCAGCCAGAGGAACGTGCGCGCGTGGCCTCCGTTCACCATCGTGTACGCGACCCGGTCGAGGAGCGCCTCGACCTGATCGGGTCCCTTCTTCGCTTGGACCGCTTCGAGCAACCCCGCGTGCAGAGAGTCGAGCGCGCGCGCCACGACCGCCTGGATGAGCCCTTCGCGACTACCGAAGTGATGGAGCACCGTGGGGTGAGAGACGCCCACATCGGCGGCGACCTCCTGCAGGCGAATCCCCGCCGGACCCGCGGCGACGAGCATCTTCTCCGCCACGTCGAGGATCGCGCTGCGCGCCTCCTCGGCGGTACGCCGCTTGCGAACGGGCTGTGCTTTCGATTCTGCCTTTCGCGCCATTGACAATCTTGTAGGTAATACTATCTACATTCTTGTCAGTGCTCAAGTGGGAGGTTCCAGATGATCGACGCGCTGCCCTTTCCCAGTTACGACTTGCCGCGCGCAGGCCGCGCTCTTTCCGCGCTCCTGCGCGACCCCGACGACCTGCCCCAGGTGTTCACCCTGATCGATTCGATGTCGGGGACGGCACCACACCGCCTCCAGTGGCGGATGCGCCGCTCCGAGAGCGGCCTGCGTCTCCTGCGCGACGAGCCCGACATCGTCCCGCTCCTCACTGACCGCGCCGCCCTGCGCGCGCTCCCCGAGGGGACGCTTGGTCGCGCGTACCTCGCGTTCGTCGAGAGCGAGGGGATCTCCCCCGAAGGGATCCGCGAGGCGAGCGTCGTGGGCGAAGCGGACGCGCACCGGCGCCCTCGGGTCTTCGAGTACGTGCGCAAACGCATGCGCGACACGCACGACCTCTGGCACGCCGCGACCGGCTACAAGGGCGACGTGCTCGGCGAGCTCTCGCTCCTCGCCTTCACGCTCGCGCAGAACTGGAACACGGCCGTCGCGATGATCGTCGTCGCCGGCGTGGTGAAGGGGCTCGGGCACTCGGAGATCGGCGTGATCGCGGACGGCTACCGGCGCGGACGTGCCGCGGCGTGGCTGCCGGCCGTGCGGTGGGAGTCGCTGCTCGCGCTCCCGCTCGCGGAGGTCAGGAAGCAGCTGAAGCTCGGGGACGCTCCTCGGTACACGCCGATTCGGACGACGGAGCTGCGGGCGGAGGGGATCATCTGACGCAGGGGTCCCGGCTGATCTACGCAGCCGGGATGATCCAACTCAGCACGGCCCCGTCACGCCCGACACGCATCCCGTGCTCTACGAAAGGCGCGTCCCCGCCCCGACGCCGCTGGCCGGATGATCCTGCGCGCGCGAGGACATCGACGAGATCGTCGAGCGGGTCGAGCCCGCGCGCCTCGCATGTAGCGACGAGCGAGTAGAGACCCGCGAGACTCTTGGGGGGCGAATCGCGGCGTGATCAACGCGAGACGCCCGCGCGAGGGACCGATGCGAGTAACGCGAGGCTGGAAATACCGGCGCGGGAGGGGGTGCGAAGGGAATTGCGCAGATCGGCGGAGCTCCTAGATGGAGAGGAGGCGCGCCTCTCGGGAAAAGAGCGGCACCTCTCGGGAGAGGCGGCGCGCCTCTCGGGAAAAGATCGGCACCTCTCGGGAGATGCGGCGCGCCTCTCGGGAAAAGAGCGGCACCTCTCGGGAGATGCGGCGCGCCTCTCGGGAAAAGAGCGGCACCTCTCGAGAGAGACGGCGCGTTCTCGCGGGAAAAGAGCGGCACCTCTCGGGAGAGGCGGGGCGCCTCTCGGGAACGGAGCGGTTCCTTGGGGGGAGAGCGGGAACTTCGAGCGTTAGAATTCGAGCGTTAGAAGAGGGGGGCTACCGGGAGCCCGCAGGCGCCGATCACGGCTCGGTGGCGAATGACCGTGATCCCGCCGTCCTCTTCGCTGCACGAGGACACGATCCCCTGGGCCGCGAGACACGCGCTCGCGAGATGCGCGGCGCAAGCGTCGGGGCACGATGGCGCATGGTGGTCATCCCGGGGCGGCTCCGAGTCGGACGCTAGGTTCCTCTCGGCCGCGGCTGTCGGGACGAGATGTAGGACACGTCGCGCGATGCGGTCGCGGCGTCGGCATCGTGCGCAGCGCGTGGCACATGTGCGCGGAGTTATCGGGCATTACGGCTCTTTTCTTGCCTGCTCAAACGGGCGGGCGCTCCATACTCAGGAGGGTCTGGCTTCGTTCCCTGACGACTCTCGTCGCTCAGGCCATGTGCACAGAAAGGCATCGATGAAAACGTCAGCACTGGTTAGCGCCGCGGTCCTAGTCGGCGTCGGATCGGTCCTCGGTGCAGCGCTCGCGGCCTGCGGAAGCAGCTCCTCGTCCGTTGGCGCCAACGATGGTGGCGGCACGCAGTCGAACCAGGACGGCAGCTCGGTCAACCTTCTTGACGACGGTGGACTCGGTAACGGCGGTGACGGTTCCAACGCTGGATGCACCGGCTTGCAGTGCCGGGTTCACTCCTGCCCCGGCGTGACGACGGGCACGACGATCACGGGTCACGTCTACGACCCTGCCGGCAACAACCCGCTCTACAACGTCGTCGTCTACGTCCCCAACTCCACCGTCGAGCCACTCCCCGCGGCGCCCACCGATCAGTGTGGCTCGTGCAACTCGCTCTACACGGGCAGCCCCATCGCCGCGGCGATCACCGATCCCACCGGCTTGTTCACGATGACCAACGTGCCCGACGGCGCGAACATCCCGCTGGTCGTGCAGATCGGCAAGTGGCGCACGCAGCTGGTGATCCCGCAGGTCACCGCCTGCGGCTCGAACGATCTGGACAAGCTCCTCTCCGCCAAAGTCACCCTCCCGAGCGTGGCGGGCGTCTCCACCACCCCAGGTCCGACCCTCGGTCTCCCGCAAGATATCCCGCAGATTGCCGTCTCGACCGGCGGCGCCGACACGCTCGAGTGCTTGCTCCGGCGCATCGGCGTCAACGCGAGCGAGTACACGCGCGGCGGCGGCGGTACGGGGCACATCCACATCTTCCAGGGATCGACGGTCCCCGGGCAGCTCCCCAACGCGGCCAAGATGAACTCCGCGGGCGGCGCGACCCCTTCGGCGCTCGCGAGCCTCTGGGACCAGGGGAGCGACCTGTCCCCCTATGACATTCTGATCCTCTCTTGCGAGGGGCAGGAGACGACTGGCACAGCGGGAGGCACCGCAGGGTCGCTCACGCCGACCGAGCTCTCCGGTCTCCAGTCGTTCACCAATGCGGGTGGGCGCGCGTTCCTTTCGCACTTCCACTACAAGTGGCTGAACACGGGGCCGTTCTCGACGGCGACTCCTCCGCTCGCGGCGTGGACGGCAGGGGCGAACCCGATCGAGGACAAGGGGGGCATTGGTTCCCAGTCGATCCTCGGCAACATCGACACGACGCTCTCCGACGGCGGGACGTTCGTGAAGGGGACTGCCTTCCTCCAGTGGCTCCAGGTCACGAACGCCCTGACCGGCACGCAGTTGCCGATCGTCGAGGCGAAGGAGAACGCGGCCGTCACCGCCGCCGACACCCCGTCGCAGACGTGGATCAGCGCCGATTCGAACGCCGTGACGGAAGACAACCTGGGCAACCCCACGAGCACGAGCGCCGCGGGGGCCACCGAGTACTTCACGTTCGACACGCCGCTCGGAGGCAACGGGACGGACGATGCAGGCGAGACGACCTACTGCGGTCGCGTCGTGTACAGCGATCTCCACGTCGGCGGCGCCTCGGGTGATTACCCGGGCCAGCAGCAGGCGAACAGCAACCCGATCGTCCCCGACGGCTGCGCCAACAACCCCCTCTCCCCCCAGGAGAAGGCCCTCGAGTTCATGCTCTTCGACCTGTCGTCGTGCGTGACTCCCGACACGGGCCCCGGCCAGGGACCGCCGCCCATCATCATCAAGTGAAGAAGAGGCCGCGCCCCCGCGCTGCGAGGGGCGCGCCCCCCAGAGCGTCGCGCGTGGAAGCGCACCTGGCTGCGAAATTAAGGCGTCGGCTCGAACGACTACAGCGTCGGGCGCGCGTCTCCGGCTCTCCCCAGCATCCAAGGAGCCGCGCGTCCACGTTTCTCACAGGCCCGCGCCCGCTTGGCCCGAAGCGATCTCGGCCCCAAATGAAGAGGGGGCGGAATGGCTCGGCCCCTCCACCCGTTCGAAAGCCAACTCGATGAACGACACCACCGCCGCGACCGAAGAGCTCCGCCGTGCACTCGCTGCCGAGGAAGGTGGGCGCCGATGGCTCCGTCGCCTCGGGATCGCCGGCGGCATCGTCGCCATCATCGCGGCCGGCGGCGCCTGGCGTGCCAAGCACCGCCCGGCCCCTCCGCCGAAGTACGTGACGAAGGCGATCGAGATCGGCGACATCGTCGAGAAGGTGCAGGCCACCGGCGCGGTGCAGCCGCTCCTGCAGGTCAACGTCGGCGCCCAGGTCAACGGGCGGGTCACCAAGGTGAACGTCGACTTCAACTCCTTCGTGAAGAAGGGGGACGTGCTGGCGGAGATCGATCCGCAGATCCTCGGCACGATGGTCTCGGCGCAGCAGTCGAACCTCCTCCAGCAGCGCGCGCAGCTCGAGCAGGCGCGCGCGCAGATGGAGTCGTCGAAGGCGCAGATGGAGACGACGCGGGTGACGATGATCCGCACCAAGCAGCTCTACGACGCGACCCTCGCCGCCAAGGCGGACCTCGATACGGCGGCCGGGCAGTTCGACGCGGCGAAGGCCACGTACGAAGCGTCCGTCGCCAACGTGGCCGCCGCGACCGCGGCCATCGGCGCGCAACAAGCGCAGCTCAATCAGTCCACGACGAACCTCGGGTACACGAAGATCATCTCGCCGGTCGACGGCGTCGTCGTCACGCGCAGCATCGACCCGGGCGCGACCGTCGTTTCGAGCTACCAGGCGCCGATCCTGTTCGTCATCGCGCAGGAGCTGAAGCAGATGCGCGTGATGGCCGACATCGACGAGGCCGACGTCGGAAAGCTCAAGGAGGGGATGCCCGCCGACGCGGTCGTCGACGCGTTCCCCGGCGAGCAGTTCCACGGCATCGTGCAGCAGGTCCGCTACTCGCCGACGACGGTGTCGGGCGTCGTGACGTACTCCGCCATCGTGCAGGTCGCGAACCCCGACGAGAAGCTCCGCCCCGGCATGACGGCGACGGTCACGATCAAGACGAACGAAGCGAAGGCCGCGCTCAAGGTGCCGAACTCGGCGCTCCGCTACAAGCCGTCGCCCCCCGAAGGCCCCGACGGAAAGCCGATCCCGCAGCCGCCCGAGCCGCCGCTCGCGAAGGGGCAGGGGCGCGTCTACGTGCTCACCAGCGACAAGCCGGGTGACGAGAAGGAAGAGCCGAAGATCATCCCGGTCGGCGTCAACGACGGTATCGCGACCGAGGTGCAGAACGGCGCGCTGCCGGCGGGCACCAAGGTCGTCACCGACGAGAACGACGACAAGAACAAGAAGAAGGACGGTCCGTTCTGAGCGGGGCCACGGGCAACGCGAGGAACGCGATGGAGCCGCACATGCAATCCAATGGAGCCGCACGGCAGGTCGGCCTGGGCGAACCGCTCATCGAGCTGCGCGGCGTCTGCCGCGACTACGTGAGCGCGGCCGGGACCGTCCGGGCGATGCGCGACGTGGACCTCGTGGTCCAGAGCGGCGAGTTCGTGGCCATCGTGGGGACGAGCGGCTCGGGCAAGTCGACGATGATGAACATCCTCGGCTGCCTCGACCGTCCGACGCGCGGCTCGTACACGCTCGAAGGGCTCGACGTGGGCTCGCGCACCAACGACGGGCGCGCGCTCGTCAGGAACCGGCTCATCGGGTTCATCTTCCAGGGGTTCAACCTGCTCTCCCGGACGACGGCGCTGGAGAACGTCGAGCTGCCGCTCCAGTACCGCGGCTTCCCCGCGAGGGCGCGCCACGAACGCGCTCGCAAGGCGCTGGCGCAGGTCGGGCTCGCCAACCGCGAGCACCACACGCCGAACCAGCTCTCGGGAGGGCAGCAGCAGCGCGTGGCCATCGCGCGCGCGCTGGTGACCGATCCGCCGCTCCTCCTGGCGGACGAGCCCACGGGTAACCTCGACACGCGCACCAGCCTCGAGGTGCTCGCGCTCCTGCAGACACTGAATCGCGACAGCGGAATCACGATCTGCCTCGTCACGCACGAGCACGACATCGCGGCCTGCGCGAACCGCGTCATCACCATGCGCGACGGGCGCATCGTGAGCGACGTCGTCCAGGAGACGCCGCTCGACGCCGCCGCCGAGCTCGCGGCGCTTCCTCCTCCGCAGGAGCAGGGCGCGGGGCCCGACGTGGACGTCGCTCTCAGCCCCGCCGACGCGCTACGTGCACGTCTCGGTGGTCCGGTGCCGTTCGGCGTCTACGCCATGACCTTCCTCGGGGCGATTCTCGGGCTCGCCGTCGGGTCGACCTACGGCCTCGCCGTGCTCGGCAACTTCCTCTGGTCGATAGCGCTCGGCACGGCCGTCCTCGGCGGCGCGTTCCTCGGGGCGCGCTACGGCAAGCGCTCGCTCGGCCAGCCGCTCACCAGCGATCAGCGCGTGCGCCTCGCGGTCGGCTACACCGTCGTGCTCTCGTCCTTCGCCGGCCTCGTCACGCTCGCCGCCCCTTCGGTGCTGGGCCGCTCGCTCCTCGAGCGCCTCGACGGGCTCTCGCCGGCCGGGCTCGCGGGCGCCGTCGGCGTCGCGCTCCTGTCGGTCGCGGCGTTCGCGCTGCTCCACTACCTGCTCCTCACTCTCTTCACACCGAACCCCGTGAACGGTGCGAGCCGTCACGCCGATTCGAACGCGTGAGGCAGCCGTGACGATCTTCTTCAACGCAGTCCGTCTCGCCTTTGGAGCGATCGGGCGCAACAAGCTGCGCGCGGCCTTGACGGTGCTCGGCGTCCTCATCGGCGTGTGGGCCGTCGTGTCCGTCGTCGCTCTCGCCGACGGCGCCACCGACAAGATCGGTGGAGAGCTCGACAGCTTCGCGGCGAACGCCATCTACGTGTGGCCCGAGGCCACGCAGCAATCGGGGGCGCGCGCCAAGAGCGCCGGGCGCCTCACCGAGAACGACGGGAAGGCCATCACCCGCGAGGCGGTCAGCGTCGCCGGCGTCGGGTTCTGGCTCGATACGCCCGGACAGGTCGTCCTCGGCGACAAGAACGTGCTGACGGACCTCATCGGGACGAACCTGGCGTACTTCCCCATTCGCAAGTGGGAGATCTCCAAGGGGGCGCTCTGGCAGGAGACCGACGAGGTCCTGAAGACGAAGGTCTGCGTGATCGGCGAGACGGTCCGCGAGAAGCTCTTCGGTCCGGACGGCGATCCGATCGGCGCGTCCATCCGACTCGCCGGGTTCCCGTACCGGATCATCGGCCTCCTGAAGCCGCGCGGCGCGTCCACGTTCGGCGACGACCAAGACGACCGCATTTTGATGCCCATCGGCAGCTTCCGCGCGCGGATCAAGCACACCGCGCCCGGGCGCGTGGGCCAGTTCATCATCGGCGCCACGTCGGCCGACACGGTCGATCACGGCGTGAAGCAGATCACCGACATCCTCCGGCAGCGGCACCACATCGCGGACGGGGCGCCCGACGACTTCAGCATCCACACGCAGGCGGAGCAGCGCGAGATTCAGTCGAAGATCTTCGGCGTGCTGGGGATGCTCCTGCTCGGCGTCGCGGCGATCAGTCTGCTCGTCGGCGGGATCGGCGTGATGAACATCATGCTCGTGAGCGTGGCCGAACGGACGCGCGAGATCGGCATCCGCATGTCGATCGGTGCCCGTGAAGGGGACATCCTGATGCAGTTCCTCATCGAGGCCGTGGTGCTCAGCTGCGTCGGAGGGCTCGCGGGAACGGTTCTCGGCGTGGTCGTGACGGCCGCGCTCGGCCAGGCTTTCAATCTGCCGCTGCACGCGGGGCTCAACTCCATCGCGCTGGCCGTCGGGACGAGCGCAGCGATCGGCCTCGTGTTCGGGTTCCTCCCCGCGCGAAGGGCCGCGAAGCTCGATCCGATCGATGCCCTGAGGACCGAATAATGCGCTCCCTCTTGGGCGGTATCCGCCTCGCCCTCCGGGCCATCCGTCGCAACATTCTGCGAGCGACGCTGACGGTCCTCGGAATCCTCATCGGCGTGATGTCGGTCGTCGCCATCACGGCCCTCGGCGCCGGCGCGCGCGACTCGGTAGGGAGCCAGCTCCAGGCGCTCGGGTCGAACTTCATGATCGTGTTCCCGCAGAGCACGGCGGTCTCCGGGGCCCAGGGGGCGCAGGGGAGCGGCAAGCGCCTGACCGAAGAGGACGGGCGCGCGATCCTTCGCGAGGCGACCGAGGTCAAGGCGCTCACGCCGTGGCTCGAGGCGAGCGTGCAGGTGGTCGCCGGCGACAACAACGCGTCGACGGAGGCCGACGGCGCGACCGCCGCGTTTCAGGAGGTCAGGGACTGGCCCCTCGCGCGCGGCGAGCTGTGGACCGACCATGACGAGGCGACCAAGTCGAAGGTCTGCGTGCTCGGGCAGACGGTGGTCACGAAGCTCTTCGGCAGCGCCGACCCCATCGGCCAGACGATCCGCGTGGGAAACCACCCCTTCCACGTGCTCGGCGTGCTCAAGTCGAAGGGGCAAGCGCCGCTCGGCGGTGACCTCGACGACGTGCTGATCATGCCCATCGGCACGATGCGCTCGCTGATCCTGAAGACCCCCCCCGGCTTCGTTGGCGTCTTCTTCATCTCCGCGACGTCGGCCGACATGACCGACCGAGCCGTGAAGCAGATCACGGACCTCCTTCGTCAGCGCCACAACATCGCGGAGGGGGCGCAGTCCGACTTCAAGATCCAGACGCTCAAACAGATCCAGGACATGCAGGGGCGCGTCTACGACCTGCTCACGCTCATCCTCGTGATCATCGCCGGCATCAGCCTCATCGTCGGCGGCATCGGCGTCATGAACATCATGCTCGTCAGCGTGACGGAGCGAACGCGCGAGATCGGCATCCGCATGGCCATCGGCGCACGGGAAGCGGACATCCGCACGCAGTTCCTCGTCGAAGCCGTCGTCATGGCGGTGATAGGCGGGCTCCTGGGCGCCTTCCTCGGCACGGTCATCGTCGCCGTGACCGCCCAGATCCTCGAGTGGAAGATGAGCGTGGACCCCGCCGCCCTCGCGGTGAGCCTCACGGTCAGCGGCCTCACCGGTATCGCCTTCGGGTTCTTCCCGGCCCGTGCCGCGTCGAAGATGGACCCGATCGTCGCCCTCCACAGGGAGTGAGCGAGCGACGACGCGCCGCTGCGACTCAGTCCCCCCAGACCTCGGTGGCGTACGCGCCGCTCCCGGCTCCGATGCTCACGACCAGCGTCGCGTCGTCGTCGCTGCTGAAGCACACTGCGCCGTCCTCGAGCACCACCGGCGTGGGATCGTCGGTGCTGTCCTCGCCGGCGACCGCGCCCGTCGAGTCCTTCATGAGGAGATCGAGATCCTGGATCGTCGCGGCGGCCGCGGCGTAGGCGCGGTAGCAGTGGTTGGCCTGCGCCTTGAAGTGGAACGACTGGGGCGCGTTCGACGCGGCCTGGTTCCCCTTGAAGGAATCGATGAGGTGCATGCGCGTCGTGTCGGCGCACCCCTTGGCCATCTGATCGGCAGAGGTGGCGAGGTCGGCGCTCGGATCGAGCTTGTACGACTGGTGACACGGCGCCCACGCGGCGCTCTTGCGTCGCTCGGCCTTCTTCGAGCCGGCGGAGCCGGCGGGCGTGAGGAGCGCGCTTCCACCGGGGGCGGCGGCGGCTGCGGCGGCGCCGGGGTCGGACGGCGGCGGCGTCGTGCCCCCGCAAGCGACGAGGACGACTGCCAGCGGAGCGAGGAGCGAACGGACGCGGAAATTCGACATGCGCGGGAGGGTAGAACGACGGCGCCCGGTGGATCAACGAGTGACCGTTCTCGAGGGTCGCGCCTGACGCGATTTCTCGCGCTATGCTTCGCCCATGGCGAGCGATAAGACCGACAAGCGCAAGCAGAGCCTGTACTTCCCCGAGTCGATGCTCGACGAGATCAAGGTCGAAGCCGGGCGCCTGAATCGTTCTCTCTCGTGGGTCGTGCAGCGCGCCTGGAAGGTCGCGCGGCAAGACGTGAAGAAGCTCCCGAGTGTGAACGACGTCGAGGGGTGAGCCGTGCTCGTGCAGGCTGACGCGGCGGGAATTGCGCTCGCCGTGCGGCTCCTGCGCGAGGGGAAGCTCGTCGCGTTCCCGACGGAGACCGTCTACGGCCTGGGGGCCCGCGCGCTGGACGCGGCGGCCGTCGCCCGGGTCTTCGAGGCGAAGGGGAGGCCGCCCTCGCACCCGCTGATCGCGCACGTCTCGGGGGAAGCGGCCGCCCGCGAGCTCGCCCGCGAATGGAGTGAACGGGCGTCGCGCCTGGCGAAGACGTTCTGGCCGGGGCCGCTGACGCTGGTCGTTCCGCGCGCGAGCCACGTACCGGCCGTCGTCGCCGGTGGTGGCGATTCCATCGCGGTTCGAGCGCCGGCGCACCCGGTCGCGCGCGCGCTGATCGAAGCGCTCGGCGAGCCGATCGCCGCCCCCAGCGCGAATCGCTACCAGACGCTGTCCCCGACGCGCGCCGAGCACGTGGTGAAGTCGCTGGGCGACAGGGTCGACCTGGTGCTCGATGGAGGCGCGTGCGAGAGCGGAATCGAGTCGACCGTGGTCGACGTGCGCGGCCCGAGGGCGCGCGTGCTGCGACCGGGCGCCCTCTCGATGGCGGCGCTGCGCGCGATCGAGCCCGACATCGAGGTGGCGGAGGGGGTCGTCGCGGAAGACCAGGACCGCGCATCCCCCGGAATGGACCCGCGTCACTACGCGCCGCGCGCCCGCGTCGTCCTCGTCGAATCGCGCCAGGCGGCCGTCGCAGAAGCCGTCGCCCGCGCGGGCGGAGGCCTCGTGGGCCTGGTGGTCCGCGGAGCCGTGCACGCGGAGCTCCGCGCAGCCATCGACGTACGCATGCTCCCGGACTCGCCGGAGGGGTACGGAGCCGTCATGTTCGCGACGTTGCACGCGCTCGACGATGCCGGCGTGACGGCGATCGTCGTCGAGGCCGTACCCGATGGGGAGGCGTGGTGGGCGGTCGCCGACCGACTGAAACGCGCGGCGTCCTCCTGAGCGCACCGCCGCGCCTTGCCCGGCCGAACCTTTAGATATAGAGGATCCGCGTGGGTACCCATCGCGTCGCGCTCGTGACGGGCGGCGGAAAAGGAATCGGCGAGGCCATCGCCCGGAAGCTCGCGTCAGGCGGCGCGAAGGTCGCCGTGCTCGGTCGCGATGAAGAGGCGATCACGCGCGTCGCCCGCGAGATCGGCGGGCTCGCCCTCCCGGCCGACGTGACCGACGCGGCAGCGATGGAGCGCGCGATCACCCGCGTCGAGAGTGACCTCGGGCCCATCGGCATCGCCGTCGCCAACGCCGGGATCAGCGCGAGCCTGCCGCTGGCTTCGACCGACGACGCGACCTGGGAGCGCATCATGTCCGTCAACGCGACCGCCCCCTTCCGGCTCGCCCGGGCGCTCGTCCCCAAGATGATCGAGGCGGGCTGGGGGCGAATGATCTTCGTCGCGTCGAACGCCGGGCTCTCGGGGTACGCGTACACGAGCGCCTACTGCGCCTCGAAGCACGCCGTCGTCGGCTTCATGCGCGCCCTGGCCGTCGAGATCGCGCGCACCAACGTGACCGCGAACGCCGTCTGCCCCGGTTTCGTCGACACGGAGATGGCCACGCGCGCCGCGACGAACATCTCCGACAAGACCAAGCGATCCCTCGAGGACGCGCGCCGGGCGCTCGAGGCTCTCTCGCCGCAGCGGCGGCTGATGACCGTGGAGGAGGTGGCTCACGTCGTCTCCATGCTCGCGCACGAAGACGCGCGCGGACTTCACGGACAGGCCATCGCCATCGATGGCGCACAGACGATGCGCTGAGACGTGCAGGACCCGAACACGGACCCCGAGGAGAAAAGCGAAAATGAGCAACGTCGTGACCCCGTCGTTCTTCCCCAAGCCCCGCGGCTACGCCAACGGCATCGTTGCGACCGGCCGGACGCTCTTCATCAGCGGGCAGATCGCCTGGGACAAGGACGCGCACCTCGTCTCGCCCGACTTCGCCACGCAGTTCCTGCAAGCGCTCGACAACGTGATCGCCGTGGTCCGTGAAGCGGGCGGCGGGACCGAGCACCTCGCGAAGCTGCTCGTGTTCGTCACCGATCTCGACGCCTACCGCGCCGCGACGCGCGCCATCGGCGAGGGGTGGCGCGAGCGCCTCGGGAAGCACTATCCGGCCATGAGCCTCGTGAAGGTCGCGGGGCTCCTCGAGGCGGGGGCGCTCGTCGAGATCGAGGGCGTCGCCATGCTGCCCGAACCGAAGCGATGAAGAGCGCCTCGGCGAAGAAGGTCGCCACCGGCGGGCCAGCTGCGCCGACGCGCGCCGCGATCGCGCCGTCGCTCCAGAGCGACGTGAGTCTCTGGGTGCGCCTCCTGGAGAGCCACAACCTGATGCTCGCCGAGATCCGCAGGCGCCTCGCCGAAGAGGCCACCATGCCGCGCTTCGATCTGCTCGCGAACCTCGAGAGCGAGGACGGCCAGACGCTCGCCGCCCTCAGCCGCCGCATGCTCGTCACTGCCGGCAACCTCACGGGGTTGGTCGACCGCGCGGAGCGCGACGGCGTCGTTCAGCGCCGCGCCGACCCGCGCGATCGCCGCCTCTCGCGCGTGTTTCTCACGCCCAAGGGGCGCGCGCTCATCACGCAGCTGCTCCCCCATCACGCGGTCCACGTCGGCGATCTCGTCTCCGGTCTGGAGGCCACGGAGCGCAAGGAGCTCCGACGGCTCCTCGGCAAGCTGCGCGACTCGCTCAACTCGAAGCTCGCCCCCCGTTCTCCGTCTCCTTCTCCTTCCAAAGAGGCACCGTGACCACGCTCGCACCGAAGACGTTTCGATACACCTGCGCCCCGAGCGGCGTTGCGACGATCACGCTCGACCGCCCGGACAAGCTCAACTCGCTGACGTTCGACGTCTACCGCGAGATGGGCGACGTCCTCGAGGCGCTGGACGATCACGACGAAGTGCGAGCGCTCGTCATCACCGGCGAGGGGCGCGCGTTCTGCTCCGGCGGTGACGTGAACGACATCATCGGAGAGCTCTTCGCGCGCGACGCGAAGGGGCTTCTCGCCTTCACGCGGATGACCGGGAGACTCATCGGCAACATCCGGAGGCTCCGCCGGCCCGTCGTCGCCGCCGTCAACGGCACCGCCGTCGGCGCGGGAGCCGTCATCGCGCTCGCGTCCGACTTCCGCATCGCGAGCGAGACGGCGAGCTTCGCGTTCCTCTTCCCCAAGGTCGGTCTGTGCGGCGCGGACATGGGGGCGGGATGGCTGCTCCCGCGTGTCGTCGGTCTGGCGCGCGCCAGCGAGATCCTGTTCCTCGGTGACCGGATCGACGCGCTTCACGCCGAGCGCATCGGGCTCGTGAACAGGGTCGTCCCGCAGGCCGAGTGCGTCACCGTGGCGACCGCCCTCGCCGAGCGTCTGGCCAGCGGTCCCGCGTTCGCGCACGCGATGACCAAGCAGATGCTCGAGAGCGAGTACGCGATGTCGCTCGATCAGGCGATCGAAGCCGAGGCGCAGGCGCAGGCCATCTGCATGCAGCACTCCGACTTCCGTACGGCCTACGACGCATGGAAGGCGAAGCAGCCGATTCGCTTCGCGGGATCGACCATGGCGTTCCGGGACAAGCCGTGACCACGACGCTCGCTCCTTCCTGCCGGGCGCTCGCCCCTTTCTTCGACGACGAGGACCGCCGCCTCGACGAAGAGTGTGCGCGCGTCGTGACGGCGAACGCCGCTGAGCTTCACGGCGCCGACGTCGGCAAACGTCTCGGAACGATGGGGCTGTACGCACACCTCGCGCCAAGCGTTCGCGTGCGCTCGCTGTGCGTGATTCGCGAACGTCTCGCATACGTGTCGCCGGTCGCGGACTCGGTCTTCGCCGTACAAGGCCTGGCGACGCACCCACTCCTCCTGGCGTCCGACCCGAAATGGCGCGCGGTCATCGATGACGCGAGCGCCGGACGTCGCATCGGAGGCTTCGCCCTCACGGAGCCCGAAGCGGGCAGCGACGTCGCGTCGATGCGCTCGGTGGCGCGCCGCGACGGAGACTCGTGGTCGATCGACGGGGACAAGACGTTCATTTCGAACGTCGGAATCGCCGACTTCTTCGTCGTCTTCGCCAACGCCGACCCGGCCGCGGGGAAGAAAGGCATCAGCGCGTTCTTCGTGGCCAAGGACGCGCTGGGCCTCGTCCTCGAGCCGATCGAGACCATCGACGCGCACCCGCTCGGGCGCCTCACGATGCGCGGCTGCAAAGCGACTCTCATAGGCGACGTCGGCCGCGGGCTGCGCTTCGCGCTCGGCACGCTCGACGTCTTCCGCACCTCGGTCGGCGCGGCGGCGAACGGCATGGCGATGCGCGCGCTCGACGAAGCGCTCGCGCACGTGAAGAAGCGCGTCCAGTTCGGTAAGCCGCTCGCGGACTTTCAGCTCGTGCAGGGGGGGCTCGCCGACATGGTGACCGAGCTCGACGCCGCGCGCCTCCTCGTGGCGCGGGCTGCGTGGGCGAAGGGGACGGCGCACGAGTCCCCCACCGACGTACCCATGGCGAAGATGTTCGCCACCGAGGCTGCGCAGCGCGTGATCGATCGCGCCGTGCAGCTCTTCGGCGGTCTCGGCGTCGTCCGCGGCGTACCGGTCGAAGCGCTGTATCGAAGCGTTCGCGCCCTGCGGATCTACGAGGGGACGACGGAGATCCAGAAGCTGATCATCGGCAGCGCGCTCGCGAAGGAGTCGGCCGCGACGTGAGCCCGGTCTTCACCCCGCTCACCCTTCGGTCGATGACGCTGCCGAACCGCATCGTTCTGCCGGCGATGGTCACGCGCTTGTCGGGCGAGGACGGCGTCGTCAACGACGACATACGCGCTCGCTACGTGCGCTACGCGAAAGGGGGGGCGGGGCTCCTCGTCGTCGAGGCGATGGCCGTTCACCAGTCGAAGAGCGGGCCGCTGCTCCGCATCTCGTCCGACGACTTTGCGCCCGGGCTCACCGACCTCGCCGCGCGCTGTCACGACGCGGGGCCCGGGAAGGTCGTCCCGCAGATCATCCACTTCCTGAAGATTTCGCGCAGCGGCTGGCGGCAGACGGTCGACATGCTGAGCCCGCAGGACATCGAGGACATCGTCGACGCCTACGGCGCGGCCGCGGCGCGCGCGCGAGCGTGCGGCTTCGACGGCGTCGAGCTGCACATGGCGCATGCGTACACGCTCTCGTCGTTCCTCTCGCGCCTCAACCCGCGCCGTGACGCGTACGGGGGCACGCTCGAGAACAGGCTTCGGCTCCCCGTGCGCGTGATCGAGCGCGTGCGCGCGACCGTGGGTCACGACTTCCCGGTCGGCGTCCGCTTCCTTGGCGAAGAGTGCATCCGCAACGGGTACACGCCGGTCGAGGCGGGACCGATCGCGGTGCGACTCGCCCGTGCCGGGGTCGACTACATCTCGCTTTCGGCCGGAGGGAAGTTCGAGGACGCGCGTCCCATTCCGGGCGAGCCGCTCTACCCGTACACGGGCTACTCGGGCGATCGGTGCATGCCGGGATCGAACTACCCTGACGGAGCGAATCTCTACATTCCGGAAGCCGTGCGCGCTTCCTTGCGCGCAGCGGGGCTCGCGACGCCGGTCGTCGCGGTCGGGAAGATCGGCTCCCTGGAGCTGGCCGAGAAGGTGCTCTCCCGGGGGCAGGGGGATCTCGTGGGTATGGCGCGTGCGCTGCTGGCCGATCCGGACCTTCCCAAGAAGTGGCAACGCGGGCGCGAGGAGACGGTCGTGCGCTGCGTCTACGGCAACGTGTGCAAGGCGCTCGACGAGAACTTCCGCCGCGTCGACTGCACCCTCTGGCCGAAGAAGCTCGGGCAGGCTCCGGAGAGCGCGGACACGATCTCGCCCGAGTGGCCCGCGAGCGGCGCCGAGCTCACCGCCGAGTACAGGGATGGCCGAGTGCTCCTCCGCTGGAAGGCCGCGACGGACAACGAGCGGATGTATGGCTACCAGGTCTTCCGGGCCGAGGGCGCCGGGGCGCCGCTCGCGCATTTCGCGAGCACGCGCGCCGCATCGTCCCGCTTCGAGGATGCGCGCGTCATTGGCGAAGAGACGTACTCGTACGCGCTACGCCCCTACGATCTCGCAGGCAACCACGGCCCCATCACGTCGCGCGTCACCGTACGCGTGCCCAGCGAGCACATTGCGCCGGCGGATCCCGTTCACCTGACGATCGCGCGTGATCCGGGCGCCGTCGAAGGGTGCACGGCCGTCTCCCGGGGATGAACGCGCGCGCTCGACGCCCCCGGGGCCCCCTGCGGTCATGGGACGCGCACGCGCGCTAGGCGTCGCCGGCTTCTTCGAAGGAGATCGGCTTGGTCTCGTCAGGGGTCGTCGTGAAGCGATACCCGACGCCGCGCACCGTCTCGATGCAGCGCGCGGTATCTCCCAGCTTCTCACGGAGTCGCTTCACGTGCGTGTCCACGGTGCGCGTCGGGATGTCGCCGTCGACCTGCCAGACGTCGCGAAGGAGCGTGCTGCGCGGTTGAACGCGATCGCGTCGATCGCACAGCGTGAGGAGGAGCTTGAACTCCAGCGCCGTGAGGTCGACAGGTTCCTCGTGCACCCATGCACGGTGGGCATCGCGATCGATCTTCAGATCCCCGAAGCGCATGACCGGCGACGGGGATTTCGCGGCCGCGTGCCTGCGCACGATCGCCTGCACTCGCAGGAGAAGCTCGCGAATGCTGAACGGCTTGGTCACGTAGTCGTCGGCGCCGAGCTCGAAGCCGACGACGCGATCGATCTCTTCCCCCTTGGCGGTCACCATCATGATGGGGATGTGCGCCGTCGTCGCGTCGCGCTTGAGCGCCTTGCACACCTCGAGCCCGGGTAGGTCGGGAAGCATGAGGTCGAGGAGGACGAGGTCCGGCAGGTCGGCGCGCGCGCGCGCGAGCCCTTCCACGCCATTCTCGGCCAGGGTCACTTCATGGCCCGCCGCCCCGAGGTTGTAACGAAGCACCTCGCGCAGGTCGAGCTCGTCATCGATCACTAGAACACGTGCCAATTTCTTATCGTCTACCGGCCTCGTGCGACGTCCGTGTGACGTTGCCGTGCCGTGTAACTCGTCGTGGGAGCGCGATCGCGAACAGACGCGAATTCGCGGCACTTCCACCATCGCTCCACACGCTTGCCATATGGACAGTGGATGCTTGCGATGGGATGCGTGAAACGATTGGACACGAAGTGCTCGCGGGAGCGATCGGCAGTGCGTCGATCCTCGGTGGCGCGTTCACGAGTCCGCTCTTGGCCCCCGTCGTCGATCTGGCATCGGCGACGCTCACGGCCGGAGTCGCTACGCATGCCGCATTTTCTTCGGCGCGCGAACGCGGCGTGTCCGCGCGGCGTGTCCTCCGCGGTGCCGTGCGTCGCTCGGTCGATCACCCCGGCGCGCCGCTCGCCGCTCACGTGATCGAAGCGGCGACACGCGCTCGTGCGTTGGACGCTCGCGCGCTTCGCTCGATCGCGATGCTCGTGGGTCGCGCTTTCGATGCTCATGCGCGCGGTCTCGCGATCGGTGTCTTCGCGCCGTGGTGCACACCGCTCCGGCGAGCGTCGCGCCTCATGGACACGGCGAGCGCGGCGCGCGCGGGCCTCGCGAACGCGGAGCTCGTCCGTGCGATGGGTGAAGAGGCCGCGGCGCTCGAGGTCTCCGCGCGCGCAGGGGAGGCTCAGGCGATCGAGTGGTTCCCGATGTCCGTCGATGCCGACGAGCTCGCGCGCGACGAGGCGCCGCCTGCGTCGGGCCGCTTCCCGATCGCGACGGATGCCGACGCTCTCGAAACGGTTCTCGAATCCATGGAGGCAGCATGAGCTCCGTAGAAACTATCGCGGCGGTCTTTGCCGTGTACCTCACGCTCTTCGTCACGCGCCGCGCGATCTAGCGCGTCGCCCTTCGAGCGAGTGAAACGCCGGCGCTCGCTCCTCGCGAGCCCGTCGTCAGATCTTGTGCGCCGCCGGGTCGATCTGCGGCAACGGGAACGCGGGCTTTGCGAACAGGTACCCCTGCGCCAGCCGGATCCCTGCGTCACGCAGCGCGGAGAACTCTTCCGCCGTCTCGATCCCCTCGGCCACGACTTCGGCTCCGAGGTCCTCGCATAGCCTCACGATCGCGCGCACGAGCGTCTGCTGACGCGACCCTTTCTTGATCCCCACGATGACTCCGCGGTCGATCTTCACGACCTTGGGCTCGAGCTCCGCGATGCTCTTCAGGTTCGAGTACCCGGCGCCCAGGTCGTCGACCACGAGGTGCATGCGCGCGCGAGAGCGCAGCTCCCGCAAGACGTGGTGGCAGAGCTCGAAGTGGGCGAAGGGGACCGCTTCCGTGATCTCGACGTACACGTCGTTGTCGTGGAGGAACATCGGATCGTCCGGGCGGAGGAGCCATGGCTCCTGGAGCTCGGCGGGGTGCACGTTGAGAAAGACCGGCGTGCGCCCGCAGAGCGGCATCGCGACCTCGCGAATCAGGCGGCCGAGCCGTCCGGTGCATGCGACCTCGACCGCCTGCTCGAAGAGAACGGTCGGGTTGCGGTAGGCCGGTACGCGGCAGCGGACGAGCGCCTCGTACGCGAAGATGCGGAGCGGATCCACGCGCACGATCGGCTGGAAGACGACGCTCACGTCCTCGGGGGTGATGAAGGCGCCGAGCGCCCCGAGCGACTTGTCGACCGTCGGAGGGGTCTTCGGAAATGGGGTCGACGTGAACAGGTTGGCTCGGCCGCCGCGCGAGATCGGAGCCGCAGGGCCTCCCACCGAAGCGGGGCCCGCTCGTCCTGCTGCGCGTCCCTTACCGCCCGCCGAATCGATCGACAACTTTGGAAGACCTCCCCCGTTGCGCGACGTCCAGTATGACACGACGACGCGACGGGGGGACGAGCGTCATCGCACTGTCGCCGGAACTTCCCTCGACCGCATCCACCTACAGCGGGGTCTACGGCTCACAGAGCTGCCCGCCGTGGTTGTCGGTCTTGCAGTGGTCGTGCGCCCAGGTGTTCGCCGTTCCGGCCGTCCCTTTGCCGGAGGAGTCATCGCGAGCGTCGAGCTGGGCGTTACCGAACATGACGTTCCCGGTGACGCTGTCGTTCGCCGACAAAGGGCTGACGTAGATGCCGTCGTAGCCGTTGCGGTGCGACTCGTTGTTGGCGACGAGCCCGCCCGAGGTCCCGAGCGTGCTCTCGTCGATGTCGATCCCGTCGGCGGTGCACGCCACGACCGTGTTGTTCCGGATCACGGGGTCGGTGGCGTCGACGGTGACGATGCCGTAGTCGGCGTCGTGCACGATGTTGCCCACGGCCGACACCCGACCGGGGAGATACAAGAAGATGCCGCTGGAGAGCGGCGAGGGGGAATACACCTGCCCCCACACCTCGTTGGCGCTCACATCGGCGCTCGCGCCGTTGGAGATCAGAATGCCGTTCTGCGCGACCGTCTGGCTCGGCCCGTCGCCGACGACCACGTTGCCGGTCACGAGCGCGCTGGAGCCCACGTTGTCGACCATCACGCCGTTCTTCTCGTAGGTCTCGATCGTGTTGTGATCGATCACGGCGGTGCCGACCTCTCCTTCCGGCTGGCTTCCCACCAGGATCGGGATGCCGTTCTGGCACCCTCGCAGGGCGACGTCGGCGGCGCGGATCTCGACGATCCGGTTGGCGCGAAGGATCGCCGAGCCTCCTCCGTCGACCCGTATGCCGGTCCGCGGGAAGGTGGAGCAGAAGAGGGAGTCGGGGAGCGGCCCTTCGATCGTGAAGCCAGCGAGCGCGACACCGTGCGCGGCGTTGATGCGCACGATGTCGCCGGGATCGGTCATGCTGGCCGGCGCCTGGATGACCGCGGCGAGCGGCTCCACCGAACGGACCGCGAGCCCATCTTTACCGGCCGGGATCGTGATCTGCTCCGTGTAGGTCCCGGAGCAGACGAGGACCTCGTCATGTGGGGCCGCTGCGTCGATCGCCGACTGGATGGTGGTGTACGTCGCGTTCGGGCACGGCGTTGCACCGTTGCCGACGGTGAGCGTCGCCGCCGATGCCGAGGCGGCGACCAGAGACGCGCTCGCAAAGGTGGCCAACCCGAGAAGACGACGACGTTCCTGCGCGTGGCTCATCCGAATGGTCATGTGTCCTTCCCCCCGAAGATACGAATCGTCGACCGACGACGCGGTACATATAGTCCGGGGAGGGCTGCACGCCCGCGCCCTCCGCCCGATTCCGGCGCGTCTTCCTCTGTTGCGCGAATTCTGTATCGGCAACCGCTCGCGCTCGGCGACGGAAGTCCGGCGCCCGCGTCATCCACCCTGCGCCGCGTCGCTGATCCCCGCGTCGGCATCGGAGCCGCCGTCGAGCGCGGCGCCCCCATCCGCGCCCCCATCCGTGCCGCCGCTCGCGTCTCCGCTCCCGCTGGCGTCGCCGATGCCGCTCGCGTCGTTGGCCGCAGCGTCGGGCGTCACGACCGCTCCCCCATCGGAGAGCACTCCCGTCGGTAGCGTCGTCGGCAGCGTCCCGACCGGTAGGCAGCACGTCGCCTCGGTGCCGTCGCTCACGTCGGTGCACGACGATGGCGTCGACCCCGGGTATCCGGCGCACGGGCTAGAGCTCGCGCACTGCGGAGCGGGGCTGCCCGACGCGTGGCTTGCCAGGCACACCGGTGCGCCCGAGGCGAAACAGCAGGTCGACACCGACCCGCCCGACGAGGCGAGGCTGACGGGGGGGCCCACCTCCGGTCCGCACGACACCGCTGTCGAGCCGGGGAGCTGCTGGCATGGGTCGTCGCAACCGCTCGGCTCCGGCTGGCTGAAACAGGTCGGAGTGCCGGTCGGATAGCAGCAGGAGACCGTGATGCTGGTCGCCGCCGTCGTGCACGATTGGGTGATGGAACCCGCGTAGGCTGCGCATTTCCCCGGCGTGGTCGGACCGCAAGCGGTCGTGCAACCACCGTCGTCCTCCGGAGGACACGTCTCGGTGACCGTCACGCAAGAACCGCCCGAAGGAACCGTGACCGAGTACGCGGTCGCCGATACCGTCGTCGTCGTGCCGTTGACGGTCCCGGCGATCCCGTCGACCGAGGGGTTCGCGAGGGGCACCCAGCTGTTCGAGGTGAACGCCGAGGCGCGGTAGTCGCTCACGTCGTGGAACGTCGCGACGCCGCCGTCACCGAGAAGCGGCACGCTGATCGCCTGATTCGAGAAACTGAGCGTCACGGGCGCGGCGAACACCTGGTTCGCGGGGGCAATCGCGTACGCGGGCGCGAGGGCGCCAGAGCCGGGGACCGGGCTCACGGGCGTGATCGTGAACTGCACGTTGGTCGAGAGCGCCCCTGGGGGGATCAGCAGCTCGAAGACATCGTCGCCCGAAATGAGCACTCCACCCGCCGGTCCGATGGTGGCGTACGTGTTGGGGGTGGTCGAGTCGTCGTCTTCGTTGCAATTCGCGAGCGGGAGAATCGCGAGCGCGAAGGCTGCGACGGCGAGGGTGTTGCGGAGCGGTGAAGGGAGCATCGGTGCGGACTACACCGCGACGCGGGGCCGTGTGTCAAAGGCGATTGGGCCCGCTGAAGGATGAAGTCCCACTCCCGACTCGCCGCGCTCCCGCGAGACGCAACGAGCACTTCACGGTGAAGCGTGTACGTTAACATCGTCAAAGTGGCGTCCGGACAGCGCACGCACAGCGATCACGAGGGCGACATCCACGGAAGGGCCCCCATCGAGCTCGAGGTCGGCGAGATCATCGGCGGCAAGTACTCCATCGAGCGCTTGCTGGGTCGCGGTGGCATGGGGACGGTCTGGCTCTGCCAGCACCTCGGGCTCGGCGAACGGGTAGCGGTCAAGGTGATGTCGCGCCAGGTGGCGGACCACAGCGAGGTGCGCGCCCGCTTCGCGCGGGAGGCGCGGGCGTCGGCGAAGATCAAGTCGCGCTACGTCGCCCGCGTCTACGACACGGGCGAGCTCCCCGACGGCCGGCCGTACCTCGTGATGGAGTACATGGAGGGGGAGACGCTCGGGCAGGCGCTCCGGACCGCGCGCACGATGTCCCTCGAGGAAACCGCGCGCATCCTCGGTCAGGTGGGGCGTGGTCTCGCGCGCGCGCACGAGCTCGGGATCGTTCATCGCGACATCAAGCCGGACAACGTCTTTCTCGCGCACACGGCCGACGACGGCGTCATCGCGAAGGTGTTCGATTTCGGGATCGTCAAGGTGTCCGACGCGCTGGCCATGGCTCCGGAAACGACCCAGGAAGGGGCGTTGCTCGGCACTCCGCAGTACATGAGCCCGGAGCAGGTCGAGGGCGTCGCGATCGACCTTCGCTCCGACATCTACTCGCTCGGAGTCATGGCCTTCCGGATGCTCACCGGCCGGCGCCTCTTCCCCGACGAGTCGCTCTCCGCGACGCTCATGAAGATCTGCAACGGTCCGCTTCCCAGCTTGATCGAGCTTTTTCCGGGATTGCCTCCCGCCGTCGAGGAATGGTTCCAACGCGCCTGCGCCCGTGATCGGGAGGCGCGGTTCCCGAGCGCGCTCGCGTGCGTGGACGCCCTCGCCAGCGCGGCGGGCGTCGCGGCGAAGCCCGATCTCACCATTCCACCGGCCGGTGCGGTGACCGTCTCGGGCGTAGTTCCGGCCAACTCGTCGCGCCCTCTCGAGACTCCGACAGGACCGTCGGCCACACCGTGGACTCCGCCATCCGGCATGAACATCGCGCCCGCGGAGGCTCCTCGATCGCACGGGACCGCCGCGATCGTCCTCGGGGTCGCATTCGTGATCGTGGCCGCCATCCTGCTCGTGGTCCTTTCGAGAGGCACACACACTCCCGCCGCCGCACCCACCGTTGCCGCGGTGCCCGTGGCGCCTGCCGCGACCCTGCCTACATCCGCGCCAACGCCGGCCCTCTCCGCTTCTCCCCCGGACGTCGAGCCGTCGCCCGCGGCCTCCGCCGCGCAGCCCGACGCCTCCCCGCGTCCGGGCGCACGGACTACGCCGGCACGCCGCCCCGCGCGTCCTGCCGCGCCCTCGGGGAGCTCCGCGCCCGATGAACGAATTCACGACGTCGGCTACTAAGGCGTCATACGTGCTCCGGGCCCGGCGCTGCTCGATCGTGGCGTCGTGCGCGATGCGTATAGACTAGGGCTCGATGGACCGAGACCGCCGTGCAGAGCTCGACCGGTCGCGTCGACGCCGGTGTCGGCTTGGGCTCGCGGTGGCGCTTGCGGTGGCGCTGCTTCGAGCGCCTTCCGCGCGGGCGGGCGCCGCCGACGTCTCGCTCGCGCGCCAGCTGGGCAACGAGGGGCTACAGCTCGCCGCGTCCGGCGACTGCGCGGGTGCGGTCGAGAAGCTGAAACGGGCCGAGGGGCTCTACCACGCGCCGACGACGCTGACGGTCCTCGGCGAATGCCATGTCACGCTCGGCAAGCTCGTGGACGGCGTCGAGGAGCTGACGCGCGTCGCGCGCGAGGAGCTCGGACGCGCGGCACCGCTCGCGTTCCGCAAGGCCCAGATTCGCGCGCGGCAGAAGCTCGAGGCCGCACGCCTCCGCCTGCCCAAGCTCCGGCTGACCGTCGACGGGGCCGCCGCCGACGCGGTGCTCGAGGTGCGGATCGATGACCAGAGCGTGCCTGCTGCGACGATCGGTCTGGACCGCCCCGTGGATCCGGGAGACCACGACATCGAAGTGTCGGCCGTCGGCTACAAGAGCGCGAGGGCGCACGTGCAGATCAAGGAGGGGGCGTCGCAGACGGTGAAGCTCACCCTCGAAGCTCTCCCTCCCCCCGCGCCCGAGCCCACCACTGCGACCGTCGAAACGCCGGCGCCGCAGGTCCAGCCGCCACGCGCCAGAAAGGCGACGTACGTCCCCGCGGGTCTTCTCTTCGGCGTAGGGGCCGCGGGGCTCGGCGTCGGGACCGTGCTCGGATTGCTGACGCTGAGCAAGGCGTCGGATCTGAACCGCGCTTGCCAGCCGCGCAGCGATTGCCCGGCGGGGGAGCAAGGGGAGATCGATACGGCGAACCACCTGGCGCTCGGCTCTACGATCGGGTTCGGCGTAGGGGTGATCGGCGCCGGGCTCGGCACGTACTTTCTTCTCAAGCCGCCGACGAGCGAGGGGGGCCCGTCCGCGGTGGGCGTGACGGTGCAGCCGTGGATCGGGCCTGGCTCCGCCGGGCTCACCGGGAGATTCTGACCGGCGATGAGCCCATTCGCCCGCAGCCGCGACCCGAAGAGACGCCAGCGCTCGCGCTGGCTCGCGGTCGTGTGCGCCGGGCTGGTCGCTCCTGCCATGGGCTTCGCCGCGTTCGCCAGCGGATGCAGCGTCCTCGCGGGCCTCGGCGACTATGCCGTTGGGAGTGGTGGCGACGCTGGGCGCAAGAGCTCCGACGCGTCCTCGATCGACGCAATGGACGACGCGTTCGCCGGCGAGGACTGCGGCGCTGCGGCTCCTCAGAGCATCTTCACCGTCGGGTGCACGAGCTCAACGTGCGTCCCGTTCGATGACGGCACCCATATCGTGAGCGGTCTCCTCGAAGACGGCGGACTCCCTCCGCTCCCCGATGCGGCAACCACGAGCGGGGACGCGGGCGTCGACGCGACAGCCGACGCGAGCGGGACTAGCGCGGAGGCGGGCACGCCCGACGCGAGCGCCGGCACGGATGCCGGTGCTTCCTATCCCGCCTGCTCGTCGCTTCCGAATCCCGTCTACATGATGGGCTCGAACGCCCTGCTCCCCGTCGTGCAGCAGCTCGGGACATGGGCGAACTCCGCAACCCCGGCCATCACGCTCATCTACACGCAGCTCTCTTCGTGCAAGGGGGTCTCGGCGGTCATCCAGAACGTCGATGCGATCAAGTCCGGCGCCACGGTCTCGAACTACTGGGATACCGGCAGCAACACGCACACGTGCGCCATCGACGCCGACAGCAAGTATGCGGACATCGGGCTCTCCTCGGTCTTCGCGGAGACGTGCATTCCGTCGACGACCGGCTTCTCCGGCGTGCAGGACTTCCAGGGGCCCATCGTGACGGCCGTCTGGTTCGTACCGCACGCGTCGACCCAGACGTCGATCTCCGCGGAGGCGGCCTACCTCCTCTACAGCGGCGCCGGGAAGGTGACCCCCTGGGACGACCCCTCGTTCGTGTTCCTGCGCGGAGCCACAGGTGGCACGCAGGTCATGATGGGCGCAGCCATCGGTGTCCCTGCCGCGCAGTGGCTGGGGACCACGACGGGGAGCAGTGACCTGGAGCGCTCGGCGGTCATTGCGTCCACGTCCCCGCAGAACACGCTCGGCCTCGGCGAGATCGACTACGCCGAGGACAGCGTGGGCGTCGTCAATCTGAACGAGCTCGCGTACCGCCACTACGGACAGAGCTGCGCCTACTACCCCAACTCGACCGCGACCTCGCACGACAAGCGCAACGTGCGCGATGGCCACTACGTCGGCTGGGGGCCCGTGCACCTCATCGCGCGGGTCAACGGGCAGGGGGTGCCCGTGAACGTCAACGCCGGCACGATCGTCAACTACTTCATCGGCAACACGCCCGTCCCCGGCCACGACTTTTTGTCGCTCGTCGTCTCCGATCACCTGATCCCGCAGTGCGCGATGAACGTTCAGCGGCTGCAGGAAGTCGGGCCGCCGTTGCCGTATCTCCCGTCACCGAGCTGCGCCTGCTTCTTCGACTCGAGCGTCGGCACGACGAGCTGTCAGACGTGCACCGTGAGCTCGGATTGTCCCGCTTCGGCGCCCGCCTGCAATCTCGGTTACTGCGAGCCCAGGTAGGTCGCCCCAGCACGGCGTCGTGCGACGCTCACGGGCAGGGGACACCGGCCAGGTGATGCACCTGCGCCACGTCGTTCACGTCCAGGCAGGTCGGCAGCGCGTTCGCGGGCTCGTCCTGGTGGTAGGTCGTCATGATCGAAACGGGGTGCGACGGCACGCCTTCGTCGATGTGCCAGAGGCCGAGCGAGTGGCCGAGCTCGTGGGCGACGCACGCCTGAAGGCCGAGCGGTCGCACGTCGGATTCGGAGTCGAGCTCGTCGGCGTTCACGCACGAGATCGTGGAGTAGTTCTCCGTCCACTGCGTGATGCCCGCCCAGGTCGCGAGGTCGGCCTCGCACCCGTCGGCCGTGAGTCGCTGGAAGTAGATCGTGTCGTCGGCCGGGGACGTCGCCCCCCGCTGCCCGATGTCGTCGTGGGACCCGATCTGCACCGTGAAATGCACGTTGGAATCGACGCTCTCCCAGGCAAGGATGGCAGCGGTCACCTGCGTCATCTCGGCCGGCGTAAACGACGAGTCGATGATCAGCGTCGGGTGCGTGTCGAGCGGATGATGACCGCCGCACGAGACGAGGAGAAGAGGTAGGAGCGGGACGAGCAGCCTCACGTGCGGCTTCTCACTTCCCTGCATACAGAACACCGAACCCCCCGGCGAACGCCGTGATGTTCCCGATCTGGAGCTTCTCTTTGTGAAAGCTCAGCTCGAGCGAGCACGCTTTCACTCCGGGCTGACGCGGCTTGAGCGTGAACCCGCGCGCCGGGAGCTCCTTCTCGTAGTAGGCGATGATCTGTTCGGGCGACTGCGTCGTCGTGTAGTAGTTCGCCCGCATGGAGGCCGTCCCTCCGCAGGTCGACGAGCCGGACGGGGGTGGCGGAATCGATGGCAGCGCCTCGACTTTCCCCGCAGCGTAGCCGGGCGCACCGCTGAAGTTCGCGCATGACACCACGTCGCACGCGCCGCCGCTCGCGGCTGCGGGCGAGGCCGCGGATCCGACCGTGGGGGCTCCGCTCCCCGCGGGTGCCGCGCCGGAGTCGGACTTGCTGCAGGCGGAGAGCAGGGAGACGGCGGCGAGGACGAGGCAGAACCGGGCGCGCATGGCGGCACGATAGCAGCGAGAGCGCAGGTCACGAGGTCTGACGCGCTCCGGGTCTCGGTCGGGGCAACCGTCTCCGTTCGGGGGACCCCGTTCGGGTGACATGACGACCGGCCGTCGATGAATTACACGGGATCGTGCGCGCGTTCGCGACCGTTGCCGTGCCGATCCTCGCGGGAGGCTTTTGCCTGGCCGCGCGCGCCCTGGCGATCGCGCCGGCCAAGCCGCCGCCTGTGGTGCTCGAGTGGCACGGTCCCGACGATTGCCAGCAAGCGCCGCGCCTCCTGTCCGAAGTCGAGCGAATCGTCGCGGGGGCGCACGGCGCGTCGAGTCTCGTCGCGCGCGTCACCGTCGATCGTGTCGGACGGCGCTGGCACCTCGTGCTCGCGATGGACCACGCGGGACGCACCACGGTCCGTGAGCTCGACGCCGAGACCTGCTCGACCGCGACCGACGCGGCCGCGGTGATTCTCGCTCTCACGATCGACACGCTGGGCCACGATGAGGCCGATGCGGGGACGTCCGGCCAACCCGCACCGGACGCGGGACCTACCGACGTGGACGCGGGGAGCCTGCTTCCACCCTATGCCGACGCCGCCCCCACGACTTCGGAAGAGCCACCGCCGGACGACGCCGGCGATCGATCCTCCAGCCTTCCGCTCATCCTCCTGGCCGAAGTCGCGAGCGACACGGGCACGCTCCCGCGTACGGGCTTCGGCTTCGCCGGAGGGCTCGGCTTCGTCGCGAAACCCCTCCGGGTCGAAGCCACGCTCGGCTACTGGCCGGGCGTCTCCACGGACCTCGCCAGCGCTCCATCGCGGGGCGGCTCGTTCGCGATGTTCGTCACGGAGCTGCGCGGCTGCGCGTTGGCCGAGGCGAGCTTCCTGTCTCTCGGCGGCTGCGCCGGGGCCGGCCTCACGACCATGCGGGCGGAGGCGTTCGGCGTGACGACGCCCATCTCGGCGACGGCCAGCTGGTCGTCGTTCGTCGCCGACGGCGTGATGATCGGACGCCTTTCCCGTGTGTTTTCACTGCGTTTGAACGCCGGCATGGCAGTGCCCTTCGCGCGTGCCACATTCGAGGTCGAAGGGGTCGGCGTCGTTCACCGGCCCGCTGCCGCGGCGCTCGAGCTCGGCACCGGCGTGGAGGCGCACTTTTGACAACGGAGGGACGCGCGCGCGGAGACACAGGGGGCGAGGTGCAAAGTACCGCGCTCGCTGCTGCATGGCCTGACGCTCCCGCGTCAGGAGGGCTCGCCTTTGCCGGCGTCTATGAGGGCCATTTCGAGTTCGTGTATCGGACCGTGAGACGTCTCGGGGTCGCCGAAAGCGCAGCGGAGGACGTGACGCAGGAGGTCTTCGTCATCGTCCACAGGAGTCTGGAGGCGTTCGAGGGGCGCTCATCGGTGCGAACCTGGCTCTTCGGGATCGCGCGCAACGTGGCCTACCGGCATCGCCGCACGCTCAGTCGTCGAATCGCGACCACACAGGACGACGGGCGGGCTCTCGACGCGGCGCACGACGAGGCGGCGCGGTCCGCACACGATCTGGCGGAGCGCTCGGAAGCCGCACGGGTGCTCGACCAGCTCCTCGGTGAGATGGACGATGAGAAGCGGGAGGCGTTCGTGCTCGTCGAGCTGGAGGAGATGTCGATGCCGGAGGTCGCCGAGGCGCTCGGTATCAACGTGAACACCGCGTACACCCGGCTTCGCGCCGCGCGACAGCAGTTCGAAGCGGCCCTTGCGCGCCACCGCGCGAAGAGCGAGTGGAAGGGGAAACGATGAGCGAGCTTGGCCAAGAGACGCGCGATTTTCTCGCGAGCGCGCGAAGAGCGCACGACGCGCCTCCGGAGGCGAAGGAACGCGTCCGTGCAGGGCTGGTGCTCTCGCTCGGTGCGCCGGCTGACGTGGGGGGACGCTCCGGGACCGTGCCGCGAACCGGCGCCGGCGCGCCATGGGTGACCGCGGCCAAGCTCGCCGTGGTCGTGGCGATCGTCGGTGGTGGTCTCGCGCTGTTCCTCGCGCGCACTCACGCGACGCACGAGTCGGCGGGCGCTCCGTTGGTCGCCTCGACCGAGTGTGCGCCGATGGCTGCCGTGCCGCCGCCGGAGGTTCCCGCAGTGGTCGCGGCCGCGCCCGCTCCACCAGCGAGCACGGTGATCGCCGTGCGGCCCGCTACACGAGCGCACGAACCGCGCGTCGTCGACGGCGATCGCTCCGTCGCAGCGGAGGTGGCGATCTTGCGCAGAGTGAGCGACGCGCTTCGGGCTGGGGATGCCAAAGGGGCGCTCGCCGGCGTGGACGAGCATGCGCGTCGGTTCCCGAGCGGTGCGCTCGCAGAGGAGCGCGACATGGAGCGGATCGTCGCCCTGTGCGCGCTCGGACGTCGCAGCGAAGCGGCGCGCGCGACCTCGCAGTTCTCGCGCGCGTACCCGTCGTCGTCCCACGAGGCGCGCATCCGTGAAGCGTGCGCGGCCCCGGCCGCGTCGGGTACGGCGCCGTGACCAAGGGGCGCACACGCATGCGCGCGGTCCTCTCGACCGGCGCGGCACTGCTCGTGGCGGGAGCCGTCGCGTGCCAGGCGGGCGCCGTGATCATCGGAATCGAGAGCACGGGCATCGAGAGCGACGACGCCTCCGCGCCGCCGACCAAAGGGGCTCCCTCGGTGCCCGGCCCCAACGGACCGGACGCGAATCTCGGGGAGCCGGCGCAGACGAGCGATGACGCGGGCCTTCGCGCGTGTCTGCCGGACGGCGGATGCCCTTACGAAGGGAAGTGCGAGTATCCGGACGACGCGGCGTGCGGCACACCGGGCGTGTGCGTCTCGGGCGCTCCTCCGATAGTGCCCCCCGGTGGCGGCTCGGGCGTCCTCGATCGCTTGCCGCGACCCGAGGGCTACACCGAGACGCCACCTGTCTGCGACGGCGGCGGCAATGTGGCGACGCCCTCCGCGCGTGACGCCGACCTCGACGCCGAAGACGCGCTCGGAGACTGAGCGCTCCGTGCGGTCAACCGCGTGGTGGCGGGGAGCAGCGCGGCCCGTTCGAATCGTCGATGGAGGAGCCTGCGCGCCGTGAGGCCCTCGGGTTCAGGGCCCGGTGGTCGACCAGGTCTTGTTGCCGAGCGAGCACGTGGTCTGCCCGATCGAGGCGGCAGACGCGCTGTAGAAGCACTGCTCTTCCTTGCTCGGGTCGGTCGCGAGAGGCTTGCAGCATCCGACGAGGCCCGCGGAAGCGCACCCCGTGCCGTTCGTCCCTTGCTCGTCGTTCGTGCACTGTTGCTGCTCGGTCGCGAGCGTCGATCCCGAGGTCGGGACGAGGAGCTGCGTGCAGAGCGATTGGCTCGCGATGGTGCACGAGTACGTCTCGCTCCCCGATCCGTTGCCGCTCCCGCTGCTGCTGTTGCTGGTGCAGGCGAAGAGAGTGCCGAGCCCGATGAGCATTGCGCCGACGGCGACCGCGTTCTTCATTGAACGAGGTCAGCAGGCGGTTGCTGCCCGGTCAAGAAGCCAGCTCGACCCCGACGCCCGACTTCTTCAGCCACCAGAGCAGGCCGACGATGAGGTTCCGCTTGTCGTCCACGAAGGCGGGCTTCTTCCCTTCGAAGGCGTGACCGACGAACTGGAAGCCCCACCCCACGGTGAACATCGTCGCGGCCAGCGGGAGCCCGACGACCGTGGCGCCGATCGGGAGGCTCGCGGCGATGAGCGGGATGCCGATCTTGTGGCAGGCCTGGTTCCGCGGATCGGCGTGCTGCTCCTCGTAGCCGTGCATCAGGTCAGTCCACTCGGCGTTCAGTCGAATCATGGGTCTCCTCCCGACAGCTTCTCGCGTTGCTGCGTGCAGTCGATAGGATGCGAAGTACGGCGAGCGTCAGCTACTCGCGTTCGCACGGTTCCCATGGCCACCCCGCGCCGACCCCGCCACGCCGCACGAAAGGCGCCGAAACAGGCCCGCTCGCGGGAAACCGTCGAGGTGATCCTCGAGGCGGCGGCTCGCGTTTTCGTTCGCCACGGGTACGCCCGCGCGACCACCAATCGCATCGCCGAGGCGGCCGGGATCAGCGTCGGATCGCTGTACCAGTACTTTCCGAGCAAGGACGCGATCGCGGTCGAGATCCTGCGCCGCTACCGGGAGACGCTGCTCGCGCTCGTCCACAAGCACCTCGACGGGGTGGGGGAGGCGACGCTCGAGCCGGTGGTGCGGGCGCTCCTGGGGGCGCTCCTCCGTGCCGAGGGGATCGAGCCGGCGCTCCACCGCGTCCTCATCGAACAGGTGCTCCGGACGAGCGCGCGTGGGGAGATCTCCGGGTTCGAAGAGCGGCTCGAGGGGGCGCTGGCCGACGCGATCCGCAACGCCAACGGCGCGCTCTTCGGTCGCGATCCAGACACGACGTCGTTCGTGCTCGTGCGGGCCATCCTCGGCGCGGTGCACGCGGCGGTGGTCGACCGACCGAACCTCAACGGACCCGCGCTCGTCGACGAGCTCACGCGGCTCGTCGTGCGGTTCCTCGCCCCGTGACGGCGTGAGCGCGCGCGTGCGCGGCGCTCACGAGAGCAGCTTCTCGAGCAACCACGTCACGAGCGCGATCCCGGCGAGCAGCATGGCGAGCCACAGCACGAGGCTCCTCCACGCGCCGGAGAGGCTCCGCCCCTTCCGGTTCGCGCACGCGAGGCAGATGGCCCAGACCTGGACGCCCCCTTCGGTCAAGGTCGAGCAGTCGCCGCACACCGGCGAGTGGCACGACGCGCAGGGGCCGGCCGCCTTGGCGCCGCAGTGAACGCACCGCGCGCCCGAGTCGTCGTCGATGTGCTGGAGGTTGCTCATGGGAGAAGAAACGAGTGGCCGAGCCTCAGATCTCGCGCGCCAGCTCCCCCAGGAATGCCGTCATCGCGACCACGCGCTCGCTCGCCATCGCGCGCGCCGTCGCCGTGTGGAGCACGTCCGGAATGCGGAGGAGCTTCGCGTAGAAGTGGTCGATGCCGAACGCCTTGTCGTCGGGGGCGCGGGTGGCGCAGAACGGATCGTCGAGCGAGTAGAAGGGGCGCTTCATGTCGGCGCACGTAGCCATGCACCGCGCGATGCCGATGGCGCCGATGGCGTCGAGGCGATCGGCGTCCTGCAGGACCTTCCCTTCGGGCGTGACGGGGACGACCCGCAGTGAGAACGGGTGCTCGCGGATGCAGGTGGCGATGGCATCGATGGCCTCCGCGTCGAACCCCTCCGCCCGGAGTACGACGCGCGCGTGGTCCGCGCACACTTCGCCCGAGCGCGGCGAGTCGGGGTGCCCTTTCGGGTAGTTGAACAGCTCGTGGAGGAGCGCCGCGGGGACGACGATGTCGAGCCGCGCCCCTTCCGCCTCCGCGATGCGACGCGCGTTCGCCGTCACCCGCAGGACATGGAGAAAGTCGTGTGCGGACTCGCTCGTCGCGCGTGCCTCGGCGATGGCGCGAAGCCGGAGCAGCAGGGGGGGCGGCAGTGGGTCGCCCGGAGGGCGTGAAGAGGGGGGCATCGAGATGTACGGTGCCAGCTCGGACGCGCCACGGAAAGGTCCGGCACCTGTATGCTCGGGCGCCGTGGCCCCTCGGGTTCGAACCGCGACACCGGACGACGTGCCCGCGATCGTCGCGCTCCTCGACGCGGCCTACGGCGCCAACCCCACGTTCGAGGCGCGCTTTCGTGCGTACCGCTCTCTCGAGCCCGAGGGGTGGGTCGTCGTCGAAGGGGGAGCCTCCCAGCTGGTCGGCGTCGGCGGGTTCGTCTCCTTCGGAACGTGCGCGTACCTCGGTCTGATGGCGGTCCCGCCGGAGGCGCAGCGACGGGGAATCGGGGCGGCCGTCTTCGAAGAGGTCCTCCGGCGCTGCGACGCCCGCGGGTGCACGCTGCTCCTCCTCGACGCGAGCGACGCCGGCGCTCCCCTCTACGAGAAGTACGCATTTCGCGACCACGGGATCGCGCAGGCTTATTCGCTGGAGCCGCGCGCGTTCGCGAGCGACGCGCCTCCGTCGATCGACGTTCGCCCCCTCGACCCGACCGACGCGCGTCTCGAGGCCGAGGTCGCGCGCTTCGATGCGGTCGCCTACGGCGCCGATCGTTCTTCGCTGGTGCGCCACTACTCGCGGTCGGTTGAGCGCGGTCGGCCGGTGATGCGGACGTTCACCGTGACGGAAACCGTCACACCAGCGTTTCGATCGGTCTGGATCGTTCGCGACCCGCGTCCATGAAGGAACAGGGAAAATGGGCGCACGTGAGCCTTCGGGCCCGGGGGGCGCGCTGGTCCTGGCATTGCACCGTGACCCGGACATGCGTGCTCTTCCGACCGGCCTCGAGCTCTTCGCGCTTCTCACGCTCGCCGCGCTCCCCGCCTGCAGCGCCGCCGCGCGCGGATCGAGCGGAGGCACCGGCACCGCCTCGGGCGACGACGCCGGTTCGACCGCGGCCGCGGCCGACGGGGGTGCCCTGGCGACGGCGAGCGATGAGGCCGGAGCCAGCAGCGCGTTCGATGACGGTGGCGACGGCGCCTCTTCCTCTCTCCCGCCCTCGAGCTGCCCGCCGAGCTGGACGACGACCCCCGCGTGCGGAGGGGGCTCCGGCGGCGACGGCGGCGCGCCCAACTTCGGCCCCAACGTCCTCATCTTCGATCCGTCGATGTCGATGACATCGATCCAGAGCCAGCTCGCGCAGGTCTACACGCAGATGGACAGCGCGCAGTTCGGGACCGGCCGGTACGCGCTCTTCTTCAAGCCGGGTCAGTACAGCCTCGACGTGCAGGTCGGCTTCTATACCCAGCTCCTCGGCCTCGGGCAGTCGCCCGACGACGTCGTCATCACCGGAGCCGTGCGCGCCAAGGCCGACTGGCTCGGGAGCAACAACGCCACGTGCAACTTCTGGCGCGCGGCCGAGAACTTCGCCGTCATTCCCACACAGGCGATCGACTCGAACGTCGACGTGTGGGCGGTCTCGCAGGGGACCGCGCTCCGCCGGGCGCACGTGAGGGGGACGATCGCGCTCGACGACAACGGCGGCTGGTCGAGCGGCGGCTTCATCGCTGACTCGAAGATCGACACGCAGATCAACTCCGGCTCGCAGCAGCAGTTCCTCACGAGGAACGTCGACCTCACCGACTGGCAGGGGAGCAACTGGAACATGGTCTTCGTCGGCGACGGGCAGCCCCCCTCGGGAACGTGGCCCAGCACGCCGTACACGACCGTGGCGAGCACGCCGAAGGTTCGCGAGAAGCCGTTCCTCTACGTGGATGCCGGCGGCGCGTACTTCGTGATGGTCCCGGCGCTGAAGACGAACAGCCAGGGGTCGAGCTGGGGGACGAGCGCGCCGCCGGGGAGCGCGGTGTCGATCGATCGCTTCTACATCGCGCAGCCGGGCACGGACACGGCCACGACTTTGAACGCGGCGCTCGCGGCGGGGGAGCACCTGCTCTTCACCCCCGGCATCTATCACCTCGCGAGCGAGCTTCAGGTGACCCGCCCCGGGACGATCGTCCTCGGCATCGGGCTGGCGACGCTCATTCCGGACAATGGGAACGCCATCCTCGCCGTCGCCGACGTGGACGCCGTGACCGTGGGTGGGCTCATCCTCGAGGCGGGGCCGACGAGCTCGCCCGTCTTGCTCCAGGTGGGGACCACGGGGAGCGCGGTCGATCACTCGCAGGCGCCGACCGCGCTCTTCGACGTGCACTGCCGGATCGGTGGAGCCGACGTGGGGACGGCGGCCAACTGCGTCACGATCGACAGCAACGACGTCCTCGTCGACAACACGTGGCTCTGGCGCGCCGATCATGGCGCGGGGGCCTCGTGGACGGTGAACAGGAGCAACAACGGGCTCATCGTGAACGGCGCGAACGTCACGATCTATGGCCTCTTCGTCGAGCACTTCCAGCAGTACCAGACGCTCTGGAACGGCAACGGCGGCGCCGTGTACTTCTACCAGTCCGAGATGCCGTACGACCCGCCGGATCAGGGCTCGTGGCAGGAGGCGGCGGGGGTGAACGGGTACGCGTCGTACAAAGTCGCCGACGGCGTCACGACGCACCAGGCGCAGGGGCTCGGTGTCTACAGCGTCTTCGACAACGACGTGGAGGCGGCCAATGCGATCGAGACCCCGAGCGGCGCCGGGATCGCGATGCATCACATGGTCACGGTCTCTCTGGCTGCGGGGGCGATCGACAACATCATCAACGGGACGGGGGGGACGGTCGCGCAGGGGGGGAACATGGTGGCGAAGACGAGCGACTGACGGCCGCGTGAAATAATCGGTCCCCCTCGGGCGAACAGGCCCCCATGCGGATCATTCTCGCCGTCGCCGTCGCCCTCGCTGCATGCCCGCTCGCCGTGTCGGCCGCTGCCGCCAGTCCCCCGCCGGGCGTTGCCGTCTCCGAAGTCGCTCCTTTCCACTACGCGGGAGCCGTTTCGGCGCCCCGTTCGGTGCGCCTCGCCACGTCGAACGGCGACATCACGGCCACCGCGAGCACGGACGGGAAGCTCGACGTGCGCGCGGTGGTGACCGACGGCGACCCCTCGCGGGTGCGCGTCATCACGCGTGAAGAAGCGGGGGGCGTCGCCATTTGCGTGCTCTTCGCCGACGAATCGCCCGACGGCTGCCGGCTCTCCGGGGTGAGTAGCTCGAGCGGGGGACGGAACCACGCGAACGAACCGTCGATCACGCTCGTCGCCCGCATCCCCGCCGGCGTCTCGCTCGCCGCCAGCGCGATGAATGGCGCGATCCACGCCCACGGCATGACCGCCGAGGTCCGCGCGACCACGCTCAACGGTGACGTCGACGTGTCGGCCGCCACGGTCCCGGAGGCGACGACGCTCAACGGAAACGTGACCGCGTCGTTCGCCAGCGCCCCGCGTGGAAAGGTCGAGCTCAGTACGAACAACGGAAATGTGAAGGCGAACCTGCCGAGCGGTGTGGACGCCGACATCGACGCGGAGACGTCGAACGGCGAGATCATGGTGACCTTCCCGATGGCGATCGACGCGGTTCCCGGCGGGTTCGGTCCCAAGAGCGGGCACGCGCGGCTCGGCAAGGGGGGGGCGCGGATCGATGCGCACACGACGAACGGGAACGTCGAGATCAAGACGGCCGGCTAAGGGTGGGGCTGGGGCGATTTGAGCGATCCGGAAGGGCAAGACAAGGCCGAGGGGGGGGTGAGGCTAGCCTTCGCTGGCGCCGCGGGCGGGGGGCGCGGGGGGGGGGGGGGCCCGCCCCCCCCCCCCCCCCCCCCCCCCCCCCGCCCCCCCCCCCCCCCCGGCGGCC
>Ga0302283_1000149_pt1 | contig 50208 bp, 47 predicted proteins | sample III_Fen_E1_4_FD_198770 | JGI IMG/M metagenome (GOLD analysis project Ga0302283, IMG submission 198770) | Peat permafrost microbial communities from Stordalen Mire near Abisko, Sweden - III_Fen_E1_4 | ecosystem: Environmental > Terrestrial > Soil > Wetlands > Permafrost | place: Sweden: Abisko... | reverse complement strand
ACGGAGCCCATTTCGTCGCGACGGAGCCCATTTCGTCGCGACGGAGCCCATTTCGTCGCGACGGAGCCCATTTCGTCGCGACGGACGTCCGTCGCGTCGCGACGGAGCCCATTTCGTCGTGACGGACGTCCGTCGCGTCGCGACGAGAGCGCAACCCCCTCGAGCGGAGGCGCGCGTCCTTCGATGGGGGCCGCGACCCCTTCCACACGGTCAGCGATGGGCTCGACGGCCCTCCACGTTCACAGATAGCTGAGCCACACGCGCTTCCGTCCCCAGTCGCTCGCCTTCACCCCCGCAAACCACTTGCACACCGGGTACAGCGAGCTCACGACGAGCGCCCAGACGAGGTACGTGATCGGCAGGCCGAGGTTCAGCGGGTCCTTGCCGAAGAATGCCTGGGTCCAATGGAGCCGCCCGGTCGTCCCCTCGACGGTGAGGACGGCACCCGCGTGGATGAGGCCGATGTGCAGCAAGTAGTAGAAGAGGGGTACGCGGCCGTAGATCACGAACGCTTTCGCGATCGGGTTGCGGTCGCCGACGCCACTCCGGTCGAACGCCGCGAGCGCCAGCAGCCCGGGTCCCTGGGTGATCCAGCGCGTGAGGAAGAGCGGGAGGTTGCTCTTCGTGAGATCCGTGGGCTGGTACGCCGTCGAGCCGAAGAAGTCGCGCGTGTGGTCGAGCGCCATGATCACCATGATCACGCCTCGGAGCAGGTCGATGGAGGTCGTGCGCTTCGCGTCGCTCATGCCCGGGCTTCCTGAGTAAGGGTGAGACCCTACGCGACGTGAGGGCGTTCTTGAAACGCGCGTTCGCCCATGCGAACGGTTAAGAAAACGTACCGATGTTCGGTTCATGAACACGGCTCGTTCAGATTGATTAATCGACTTCATTTCACGAACACGCACACGGGCAGATTTCGGCGGCGTAGCTGGGTACGCGTTCCCCTTCCGCCGTGTGGTCCACGCCGTGCACTTCATCTCGGTCCGGAGGTCGGCGATGAAGTTTCTCCAGGCGGCGATCGGGATGGTTGTGGGAGCTGTGGGATTGCTCGCGTCGACCACCGCGTCCGCCAAGAACGCCGTCATCTATGTCCACGGGACGGCGGACTGGAATCCCGGCGGCGTCTACATGAACTGCAACGGGGCTCAGTGCGTGTTCGACCCGATCTATTGGGGCTCGAGCTCCGCGTGCGGAACCTACAGCTGCGGCCTCTTCGGCTGGTTCACCTGTGACGACAGCTGCTGGCTCTGGGGATCGGGGGCGGCGGAGAACTACTGGGAGAGCGGCAACGTCAGCTCGATGGCCAACGGGGAGAACTACCTCGTCGTCAGCTACCAGGGGCTCAGCAACGCTCCGACCGTCGGCTGGGGCCAGGTCGTCGACCAGATCCAGGAGTACGTTCAGACGTTCGGCATCACCGACATCACGATCGTCACCCACTCCGACGGCGCCAACGTCATACGCTACGCCGAGGCGCACCCGACGCAGCCCTCGCCGACCGGGAGCGGCAACACCTGGAACAGCGCGGTCGGCTCGCGCCTGGCGGCGACGATCCTCATGGCTGGGACCAACAAGGGGACTCCGCTCGCCGACGAGGTCTACACGCTGATCAACCTGCCGATCATCGGCGACATCGCCGACCTGCTCATCGGATCGGCGGGCTACGTGGGGCCGGCCGTCCTGTACCAGGAGCAGGCCAACATGCAGGCTGCGAACTACAACTGGACGTTCGGCGCGACGCCCGACGAGGGACAGAGCTACACCTCGTACTGGCTCAACGGCGCCTACCTCTGGGACTTCGCCGGGCAAGGGACGTCGTACAACGTCTTTGGTGGCCAGTGTGACAGCTACTGGGAGGCGTTCGGTCTCTGGACCGTGTCCGGCCTCGTGGGGTGGAACTGGTACGGCGACAACCCGAGCGGCAACACCGACGGGTTCGTCGGGCAAGACAGCGCGACGTACATCGGCATGCAGTGGATGACGTCGAACAACCAACAGAACCACAACCAGTCGCGCCGCGCTTGCGGCAGCGTCGCGCCCGAGGAGCAATACATCCTCTACGGCGTCAACAACTACGGCTGGTGAAAAGGAGGATGAGGACCATGATCAACGCTCAACGCAACCTCGCCTTCTTCGCGCTCGCCGTCAGCACCGCGCTCCTCTCGGGATGCGCCGACGGTGGACCCGCCTCGTCGGCCGCTCCGAGCCCCATGCTCAAAGGGGGTGGCGCGCGCGGCGACGTCGCGGTCAACAATCTCGCCGAGGTCCCCCGCGCGGCCGTCGTCGGGGGGCGCGAGGCGCTCTCGCGCGCGGTCGCCAGCAACGAGGGCCTGACGCCGCCGAGAGAGTTCGCGGCGCAGCACTCCAAGCAAGGCGTCGTCGTGATCGAGCCCGGAACTGCGCTCACGAGGGTCTCGCTGCCGATCACGTCGGCCGACGGCGCGCGCGTCGCAGTGGGCTCGTTCGTGAAGGGGCGCGAGCCGAAGAGCGCCGCCCTGCACGCGATGACGCTCCGAACGCCAGCCGGCGACAGCGTGGAACCGAAGCTCGGCCCCGTTCACCCGGCGACCGAAGGAGAGCCGGCGACGAAGATCCCGCTGCACTCGGGCGTCTGGGAGCTCCAGAGCACCCACCCCAGCGGCGACTTCTCCATCGAGCTCGCGCCGGCGGTGCAAGCGGCGGGCGCGCGCGTGCTCATCTTTGAGCCCAAGTCGACGCTCGACATGGCAGTCCTCACGGTGACCCCGTTCGTCGCGGCGGGTACGACGGGCGCGGTACGCGTGACCCTGATGGACGGCACGAGGCCCGTGCTGGGCGCGGCGCTCAGCGCGCACCTCTCCACGCCCACGCGAGAGGACGGGCCGAGCGTGGCCATGCACGAGGTCGGTGGCGGCGTCTACGAAGGGACGGTCGGCGACACGCTGACGAAGTCCGATCCGAGCGACGTCTACACCGTCAGGGTCGACGCGTCGGGCGTGTCTCCGTCGGGACTTAGGTTCGTCCGCAGCGGTGGGTCGGCGTTCACGTACGTGGTACCCACCGGGAGGTTCGCTTCCGCCGGGACGCCTCGCCTCGTGCGCGACGCGAGCGGCGCGGTCACGAGCTTCGACGCCGACTTCGCGATCGAAGCGTCGAGCGCCGATCGCTTCGAGGTGACCGCGCTCCTCACGCGCACGGGCGACGATGGCCTCGAACACCCCGTTGCGGAGGCCCAGACCGCCGACGACCTCGAGCCCGGAACGCACACCATCACGCTCTCGTTCGACGCGGGCTACCCGCAGATCGCAGGGAGTGACGGCGAGCTTCACGTCCGCAAGGTCACGCTCTACTCGCAGGGGCACAACGTGCTCCTCCAGCGCGACGACGCCGGCTTCGGCCTCGCGTTCCCCAAGGTCCGTCTCCGCGAGCTGAAGGCGCTCGCCGTCGTTCCGCCCGGCCTCCAGCGCGCGCTCGAGCATGGCGCGTTGCACATGGGGCCGCTCCCGGCGCCCGCCCAGCGCTGAGCACCGCCTCCCCGTAGCGCGACTGGCATCGCTCGGGTCGGCCCGGGAGTGGTAAGCACTCCTCCGCCATGCACACGCTGACGCTCCTCGCCTCGCTGGTGGGCAGCATCGTCATCATCGTCTGGAGGATCCGGGAGACGCAGCGGCCCGTCACGGCCGTGAAGATCCTCGCGCCGCCGCTCGGGATGAGCACCGGCTTCTGCATGTTCCTCGCGCCGCAGACGCGGGTCCCGGTCCCGTGGGGCCTCGCCGCGTTCCTCGTCGGCGCGCTCTTCCTTTCCTACCCGCTCGTCCACACGTCCCGCCTCACGCGCAGCGGCGAGCACGTCCTGCTGAAGCGATCGCCCGCCTTCATGGTCATCTTGCTCGCGCTCATCGCCGTGCGCCTCCTCTTGCGGAGCTACGTGGAGCAGTACGTGGACGCCATCCAGACCGGGTCGCTCGTGTTCTTGCTCGCCTTCGGCATGCTGCTGCCGTGGCGCGTCGTCATGTACCTGCGGTACCGCGCGCTGACGCGCGACGTTCAGAGCGGGTCGACGCGCGCCGCGTAGCATCCGGGGCGCGCGAAATGGACGTGGAGGTACCGCGCGCCCTTCGCGCCGAGCAGCCGCACGAGGACGGGCTCGAGCGCGCGCCCTTCGACGACGTCCGCGTCGACCATCATCCCGGCGACGTCGAAGGCACGGACCGAGAGGAGCCTGGAGCGCAGCATCTCGGGAACCTCGCCCGGCTCCGGGTGCGCCTGGACCGCGTTCTCGCGGACGTAGATCGCGTGGGTCGAGCGGAACGGCGAGCGCGCCGCGTGGTGCTCGTAGTTGACGAGGACGACTCGCTCGCCAGGCTCGGCGTCGCGGAGGGAGATGCGGCAGGGGAAGCCGGGGCTCTTGTCGACCAGGCACCGCACGCCGCCTCGCGCCGCGAGCTCGTCGTCGAAGAGCGCGAACAAGGGGGCGAACGGAGCCGCGGGGAGCGCCTGGAACTGGAACGTCATCGCCCTGGTCTAACGGTCGCGCGCGACCTCGTCTGGCCGCTTCCGGACGCGGAGACACTTTCGCGGGAACTTTTCTCGACCGATCGCGTGTAACTAACCGATGGCACTCCGAGCGCTCCTCCTCTCGTCGATTCTCTTCACCGCCTGCGCTCCGGCGCCGACCCCCGCCAAGTGCCCGGAGCTCCCTGCGTCGCCCCCCACGGCCGCGCCCCCCGCACCCCCCGTTCGCGTCGGTCCGGCGTCTCCGACCGAGGTGACCGTGAGCGCGGGCGACTTCGCCGTCACCGTGCGCGCGACCGCGTTCGGCAACCTGGCCTATCAGCTCGACTGCCTCGCCGACCTGATCCACTGCTCCACCGACGCCATCCGCCCGTTCTGGACCGCCGGCTGGACCAAGGACGACGACGACGCCCTCGCCGCATGGAAGCGCGTTCGCGCGATGTACAAGGTGGACACCGAGCTCGCCGGCAAGGTGCCGCCGGCGCTCGTCCCGCTCCCGCACGGCAACGTGGAGGTCGACAAGCAGCTCCGGATCGCGTCGATGCTCGCGAACACGCCCGACGAGCTCCGCGCGAACCTGCGCGTGCTCATGCCTCCCCAGGACGCCGAGCCGCTCGTCACGTCCGCCGAGCACTTTCGCCCGCGCTTCGACGCGTGGTGGAGCGCTTCGGGGGGCGCCATCGCCGCGCGCTTCGCCTCGGGGCTCGCCGCGCTGTTCGGTCATCAGGAGCTCGCTGACGTCGTGACGCGCGCGGCCCGCTTCTATGCGGCGCCGCTCGCGAAGGGGACACCGATCGACTTCGATCTCGTCGTGCTCCCCGGCAAGAGCGAGTGGACGAGCGGCGAGCAGATGCTCGCGCACGGCGTCATCGAGGTCCTCGCCGACGAGAAGCCCGAAGCGCGGATGGACGTCGTGTGCCACGAGCTCTTCCACTTCTTCTTCAACGCCCGCACCCCCGACCAGCAGGCGTCTCTCGCCGCGCGCTTCACGTCGTCGCCCGATCCCTTGGCGGTCATCGCGTACTACCTGCTCGACGAGTCGGTCGCGACCGCGCTCGGCAACGGCGTCGTCGATCACGTGGTGAACCCGATGGACTACGCGAAGCGATCGAAGAGGGAGCTCGGCTTCTACGGAAACCACGCCATCGACGCGACGGCGAAGGGGCTCCTCGCCCGAACCAAGGAAGACCCTACGCTCGGTCCACCGCTCGACTCGCCCGAGCTCGTGAGCGCGCTCCTCGCCGCCGCCCGCGACGCCGTGGGCGAAGACCCGCGCCCCATCGAGTACCTCCACACGTACGCGGCCGAGTCCGACGAGGGGTGGTGGGACGAGACGATGAAGGTGACCGGGCGGGCCGCAAACTCGAACAACGAGCACCGCTCTTCACCGTTCGACGGCGGCGAAGCGGTGACGATGGTGACCTCGCACCCCGCGCTGTCTGCCGTGCTCCTCGTGCCGCGCGCACGCCTGGGTGCCCTCTCGGCGTATGGCGACGCCATCCCGAAGGACGTACGGAGCGCTGTCGCCCGCGAAGCCGCCAGGTCGAAGAAGGCGGGGACACCGTTCGCGTACGTCGCGAAGAGGTCGCCGCAGGCGCGCCTGTTCGTGATCGTGGCCGACGACGTGAAGGGGGCGAAGAGCGTGGCGGACGCGCTCTTCGCGCAGCCGAAGAGCGTTCTAGGAGTCTTTCACCCCTCGCCGTGATCCGGCGCGGGCGCGGCGCGCTTCGGCCTTACTTCGAGCCCGGCAGATCGCTGTCGATCTCCCCGTAGAGCGTCGCGAACAGCTTCTTCAGGTACATCCCGTTGATCTGATTCGGCGGGACGACCTGCCCGCCGCTGTACCCGCGAGGCTCCGCACGCAGCGCCGCGCCGCCGGACGCCGACGTGACGTCGATGTTCCACGCCACCGAGTTCTCCGTCGCGACGGCTCCGGACCCGCTCCCGTGCGCCGTCGCCGTGATCAGCTTCGGTGCCGTCTTGATCCTGCCGGCCCCGTCGTCGGCGAGCGTGATCTCGTACCCGAGCGACCGTAGCGCCGTCGCCGTCGCCCTGTAGACCTGCGCCCTGGAGCGACCGGGGTAGGAGTGGTTCTCGTTGCGATCCAGCTCCGCGGGCGTGAGCGGAATCACGCATCCACTCAGCAGGAAGCACGCGAGAATCCCGGCCAGGAGCGGTCGAATCATGCGGCGGAAGCTATCCGGGCCTCCGGCGTCGCGCAATCGGTCCGGCGCGCGCCTACGGGCACCCGGCGTCGATCCATCCGACCAGGAGCCCGCGCTGCTCGTCGGTGGGGATCGGGTCGCCGGCATTCGGCAGGGGGAACGACTCGGGCGCCGTCGCTCCGCAGTCCCAGTCAGGCTGCTGCGTCACGGCGATTCCGCAGCGAATCATGGGCGAATTCGCGACGATGTACGCCTTCTGGCGGAAGTCGGGCGTGCGCGGATCGCCCGGCGTGTGGCACCCGGACGCGAAGCAGGACGCCGAGGGGCTGTGGCACGACACGCAGTAATCCGTGATGAACTCCCCCGCCCAGCCGTCCCACGCGACGACGCCTCCGTCAGGGTCGGGGAGCAGTACGGTCTCGCCCCCGCCGTCGCCCAGCACGGTCTCCATCGCGGGCTGCTGCGAATGCGGCGAGGAGCACGCGGCCGTCGCAGCCGCCCCGGCCATCGCGACGAGCGCAACACACAGGAACGGGAAACGGCGCACGGCGGCCATTGTAGTCGCGCGAGACCGTCGGACAATCGCACCCGTCCCCGAATCGACCCTCGGGCTCGCTTTCTCCGGAATACGCCCCCCCTTTCGCACGCTCGTCGAGCATGGCGCTACGTGCCCTTCGCGGTGTGCTCATGGTCCTCGTGGTCGCCCTGGTCGGGTGCGACCACGCCACGAAGGTCGTCGCCAAGGCCACGCTCGGCGAGCACCCGCTCGTGCTGGTGAGGGGGGTGCTCGACCTCGAATACACCGAGAACCGCGACACGGCCTTCAGCCTCCTCCGCAGCTGCACCAGCCCGGCCAAGCCGTGGCTCCTGGTCATTCTTTCGTGCTTCGCGCTCGTCGCGATCGCGGCCGCGTGGTGGAAGCGCCGTCGCCAGGCGAGCCTCGTCGAGCACCTCGCGTACGTCCTGGTGGTGGGCGGCGCGATCGGCAACGCCGCCGACCGGCTCGCGCGCGGCTACGTCGTCGATTTCATCTACGTCCACTGCTGGCCGGTGTTCAACGTGGCGGACGTCGCGGTGACGGTCGGCGCCCTGGCGCTCGGCATCACGCTCGCGAAGCGCCGGCACGCGCTCCGCTGACCCTCCGACGCCGGGGCGCGCGCACGAGCGCACTCGCGCCCTCTCGGCTATACCAACCGACCTCCCATGAAGGTCGCCCTCGTCTATCCGCCCAGCTGCGACCCCACCGCGCCCTATCTGTCACTCCCGACGCTGACCGCGTGGCTCCGGACCCACGGCGTCGAGGTGATGCCGATCGACGCGAACCTCGAGGCCTGGGAGTCGCTGCTCTCGCGCCGGTCGCTCGAGAAGCTCGGGCGCCGCGTCGAATCGCGTCTGGCTGCGCTCGAGAAGAAGCCCACGCTCTCGCACGAAGACCAGCTCCTCTACGCGACCCTGTGGCGCGCGCGCGGAGAGGCCGCGGACGTTCCCCGCGTGATCGACGCGGCCATCGCCACCCTCCGCGACCGTGAGCGTTTCTACGCCGAGGACGACTACGAAGCGGCCGTCGCGACGATCGAGGCGGCGCAGCGGGTCGTCAGCGCGGCCTTCGCCCCCACGTCGCTGGACTTCGTCGCGTACCGGACGCCGTTCTCGCTCCTCACGGCGGAAGAGATCGCGCGCGACGCCTGCGCCGACCGCGACCCGTTCCACGAGTACTTCGCCACCCTCGCCGAGCGCGTGAACGCCGCGGGCGTGAAGCTCGTGGGAATCTCGGTCGCCTTCCCCGGCCAGGTGCAGCCCGCGTTCTCGCTGGCGTACATGCTCCGCGCGAAGTGTCCCGGCGTGCACGTCACCGTCGGCGGCCCCGCGCTGACGCAGATGCTGCTTCGCCTCAAGGGGGAGCTGCTCGAGAAAGCGCTCGGCCCGTTCCACTCCGCCGTCGTCTACGAGGGGGAGATCGCGCTCCTCGCGATGGCGCGCGCCATCGAGCGCGGCGAGAACCCGGCGAAGGACGGTCGCGTCATCAAGGGGACGCAGATCGAGGACATGAGTCTCCTCCCGGCGCCCGACTTCGACGGGCTTCCGCTCGATCGCTACCTCGCGCCCGAGCTCGTGCTCCCCTACGACCCGACGCGCGGTTGCTACTGGGGCGTCTGCACGTTCTGTCACTACGGCCTCGCCGAGGTCGGTACCGCCCGGTACCGCGAGCGACCGGAGGGGGTCGTGCTCGATCATCTTGCCGCGCTGAAGGAGAAGCACCGCGTTCGCATTTTCTACTTCTCGCAGGACGTGTTCTCCCCGCGCATCGCGTCTCGCATCGCGCGAGGCATTCGCGAACGGGGGCTCGACGTGAAGTGGGGGACGGACATGCGCCCCGAGAAGGCCTTCACCCCGGCGCGCTGCGAGGAGCTGGCGGCAGGGGGGATGCTGTCGACGGCTCTCGGCGTCGAGTCGGCGAACCCACGCGTCCTGTCGCTCATCGACAAGGGGATCCCGGCCGAGGACGTGAAGCGCGCCATCCAGAACCTCTCGGGCGCCGGCGTCGCCGTCGAGGCGATGTGCTTCACCGACTTCCCGACCGAGACCTACCGCGAGGCGATGGAGTCGGTGCGGTTCGTCGACGGGATCAAGGACGATCTCGCGCTCTTCATCCTCGGGCGCTTCGACCTCACGCACGGGGCGCTCGTTGCCCAGCGACCGGGCGACTTCGGCATCAAGGAGGTGTGGCAGGTCGAGGGGGACGAGCTCGGCACGGGGCTCTTCTATGCGGAGAAGCGGAGGCCGAAGAGCGCGAAGGAGCGAGCGAAGCTCGAGGAGGCCGTGACCGAGCTCTCACGCGGGTGGAGGTTGCATCGCTACCCGTGGGCGGGCGCCCTCTCCACTGCGCACACGATGCTCTGGTACGCGCACCACGGGAAGGACGTGTTCCGTCGGCTGGGCGCGCGCGCCACGGCGGTCCCCGGCGCGAAAGTTCGCGAAGCGGACGCGCGGTTCGACGTCGAGCGCGTCACCGCGCTCGCAGGCGAGAACGAGGGGGCCATCTGGGAAGAGCTCGTCCACGGAGCCCGCTGCGTGCGGTCCGATGCGTACCGCGCGCACGCCCACGCGCTCCCCCCGGTGGGACCCTCTTCGTCGCCGTCGCGCTGGCGATACGCCGCGGGTCACGAGCCGCAGCGCGTCGCGAAGGCGAAGCCAGCGCGGCTGGGGAAGGCGCGCGGAGCTACGAGCGGGCGACGGCCGTCGCACGCGGGCAACGCGCTGAAGAGCTGAGCGCGGAGCGGGAGCTACTTAGGGGCGAAGCGGATGCTCCCGTCGAGGAGGTTCGTCCAGTACACGTAGTTTCCGGCGACCGCGATGCCGTGAGGGCGCGGCTGGTTCGTCGCGATCGCCTGCGGTGCGCCGGCGTCGGGGTACGCGGGCGACTTCAGCACCTGGCCGTCGATGTAGCCCCCGCCCGGGTTCCCCTCGAGCGTCCAGTAGATCGTGTTGGTCGCGGAGTCGTAGGCGATGTCGACCGCGTTGTTCTGCCCCGTCGCGATGATGCCGGGCGTGTTGAAGTTCGTGTCGAACGCGACGACGTCGTCGTCGAGCGTGTCGAGGAAGAAGATGTCCTTCGGGCCGCGAGCCGCGCGACCGAAGATCACGGGATCTTGGTACTCGTAGAGCTGCGTCGAGCGCGTGTCCAAGCCACCGCCGCCGATGGTGACCGTCTGAAGGATCGCGGGTAACCCGTCGGGGTTCTCGGAGGACGCCAGGTCGTAGACGCCCGTGGAGTCGGCGACGAGCCCTCCGACATCGAACTGACCCGACGCCATGTGGATGGGCCCCCCGGCGTCCGCGAGGTTCTCGCCGACGAGCCCCTCGACCGGCTGCCCCCAGACGAGGTTCCCCTCGTACATCGCGAGCCCCAGGAGATCGTCGGGAATGGACGTGACGGGGAACGAAGCGGCCCCGCCGGTCTTCGCGACCATGCCGATGCAGCCCGCTCCGCCGCCGTCGTCGTCGGGTGTGTCGTGGCTGAGCCAATACACGTTGTTCGTGTCGAGCAGGATCTCGCGCGGCGCGTGCAAGCCGAGCACCAGAGCCGTCGGGTTGCTCCCGTCGAGATTCACTCTCATGACGGCGCCGCCCCCGTCTCCGCCGCCGCCGTCGAGCGCGGGCGTCGCCCCCTGGTTCGTGAAGTAGACGTAGGTGCTGTCGACCGCGATCTCGTACGGGCCCGCCTGTTTCGCAGCGACGAAGCAGACGGCACCCATGCACGCGGGGAGCGGGCCGCTGTCGATTTCCACGAAGGGAGCATCCGAGCCGGCGTCGCCGCTGGCATTGCCGTCGTTCGTCGAGCTCCCGTCGTTGGTCGAGCCCCCGTCGCCGACCGGCGACGAACCGTCATGCTCGGTGGGTGACGAGCCGTCTGCCCCCGCGTCGTCGGCGATCGTCGGTTCGTCGTTCCCGAGGATGGCGTTGCAGGCGCCGGCGCCCATCAGCGCGAGGGCGAGCGCGGGAACCCCCGAGAATCGGGGCCTCACGGCCTTCCCCGTCACCATGTCCCCACCATCGCCGCGCCCGTCGGCAAGGGAGCCAGCCCGACCTTCGCGCTGCCGGTAGGTGCCGTCACCCACAGGACGACCCCCGTCGCGACCGCGACGGCACCGATCGCGAAGGCCACGGTGGAGACGTTCCCCGCGTGAATCGCGTCCATCCGCGTCGCTGCGGCCGAAGTCGAGCAGACGCTCTGCGAGTTGCACCCTTGGTCGGACGCGCCGTGCTTGGACACCGACACGAGCCCGAACACCGAGCCGACACCGAGCCCCACGACCCCGACGGCCCCCGTGACGAGGGCCGCGGCTCTCTGCGCGCCGAGGCCGTTCGACGGGGGCGATTCGTCGGTGTGCGAGGCGTCGTCAGCGGGCGAGGCCGCGGGCGTCTCGGGCGCCGGCACCGGCTTCAGCGCGGGAATCGTCAGCGAGACGCGCCGCGCGCCCGCCGCGATCTCCACGGTCGTCTGCCAGGGGAGGTGACCAGGCGCGCTGGCGACGAACGTATGCCGCCCCGGATCGATCGGCATGGGCATCCCCCACTGCGTCGGTCCAAGGGATTCTCCCCCATCGCGCTTCACTTCGAGCCCGTCGATCTTGCTGCTCGGCGGCGCGACGACGAGGGTCGACAGGCGCGGCGCCAATGCGGCTGCGCGCGCGCGCGCTTCCAGCTCGCGCGCCCCCTGTGACGCGATCTTGGTCGCCGCGGCGACTTCGAGAAACAGCGCCCACGCGCTCGCCGTGCGCCCTTCGTGCTCGTAGCAATCCGCCAGGTTGAACTTCGTGCCGATCGCCGGGTCGAGCCGCTGGCTCTCCTCGAACATCGGGCACGCCGCCGCGTAGTCTCCGCTGCGCACCGCCTCGCGCGCCTGGTTGAACAGCACCTGCGCCGCAGCCGGATCGTTCGCGCGCGCCAAGCGGGGAAAGGCGACCGCTGCAAAGACGAGGGCGAACAGGCTCAGCCGCATTTCTACTGCCAGAAGTAGCGCGTGACGCGCGGAAGTTCTATGCACGAGCGGCCGAGATCGGCTGCCGTGCCTACCGGAGAGCGGTTACGGAGCCTCCCGTCGTTTTCTTCCCGGAGCGTGTGACGTTTCCGGGGGGTCCGTCGCCGATGACCACTCGGTCTCGCCTGCTCCCGAGCTCGTAACCGTCAGCGGGCCGCGAGAATCCGCGGCTCGGACTCCACCGCGCGGACCTGCCAGCGGCGTAGCGTCTCGAAGTGGTCGAGCGCGGGCACCTCGAAGCGATCGACGTTCATGAGTCGCGAGAGGGGGCCGTCGTCTCGGATCTGCAGCGCGAGGAAGGCGCCGCGGAGCGCTTCACGCACCGCCAGGCTCATGTGCGCCGCGGCGAAGATCACGTCACCGGGAATCGGGCCGGCCGCGGTCACGAGCTTCGCATTCGCCGGCGTTCCCTCCGGCAACGAGAGGGCTCGTCCGCCGCGAGCCACGGTCGCGTAGGTGGCGCCCACATCGATCTCACCGTCGTCGAGCGCTCGCAGGACCCGGTCGTGCGACCCGAGGAACGACTGCTTCGAGAACAGCTCGTCGGGCTCGAGCCCGAGGGACCGAAGATAGAGAGAGGGGATCACATACCCTGCCGCGCTGAGCTTCGACACCCACCCCACGTGCGCACCCGAGAACGTGTGCACTCCGACCGGCCCGGCGCCGCAGCGGGCCAGGAGCACCGCGTAGTAGGTCGTCCGCCCCCCGCGCCCCACGGCAGCGATGGGTCTTCCGGTCGCCGATGCGAGCAGCCCTTGCGCGACCATCGGGGGAGACCAGGCGGCGTCGCAGGCGCCGGCCTCGAGCGTCTGCGCGAGCCCGGCGTAGCTCGACACGAAGATGGGCTCGAGGGCCAGAGCGGCGCTGTCGCGCAGCCCGCTCGCCAGCTCGTCGAACGCGGGGCGCGCTTCCACGGCATCGGCGAACATCGCGAACCGGATCGGAGTGGACATGCCGTCCAGCGTGGACGGTTCAGCTCACGACCGAGTGTCGACCGTGCAACAAGCCTCGTAGCGCACGACTTCGGTGCGCGAGGGTGCGCCTTCTCCGCTCTCCGCTCACAGTTCGTCGAGTGAGTCGGTTGGGAGGTAGAGCGTCTTGCGCTTGCTCGGGGGGGCGACGCCGACGCGCTTCCGCAGGTGCGCGTCGATCTCGTCTCGCAGCGCCACCAGCTCCTCGGCCGAGAGCGCGATGCGCTTCGTCAGGAACTCGAAGATTCGGGACGTGCGACGAGACGGCAAGGAAGCTCTCGACTCGACCATCGCGGGCCTCACCCTCCCACCCTCGCGCGACGGACCGGCCTTGCTTCGGCGACGTCTCTGCGACGCCCGACTTCTCCCCGCGCTGCGTCGCCCCGCGGGCGGATTGGTATGCTGTCCTCGGATGACCGACACCACCGAATCGATGGCGCGCACGCTCAGCGCGCCGTCGCCGTCGATCGAAGCTCCGGAGCTGGGGCCCGGGTCGCGGCTCGATCGCTATGTCGTCCTCAAGGGGATTGGCCGCGGCGGCATGGGGAACGTCTACCTGGCGTTCGATGGCGAGCTCGAGAGGCGCGTGGCGATCAAGGTGCTGCGGGCGCGGGCGACGAGCCGGGTCACGGCGGACGAAGCGCGCCAACGCTTGCTGCGCGAGGCGCAGGCGCTCGCGAAGGTGTCTCACCCCAACGTCGTCGCCGTGTTCGACGTGGGCACCTTCGGCGACGAGGTCTTCGTCGCCATGGAGTACGTCCACGGCGTCACTCTGCGCGAGTGGCGCATCAGCGCGAAGCGGCGAACGCGCGAGATCGTCGAAGCCTACGAACAGGCTGGGCATGGCCTCGAAGCGGCACACGCCGTGGGGATCCTCCATCGCGACTTCAAGCCCGCGAACGTGCTGGTCGACGAGCGTGGGCGGGTGAAGGTGCTCGACTTCGGGCTCGCACGGTTCGAGGGGGGAGGCGAGGTCGCGTCGTCTCTACAGGGCGACGTTTCGGGCGAACGCGGTGACGCCATCACGGAGCCGATCACCCGCCTCGGCACGATCATGGGGACGCCCGCGTATATGGCGCCGGAGCAGCTCCTCGGCGAGCAGGCGACCGCGCGGAGCGATCAGTTCTCGTTCTGCGTCGCGCTCTACGAAGCGCTCCACGGGATCCCCCCGTTCGAGGGGGACACGATGGAAACGCGCACGCGAAGCATTCAGGCCGCGCGCTTTCGCCCCGTACCGAAGGACGCGGCGCGGGTTCCGCGAGGCGTACGTCGCGTGATTCTGCGCGGCCTCAGCGCATCGCCCGAGCGACGCTTCGCGTCCATGGGCGAGCTCCTCAGCGAGCTGAGACGGGCCATGCGCGCGCCGCGCCGAATGGCGACCACGGCCGGCATCGCCGTCGGCACGAGCATCTTCGCGGTCGCCTTCCTCGCGCGTCCTTCACCCGTGAAGCTCTGTCGCGGCGCCGACGAGGCCATCGCGCCGGCGTGGAGCGGCGCGCGCGCCGACGAAGTGCGAGCGGCGTTCGAGGCGTCGAAGAACGTTCGCGCGGACGAAGCGTTCGTTCACACCCGCGCGGTGCTCGATCGCTACGCGACCTCCTGGACCGCCATGTACACCGACGCCTGCGAAGACACTCGCATCCGAGGCGAGCAGAGCGAGGAGGGGCTCGACCTCCGCATGGCGTGCTTGCGCCAGCGGCAGAGAGAGATGAAAGCGACGGTCGACCTGCTCGCGCACGCCGACGAGAAGACCGTGGACAAGGGCATCGAGGCCGCCGCCGCGCTGACACCCGTGGACTCGTGCGCCGACGCCGTATCGCTGCGCGCTCCGTTCGCGCCTCCGAAGAGCGAGCCGCAAAGGCGCGCGGTCGACGACTTGCGCCGCAAGCTCGCCGAGCTTCAGGCCGCGGAGCGCGCCGGTCGCCCCGAGGCCTACGCGATGGCGACCGATGCCGTCGACGAGTCGGCGAAGGTCGACTACCCACCGCTTCACGCGGAAGCGCTCTGGTGGAAGGGGACGATGGAGCTCGATCGCGAGAGGAGCAGCGCGCCTGCCACTCTCTTCGAGGCGGCTGCCGCCGCCGAGGAGTCGCGCAACGACGAGGTTGCGGCGCAGGCCTGGATTCGCCTCGTGCTCGCGGCCGACATGGAGCCGGTCGCGGCGCAGGACGGAGCGCGCTTCGCTCGGCTCGCGGAAGCGGCCATTCGCCGCGTGGGCGGGAGCGAGGCGCTGCAAGCGAATCTCTTCGACGCCGAGTCGCGCTCGGCCTATCTGCGCGGCGCGCAGGCCGACGCTGTGATCCTGGCGCGCAAGGCGCTCGCGATTCGCGAGCGCACGCTGGGACCTTCGCACCCCGAGACCCTCCAGACCCGTTCGAACCTCTCCGATGCGCTCTGGGACGAGGGCGAGATCGACGAGTCGATGGCGATCCTGGGGCCGCTCGCGCGCGACCGCGCGGCGCTGCTGGGCGAGTCGCACCCGGTGGCCATCCGCAGCCGATGCGATCTCGCCGAGGCTCATCTGGAACAGGGAGACTACGCGCAGGCCATCGAGGAGCTCGAGTCGGTGCGCCGGCTGGAGGGGCCCGATACGCCGCCGAATCGCGTGGCGAACCGTCAGGCGATCGAGGCCGAGGCTCTGGCCGGCGCCGGGAGGATCGCGGAAGCGATCGCGATGAATCAACAGGCACTGCCCGTGTACGCAGCGGGCGGCGATGCCGAGATCGGCAGTCAGGTCAGCACGTTCGCTCGCCTGCTCGCGTACCGCGAGGCGTGCGCGGAGGCCGAGCGCTACGCGAACCGCGCGCTCGACCTTCTCGGCAAGACCGACTCGCGCCCGCAGGAGAAAGCCGAGTCGAGCGGCGTACGGGCCCTCTGCGAAGCTCGTCGCGGCGACGTGGGCGCCGCCCTGGTCGACGCGAAGACGTCGCTCGACGCCAAGGTGAAGTTCCTCGGCGCGCGCGCCGACTTGATCCCGCTTCTCGCTCGCGGCGAGGCGCTTCTCGCGAGCCATCGTGCGGCAGACGCGCTCGTCGAACTCGAACACGCGTTCGCCCTGGGAGAGATGTACCGCGGCGACGGCGCGGTTCGCGCGGACGTGCGCTTCGCGCTCGCGCGGGCGCTGGTCGCGTCCCACGGGGATCGAGCCCGCGCCGTCGAGCTCGCGTCGCAGGCTGCCACGCAGCTCGACGCCGCCGGCCTGGGAGACTCGGCCCAGCGCGTGCGCGCGTGGCTGGCGTCACAGCGCTGAGCGCGGGGCCCCGGATCCTCACCTTGCTACGCCGCCCATGCCCTGCGACGCTCGGCCGAGTCATGGAGCACCTCGAGGTTGCCGTCCGCGCCCGGTCGTTCCCGCTCTTGTGCGTCGTCCTCGCCGCGTGTGCCGGCCCGGTCACCCCGGTGTCGAGCACGTCGAGTCTCGCGAAGGGGGGCAGGAGAGGAGACGTGAGCGAACCGTACGTGGACGAGGCCGAGCGCGTGGAGCCGATCGCCCTGACGCCTCTCTTCGACGGCACGGCGCCGCCCTCGTCGTTTCCGAACGGGACGTCGGATGACCACGGTTGCCTCGCTCGCGCGACGCTCACGGGCGACCGCATGAAGGACTACGAGGCCGTCGTCGCCGCATGCGGAGCCGCCACGGGACTGCGCGAGTACGCGAAGCCGGTGACCGGCAAGCTTCACTACGTCCACGATCAGCGCGACGCGTACTCGCTGCGGCTCGTTCCCGGCTTCTGCTACCGGTTCTTCGCCGTGGGCGACCCCACGATCTTCGACCTCGGCGTTCGCGTGAACGGGCCGGACGGCGCGCGCGCGAGCGAGGACCATTCGAGCAGCCCCGTCGCGCTCATCGAGAGCGACGCTCCGTTGTGCATCACCCTGGGCGGCGACTATCGCGTCGAGCTCGAGGCCGAAGGGAAGGGGTTCGGCAGCTACACGTTCGGCGTGTGGGCGCGTCCGAAGCCCTGAGCGGGCCGACGGTCACGCGCTCGTTCGTTTGCCCCGCCGTCGCGCGGCGCCCAGAGCTCCGAGAGCGGTCACGAAGAAGACCAGCGAGCCGCCCGCTGGGGACGAGCTGACGGTCGAGCAGGCGCACCCGCCGCCTCCGCCGCCTGCGCCCGGCGCAGCGCCAGAGCCGCCGTCGCCGCCGGACCCGGAGGATCCTGTGGGCAAGCTCGCGTCGGCGAAGACAATCGCGCCAGCGTCGTTCCTCGACGCGGGACCTCCGCCGTCACCCGATCCCGAGCCACCATCGTCGCCCGAAGCGGCGTCGCCCGTCGTACCGCCGTCGTTCGGCAGCGCCGGCTCGGCGGCGAAGGCTCCGCACGTCGGTGTCGACGGCGCGCCGCGTTCCGCGAGCGCGATGAGGTACGCCCCCGCGCCGAACCCGACCATCGGCGACTGCCCGGTGTAGTTCGCCGTCACCGGATCGTGGAGCTCGGAGAGCTCGCCGTAGTTGTCGTAGCCCTGGTACGTATTCCAGGTGAAGAGGCTCGCCTGGTCGGTGGTGTCGCCGATGAGCTCCATCGCCCGCTCCATGCGCAGGTCGATGAACACCCACTCCGACGAGTCGTAGGTCGAGCCCGACTGGTCGCGCATGAAGCCCCGGCCGCTCGGCGGTACGAGGTTCGCTTTGATCGAGTCGAGCGTCGCGAGGGCCGTCCCGCGCGTCGGATCGAAGAGCCCCAGATTGATGGCCTCGATCGCCGCGGCGTCGATGTACCCGCTGCCGGCCTGGAGCCCCTCGAGACTCTGTACGATCGTCCCGTTGGGCGCCCGCAGCGAGTGGAGGAGCGCGTCGCGAGCGGCGGCGCCGGCGGTCAAGTACGTGGGCACGTCGGCCGTGTCCCCCGCGGCGTTCGCGAGCCGGGAGGCCGAGCAGAGCCCGTTGGCGGCCGTGGTCGTCGTGTACGCGAAGTGCTTCTGCTGGCCATCCCAGTGCACCTCCCAGATCGACGAGTCGGCGGCGATGAGGCCCGTCGTCGGATCCTGCAGCGACACGAGCACGTCGGCGACCTTGGACTTCACCGTCGGCCACCACTGGGCGAGCGAAGCGGTGTCGCCCGACGCCGTGACGTACTGATCGAGCTCCCAAAGGAACAGCCCGAAGCCGTCGAACTCGATGTTGGGGCCGTCGCTGTTCGAGTCGCTCTGCTCGGTGCCGTTGCCGAAATAGCGGCAGACGCTGATCTGGTACGGCTTGCCGACGTAGGACTCGTACGTGTTCGCCGTCGCGCCCATCTGGAACGCGATCGCCGCTTTCGCCTCGGCGTAGTGGCCGGTCTTCACGAGCGCGACGGTGGAGTAGGCCATGTCGCGCACCCACGTGATGTTCCACGAGCCCGGCGCGATGCTCGCGAGGATCTGTCCACCGGCCGGTGACGCCTCGGTGACCTGACCCATGCGCACGATGGCCTGCGACTGCGCGGCGATCTGGCTCTCGACGGTGCTCGCGCCCGCGGGGGCGGGCTTCTGCCAGGCGGCCCATCCCGAAATCTCGTCGGCGAGGATCTGTGCGGCCGTGCGTCCGTTCACCCACGTCGCGACGCGCCCGGCGGCGGCCTGGGCGTTCGCGTTCGGGTCCATGACCGTGATCCAGCCGACCGTCTGGGGCGAGCCCGCGGCAGGGACACCCACCGTCGTCTGAAAGCCTGCGACGGCGCCGGTGACCGCGCCGCCGGTCCCCGTGTCGTCCCCCAGGTTCGAGCCGCTGTTGAGGAGACCGTAGGGATTGGTCGCCCCCGTGGAGGATGACGACGCGTGGTGGCTCGTCGTCCCGATCGGCACGAACGCGAACGCGACCGCGGGGCTCGTCGGGCCCGACAGGTAATACGCGCCGTTCGACGAATCGTACGTGATGGTCTCGTTGTCGTTCCCCGGCTGGTTGCTGCCGCTGACGGCCGAGCCGACCTGGTAGTTGAAGATCGAATAGACATCGACCGTCGCCGTGCCGATGCCGGTCGTGACGGTGAGGAGCATCACGCTCGCGTTCTCGCCCAGCGACATGGGCGCGAAGTCGTACTCGTCGAACGTGTACCCGGAGAGCGAGCGCACGAGGTGGACGATGCCGGTGCCGGGGACGTACTCGATCGTCGTAGGCGCGAGCGACGACAGCCAGGTGCCGACCGCGCCGATGCGGACGCCTGGGTAGCTGTCGTAGACGAACTGGCGGGACGAAGTGGTCGAGGTCGGGTTCTGGTAGGCGTGCTCCAAGAATTGCGTGATGCGATACGTGTTCGCATTCCACGCGATCGCTCCGCGTCCGTTCGACGACGGCAGCGTCGTCTCGGTCGTGTGCGGGTCGACGAGCGCACTTGCCGCCGAAGACCACGCGAGCGCGACGGCGCACGCGGCCACGCACGCCGACGTCCGCGTGCCGGACGAGTCCCTACCGAACACCCTCGACATCATGACGCTCGTCCCGCTCTTCCCCGCGCTCAACCGCCGTCCGGCCCGGCGTCCGCGCTCGCCGGAACATAGCTGCTGTAGATCCGTGTCTCTCGCGCCGGGATCGTGTCGTTCCCCGTCGACGTCGTCCCTCCGACGACCAGCTCCGGCAAGCCCGGCGGCACGCCCGTAGTCGTTCTGCTCGCGTCGCTCCGGTTGATCGCCACGTACACGGTGTCCGTCGCCGTTCCGACCGTCGTCGTTTCGGAGAAGACCCAAAGATCGGGGTCCGTGTTGAAGATCTCGGTCCGCGTACCGCGCCGCATCGCCGGATGCTTCGCGCGGATGTGGGCCAAAGTCGCGATGCGGTCGTGAACACCCTGCTGGCAGGTCGGCCCGTTTCCGGCGCACGTCGTCCACGGCGTGTTCGGCCACGGCGCAGACGCGGTCGTCCACGGCAGCGCGCGCCGGTTGTCCGGGTCTCCGGCTCCGGGCATCCCGTACTCGTCGCCGTAGTAGATGAGCGGCGCCCCCTTGGTGGTGAGGATCACGGCGAACGCGTTCGCGAGCCGCTCGTACGTGTTCGGATCGGTCTCCGCGGTCGGCTCCGCCGTCCACGTCGCGTTCGAGGCCGAGGTCGACGACGGCGTGTACTCACCGTTGTACGTGACCGCGTTCTGGATGTTCGATCCGAGCCACGATGGGATCGTCTCCTCCGCGAAATGAATCGAGCGCGGCAAGTCCTGGTTGCCGATGAACGTGCTCATGATCGCACCCGGCGCGTACGCGTTGTAGAACGCGTCGTTGTCGTCCATGAACTCGGACAGCCCCTGCATGCCCGCAGGCGTGCCGAAGTTCCACGAGCAGCTCTGGTTGCTCGGGCTGCTCGGAGGAGTCGAGCAGAAGTCGAGCTGCTGCGCGGTATCGCGGGCGAGCATCGTGTCGACGAGCCGGTAGCGCAGCGGGAAGTCGAACTGTCCGTCGAGCGCGGTCGTCGGGTTGATGAAGCTCGCGATGTACCCGGTGTCCTCGAAATCGTAGGTCTCGCCGACCATGTAGAAGTGCTGCAGCGGTCCGCCGTCGGCGACCTGGGTCTCGTAGGTGGCGATCTGAGGCCGCAGCTGCGCGAGCCAGCTCGGGTCCACCTGCTTGATCGCGTCCAGGCGGAAGGCGTCGTTGCCGAAGGTCTGGACGAGGCTGAGCGCCCCGTTGACCGAGTAGGTGCGCGCGGCCGACGAGTTCGTGAAATCGAAGTGCGCGAGGTACGGCGTGAACCAGCACGTGTAGTTGTTGTAGTCGCCGCATCCGGTCTGGCCGCACTGGCACTCGGGGGTGAACCAGCTCGGGTTGGCCGTGTAGAGGGGGCTCGACTTGAGGATGTCGACCATCGCGTAGTCGAAGAGGACCTTGAGGTTGCTCTGGTGCGCTGCGGCGACCAGCGCGTGAAGATCGGCCTCCGTGCCGAAGCACGGCTCGACCTGCCCATTGCCGGGGTCGATCGGCCAGTAGCCGGCGTACGAAGCGTACTGGTACGAGTCGGGCGTGCAGTTCCCGCTGTCGTCGCAGAACTCGCCGGCACCGAGGTACTTGTCACCGTTCTCGATGGGCACGGTGAGCCACAGCGTGTTGACGCCGAGGTCGTTGAAGTACCCCGCCTGGATTTGCTGGGTCACCCCTTTCCAGTCGCCGCCCATGTAATTGTTCGAGGCGTACTGCGTCGTGCCCGCGGTCCCCTCCGAGCTGGCGCCGCTCACGCTGCAGTCGTTGCTCGGGTCGCCGTTGTAGAACCGGTCGACGAAGACGAAGTAGATGACGGCATCGCGCCAGTCGAACACACCCGCGGGGAGCGCCCCCTCGGCCGAGCATTGGTAGCTGTTCGGACACGTGATCGCCGCGGCCACGTTGTTCACGTCGCCCGCGTCGTCGGTCGCCGTCGCCCCGGCATCGCTGTCCACCCACGTGGTGCCGTTGATGAAGAACTTGTACTCGACGGGCTGCGCCCACGGGACCTGCACGTTCGCGGTCCAGACGGCCCCCACGTGCGTCATCGGCGTCCCGGTCGCCCACGCGCCAGGCGCGTAGCTGCCGCGTAGCTCGACGCTGGTCTCGCCGCCGTACGGGAACGTGAACGTCTCGCCGCAGGTCTTCTGACTGTCCGGGCAGTTCGGCGGCCCGGCGTCGAACGGAGTCACGGGCGGACCTCCGCCATTGGCGCCCGAGCCGTAGCCGCTTCCGCTCCCCCCTTGCCCGGGATCGAAGACTCCCGAGTCCGGCGGGACGCCGTAGTTCGGGTTCGTGGCCATGTCGTTCCCGCAGCCGGAGGACCAGGCCCCGACGCCCACGAGCGCGCACGAGAGGACGACACATGCTGCGATGGAGCGGCGGATCATTCGGGTGCCTCGCGAGTCACTGCCCCGGGGTGGGTCCAGGAGCTCCCCTCTCCGGGGAGAAGCGCTGACGCGACAATGGCGCGCCTGCCAGTTTTGTCAACTCACGAAGGAGTTACTGCGACGACGTCCTGGCGCGTCAAACGCGGCGCACGATCTGGGCTTCGTTCGTTCCGAAGCGCCTTTTTCAATGATGACCGAACCGCGCATCGAGCGCAGCATCGCGTCATGCGCCCTTCCGCTGCGGTCTCGTCGTTCCTCTTCGTCGGCAGCCTTCTCGCCGGAATCGTCGTCGGCTTGCTCGGCTTCTCCGGAACGCACGACCTGGTCGCATTCTTCGTTCCGTTCGTCGGCGGGCTGCTCCTCGGCATCGTGCTCGCCGCGAGCGTGAAGATCGTCGCGCAGTGGGAGCGGATGATCGTGCTGCGCCTCGGGAGGTTCCAGGCGGCGGCCGAGCCGGGGCTGCGCCTCCTGATCCCGATCTTCGACACGGCCATGTTCGTCGACATGCGCGTGCAGACCGTTCCGATCGCGCAGCAGCAAGCGATCACCCAGGACAACGTTCCCGTGGTGGTCAACGGCGTGATCTTCTTCCGTGTCGTCGACGCGCAGAAGGCGCTCATCGACGTGCAGGACTACCGTTCGGCGATCTGGCGCCTCGCGCAGGCGACGCTCCGTGACGTGGCGGGGAAGCTCACGCTGGACGAGCTCCTGTCGCACCAGGACCGGCTGGAGGCGGAGATCGCGCGCAACATCGAGGGGGCCAGCCGTTCGTGGGGGCTGCTCGTCGAGGCCATCAAGCTCGAGGACATCAGCGTGCCCGAGGAGCTGAAGAAGATGATGAGCCGGCAGGCGTCGAGCGAGCGCGAGAAGCGGGCGACGATCATCAAGGCCGACGGAGACAGGCAAGCCGCTGCAGCGCTCGCGGAGGCTGCCGCGACGATGGCCGCGAGCCCGGGGGCGATGCAGCTCCGTACGCTCCAGACGCTGGACGGGTTGGGGCCGAGCGCTTCGAACACCGTCGTGCTGGCCGTGCCGCTCGAGGTCATCGACGGGATGCGCTCGTACATCGCGAAGAACGCGCGGAGCTGACGGGCGCGGAGACATGATCCGCGAAGCGTGGCTCGCGTGCTCGCTCGTCCTCGCGGCGAGCGGCTGCGCACCAACCGATCCTCCGGCCCACTTCGCGTCGCAGCTCGGGCCCTTCCACCAGGGGGCGCGCGTCGTCGTCGTGGGCGATCTCCAGCGCACCGCGCCTCTCCTCGAGCTCTGGCGCGAGAAGAACGATGAGGAGCGCGCGCGCGTCGTGTCCGCGATCGCCGAGGAGCGCCCCGACCTGCTCGTCATCACGGGCGACTGCGTCTTCGATGGAGCATCGGGAGCGGAGTGGACGGCGTTCGACCGGCTGACCGCACCCCTACGGGCGACCGGCGTACCTGCGGTGAGCGCGTTCGGGAACCACGAGTACTGGGGGGGACGCGACGAAGCGGACGCACACCTGTTCCCTCGATTCCCCCTCGACGCCGGGCATCACTGGCTCGCGATCGCGTTCGGGCCGCTGCGCGTCGTCGTCCTCGACAGCAACGTCGATGGTCTGGGCGACGCTGACTGGTCGTCCCAGCTCGCCTGGTACGGAGCCGCGCTTCGTGCGTTCGACGCCGACCCTGGAGTGCGTGGAGTCCTCGTGGCGTTCCACCACGCTCCCCAGAGCAACAGCACCGTGACCGGCGACGACCCACGCGTGCAGCGAGACCTCGTTCCGCCGTTCGCGCGCGCGCGGAAGACGCTCGCGATGCTCAATGGCCACGTGCATAGCTACGAGCGCTTCGCGCGCGACGGGAAGACGTACGTCGTGAGCGGCGGCGGGGGGGGACCGCGCGCGCTGCTCGAGACCGGTGCTGCGCGCAGGCACCCGGACGACCTCTACGACGGGCCGGCGCTCCGCGACTTCAACTTCACGACGTACACGTTCACCGAGCGAGGCCTCTCGGCCGTGGTTCGCGGGCTCGCGCGCGGGGCGACGACGTGGACGGTCATCGATGGCTTCGACCTCGCGTGGGTGGAGTAGGTCCGCCGATAGTCGACGCGGCGAGGCCGTCTACGATGCATCACGGCTCCCGCCGTGACCTTTCCCGAGCCCACGCCCCGCGCGCGCAGCCTCCCCTGGCTCGCCCTGGGGCTGTTTGGCCTCCAGATGGTGTTGGCCGGCCGCTACGGGGTCTTTCGCGACGAGCTCTATTACGTCGCTTGCGGCAAGCACCTCGCGTTCGGCTACGTCGACCAGAGAGCACCCATGAAGAAGCCAACGATGACGGATGGATCGAGCGTGTGTCCGTGCGGACCGGACTGTCCGTGCGGCCCCGATTGCCCCTGCGGGGGTGGCGCGAAGTCGCGCGCGTGACCATGGTGGGGGCGATGGACTGGCTCCGTCGCATCGAGCAGGATCGCGCGCGCTACCTGCGCTTCGTTCGCGCGCGCGTGGTGAGTCAGGCCGACGCGGAGGACGTGCTTCAGCGCGCGCTCCTCCGCGCGGTCTCGCGCGCCTCCACGCAGGAGGACGAGCGGCGGGCGGAGGCGTGGTTCTTCCAGATCGTGCGGCGCGCGATCGTGGACCATCACCGGACGCGGGCGCGCGAGCGTGCACGGGAGAGCGACACGGACGTCGACGCCGAGGCCGCACCCGAGCCGCGCGCGGAGTCGTGCCGTTGCGGCGACGAGCTGATGAGGGAGCTGGCTCCCTCGCACGCGGAGATGCTCCGGCGGGTCGATGCGGACGGCGAGCCCGCGGAGGACGTCGCGCAGTCGCTCGACATCACTGTGGGCAACGCGTACGTACGCCTGCACCGGGCGCGTCGCTCGCTCCGCGCGCAGGTTGCGCGGCGCTGCGGTGTGCACACGTTTCGCGAGGCGCTGGCCTGCCCGTGCGAAGCTTGCTGACAACCCCGTGAGCGCAGAGCAAGCCGCCAAGTACGAAGACTGGATCCGCGAGCTCGAGGCGCGCCAGAAGGCGCTCGCGGGGAGTCGGCAGCGCTACCTGACGTTCTTCGCCGCTGCGCTCGTCGCGTCGACGTTCGGCTTCGCGTGGAACGCCTGGATCGGAGCGGCGACGCTCGCGACCGGGATCCTGTTCTGCGCCTTCGGCTTCTACGTCGTGCTCGCGCGCGACGGTCAATACACGCGTGAGATCGAAGCGACGCGGAGGACCGCACGCGCGCTCCGGCGAGGGGCCGGTCCCACCGCGTGAGCGCTCAGCCTTCGCCGGCGAGCTGGGGGAGTCGTTCGCGGAGACGTTCGACGAGCTTCACGAAGTCGTAGCGATCGGGGCGTCCCGCGCCCGGGAGGCAGGCGATGTCGTTCGCTGCGGCCGCTGCGCGCGCGCGCAGCGCCGCATCGAGGCCGAGCTTGTCGCCGATGCGCACCATCGTCTCGTGCTCGCTGGTGGAGATCATGCCGTCGAGCGCCGCGAACCACGACGCCAGCGCGTACGTGAGCACCTGCTCCCAGCGAGAGAGGCCGCCGAGGTCGACGCCGTCGAGCGTGCGGTGCTCCACCGCGGCGCGCTCGAGCGTCGCCAGATCGTTGCCCGTGATGCCGCAGGCGGTCGCGGCGCGCGCCAGCCCTTCGCGTTCGATGCGTTGAAGCGAGCCGTCGGCCCAGCCGATGGCAGCGAGGGCGAGGAACGAGGCGAGCGGGAGCTTCTTTTCCATGGAGGACCGAACGATACGGTGGCCCGTGGTGGGTTGTCGATGCCCGGCCGCGCGGGCCGCGTCTACTTCGTCGTGCACGCCAGCGGCGCGAGCGTCTGCTTGCACTGGGACAGGATCGCGGACGGCACGGGCGTGGTCGCGGTGATGTTCGGCGGGGTCACCCACGGCGGGTTCTGGAAGTCGAACATCTCCATCGGCGGCGTGGAGTTCGCGTCGCGCCCGGTGAGCGCCGGCAGACCGAAGCGCGCCTCGATGAACCGCGTGATCGACGTGTGGTCGTGGACCACGTGGGACACGAAGTGCTGACGCGCGTAGGGGGAGATGACGATGAACGGCACCCGGAACCCGGTCTGGTCGAACGTGCCGGGAGCGAGCAGCGCGTCGTTCACGTCGTGCGGCGTGTAGCCGTCCGGCGCGCAGGCCGGAGCGGGGGGGACGTGATCGGCGATGCCCCCGTTCTCGTCGTACGTGATGAAGACGGCCGTGTCCTTCCAGGACGGGGACGCGAACAGGGTCCGGAGGATCGTCTCGGTCAGCTGCCCGCCGATGCCGGGGAGATCCGACGGCCCTTCGTCGGAGTCCTGCGGCGACTCCTCGTCGCCCATCATGAACGAGACGTCGGGGAGCGTGCCGCTCGCGATGGCGCCGAGCATGTCGCACTCGACGTTCCCGTAGTGCGCGCGCGTGTCGGCGTCGGCGAGCCCGAAGTACGGGAAGAACTCCTCCATGTGCGAGCCGTCCGTGTAGTCCATCCACGAGTGTCCGCCCGCTTCGAGGAGCGAGAAGATCTGCGGCACGGGGTGCTCGCTCGTGTCGAGCTGGCAGAACGAGTTGTCGCCGATGCCGAACGACGTCGCCGCCATCAGGAAGTAGCGGTTCGGCCACGTCGAGCTGAGGACGGAGCAGAAGTAGCGGTCGCCCACCGCGAAGTCGTTCGCGAGCGCGTAGTAGAACGGGATGACCGTGTCGTCCTCGTAGAAGAACGTGCGCTCGCCGTCGGGGTCGTTCTGCGTGACGAAGTGGTCGTTGCGTCCGTTGTCGTAGTCATCGTGCTGCGCGCCCCAGCTGTGATTCACGCCGAAGCAGTACTCGTCGTCCGGATGCGGGACGATGATGCCGCCGTCGCCGTCGGGGTTGGACCATCCGGGCGGAGGACCGTCGAGCTCGTCGGAGTGCAGGAAGCCCGAGCCGGGCGCGCCGAGGCCGGAGTCGACCGCCGCGGCGGCGTCGTCGCTCGCGTCACTCGTGGTGCTCGCATCGCCCGCGTCTCCCGCGTCGCTGCCGCCGTCACCGACCACCGTGAAGTCGCCCGGCTTGTAATAGCCCTGTGCGACCAGCCGCCCCAGGTAGTGATCGAACGAGCGGTTCTCCTGCATGATCACGATGATGTGGTTGATCGGGATGTCGTGGCCGAGCGGGTACTCGGCGCCGATCGTCTCCGCAGGCCACGCGCCCGCTTCGAACATGCACGAGCTCCGTAGCGGCGCGAGCGTCGCCTCGCCGGCGTCTCGCGCGATCGCAGGGGGGGCGAGCCAGTCGGCGCCCGCGTCCTCCGAGGCGTAGACGTCGTCATTCGCGGCGTCGGTCGCGTCGTCACTCGCGTCGTGCCCGGGGGGGACGACGTTCCGATCCGCGCTGGCGTCGCCGGGCGAGCCGGAGGCCAGGTCCCCGCTGGTGCCACAGGCCATCGCGGCCAGCGACGTCAGAAGAACGAGGACGAGGAGCGTGGCGACGGGAACGAGCAGCGCGGCGCGCTTGCGCGAAAGCATGGCGCGGACGTTACGTGAACTCGGCGCGTGGTGCCGGTCTCCGGCGCATCACGAGGCACGCGCGCGCTTCCCGCCGGACCAGCTGGCCGAGCTCGCGCGCGAGGCGTCGTTCGTCCGCCGGTACGGGGTGTCCGGCGACGCGTCGCGCGCTCTCGTGGAGGGGGGCTCCGATTCGTCGATCGAGCGCGACCAGCGCGTCCTCCATCGTGCCCTCCAGGCGCCGCCGCTCGGCGATCGGCAGCCGGGGTGCTCCCCAGGCGAGGACCTCCCATGCCAGCGCCGCGTGGCGCGCCTCGTCGGCCGCGATGCCCGCCAGCGTCCGCCCGACGCGCGGATCTTCGGCGTGTGCCGCCTGCCAGGTCGCGAGGAGCGCGCCGAACGTCTCGCCGACGCACCCTTCCACGACGTCATCCTCGAGGAGCGCGAGCAGTGACGGCGTCGCTACGTTCTCGACACGCGCGCGTGGCGGGGCCCCGCCGAAGCGGCGTGCGAGACGCGATGCGGCCCGTGCGTGCCTCCGCTCGTCTCCGGCCGCGCGGCGTGCGGCACGCGTCAGTCGTGCCGGGGCATCGAAGGCCACGAGCCACCGCTCGAGGTCGCGGAACGCACGGACCGAGGCCGATTCGAGGTGCGCCATCGCCGCGAAGTAGTCGCCGACGGGGGTGCGGGGCGTCGTCCGCGGAGCGCGCAGCCCGAGCGGGCGGCGCCCGGTGATGCCGTTGCACGCCGTGCAATTGACGATCGTGGAGGCCTCGGTGAGCGTGCCCGCCTCCGTGCACGAGAGCGGCACGAGGTTGCAGTAGAGGAACTCGGCGGCGTCGCCGCACACCGCCGCGCACGTGCCGAGATCGACGAAGCACCCCGACGTCGACGCCTCGGGGGGGAGGCCGCACGGCAGCAAGCGGTAGTCGGCGCAGCCGTCGGGAGCGTCTTCGTAGGAAGCATCGTCGATCGAGACCGCCTCGCAGGTCGTTGCGTCGTGCGTTGGGGGCGGGAGCGACGAGTCGGCGATCGGGACTCCGGCGTCGGCGTCGGTGCTCGCGTCGAAGGGGGGCGTACCGAGCGAAGCGTCGGCGCCCGTGACATCGTTGGCCCCCGCATGGCAAGCAGCGGCGCCGCCCAGTGGCGCGGCGAGGAGCGAGATCACGATGCCTCGAAGCTGCCGCCCGAGCCGGCGCTCGCGTTCGCGCAGATTCTTGGACGCCGGTGTCGTTGGACGCATGGGCCGAGCCGCCGGGATTCGCGCGGCAGCGCGCGATCCTATGCAATCGCGCTCGGCGTCGCACGCGCTCCGACGCACGTTGCGCGCGCGAATCGCTGGTGGTCCCATGACGTCCATGGCGTTCGACTTCATCCGGGTCTCGACGGTTCTCCCCGCCTCCGCCGCCCGCGTGTACGCCGCGTGGCTCGACGCCGAGAAGCATTCGCGGATGACCGGCGGGGCGGCGACCGTGGACCCCACCGTCGGTGGGTTTCACTCGGCGTGGGACGGATACATTGCCGGGAGGATCCTCGAGCTCGAGCCCGGCGCGCGCATCGTGCAGAGCTGGCGAACGACCCAGTTTCCGGTGGACCATCCGCACTCGCGCCTGGAGATCCGGCTGCGCGACGTGCCCGGTGGATGCGAGATCACGCTCGTTCACAGCGAGATCCCCGAGGGGCAAGGGGAGCGGTACGAGTCGGGGTGGCAGGGGCACTACTTCAACCCGATGACGGAGTACTTCCGCGCGATACCGGAGGCGGCGGGCGCACAGGCGGCGGCGGGAGGGGCGGCAAAGAAGCCCGCGAAGAAGACGTCCGTGAAGAAGCCCGCGAAGAAGACGTCGGCGAAGAAGCCTGCGAAGAAGACGTCGGTGAAGAAGCCCGCGAAGAAGACGTCCGCGAAGAAGCCCGCGAAGAAGACGTCCGCGAAGAAGCCCGCGAAGAAGACGTCCGCGAAGCGAGCGAAGTAGCGCAGAGCTGCGTGCCGCCGGTGCTGCGCGGTGCCATGGTGCGCGTGTGAGCAAGGCCTTCACCAAGGACGACGCTGCCGACGAGCCGCTCGTCGTCCCCTCGCGCCCTCCGCTACCGGCCGGGGTCTCCAACTACGTCACTGCACGCGGGCTCGCGACGCTGCGTGCGGAGCTGGCGCGCCTGCTCGACGAACGCGCCGCGCTCGACACCACGTCGTCGGACCACGAGCGAGCGCAGGCGCGCGTCGCCATCGGCACGCGCATTCGCGAGCTCGAAGAGCGGCTCGCGAGCGCCGTCGTCGTCGATGCGAGCGCCCATCCACGCGATCAGGTCCGCTTCGGAGCGCGCGTCACCGTGCGGGGCGAGACGGGCGCGGACCGTCACTACGAGATCGTGGGGGTCGACGAGGCCGACGCTGCGGCGGGGCGCGTGGCGTTCGTGGCGCCGGTGGCGCGTGCGCTCCTCGGCAAGTCCGTGGGCGATACCGTCCTGCTCCGCACTCCGCGGGGCGAAGAGGAGCTCGAAGTCGTGGCCATCGAGTGACGTCTTGCTAAATCAGGGAGCGTGATTCTCGATCAAGGCTCACGCCGTTCTGCGCGACCCTCACCCCCGCCAGCTTCACGAGCGGGGCACGCGCGCCCCCTCTCCCACGAGGGGAGAGGGGGAGAACACGCGGCGATCGACCCCCTCTCCCCTCGTGGGAGAGGGGGAACGTGAGCGTCGTGGGAAACGCTTGGGGGGTGAGGGTCGCGGGTGAAGTGTTCGAGAATCGCGATCGTAGATTTAGCGTGGCGCCTGTGGTGCCCGCAGTGAAGGTGCGCAGGTGAAGCCAGTCGAGCTGCTCGGTCGGACGCTCACGCCGGACGGCACCGACATGACGCTCATTCGCCGCGGTCACGAGCACATCATCCTCGCCGACGGGAAGCCCCTCATGTCGAGCCGCATGCACGGCTCGGAGGAGGCGCTGGCCACGTTCGGATGCGATCGCGCGCGCGCGATGGAAGATCCGTGCGTGCTCGTCGGCGGGCTCGGCATGGGGTTCACGCTGCGGGCGACGCTCGATCTGTTGCCGAAGGAGGCGACGGTGGTGGTGGCGGAGCTGCTGCCGGCGATCGTGGAGTGGAACCGCGAGTTTCTGGGCGAGCTCGCCGGGCACCCGCTGCGCGATCGAAGGGTGAAAGTGGCGCTCGGCGATGTCGGTGCGACGCTGAGGGAGAGCAAGAACCGCTTCGACGCCGTGCTCCTCGACGTGGACAACGGGCCCATCGCTTTCGCGCAAGCGGGCAACAGCTCGCTGTACGGCGACGCGGGGCTCACGACGGCCAAGGCCGCGCTGCGCGAGGAGGGGGTCTACGCGGTCTGGTCGGCGTGGGACGACACGAAGTTCCAGCACCGCTTGCGCCACAACGGGTTCACCGTGGAGACGCATCGCGTGCGCGGGCGCTTGAAGCGCGGCGGGCCGTTTCACACGATCTTCATCGGTCGTACGTGAACATCGCCGGGCCACGGACTCTCGCGCCGCGGTTGGTGGCGTTGCTTGCGTCGGGCGCCGGCCTGTCCGTCGCGGGCCTCTATTACAACCAGCCGATCCTCGGCGCGATCGCTGCCGACCTGGGCGCGACGCCGGCCGAGGTCGGGCTCGTGCCCATGCTCACGCAGCTCGGCTACGGCGCGGGCATCCTCTTCTTCGCTCCGCTCGGCGACAGGCTCGATCGCCGCCGGGTCATTCTCGCGAAGCTGATCGCGCTCGGCGTCGCGCTCTGCGCCGCGGGGCTCGCGCCGTCCATCGCGTGGCTGGCGGTCGCGAGCCTGGCGATCGGCCTCCTGGCGACCGCGGCGCAGGACTACGTGCCCGCGGCGGCGACGCTCGCGCCGATCGCCGTGCGGGGGAGGATCATCGGGACGGTCATGACCGGCCTGCTCCTCGGTATCCTCCTGTCGCGGCTCGTGAGCGGCACCGTGAGCGACCAGCTCGGTTGGCGAGCGGTCTTCTTCGGCGCGGCCGGGAGCATCGCGGCGCTCGCCGCCGTGAGCGCGGTGGGGTTGCCGTCGTTCGAGCCTGCCACGAAGGAGTCGTACGGCTCGCTCCTGCGATCGATGGCCGTGCTCGCGCGCGACCTGGCTCCGCTCCGTCGCGCGGCTCTCACGCAGGGGCTCCTCAGCGTCGCGTTCAGCGGGTTCTGGTCGACGCTGGCGCTCGCGCTGGCGGCGCCCCCCTACCGACTCGGGAGCACCGCGGCGGGAGCGTTCGGTCTGGCGGGGGCGGCCGGAGCGCTCATCGCGCCGCTCGCGGGGGCCATCGCCGACAAGCGCGGCCCGGTGTCCGTCATCCGGATCGGCACGTGCCTCGTCGTCGGCGCGTTCCTCCTGATGGCCCTGTGGCAGGGCTCGATCGCCGTCCTCGTCATCGGAGCCGTCGTTTTCGACCTCGGCGTCCAGGCGTCGCTCATCTCGCACCAGACGATCGTGTACGGCCTCGATCCGGCGGCGCGCAGCCGGGTGAACGCGGTGCTCGTGAGCGTGATGTTCGTCGGGATGTCGGTGGGCGCGGCGCTCGCGTCGAATGCGCTCGCTCGCTACGGATGGAGCGGCGTCACCTGGCTCGGGGTGATCGCAGGGGGCGCGGCGTTCGGTGTGCGGGCGCTTCCCGAGCGACGAGCTTCTCCGTGAAGCGACGCTGCGCGCGCGACCGCGCGTCAGGGTGAGAGCGGATTCTGCGTTGCCGGCCTCGCGATGCGGTGGAGCCACGTGGTGACCCGCGAACGCCCATCGAACCGGCGTCCGACGAGGGAGCGGAACGCCCGCACGTACGCCTCTCCTGCACGACGAGATCGAGCGCGCGGTCGCCGCGGGCACGCTCCGCAGCCTATCGGCCGACGACGACGCCCACGACTGAGCTCACCCGTTCACCCGAACAGCTGCGCGGCGAGCGGGATCAGCACGGGCGTCACGACCGCGCTGAGGCTCATCCCGAGCACCGCGAACGACAGCTCGGTCGCCCCGAGCGCGACGGCGCGCGCCGTCCCCAGGCCATGCGCGGCGACGCCCATGGCGAGCCCCCGGGCGCGCGGGTCGTCGATTCGCACCCAGCGGAACAGCCCCGGGACGACCATCGCCCCCACGATCCCGGTCACGATCACGAAGACGGCCGTGAGCGACGCGTCCCCGCCGATGCGCGCGGATACGGCCATGGCGATCGGCGTCGTGACCGACTTGGGGGCGAGCGAGCGAAGCGTCACGCGCGTGGCGCCGAGCGCGCCCGCGATCAGCACGGCGCTCGTGGCCGAGGCCGCGACCCCGGCGAGCAGTCCGGCGGCCACCGGCTTCACCGCCGCTTTCAGCGTCGCCATGCTGCGGTGGAGCGGGAGCGCGAGGGCGACGGTTGCCGGGCCGAGCAGGAGCGAGATCGGGCGAGCGCTGGCGGCGTAGTCCGCGTACGGCGTGTGCGTCACGAGCAGGAGCGGGACGAGGATCGCGACGGCGATGGCCACGGTGTTCACGAACGGGTGCCTGCGCGCGCGAGCGTGGAGCGCGACCGCCGTCAGGTACGCGCCCACGGTCGCCACGAGCCACGCGCCCGCCACGAGGATGCGCGCGACCGTCATCGACGCGCGCGCGCCGCCAGCACGAACGCTCCGGCGCCAGCGCCGAGCCCGATGAGCGTGCTCGCCACGAGCGCGACGCTCACCGGGAGCCACTCGGCCCGCAGCACTTGCGCCTGGGTCATGACGCCGACGCCGGCCGGAACGAAGAAGAGCGCCATCCAGCGGAGGAGCAGATCGCCGCCGGGGGCGAGGGCCTCGGCGACGCGTTCACGGAACGTGAGCGCGGCGAAGAGGAGGAGCATCCCGACGACCGGGCCGGGGAGGGGGACGTGCAGGAAGCGTGAGAGCGCTTCGCCGGCGAGGTCGAAGAGGAGGATCAGGAGGAGCGAGGGGAACATCGGTGCGGCCAGGGTAACTGGAACCACAGCGAAATCGGCCGCGAGTCGGTCGAGCCGTACGGCGAGTCGGTCGAGCGACTCCGCAAACCGCTCGACGGGCTACGGTGTCGCGAGCACCACGTGAAATGCCCCGCACGTCGCCGTTCCGCACGTGCGCTTCACCCCGTACGCCGCGTCCATCGCGCCGATGAGCGACGCGTACGGCACGTCGTCGGCCGTGTGGAGTACGAGCTCGTCGAGCGCGCGATCGTCCGACGCGCGATGCGTCCCCGAGCTTCGCCACTCTTCGTCGAGCGCGCGTGCGAGCTCCGGAAAGCGCACGGTGCGCGCGGTCCCGTTGTCGTGCGTGACCACCTCGGTGCGCGCGACCTCGCGCGTGCGCACGACCGTGGGGCCCGCGTTCCAGCGCAGCACGAAGCGTGCGGGGTCGCTCATCTCCACGTGGAGTCCCGGCTCCATCGCCGTCGGCGCGGGCCCGGGCACCCCGGGGGCGAGCGCATCGGCGGGGACGCGGTCGTAGCGCGCCCACACCGCCGTCAGCAGCAGGAACGCGATGGTCACCATGAGCAGATCGATCATGGGGATCATGTTGAGATCGGAGTCCACGGCGCGGCGGCGCGACGACTGCGGGTCGGCAACGGAGAGAGACATCGGGGCCTCCGCACGATCAGACAGGGGCCGACGCACGAAGCTTGGGTCGACCGGCGCCCGTGGCTCGTGCGCACGATTGCCACACCGCGTCCGCTCTCGTTGGACGACTCGTTGTGCGGCGATTGGAATTCCGACGACACCATCGAAGAACGCGAAACTTCACCGCGAACTGGCTTGACGATCCATCACCACAAACGCGAAACACCCCCTCGTTCGGCGGGGTGATCACGGGGGGACGGACGTGCGCACGGTGCGCGCGCCATGGGCCCATCCATGGCGCCCCGGCGACGCGACGAGGTCGATGACCATGCTCCCGCGCTCTTCGAAGTGGATGCCGTCTCTCCTGTCTTCTCTCGCGCTGACCGGTGTCGGCGCCATCGCCGCCTGCTCGTCGGGCGGCTCGTCGCCGACGGGGTCGACGACGCAGGCCTCGGTGGGCGCGACGCCGATGGTGTCGATGACCCCCGCGTGGGCGACGCCCGCGAGCTACGTCGGCCCGGTCGACGCCTCGTCGAGCGTGTCGCTCCAGGTGCACCTCGCGATGCATGACGTCACGGGCGCCAAGGCGCTCCTCGCGCGCGTCAGTGATCCCGACGACTCGCTCTACGGGCAGTTCCTCAGCGACGCCGACTTCGCCACGCAGTTCGGCCCGACGGCGGACGACGTGGCGACCGTTCGCGCGCACCTCGAAGCGCACGGGCTGACCGTGACGTACGTGCCGTCGAACAGCGCCTTCGTCGCCGTGCAGGGGACGGCCGCGAACGTCGAGTCGGCGTTCGGTACGAAGCTCGGGCGCTACCAGGTCGACGGCGCCGTGAAGCAGGCGCCGATGGGCGCGGTCACGCTCCCGTCGTCGGTCTCGTCGCGCGTCCTCACGGTGCTCGGCCTCACGACGCCGCGGGTGATGAAGACGAACGTCGCGTACCAGGCGGGCACGGACCCGGATGCCACGGCGGCCGCGGCCACGTGCTCGGAGTGGTTCGGGCAGGTCGCCGACACGACCGACCCGGTCTACGGCGGCGGCTACCCCACGCCGCTCACGTACACGCCGTGCGGCTTCCACCCGCCGCAGCTGCGCCAGGCCTACGGCGTCGATGCGCTCGTTCGCGGCGGCAACGACGGCACCGGGCAGAAGATCGCCATCGTCGACGCGTTCGTCCCCCCGACGCTCGTGGTCGACGCGCAGACGTACTTCGCCGCGAACGACGCCGACTACCCGCTCGCGTCCACGCAGATCAGCGTGCAGTGGGGACCGGGAACGGTCGGCCCGATCGACAAGGGGTGGTACGGCGAGTCGGCGCTCGACGTCGAGGCCGTGCACGCGATGGCACCCGGCGCGAACATCGTCTACGTCGGCGCCGTGAGCGCGGACGATCAGGATCTGATCGCTGCGGTGAACACGGTCGTCGCGGGGCGATTGGCGACGGTCATCTCGAACTCGTACGACGATCTCGAGCAGGGCCCCGAAGCGCCGGCGAGCTACGCGGCGTGGCAGAGCGTGGCCATCCAGGCGGGCCTCAAGGGCATCGGCCTGTACTTCGCGTCGGGCGACAGCGGCGACGAGGCCCCGAACGACAACGGCACCCCCACGGTCGACTTCCCGGCCTCGCTCGCGGAGGTCACGGCCGTCGGCGGCACGACGCTCGGCGTCGGCGCCACGGGGCAAGAGCTGTTTCAGGTCGGCTGGGAGGACGGCATCAGCGTCCTCGAGACGCCCGACGGTGGTGCGCCTGACGCGGGCGCCTCCTACGTGCCAGGCCCCCCCGGCTCGTACGGCTTCGGCGCCGGCGGCGGCGTGAGCGTGCTCTACCTGCAGCCCGCGTATCAGAAGGGGATCGTCCCGGCGGCCCTGTCGACCTTCATCGGCGCGGTCGACCGCACGGTGCCGGACGTCGCGATGGATGCCGATCCGTACACCGGCTACTTCATCGGCCTCACCAGCTCGCGCTCGGGCGTCTACCGGGAGAGCGACATCGGCGGCACGAGCCTCGCGACGCCGCTCTTCTCGGCGACGATGATCCTCGCCCAGCAGTACACCGGGAAGAAGTTCGGGTCCGCCAACGCGGCGCTCTACAAGGCGTACGCGAAGGGGGCCTTCACCGACATCAAGCCGGGAGCGCTCGAAGGGGTCGCCTACAGCGGAACGGCCGTGACCTTCGACTTCCACGGCGCCGGGAACACGAACGCCACCGCCGTCGGCTACGACACGGTCACCGGGCTGGGCGTGCCTGACGGGACGAAGTTCTTCAAGGCGCTCAAGTAGTCGGCGAATCCAGGTCTTGGGTGTCGAGGCCGGGCTCTCCCATAGGGGAGGTGCTCGGCCTTGACGCGTTGGCTTCGCGCGTCAGGAATCCCCCGTCCCTTGCGCGTCGCCAGCGGAACTATCCATGCCCTAGAGCTTGCGAGCAGCTACGCTTTGGCGGCGATGACCAAGACTAGACTGGTTAAGTACTTTGCTTGTGGCGCGGTCCTCATGGCAGCCGCCATTGCAGCATGTGGCGGTAGCTCCAACTCCGCTCCCCCCGCCCCGGGGTCGTCGTTCGACGGCGGCGGCGGCACGTTGCTTGACGCCACGACCGTTGGGCAGGACGACGCACCGAACCTGCTCGTGGGCGTCGGCGACACGGGGCCCACCTGCGTCAACCTCCAGTGCCAGCAGCAGGCTTGCGCCGGCGGCGGGACGACGAGCGTCAGCGGCACGGTCTTCGCGCCCAACGGGACGCTCCCGCTCTACAACGTCATCGTCTACGTCCCCAACGCGCCGCTCTCTGCGGTGACGCAGGGGATCACGTGCGACCAGTGCGGGACGCTCACGTCGGGCGATCCGATCGCCACGACGCTCAGCGACTCGTCGGGTCATTTCACGCTCACGAACGTCCCGGCGGGCGCGAACATCCCGATCGTCGTCCAGCTCGGCAAGTAGCGCAGGCAGTCGACCATCCCGAACGTCACGGCCTGCACGAACACCCCGCTCACCGACCCGAACATCACACGCCTGCCGAAGAACCAGACCGAGGGGAGCATGCCGCACATCGCGCTCACCACGGGCGAGTGCGACAGCATGGGGTGCATGCTGGGCAAGCTGGGCATCGATCCCACCGAGTTCGGCGTGCAGTCGGACGGCTACAAGAAGGCGATCAACGTCTACTCCTCGGGTTCGGGGGGCTTCTCGGACGGGCTCTCCAACACGACCCCGGCGACCACGCTCTGGAGCAGCTCGACGCTGCTTCAGACCTACGACATGGGGATCTTCTCCTGCGAGTGCAGCGAGGCGCCTGACACGAAGGGGACGTACGGCGGTCCGAACTTCCAGACCGTCACCGACTACCTCGACCAGGGCGGCCGCATCTTCACGACCGACTTCCAATACACTTGGTACAAGTACAGCCCCGATCCGCAGTTGGGCGCCGCCAGCGCCGGGACGAACACGACGGGTATCGGTGACATCGCCGGGGGAGCTCCGAACGGGAACAACCCGATGGCGCTCAACACGGCGTTCCCGAAGGGGCTGGCGCTGGCGCAGTGGCTCACGGCCGTCTTCCCGGCCAACCCGCTCGTGAGTCCCGACGGCGGCCCACTCGGCACCGCCGACGTCTCGTGCGACAGCATCTGGGACAACATCCAGTCGCTCAATTCGAAGCCGCAGCTATGGGCAACCGCCGACTCGACGCCGCACGTCTTCACGGTGAACACCCCGGTCGGGATCGACGCCGGCTCGCAGTGCGGTAAGGGCGTTCACCTGGACGCGCACATCACCGAAGCGTCGCAGGGGAGCGCGGACTTCGTCGGTTGCAACAGCGGCTCGGGCACCGTCGGCAGCGCGGGCTGCTACCCGCTCACCTGCACGAACCCCCTGAAGGAAGACGAGGCCATGTTCGCCTTCTTCTTCTTCGATCTCGCCTCGTGCATCCAGAACGAATCGGTCCCGCCCGCTCCCCCGCCGCCCGCCCCGCGGTAGCCGCCGCGCTTTGCACGCGCGCCGCACAGTCCCTACTCTTCCGGGGATGCCGCGACCGCACCCTTTCGCGGCCGTGACCGCGCTCCTGGCGCTCACGAGTCTCGTCCATTGCTCCGCTGCGCCCCCGCCGGCGCCCGCCCCGATCGTCTTGCCGCCTCCGCCTGCGCCGCCGCCGGGGCCCGATCCGGCGCGCATCCACGTGCTGATGATCAACGGCGGCGGCAACCCCGACATCAACTTCCAGCCGCACCTGCTCCATCTCCAGGCGCTACGCGACACGCTCCTCGCGTCCGGCATTCATCCCGACAACATCGCGGTCTTCGCCAGCGACGGCGACGACCCCGCGCCCGATCTCGTCAGCCGCGAGCCGCAACCCGAGAGTGACTTCTGGCTGCTCCGCGACACCAAGCTGGAGCATCCGCTCGAGACGCCGCGTCACCTCGTGAGCTCGGCCATCGCCGGCGTCCAGCTCCACGCGGCCACGAAGGATGGCCTGAAGAAGTGGTTCGACGAGGAGGCGCTCGTCCTCAAACCCGGCGACACGCTCCTCCTCTACGTCACCGATCACGGCAACCGCTCGGCGCCGGACCCGATGACGAACACGATCCAGCTCTGGGGCAAGGATCAGATCTCCGTCGTCGAGCTGCGCGATCTCCTCCACGAGCTCACGCCGGGCGTCCACGTCGTGAGCTTGATGTCCCAGTGCTTCTCCGGCGCCTTCGCCGCCCTCTCGGCCCCTTCACCGACGGTCAGCCCCGTCTGCGGATACTTCTCGTCCACCCCCGACCGCCCCGCCTACGGGTGCTTCCCCGAGAACGTCGGCAAGGAGCGGGTCGGCCACTCGTTCCACTTCATCCGCGCGCTCGCGTCGAGCCGGCACATGATCGCCGCGCACGAGGAGGTTCTCCTCGCCGACGACACGCCCGACGTCCCGCTCCGCAGCTCCGACGTCTTCCTCTCCACGCTGCTCGGCAAGATCGCCTCCGAGCGTTCCGTCCGTGTGGAGGCGGTCGCCGACGATCTGCTCGGCACGTCGTGGCGCGACGTGCCCGAGTGGCAAGCCGAGCGCACGCTCGTCGATCGCATCGCAACCGCCTTCGGCCTCCGCGCGCCCACGTCGATGGCCGATCTCGAAGCGCAGTTCGGCGAGCTGGCCGCGCTCGGGCGACGTCTGGATGGCTCGTCGCGAGGGTGGAAAGCCGCGCTCTCGGACGCGACGGGCGACAACCTCCAGACGTTCGTCGCGGCGAACCCCGTGTGGAGCCCCCGGCTCTCGGACGCCGCGCTCCAGACCCTCGCCGGCAACGCCGCGCGCGACCTCACCGCCGCCCTCCTCGGCGAGCTCGCCCCGTGGACGCGCAAGGACAAGGGGGACCGCCTCGACACGCTCGAGCACCGCGGCAATCTCGCGTCGGAGGCTTCGTACCGGACCGAGGTGCGCATCGCGGCGACCCTCCGCATGCGCGTCGTGCTGATGGACCTCGCCGGGCGCGCCTACCTCGATCGCTTCGGCACGCCGGCCTTGCGCGCCGATTACGCCGCCCTTCGCGCCTGCGAAGACGTCACGCTGCCGGGGCCCGCTCCCGCGGCGACCCCGACGAGCGACGCGAGCGCATCGTTCGCATCGCTCCCGTCGATCGCCGACGACGAGAAGCTCGAGCGCGACCTCCACCCGGCCTGGATCGGGATCGGCTTCGGCGTGATCCGCGACGAAGTCCGCAAGGAGCGCGGCTTGCCCGACGGCGCCTCGATGGTGACCGGCGTCGTCCCCGCGTCCCCGGCGAAGGACGCCGGACTGCAGCCGGGCGACGTGATTCTCGGCCCGCCGGGGAAGCCGTTCACCTCGCGCAATCAGGTCCGCGCGTGGACGATGCTCTCGCCGCCCGATCAGCCCGAGGCGCTCCAGGTCTCGCGCGGCAGCAAGCACCTCGATCTCACGATCGTTCCACGCCTCTACCCCGAGCAGCCTCCGGCCCCGGCGCCGAACGGACCCGACATGGGCACGGCCGCCCCTGCGCTCAGCCTGCGCACGTACCGGGGGGCGAACGTGAAGCTCGGTGACGGGACTCCGCGCTTGCTCCTCTTCTGGGCCACGTGGTGCAAGCCGTGCAAAGCCTCGCTCCCCGAAGCGCTCGCCTACGAGCGCGCGCATCACACGCCGATCGTCGCCATCACCGACGAGCCGAAGGCGACGCTCGACGCCTTCTTCAAGACCTGGAAGCAGCCGTTCCCGAAGACGGTCGCGATCGACGACATGCGCGCAGCGTTCATCGCCTACGGCGTCGCCGGGACGCCGGGGTTCGTACTGGTCGACGGCAAAGGGATCGTGCGCACGCGCGCGACAGGGTACTCGAGCCCCCCGGGGCTCCCCATCGACGGCTGGAAGTGGAACGGGAAGTAGTCGCGCGCGCTGGGCGTCCCGGCGCGCGGGCGTCAGTGCTTCAGCAGCGGTAAGCCCGGGATCGCGTGCGCCGCCGAGCTCACGATCTGGTCGTGGGTCACGGTCCCCTCGATGTGAAATGGAACGGCGACGTTCAAGAGCGTCCCGCCCATCGTGACCGTCCCATCGACCGCGTACGGCACGTCGCCCGGGCTCGAGGCCACCTGAAGGAGCGCGGTGATGCTCGTCCACTGAACCGAGAGCGGGACCGTCACCGGCGTCGTGCCGTTCGCGGGGAGTGAGATCGCTTGCGTGGTGGTGATCGTGCCGAGGTCGATCGTCTTGTCGAGGACGACGTGCGCCGTCACCCCTTGCGCGGAGAGCGCGATCGCGTTGGGGTTCGTCGCGTTCAGCACCACGGACAGACCGATGCCGTCCTTGGTCAGCTGCGTCGCCGTCGCGCTCACCGGAGTGAACGTCGGCGGCGACGGTTTCGAACAGCTGAACGCGAACGTCGCCGCCGCGGCGAGGAGGAGTGCCGACGCTCGCATGATGTCCTTCCCCGGGGCTTACTTCGCGGCCGGCTTGGCCGCCGCCGCCGCCTTGGGCGCGAGCTTCACGAACTTCAGCGTCATCCGGTCGCTCTCGCCGATGGCCGCGTACTTGTCGTGGTCCTTGTCCTTGTTCGCGAACGACGGCGGGAGCGCCCACACCCCTTCGCTGTAGTCCTTGGTGTCGAGCTTGTTCGCGTTGATCTCCGACTTGCCGGCGAGCTTGAAGCCGGCCGCCGTGACGTGATCGATCACCCACTTCTCCGGCAGGTAACCCTTCTTCGAGGTCTCGTCAGGATTCGCATCGGCCGCGGCGCGGTGCTCCTCCACGCCGAGGACGCCACCGGGCTTCAGCACCCGCTGGATCTCCGCGAGCCACGTGTCGAGCGTCCCGTTGTTCTTCATCCCGTGCAGCTCGCGCATCGCGAGGACGAGATCGACCGTTCCGTCCGGCGTCGAGAGCTTCGGCGCCTTGCCGTCCACGATGACGGGCTGCACGTTGCCGTACAGCTCTGGCGCCTTCCCCAGGAACGCCGCGAAGCGCTGCCCGCCAAAGGTGCCCCACGAATCGGCGGGGCCGTTCGGGTCGGAGCTCGTCGGGATGTAGTGCCCCTTCTTCGCGAGCGCCGGCGCCAGGAGCTCCGTGTACCAGCCGTCGCCCGGGCCGATGTCGAGCACCGTCATCGTGGGCTTCAGCCCGAAGAACTCGAGCGTCTCGACCGGGTGCCGGTACTTGTCGCGATCGGCCGCGCCGGGAACGCGGTGCGTCCCCTTGATCGCCGCCTGAATCGCCGCCTTGGCGTTCGGGTACGCCTTGTCGACCAGCGCCTTGGCCGCCGCATGCATGTCCGGCGTCCAGCGCGCGAGCTCGGCCTTGTTCTTCTCGTCCCATTTCGCGCGAGCGTCGGCGAGCTCGGCGGCGTCTTTGGCCTTCTTCTTCTCCTCGGCCGTCGGCTCCGGCGGGGGGGGCGGGGTCGTGTCCGCCGGCGGCGGAGGCGCGACCACCGGCGCGGCCGGCGGCGGAGGGGGCGGCGGAGCGGCGGGGGGCGGCGGCTCGGAGCCACAGGCGGAGAGGAGAGCGACGAGGAGGACGGGGCCGATGGCGCGACGGATCATGGGCCGCTTGGTATCGCGACCGCGCGTTGGCGACAAGCCCGCAAGAGAACGGATCCGCTCCGCCGTCCAGCACGAGCGCGGCTCACGCTGGACGGAGATCGAGCGAACGCGCGTCGATCCGTCGATCAGCTGAGCTGACGGATCATCGTCTCGGCGTCACTCACCTCGAACTTGCCGGACGCTTCCACGTTCAGCTGCTTCACGACGCCGTTGTCGATGAGCATCGAGAATCGCTGCATGCGGTGCCCCAGGCCCGCCTTGCTGAGGTCCACTTCCAGCCCGAGCTTGCGCGTGAGCTCTCCGTTCCCGTCGCCGAGCATGCGCACCTTGCCGATCGCGTGCTGCTCGCGTCCCCAGGCGGCCATCACGAAGCCGTCGTTCAGCGAGACACACCAGACCTCGTCGACCTTCTTCGCCTTGAGCTCCGGCAGGTGCTTCACGTAGCCGGGCACGTGCTTGGCCGAGCAGGTCGGCGTGTACGCGCCGGGGAGGCCGAAGAGAACGATGCGCTTGCCGGCGGTCGCGGCGGCGACGGAGACGTTCTGCGGAGCGAGCGGGCACGCCTCGCCGAATTCGGTCGACTCTGTGAGGACGGCGTCGGGGATGCGGTCACCAATCTTGATCATGAGGAGCTCCTTGTTCGTTCGGGGCGCGCAGACTACCCCAACACCGCGGCCAGCGGATCGGCCGAAACCCCTGTTCTCGCCTTATCTCGCCCTTCTCTTCGCCTCGCTCCGCCTCAGCTCCGTCACCTTGGCGATGCGCGGGGCGCGACTTACGTTGGCTCCATGAAAACGCGAGTCGCTATCGCTGCAGCCTGGTTGGCGCTCGCTGGAGCGGGTGCATGCGCCGGGGCGAACAAGTCCGTCATCCTCTACGAGGGTCCTGACAGACCCGGCGGCGAGGAGGTGGAGGGCCCCGCTCCCCCCGGCGATTACAAGTTCGGCCCGACCGAGCTCGCCAGCGACAGCAGGCGCGTCACCGACACGAACGGCGACAACAAGGCCGACATGGTGGAGTACCTCCAGAAGGGGCAGGTCGTCGGCGTCGCCCAGGACACGAATTTCGACGGCAAGATCGACGTCTACCAGAGGATGGTGAACGGCCGAATCAGCGACGAAGTGCGTGACAAGAACTACGACGGAGTCTTCGACGTCCGCCGGCGCGATACGCACGGAAACGGCCAGCTCGATCTGACCGAGCCGCTGACCCCCTGACGGAGGGGCGCCGCGCGGCGCGAAAGGGGGTCTGCTCGCGAAGAACTTCCCCACGCACGCGAAGAACTTCCCCACGCACGCGGAGAAGGCATCGAGGCACGTAGAGAAACCATCCACGCACGCGGACAAACCATCCGTGCACGCGGATGAATCATCCGCGCACGCGGACAAACCATCCGTGCCCGCAATCCCTCCTCTGGAGCGACCGGGACCCGCGCGCTCTACCCCTCGAACACGCGCCGCAGCCGCGCGATCGCCGCGGGGAGCCCGCGAACCCGCAAGCGCGCGCCGCTCTCCTCGTAACTCTCGGCCACGATCCGCGCGTTCTCGTGCACCTCGCCGAGGAGCCCCTGGCGCGAGTACGGCACGAGCAGCTCTTCCTCGACCATCCGCTCCTCGAAGAACGCGAGGATCGTCTGCCGGAGCTTGGTGACGTCGCTCGGATCGTGCGCCGACAGCACGATCGGGTTCTCGTCCCGGTACTTGCGCAGCAGCGCCTTGCGCGCCTCGTCGTCGATCCGATCGGCCTTGTTCAGCAGGAGCATATTGGGGACCCCCTGCGCGCCGATTTCGCGCAAGACGTCGTGCGTCACCTGCAGCTGCGCTTCGTGCGTGGGATCGGACGCGTCGACGACGTACAGGAGGAGCGACGCCTCGAGCGCCTCCGCCAGCGTCGAGCGAAACGACGCGACGAGATCGTGAGGCAGCTTCTTGATGAAGCCGACCGTGTCCGAAACAAGGATGCGCGGCTTGGTCTCCGGTTGAAGCGCGCGCACCGTCGTGTCGAGCGTGGCGAAGAGCTTGTCCTCGACCAGCACCTGGCTGCCGGTCAGCGCGCGCATGAGCGACGACTTGCCGGCGTTCGTGTAGCCGACGAGCGCCACGCGGAGCTGGTCGTTCCGCGCGCTGCGCCGGTTGTCCTGCTCCTTCTGGATCGCCGCGAGCTGCTCGCGTAGCTCGGCGATGCGGTCGCGGATCTTGCGCCGATCGAGCTCGATCGCCGCCTCGCCCGACCCCTTGCCGTGCTGTCGCTCCTTGCCGCCGCTCGACTCGCGCATGCGAGGGGCGACGTAGTTCAGCCGCGCGATCTCCACCTGCAACCGCGCCTCACGGCTCCGCGCGTGGCGGTGGAAGATGTCGACGATCACGCCGGTCCGGTCGAGCACCTCGGCCCCCGTCGCCCGCTCGAGGTTTCGCGCCTGGCTGGGCGAAATCTCGTGGTCGACGACGACGACCGTCGCCTTGCGTCCGGCGCCCCCTTCGCTCCCGTCGCTGCCGTCTTCGTCCGCGTCCTCGCCGTCGCTCTTGCCGGCACCGGCCTCGGCCGCCCACTTTGCCCGCGCCTTCGTTTTCACCTCGGGCGCCCCCGTCGGAACGAGCCCGCTCCCCCCGGTGAGCTCCGCGAGCTCCTTCAGTTTCCCCTCGCCGAGGACCGCCGCCGCAGCGAGCGCGTCGCGCCGCTGTCTGACCGTCCCAATCACGTCAAACCCGAGCGTTTCCACGAGTCTACGCAGCTCGGCGAGATCGGCCTGCTGGTCTTCGTCGCTCGTCCCGGGGAGCTGCACGGCGACGAGTACGGCGGCCTGTCGCGGCTCCCTTGCGTCGCGTGTGCTCGAAGACATCTGTGGGTGCTGGTAGCACGCCCCGGGCTACCGCGCGGGCGCCGATCGACGTCGATCCCGGGGAAACGACGGCGGTCCTCCTTGCTCTGGCCGTGCACTCAGCTACGGTGTCTCTCGCTCACGGTTACCTGGACCACGACGACGTCCCTCTCGATTCTCGGGATCGGCGAACCTCGCTGCGAATGGCACCACTGGGCGCGGAGCTCTTCCGCGGCCCTTCCTTCCGATCCCCCGATGGCTCACCGGATGGCAGGTTTTTCGTTACTCCCCGAGCTATCGACACGAAATCGAGAACACAAATCATGGGTAATCGTCTCTACGTCGGCAATCTCTCGTTCCAGGCCAACAGCGACTCCGTCCGCGCTGCGTTCACGCAGTTCGGCGAAGTGACCGACGTTCACGTCGTCTCGGATCGCGAGACGGGCCAGTCGCGCGGCTTCGGCTTCGTGACGATGGGCTCTGCCGCGGAGGCCGCCAAGGCCATCGCGGAGATGAACGGCGCGCTCCTCGACGGACGCCCGCTCAAGGTGAACGAGGCCGAAGAGCGCCAGAACCGCGGCGGCGGTGGCGGCGGCGGCGGTGGTGGTTACGGCGGCGGCGGTGGTGGTCGTGGCGGGGGCGGCGGCGGTGGTGGCCGTCGCGATCGTTACTGAGCCTCACTGACTGAAGGAGCTCGCTGAAAGGCGAGCTCGGACTTCGAGCCCGCCGGGTGTGAACCCGGTGGGCTCTTTGTCATTTGGAGCCTCGCGCCGGCCGTTTCGGCAGATGGCGCAGGCCCATCCACGCCAGCGCGGCGATGTGATCGGCGACCTCCTCGACATTGGGCCGGCGCACGGTCGTCCACCACTGCCCGACGAAGGTGACCATCCCGACGAGCGCGTGCGCGTAGATGGGGGCCGCGCGCGGGTCGTACCCCGCGTTCTTGAAGGCCGTCGCGAAGACCCCGCCGACCCGCTCGGCGACGTCGTTGAGGAGCGACGACATCCCCGTTCCCGGGGAGGCGACCGGGCGATCGTGCGTGAGGATCGCGAAGCCGTCGGGGTGGTCCTTCACGTACGTGAGGAACGCGAGGCTCGCGCTCTCGATCCGCTGGCGCGGCGACCCGGTCGCGATCGCGTCGGAGATGCGGCGAACCACGTACTCCATCTCGCGATCGACGACGACGGCGTACAGCCCCTCTTTGCCGCCGAAGTGCTCGTAGATGATGGGGCGCGAGACCTTGGCGCGATCGGCGATCTCTTCGATCGAAGCCCCCTCGTACCCACGCTTCGCGAACACGATCCGGCCGACGTCGATGAGCTGCGCGCGCCGCGCCGACGCGGAGAGTCGCTCTGCCATCGCTTCAGCTTACTACACGCCCGTAACTTACACTCTGTCAGAACAGCCCCGGGACACGTAGCCTCGAGACGCCTCTGCCTCCGTGAAATGACGCTCCGTGATACACAAATAATGAGCCCGTTAGTGCTTAAATAACGCTATGCGCCAGAAATCGACCGAGGTCGACTGGACGAGCAACTTACGTGATCGTAAGTTACGTTCATGTAGGGTTTGAGCTGGTGTGAAGCATCCACCGGCCGGGCACCCGAAGGAGGACCAGCATGACTGCCGTCCGAACGACTCCGGCGTACGCGCCGACGAATGCACCCGCTCGCCTTCGCTCCGTGGGCGCCGCAATCGGCAAGCGGCTCATGCTCGACCGCCAGCTCGACTTCTGGCTCGGCGAGATTCGCCCCGCGTGGTCGCTCGACGAGCTCCGCGCGCGCGTCGTCGATGTCATCGACGAGACCCACGACGTGAAGACGTTCGTGCTGGCGCCGAATCGCGCCTGGACGGGGCACCGCGCGGGTCAGTACGTGCCGGTGGACGTCGAGATTGGCGGGAAGCGGGTCCGCCGCTGCTATTCGATCTCGTCTCCGCCCGGCCAGAGGCGCATCGCGATCACGGTGAAGCGCATCTCCGACGGGCTCGTCTCGACGTGGATGCACCAGAACGTGCGCCGGGGTGACGTGCTCACGCTCGGGGCGCCCGCCGGAGACTTCGTGCTCCCCGGGCCTGCGCACGCGCACCTTCTCTTGGTGAGCGGTGGCAGCGGCGTGACCCCCGTGATGTCGATGCTGCGCGACCTCGCGTCGCGCGACGAGGTGCGCGACGTGGTCTTCATCCACTGCGCTCGTTCCAGCGCCGACGTGATCTTCGCGCGCGAGCTCGATCGCCTGGCGTCGGAGCACGCGGGGCTCCGTGTCGAGCTCCGGTTCGACGACGAGCCGGGTAAGGGGCGCATCGACGAAGCTTCCCTTCGCGCGCTCGTCCCCGACTTCGAAGCGCGCGAGACGTACCTCTGCGGCCCCGAAGGGATGATGAGCGCGCTCGCGCGCACGTGGACCGACGCCGGCATCGCCCAGCGACTGCACTGCGAGCGGTTCGTCGCGCCTCGCGTCGCCGCGCGCGCGCCGAGCGCCGAGACGAAGGTCCATCTGACGATGGCCGAGCGCACCGTCGTGGCCGACGGAAAAGGGTCGCTGCTCGAGCAACTCGAGCGGACCGGCGAGAAGCCCAAGTACGGCTGCCGGATGGGCATCTGCAACACGTGCCGCTGCCGCAAGCGCTCGGGCGCGGTCGAAGACCTCGTGACCGGCGCGATCTCGGACGGCCCCGACGAAGACATCCGCCTGTGCACCTCGGTCGCCCGCTCGGACCTGGAGCTCGCGCTGTAACGCGCCCCAACGATTTCAAGGAGACACTCTCATGAACACCACGAGCAAAGCTCTGACACGCGCGGAAGCCGACGCCTTCGGTCGCGAGCTCGACGCCATCCGCCAGGAGGTCGTGAGTGATCTCGGAAAGCGCGACGTCGATCACATCCGCGGGATGATCCGGCTCGTCCGCTACACCGAGGCCGGCGGTCGCCTGCTCCTCCACTTCGGCGTCGATCCGTTCACGTTCATCCTCGGCGTCGCAGCGCTCGGCACCTCGAAGATCCTGGAGAACATGGAGGTCGGGCACAACGTGATGCACGGCCAGTACGACTGGACGCGCGATCCCAAGCTCGACTCACGCACGTACGAATGGGACACCGCGTGCCCCGGGGACGACTGGCGCCACTCGCACAACTACGAGCACCATACGTTCACGAACGTGCTCGGTCGCGATCGCGACGTCGGCTACGGCTTCTTGCGCGTGACGCCCGAGCAGACCTGGAACTCCTCGCACTTCTGGCAGCCGGTGACCGCGACGCTCCTCGCGGTGTTCTTCCAGTGGGGGGTCGGCACGCACGACCTCCGCATCACCGAGACGCTCGCGGGGAAGCAGTCCGTCGCCGAGCTGAAGAAGCGTTCGCGCCCGTTCCTCCGGAAGGCGGCGTGGCAGCTGGGGAAGGACTACGCGTTCTTCCCCGCTCTCGCGCTCTGGAACGCGCCGCGCGTGATGCTCGGGAACATGCTGGCGAACCTGGCGCGCAATCTGTGGTCGTTCGCGATCATCTTCTGCGGTCACTTTCCGGAGGGGGTGCGCGTCTACAGCGAGGACGAGACGCGCGACGAGACGCGCGGGGAGTGGTACGTGCGCCAGCTGAACGGATCGGCGAACATCGAAGGGGGACGCGTCTTCCACATCTTCAGCGGGCACCTGAGCCACCAGATCGAGCACCACCTGTTCCCGGACCTCCCCGCTGCGCGCTATCCGGAGATCGCGCTGCGGGTTCGCGAGATCTGCGAGCGGTACGGGCAGGCGTACAACACCGGCAGCTTCGCGCGTCAGCTCGGGAGCGTGGCGCGCGCGATCGCGACCAACGCGCTGCCCACGCCCGCGATGGCCTGATCCTTCGCCGCGTTACCCCGGCTTGCCCCACGAGTCGCCATACTCCTCCCGCAGGACGGCCTCGGCCTGTTCGATTCGAGCTCGCCCGGACAGGCGGAGGTGCGCGAGCCCGAGCCCGGACGCGACCAGAACGAACAGAACCGCCGCGAAGAAGATGCCTGGCCGCGCCCGTTCGCTGCTCGTCGTGAAGTGCCCGCGGATGCCGTGCGATGCCTCCGCGCCGGTCACGTAGATCGGGATCTCGTCGAGTCGCAGACGGGCCCGTTCGCCGATGGCTTCGTCGCACGCGCGGCGCTCGCCCTCGCGCGAGCTGGCGGCGGCCCAGTAGCCGACGTGCCGCTCGAGCTGCGGCGCGGTCGGTTCGAAGCGCAGATCGTCGTCCCCCGAGACGACGATCCGCGACGTGACGTCACCCCGCGCGAGCGGCGGCGCGAGAAGGGCCTCCGATGCGCCCGTGCGCGGCGCATGGAGCACGAGAGCTACCCCATCGCTCCACGACGGGACGTGGTCCGCGTCGATCGCGAAGCCGACGATCGCGCCCCCGTCGACGATCGGCGTGACCCCCGGCGAACCGGCCGCATCCAGCGACGCGACGATCGGCTCTGCGAGATCCAGGAGGAGCGTCATGCCGCTCCCCGGGTAGTAGGCGTTCCCGACGTACAGCGACCGCCAGGTGATCTCGTCGTGCGACACGCGCGCTTCGTGGCTTGCCGCGCGCGTCGTCATCGGAGCCGTGGCGTCGGCGCGCGCGGACGGCGCGGCGAGGAGCATCAGCGCCACGATCGCTGCCGCGAACCGCATCACGGCCTCTCGATCGGGTGGGCGAACCCGTCGATTCCATGATCGGCGTGCGTGTGCTCGGGGAGGATGGGGGACATCAGCGCGATCAGCTGCAGCAGCGCCGCGATCTGCATCACCTTGAGCACGACCAACGAGAGCGTGAGGCTCCGTCGCGGTCCGTGCGCTCGTTTCACGACGCTCCGGACGAGCACGACGCTCCCGGTTGCGAGGGCCACCGCGATCGCGATCTGGGCGAGCACGGGGCCCGCCCACCAGCTCGACTCGTAGTAGAGGGCGACGATCGGGGCGAGCACGGCGAGGACGAGCGTTCCGGAGAAGACGCCGGTGGAGAAGCCGAGGAGCAGGTCGGTCGCGCTGCACTGCGCCCCCGAGAGCTTCCACGTGAGCAGCCCGGCCGGGACGGCGAACACGCTCGACAGGAAGATGATGACCGGCACCTTGTAGGCGTTCGCGAACGCCAGCCCCGGGACGCGCACTCCGACGGCGACACCCCAGACGACCGCGAAGACGAGCGAGAGGAGCATCGCGGCGATGGCGAGCTGCAGCCGCCGCGCGCGCCCCTCGTCCTCCGCCGGGAGCGCCTGTCCGCACGCGACGTTGAGCAACCGAGCAATGACCCGGAACCAGCGGACGACGAACATGTGCCGTACCTCCTTTGTGAACCAATGGGAGGGTGCAGCGCCGGTATGGACCGGGTGCGTCGGGCGAAGTGAAACCTCGTCGTCCAACGTGTGAATGCGGTGTGAAACGCGAATAGAGGCCGTCGGGCTATTCCCAGTCA
>Ga0302283_1000137_pt1 | contig 51582 bp, 48 predicted proteins | sample III_Fen_E1_4_FD_198770 | JGI IMG/M metagenome (GOLD analysis project Ga0302283, IMG submission 198770) | Peat permafrost microbial communities from Stordalen Mire near Abisko, Sweden - III_Fen_E1_4 | ecosystem: Environmental > Terrestrial > Soil > Wetlands > Permafrost | place: Sweden: Abisko... | reverse complement strand
GCGCCCGCCATCCAGTCCCGGCGCGCGGGGCTCCCCGATGGCCTCGCTGCCGCCGTGCACCGCGCCCTCACGCGGGACCCGAAGGAGCGCGTCGGCAGCGCCGCGTCGATGGCCGAGAGCCTCGCCCCCTGGGCGGACGAGAGGTCGGCCGCGGTGCTCGCGAAGATCCGCTCGCGGGCGGCGGCGTCGGCGGCCCCGTCCGTGGTGCGGCATGCTCCGGCGGAGCGCGTCTCGCTGCCGCAGCCGTTCGCCGCGACCGCGCCGGCACCGAACGCCCTCGTTGCGGACTTCGGCTCCACCGGGGACAGGGCGTCGGCCGTGACGGACAAGCCACCCCCGTCGGTCGCGGCGAGGAGCACCCTCGCGTGGCCGCTCGGCATCGGCGTCGGCGCGGCGATCGCCGTGGCGGGCGTGGTCGTGACGGTCCTCGTCGTCCGGGCGACGCGCACGCCGTCGCCGTCTCCAAGCAGCTCCGCCAACGCCACGGTGACCACGTGGGTTCCGGCGAGCGCAGCTCCGTCCTCACCAGCCTCGGCCGTGAGCGCCGAAGGCGCGCCGAAGACGGCGACGACCCCGTCGGCGCCAGCGCCGCCTCCGGCGCCGAGGCCGCCCGTGAGGCCGGATCCACGGTATGCCCCGCCCGCCACACCCAAAGACATCAAGCCCTTCCAGTGATCGTGAGACCCGTGCGCAAACGCATCCTGAAGCCAGCCCTCGTGGCGCTCGCACTGTTCCTCGGCGCGCCGGCGCACGCGCAGCGTCCCCACGGCGTACGCGACGAGCTGCCGGCCGAGGCGCAGCACGCGTGGGACGACGCAAAGCGGTTCTACGACGCGCGGCAGTTCGACGGAGCGTCCGTCGAGTACGAGAAGGCCTACGAGCTCTCCAAGAACCCCCGCGTCCTCTACAACGTCGGCGTCTGCCAGAAGGAGCTCTCGCACTACGCCCGCGCGATCATGACGTTCCGGCGTGCCCTTCGAGACGGGGCGGGCACGCTCTCGCCGGACGAGACGAAGGCCATCAACGGCGCCATCACCGTGCTCGAGTCGTACACGACGACGCTGAGCGTCCGCACCGACGAGCCGGGGGCCTCCGTCTTCGTGGACGAGCTCTTCGTCGGCAAGACGCCGCTGGACGAGCCGGTCCCGATCGACCCGGGCGAGGCGCGCGTGGTGCGGGTGCAGAAGGATGGGTTCGTGGAGGTGCGCCAGACGCTCCGCGTCGACCCGAGCTCGAAGCCTGTGCTGGATCTCAGGCTCGTGCCCGTCCACGAGGAGCACAAGACGCACGTGAGCGTGCGCGTGGTGGGGCCCCCCGCGGCGACCATCTCGGTCGACGGCAAGGAGGTCGGGCAGGGCTCGTTCGAGGGAGACCTGCCCGCCGACCAGGCCGCGACCCCCTACACCTTCGCGGCCTCCGCCCCGGGGTACGTGGAGCTGAAGCAGTCGGTCGTCCTCGTGTACGGGAAGCCGCTCAAGCTCACGCTGGCGATGATCCCGGAGCGGCACGAGGGGCTCCTGCACCTCACGGTGTCTCCGCGCGACGCTAGCATCGAGGTCGACAGGCAGCCCGTCGACGTCACCTCGTGGGACGGAAAGCTCGCGGCGGGCGCGGGCCACCACCTCGTCGTGAAGCGCCCCGGCTACGTCACGCGCGAGACGGAGGTGGTGCTCGCCGACGATCAGAAGCGGGACATCGAGGTCTCTCTCGACCGCGAGAAGAGCGACACGCTCTGGTGGGTGACGGGCGCGGCGGTCGTCGTCGCGGGCGGGGCCGTGCTGAGCTACTTTCTCTTCCGGACGGCCGACCAGGCGCCCGTCGAGGGGACGCTGCGGAGCGCTCCCGTCATGACCAGCGTGAGGCTTCCGTGATGCGAGGGGCGCGAACACGGAGGCTCACCTCCCTCGGCGTATCGGCGCTCGCCTGCGCCGCCCTCTGGTCGGGCTGCTCGGGCAAGAAGCAGACGGAGGTCGTGCTCGGCGTGAACACGCAGATGCGCGTCCCCGAGGACATCCAGACCATCCAGCTCATCGTGAACGGCGGCGGGACCATCGTCTTCGACCAGGAGTACTCCGTCTACGACGGCGTCGTGCGCCTCCCGCAGACGCTCGGGCTCGTCCCGAGCGGCGGCGACTTCGTCGTCGACGTCACCGTGCTCGGCTACTCGCTCCCGCGGACGAGCGCGATCTTCGACACCGACCCGCCGCCGTCGAACTCGAGCACCCAGATCCTCCGGCACACCGTCACCCAGTACATCGACCAGGAGATCCTCTACCTGCCGATGCAGCTCCGGTATCCCTGCTACCAGGTGAGCTGCGCGGACGGCCAGACGTGCACGGCCGGAGAATGCGTCCCGGACGCCGTCGACCCGGCGAGCCTCACGCTCTACGCGCCGGACAAGGTCTTCGGGAACACGTCCTCGTGCTTCGACGTGACGAGCTGCTTTCTCGGCGCGGAGCCGCCCGTCGTCGTCGACCCGACGAGCTGCACCTTCGCCCTGCCCGGCACGGCCAGCGCAGGGGATGCCGGTGGCGGCGCTCTGCCGCCGGCCCAGGGCTCCGGGCTCAACGTGCGCGTGGGCTACGAGAAGCTCGAGACGGAGGTGCTCGATCTCGATCCGGTGGAGGGCTTCTTCATCCCCGATCCGTCGAAGCCCCAGGAGTTTCGGCTCGCGCCGGGCCTCTGCCAGCTCTACCTCGGCACGAACCCGCACAACCCTCACATCATCGTCTCCCTCGGCGCGAGCGGCGCGTGCCCGCCGAAGGGGATCGACCAGCCGCTCTGCGCGGGCGACCCCGCCAACAACAACCTCTTGCCCGACGGCGGCAACCCCTCGTTCGACTACGTCGAGCTCACGCCCGTCCGGACCGAGCTCTACCTGCTGATGGACGCCTCGAGCGACATGAGCACCTCGTTCGGCCCCAACGGGGCGCAGCAGATCCTGAGCTTCTCGCTCGAGGATCCCGTGCTCCAGAGCGTCGTCATGGCGTTCGGCTTCTTCCCCACCGCGACGTCCTGCCAGACCCCCTTTCCCCCGCCAGTCGTTCCTCCTTCGTCCTCGGGCATCACCTTCGAGTCTCCCCTCGCGGCGCAGCCTGGGATCGCCGCGCAGTTCGACCAGATGGACGGCGGAGTGTACGGGCCCCCGGCCGTGCCGCCGCTCGGCGCCGATCTCGCGCTCGCGGCGGCCGTGTCCACGGTCGCGAGCACGACGAGCAATCCCTCCGATCGGCAGGCCGTCGTCGTCATCTCCGGCAACGACCCGGGGTCGGGCACCTGCGGCCCCGCGGGGCTCGCGGCTCTCCCGGCCGGCGTCCTCGGCTACTACGTGAACGCTCCCGTGGGGGACGCCGGGGCCGTGAGCCAGGCGGTGGTGACGGAGCTCACGCACGCCGGCTTCGCGTACCTCGACGCGACCACCCCCGCGAAGGCTCTCAACGCGTTCAACCAGATCGTGGCCGAGCTCGGGAGCTGCGAGTACGGCATGCCTGCCCCCGTCATCCCTTCGTCCGCGTCGCTCGCCTACCTCGACCCGTTCACCGAGCACCTCGTGCCGATTGCGCCGCTGCCGAGCGGGATGAGCTGCACGGGCGCTTCGGCGGGCTCCGGCTGGGAGGCGGAGACCGCGGCGACCGGGGCGATCATCCGCGTGTGTGGGCAGGCTTGCACCACCATGCAGCAGGCCATCGAGGCCCGCTCCGCCCTCGCCGAGGCCGCGCACCTCACCGCCGCTCCGACGTTTCCGGTGTACGCGGAGCTGCCGCTCCCGGGCGACGAGTGAGCGATCGGACGGGCTAGGGCCGCCCGCCGATCAGGGGCCGAACTGGAGGCCCAGGTAGGGGCCGACGAAGACCTGGGTGGAGCTCGCGAGCTGGTAGCTCGGCGTGGGCAGGGGGACGGTGGCCGGGCCGAGCGAGCAGGAGCCGAAGCAGCGCTGGGGATCGGGCGGGGTCGCCGCGTTGCCTCCCGCGTTCTCGACCCACACGTAGACGCCGACCGCCAGGGCTACCGCCCCACCGATGCGCAGCGAGACCGTGCCGTCGACGGCCAGGGCCGGCGAGACGTACGACGTCGTGCCGGGGGTGAAGAGATCCGCCGCCTGCGTACCGTCGTTCGCGGTCGTGGTGCGGCGCATCAGCATCTGCGCGTACGCGGCCCCGACGCCCGCCGCGAGCGAGGCGCGGAAGTAGCGTGTCTCCGTCGTCACGCGGGCGCGGATGGCGACGAGGCCGCCGCCCCGGTAGATGGTGAAGGCCTCGGTCCGCGCCGGCGTGGCGAGGAAGGGGTTCTCGCCGGGCGCGATCTGGCCGCTGTAGCTCGCCTGCGGTGAGGCCTCGTCGAAGGCCCCGGCCACGAAGAGCTCGAGGCCCACCGGATTCCACGTGTAGCCGACGTAGCCGGCGATGCCGCCGCCCCGGGGCGCCTGCGCGGTGCAACCGGTCGCTCCGAGCTCGGGGCAGCTCGTGTCGAGGGAGCTGCCGGCGCCCGCCGGCTCGAACCGCCCGACGAGACCGAGCCCGCCGTAGATGCCGCCGGGCGGCCGGGCGCGCCGATCACCGCCGCCGGGCACGGAGGGCGGGCTCGCCACGGCCGCGGTGCTCGGCCCGTGACCCTCGCCGTCGCCTGCGCGGTCCAGAGCCGTGGCGACGCCGGCGTCGAGCAGGACGGCGACCGTGCCTCCCGCCTCGACGTCGACGTGCTGCGCGGCGGCGCCCGGAGGCGCGCCGCCGATCGACACGACGTGCGGCCCCGGAGCGACGTCCCCTTCCCACGGAGCCTGGCCGCGATCGACGCCGTCGACCAGGACGCGCGTCGGCCTGCCCGCTTTCGCCTTCACGACGAGGTGGCCCGGTTGCCCGGTCGCGCCCGGCGGCACGGCGGCGGGCGGCGCGGGCGCCTGCGCGCCGGCGCGCGACGCGACCATCAGGGTCGCCAGGAGCAGCGACCCACCGTGGCGAAGGATCGCGAGCACCGTGGAGCGGTTATCGCGCGACGCGGCGGCCCCGGGCAAGTGCGAGCGCGCGGCGGGCCATCTTGGGCGGAAGAAGCGCCGGGGCCGGAGTACCCTGTCGCCATGCGAAAGCGCCTCTCGCTTGGGCTCCTCGTGGCGGCGGTCGGGCTCGGCTGCGGGTCGCGTACGCCGCCTGCCGCCGCTCCCGCCGCGCCGGCCCCACCCGCCACCTCGGCCGCAGTCCCCGTACCGGCCAAGGGTCCGGACGGCTGGCTCACCACGCTCGACCAGGGACACCCGCTCGTCGGCAAGATCTACGACACCGCGAACGTGCGGCTCCGGGACGAGCGCTGGCTCTTCGCCGCCGTGGACCAGGCGGACTTCATCCTGCTGGGCGAGCAGCACGACAACCCCGACCACCACCGCCTCCAGGCCAAGCTCGTCGCCGCGGTCGTGCACGCGGGGCTCCGGCCGACCGTGGCGCTCGAGATGCTCGAGCCCGACGACGACGCGATCGTGTCGCGCTACCGGGCCGAGCCTGGCGCCACGGCGGCGGGACTCGGGCCCGCGCTCGCGTGGGAGAAGTCGGGCTGGCCGCCGTGGGCGGAGTACCAGCCGATCGCCGACGTGGCGTTCCAGGCGGGGCTGCCGCTCGTGAGCGCGAACCTGCCGAGGGCGCTCGTGCGGAGCATCGCGCACGAGGGCGTGCTCGCGCTGCCTCCCGGGGACGTGGCGCGGCTCGGGCTCGATCAGCCGCTCGCGCCCGCGACCGAGAGCGCGCTCGAGGACGAGCTGCGCGGCTCGCACTGCGGGCAGCTCCCGGAGAAGATGGTCGCGCCCATGGCGCTCGCCCAGCGCGCCCGCGACGGGCAGATGGCCTCGCGCATGCTCTCGTTCCAGGGCAAGGTCTTCCTCGTCGCGGGCGCCGGCCACGCGCGCACCGACCGCGGCGTCCCCGCGCGCCTCCGGGCCGCCAGGCCCGACGCGAAGATCCTGAGCATCGGCTTCGTCGAGGTGGACGCGAGCAAGACCACGCCCGACAGCTACGCCGCCCGCTTCGGCGCGGTGCGCCTGCCCTTCGACTTCGTGTGGTTCACCCCGCGGGCGAAGGACGACGACCCCTGCGCGGGGTTTCACATCCACCACCCGTAGCGGGAGCTACACCTTCCGCGCGAGCGTCCCCGCCGGGTACTTGTACCAGCCGGGATCCTCGTAGCTGGTGATGCCGTCGCGGACCTTCAGCACGGTGAACATGCCGCCCATCCCGATGGCGCCGAACGGGCCGGCGCCCGCCATCATGGGCAACGTGTTCTTGGGGTGGCCCATCTCCATCATGTCCCCCATCCCGGACGAGCCCATCGGCATGTAGCCGGGCAGGAGCGCGCGGACCTCCTCCTCGACCTTGCCCGGCTTGACCCCGAGCATGTTGGGCAGATCGTGGCTCATCGCGTTCATCGTGTGGTGAGACTTGTGGCAGTGGACCGCCCAGTCGCCCGGCGCGTCCGCGACGAGCTCGATCGTGTTGGTCGTGCCGACCGGGACGTTCACCGTGGTCATCGGCCAGCGGGCCGCGGGCGGGATGGGGCCGGCCTCGGTGCCGGCGAGCTCGAAGCGGTGGCCGTGGATGTGGATGGGGTGGCTATCCATGCTGAGGTTGCCGAAGCGGACGCGGACGCGGTCCCCCGTCTTCACGACGAGCGGGTCGGTGCCCGGGTACACGCGGGCGTTGAACGAGAAGAGGTTGAAGTCGGTCATCACCGCGGGGTTCGGGCGGGAGGTCCCGGGCGCGACGAACCACTCGTGCAGCAGGATGGCGAAGTCGCGGTCGATCCGCTCGGGCGCGCGCGGGTGGACGATGAAGAAACCCATCATCCCCATCGCCATCTGCACCATCTCGTCGGAGTGGGGGTGGTAGAGGAGCGTGCCGTGCTGCCGTAGCGTGAACTCGTACTCGTACGTCTCGCCGGGCAAGATGGGCGGCTGGTTCAGGCCCGCGACGCCGTCCATCCCGTTCGGCAAGAGGAAGCCGTGCCAGTGGACGCTCGTGGGCTCGGGCAGCCGGTTCGTGACGAGCAGGCGCACGCGGTCGCCCTCGAACGCCTCGATCGTCGGACCGTGCGTCTGGCCGTTGTAGCCCCAGCAGTCGACCACCATGCCGGGCGCGAACTCGCGCTTCACGGGCTCGGCCACGAGGTGAAACACCTTCACCCCGCCATCCATGCGCCAGGGCAGAGAGCGGCCGTTCGGCGTCACGACGCGCGGGAGCGCGCCGTGGGCGGTGCCCGTCGCCGTCGGCACGAGCGGCGGCGCCTCGTCGGCCCGCGCGTCCTTGTGCCGGAGGAGCACCGCGCCCGTGAGGAGCGCGGCGCCGGAGGTCAGGAGATCACGTCGATGGATCATGGGTCACCTGGGCGCCGGAGAGAGCGCGAGGGCGGGCGGGGCGAGCCGACCGCCCACGGCGCGCTCGACGTCCACGCGCGCGATCCAGTAGTCGCGCGTGGCCTCGATGTACTCGCGGTACGCGTGGGTCTCCGCCTGCTTCGCCCCGAGCAGCTGGTAGACGCCGAGGAGCATCGCGTCGTACCGCTCCTGGGTGAGCGCGACGACGCGCTCGCGGAGCGGGATCACCTCGCGCTGGTAGAGGAGCACGGTGCTGCGCGCGAAGGCGAGCCGCTCCTTGGCAGCGCGGATCTCGGAGCGCACCTCCACGCCGCGCGCGTAGAGGCGGTCGTCGGCCTGGCGGACCCGGGCCTCCGCGCGCGCGACGAGCGCCTGCCGCTGGTCGAAGATGGGCAGCTCGATCTCGCCGCTCGGCGCGAGCGAGACGTGGCCGTCCGTCAGCCGCCCGCCCTCCAGCCCGCCCGTGAGGCCCCCCGTGAAGCGCGCCGTCCGCGCGAGCGCGAAGGTGCGATCGAGCGCCTCCCGCTCCTTGCGCATCGCGTCCAGGTCGAAGCGCTGCGCGATGCCGAGCGCCTCGAGGTCGCCGAGCGGGGGGTCGCTCGGGGGCAGCTCGGGCAAGAGGCCGGGGATGCGGAACGCCGTGCCGGCGCCCCACAGCCCGAGCAGCGCGGTGAGCCGCTCGCGCGCCGCGAGGACGTCCGCCTCCGCGCGCACGAGATCGAGCGCGAGCGCCTGGGAGGCTTCCCTGTGGGTCGCAACGTCGAGCTCGCTCGCGTTGCCCGCCTCGAGCTGCGCCGAGGCGAGCTCGGCGGAGGCCCTGCCGGCGCGGGCGATGATCTCGCGCAGCGCGAGGATCTGCTGGGCCGCCTGGAGCTCGAAGTAGGCCCGCTTCACGTCGGCCGTGAGGGTGACGACCGCGTCCTCGACGCGCCGCTCGACCGCCTCGAGCTCCGCGGCCGCGATCTTCTTCTTCGCGGGCAGCATGAAGACGTGGAGGAAATCCCACGACACGCCGAGCACGAGGTTCGGGTCCAGGCGGTCGGCCTCGGCGGTCGTCATGCCCGCGCGGAAGGACGGGTTCTTGAGGAGCCCGGCCTGGACGAGGTCCGCCTGGGAGATGCTGAGCTCCTCGTAGGTGGCGACGAGGCTCCTGTTGTTGAGGAGGGCGACCTGGACGGCCTGGTCCACCGTGAGCTCGCGCCCGAGCAGATCGCGCACGAGCGCTTCGACCTCACGGTCCTCGGCGGTGCCGCGGCTCCAGCGGAGCGGGTGACCGACCCGCTGCTCGGCCGCCCTGCTCACGTCGCGGAAGGCGGCGTCGGGCGACGTCGACGCGCACCCGACGAGGAGGCTCGCGAGCGCGAGTCCCGCCGTCTGGCCTTGCCAGGTCATCCACATAGCGCCGTCGTTCTTAGTGTGGCGCGCCACCAAAGACCAGCCGCGGGGCTTCCCCTCTCCCACGGGCCGATTGGCATCGCGCCCGTCGAAGCGTACGGAATCTGCCCGGGCCGCGCGGCGCGCAGGCCTTTCCGGCGTGCGCCCCGCGTGGCTTGCTTCATGCACATCGCCTCCCGCGTGGCTGCCATGAAGAGCGCGAACGTCGCGGAGTACGTGTGTCCCATGCACCCGGAGGTGCGCGAGGATCACCCGGGGACGTGCAAGAAGTGCGGCATGGCCCTCGAGCCCCGCGTCGCCCCGGCCGAGGAGGCGCCCAGCGCCGAGCTCGCCGGGATGCGGCGCCGCTTCTTCGTCTGCGTCGGGCCGGCCGCCCTCGTGCTCGTGATCGGGATGAGCGACCTGCTCCCGGGGATGCCGATCGAGCACCTGCTCGGGGCGAGGGTCGTCGCGTGGGTCGAGCTCGTCCTCGCGACGCCGGTGGTGCTCTGGGGCGCCTGGCCCTTCTTCGTCCGCGCCTTGCAGTCTCTCCTCCACAAGAGCCTCAACATGTTCACGCTGTTCGGCATCGGCATCGGGGTCGCGTACGGCTACAGCGTCGTCGCGCTCCTCTTGCCCGGCATCTTTCCGGCGTCGATGCGCGGAGAGGGCGGCGTGGTCCCCGTCTACTTCGAGGCCTCCGCCGTCATCGTCGCGCTCGTGCTGCTCGGCCAGATCCTCGAGCTGGGAGCGCGGAGCCAGACGAACGCCGCCATCCGGGCCCTCCTGCACCTGGCTCCGAAGACCGCGAGGCGCATCGGCGCGGGCGGCGTGGAGGAGGACGTGGAGCTCGACGCCGTGGCCGTCGGCGACAGGCTCCGCGTGCGCCCCGGCGAGAAGGTGCCGATCGACGGCGTCGTCACCGAGGGGACCGGCTCGGTCGACGAGTCGATGGTCACCGGCGAATCGATGCCCGTCGAGAAGAAGGCGGGCGACCCGCTCATCGGGGCGACCGTCAACCTCACGGGCTCGATGGTGATGCGCGCCGAGCGCGTCGGCTCCGGGACGCTCCTGGCCCAGATCGTCCGCATGGTGGGCGAGGCGCAGCGGAGCCGCGCGCCCATCCAGCGGCTCGCCGACGTCGTCGCGGGCTACTTCGTCCCCGCGGTGCTCGTCGCTGCGGTCGTCACGTTCGTCGTGTGGGCCGCGGTCGGGCCCGAGCCGCGGCTGGCGCACGCGGTCGTCAACGCCGTCGCCGTGCTGATCATCGCGTGCCCGTGCGCGCTCGGGCTCGCGACGCCGATGTCGATCATGGTCGCCTCCGGCCGGGCCGCCGCGTCGGGCGTCCTCTTCAAGAACGCCGAGGCCATCGAGACGATGCGCAAGGTCGACACGCTCGTCGTCGACAAGACGGGCACGCTGACGGAGGGCAAGCCCAGGATCGTCGCCATCGTCGCGCTGGACGGCGACGAGGACCTTCTCCTCAAGCTCGCCGCGAGCGTCGAGCAGGCGAGCGAGCACCCGCTCGCGGCCGCCGTCGTCCTCGCGGCGAAGGCGCGCGCGGTGACGCTCGTGGACGCGACCGAGTTCGGATCGACGACCGGCGAGGGCGTGCACGGCACGGCCCTGGGCCACCGCGTGGTGGTCGGCAACGCGGCGCTCTTGCAGGATCTCCACCTGGAGGCGGGCGCGCTCGCGGCGCGGGCCGAGTCGATGCGCGGCGACGGCCAGACGGTCGTCTTCGTCGTGGTCGACGGCAAGCTCGCCGGCGCCCTCGGCGTGGCCGACCCCATCAAGAGCACCACCGTCGAGGCGATGCGCGAGCTTCGCGACGAGGGCGTCCGCGTCGTCATGCTCACGGGCGACTCGAAGACGACGGCGGAGGTCGTCGCGCACAAGCTCGGGATCCTCGAGGTCATCGCGGGCGTCTTGCCCGGCGAGAAGGCGAGCACCGTCAAGAGGCTCCAGGCCGAGGGACGCGTCGTCGCCATGGCAGGCGACGGCGTGAACGACGCGCCGGCGCTCGCGCAGGCGGACGTGGGCATCGCCATGGGGACGGGCACGGACGTGGCGATGAACAGCGCGGGGGTCACGCTCGTGAAGGGCGACCTCCAGGGCATCGTGCGCGCGCGCCGCCTCAGCCGCGCGACGGTGCGCAACATCAAGCAGGGCCTCTTCTTCGCCTTCGTCTACAACGTCGTGGGCGTGCCCCTCGCCGCCGGCGTGCTCTACCCGGCGCTCGGGCTCCTCCTGAGCCCCATGATCGCGGCCGTGGCGATGAGCCTCAGCTCGGTGTCGGTCATCGGCAACGCGCTCCGCCTGCGCAAGGTCAGCCTGTCCGCGCCTTACTGGACGAGGACGCCGACGAGCGCCGAGGTGTAGTCGGTCTGGCTCTGGTAGGACTGGACGAGGATGAGCGCGTAGCTGCTCGAGGGCGTCCCGGGGGGAACCGTGACGGTGAGGACCGTCTTGCCGCCGTTGTTCAGCGTCGCCGCCCCGAGGACCGCGGTGGGCACGAAGCTCGAGGGCGAGCTGATGTACGGCGTCGGCGTGATCATCCAGTCGGCCACGGGCGCGCTCGACCAGCCGGTCACGTTGAAGGTCGCGCTCTCTCCGGCCGGGAGGGTGACGAACGTGTGCGGCTCCACGTCGGTCCCGTAGTAGGGCTCGGGCGAGGGGAGGCAGGGGACGCCGCCGTCGGCGGCCGACGCGTTCGAGTACACGCGCGAGATGTTGGTGTACGGGCCCTCCGACCACTGCGGATCGTTGAGCGCGCACAGGTCCCCCACCTCGCCGCCGACGGCGTACCAGACGTTGGTGGGCGTGTTGAGATCGTACGCGGGGTCGCTCTGGGCGGGATCGGTGCACGCCTCGATGAGCTCGTGCGACGTCACGAGCTGGAGCAGCTCTTCGATCTCGCCCTGGGCGGGGCAGGCGCTGACGACGGCGTAGGCGAAGGTCTGGCCGTCGAAGGTCTCCGCGAGCTGCGAGTGGTAGCCGCCGCCGGTGGCCGTGCACAGGTCGAGGCCGTCGAAGGTGACGGAGGTGCTCGGCGGGAAGTAGATCATGTAGACGACGGGCGGCATGAGGACGAGCCCCGCGTCGCCGGTCGTGGCGCCCCCCGCGTCGCTCGCGGAGGCGTCGGCGCCGGGGCCCGCGGCGTCGTCCGCCGCGTCGGCGTCGTCCCCCGCGTCGTCCACGAGCGGCGGCGGGACGGGCGCGCCGCCGTCGGGATCGGGCGCCTTCTTCGACTGGATGAGCGAGAGGATGAGCGCCTGGATGGCGACGTCGTCGATCGTCGCGGGGGACGCCCCGAGCTCGACGACCTCCTGCTTGCCGAGCCCGACGCCGTACTCCTTGCCGACCGCGGCGAGCCAGGGCGACGTGACGAGGTACTTGCCGAGGTCCTCGTCGTACTGGCGCTCGCCGTCGTCCGCGTAGGTGATCGTGACGAGCGTGGGGGACGCGAAGACGGGGCCGCCGTTGTTCGGGATCTTCGGGAGGGTGTGCGCCGCTGGCTTGAAGGGCGGGGGCGCCGCCTCGGCCTCGACGGGCACGCCGCCGTCCGATGCGCCATCGGTGCCCGCGCCGTCCGCGCCCGTGGCGTCCTCGTGCGCGTCGGTCGTCGCGTCCGAGCCGCCGGCGTCGCCGTGGGGGGACGTGCTGCTGCTCCCTCCGCACGCTACGGCGACGGACGCCGCCAGGGATGCCGCGGCGAGCCACGCCACGAGCCGACGGCGAGACTTCACGCGGGAGATTTGCACTCGTCGAGACTACACGAGGAGGGCCGCGCGGGCGGCCGAACGAGAGAGCTCGTGCGGTCACGCGCCCGGCGGGTCCCTTCCCGTCCCCCGCGAGGGGAGACGGGAAGGGGGCCGGTCCTGCGGTTACTGCCTGGGTGTGCCGCTGCCGGCGACGGCCGGCGTGGCGGAGGCGCTCGTCGCGCTGGCCGCCGCGGTCTGTGCTTCCGAGGCCCCCACGACGGGGGCAACCTCGGCCGCGACGGCGGCCTGGATCTCGGCCGGGGTGAGCCCGCCCGTGACCTTGGCCTTCTCCGCGCTGCCCGTCGTGCCACGCCGCGTCCGCGTGGCACGTCCCTTCACCGCGGCGACCACGTTGGTCACCGGGCTGCGGGTGCCCACCTTCTTGGGCGTCATGCCCAGGTCGGAGAGCACGTCGGGCGCGTTGTTGAACTGATTACGCACCTCGCTCTGGATTCCGAGAAACACCGCGTTGGTCTTCTCGGTCAGCGTGGCGGCCGCCTGGACACCGGCGGTCACCTGTCCTCGCAGGGCAGCGAGGGCGTTCAGGGCGTCGATGTGGCTCTGGAAAATCGCCACGAGCTGCGCCGCTGAGTAAGAGACACCAAGGATGACGATGGTCATTCCCTGGAGCCGCTTCTGGATACCCGCGATCACTTTCGTGTCGCGGGCGAGGAGCTCTACCTGTTTCGTTCCCATGTGCATGTACCTCTCGAAACAACGATGCAAAGGGAGTGGCGGAGCAGGATGCTGCCGACTGCTCCCTTCCTAGGAAGTACCGGCGAGATCGCGTTTCTACACACCGCGGCTGTCGATTTTTTGTCGATTCTGCGAAGTGCGCGCCACTTCTGAGGAAACGTCGCTGGCGCGCCGGCGGACCGGCCCTTGTCGCCCTCGCGGGCGTCGGGATCGTCGTCGCCAGCGTTCCGGTCGCTCTCACGAGCGTCGGTCACGCCCCCACCGGCGTTCGGATCGCCGTCACCTGCGTCCGGATCGCCGTCACCTGCGTCCGGATCGCCGTCACCTGCGTCCGGATCGCCGTCACCGGCGTTCGGATCGCCGTCACCTGCGTCCGGATCGCCGTTACCAGCGTTTGGATCGCCGTCACCAGCGTTTGGATCGCCGTCACCAGCGTTTGGATCGCCGTCACCAGCGCCGGTGTCACCGTCGACAGCGTCCGGATCGCCCTCACCGGCGTCGGCGTGGCGCTCGAAGGAGCCTGCCACACCGACATCCAGCTCCGGCTCGCCGACACTTCCAGCCTCCACGCCCTCCCGCTACGGTGCGCTGTGCCCTCGCCCGGTGACGACGACGACACTTCGACGCCCATCGCGCTGGAGCCCGACGACACGGAGCTCGAGGCGCTCGAGGCCGACACGCTCGGCGCCGACGAGGAGGCGACTCGCGCGGCGGACGTCGCGAAGGCGATCGCCGCCGCCGATCTTCGGGGCATCCTTCGCGCCCTCACGGCAAAGGCCTGCGCCCTCGGCGCCGGGCCTGCCCGGGCAGAGGACTGCGCCCAGCAAGCGGTGACCGATCTCCTGGAAAACAAGGTCCGATGGGACCCGACGCGCGGGTCGCTCGTGGGCTTCTTGATCGTCGTCGTTCGGTCGCGGGTGCTTCACGCCTTCGAGCATGACGCGGCCAGCCCCGAGACCGAGCCCGACTCCGAGCGCGACGGCAACGTCCCCCGCTCGGAGCCCAACGTCGAGGCAGCCACCCTCCTCCAGGACGAGCGCGACGACAGCAACGGGCGCTTCAAACAGCTCATGGCCGAGGTGAAAGACATGCCGGACGCCGTCGCGGTCGTCCGCTGCATCCAGAAGGAGATCGACAAGCCCGCCGACCAGGAAGAGCTCCTCGGCATCCCGAAGCGGCGGATCACGACCGCGCGCCAGGCCGTTGCGCGCGCCATCAAGAGGGTCTACGCGAAGCTCCCCGAGGCGCCACGGCTGCGCAAGCGCGCGCCCCGCGGGCTGCATGCGGTCGGCGAACAGGGTATTAACGAAGAGGACGAGGAGAACGAGAAGCCATGAGCGACGCGCGCAAGAGAACGCCGCAGGAGACGCTCGACGCCATCCGGCGGATGGCGGCAGAGGACGCCAGGGCCCAGGCCGACGAGCTCGACAAGATCGACTCGATGAACGACGGCGAGCTCGAGCGCTACCTCGTCGCGCAGGGCGTGGACGTCGCCAAGGTCGACGCCCACGCGCGCGCCGTCCAGGAGCAGGCCGTCGCCGCCATCCACGCGCTCGCCGGCGCGCGCGAGGCGATGGGTCCGCTCGTGGCCTCGGCCGCCGACCAGGCCGACGACGACGGCACGTTTGCGGCGAGGGCGCGGCGCGGTCAGCACCCCGCGGGCGGGCGCGTCATCCCGCTGCGCCGGCCGTACGCGCTCTGGCTCGTCGCGGCGGCCGCGGCCGCGGTCATGCTGGGCGGCGGCGCCGTCGTCACGAGGCTCTGGGGCACGCCCCCGCCCGTCCACACGACGCCCGACCAGCCGTACACGCCGCCGCCCGTGCCCGAATCGCCCGCGCCCGACACCCGCGCCGCCGCGGCGGCGCTGCGCGCCCAGGCGAAGGAGGCCTGCGCCGCGAAGCAGTGGACCGCGTGCCTCGGCAAGCTCGACGAAGCGCGCGCCAAGGATCTCGATGGCAACGGCGCCGCGGACGTCGTCGCGCTCCGCGCGCGGGCGGAGGCCGCGCTCGCCGCGGACGCGAAGAAGCCCGACGAGCCGAAGCCCCCGAGCCCGAGGCCGGTCGACCGCCCGCCCGTGGACGGCCGGCCCTCGGAGAAGTAACGCGCCTCGATGCGATTGCCCGCCCCGCTCGCCCTCGCCGCCATCGCCTTGCTCGCCCTCGGCGCCTGCCACAAGCCCGCCCCCGAAGGCTCGGAGGCTCCCGCGCCCGCCCCCTCCGAGGGCTCGTCGCGTGAAGAGATCGCACACCACCTCGCGGGGATCGCGCCGGGCGAGGAGCGCGTCATCGGCAACGGCGTGTCCATGAAGATGCACCGCCTGGGCGCGACCGAGCCGCTCGGCGACGGCTGGAACCTCGCCCGATCGACCGAGGGTGGCTTCTCGGTCGAGATGCCCCTGCCCTTCAACGACTTTCGCATGAAGGCCGTGACGACGGATCTCGTCGAGATGCGCAGCCACAGCCTCGGCGCGAAGACCCCGGGCCTGCTCGCGTGGAGCGCCACCTGCATGGCCAGGAAGGACGGGCAGCTCTCGCCCGACCACCGCGCGCCGGCCCCATCCAGGATCGAGATGAAGGGCGATCCGCCCACCGCCCAGATGCGCAACGTCGAGTTCGACGACCTCTCGTGCGTGCTGGTCGTCGAGGCGCAGGGCCAGGACCCGCTCCCTCCCGAGGCCGATCGCCTTCGCTTCCTCAACTCGTTCAAGCGCACGGGCAAGCCGAGCTGGCCGTAGCGCGGCTCAGGGCATCTGCGCCCAGGGCTGCGAGCGGTAGCGGTCCCACGAGTCGGGGAGCACGACGACGACGGCACCGCCCGCGGGCGCCTTCGCCGCGACGCGGAGCGCGGCCACTACGGCAGTCCCCGCCGAGCCGCCCACGAAGAGCCCCTCCTCGCGCCAGAGCCGCCGCGCCATCGCGAAGCTCTCCTCGTCGGACACGCTCTCGGCCGCGTCGATGACCGCGCGATCGAGGATCGAGGGCGGCTTGCTCGTGCCGATCCCCTCGACCTCGTACGGCGCGTCCGGCCCGACGTCACCGCCGAGGGCCCACGCGGCGAGGCCCGACCCGACCGGATCGGCCAGCACGACGCGCACGCCGGGCACGCGCGCCTTGAGCAAGCGGCCGACGCCCGTGATCGTGCCGCCCGTCCCCGCGCCGGCCACGAACGCCGAGACCTTGCCGCCGGCCTGCTCGAGGATCTCGGGCCCCGTCGTCTCCTCGTGGACGCGCACGTTGGCGGGGTTACAGAACTGGTCGGCGAGAAACCAGCCCTCCTCCTCGGCGAGCCGGCGCGCGACGTTCTGGAAGTTGTCGGGGCTGTCGGGCGGCGCGTTCGGCGTGATGATGACCTCCGCGCCGAGCGACGCGAGCGCGGCGCGCTTGTCGACCGACATCTTCTCGGGCATCACGCAGAAGAGCCCGTAGCCGCGCGCGGCGGCGACGATGGCGAGCCCGATGCCGGTGTTGCCCGCGGTGGCCTCGACGAGGATGGAGCCGGGCCGCAGGACGCCGCGCTTCTCGGCGTCGAGCACGATGGCGAGCGCGATGCGATCCTTGACGCTGCCTCCGGGGTTCATGTGCTCGCACTTGGCGAGCACGGGCACGGGGAGCCCCTCTGCGACGCGGCGAAGCTCGACGAGGGGGGTCTTACCGATGTGGTCGAGGATGGTGGTCATGGGGCACCCAGGGTCGACTCCGATGAGCTCGGAGGGCGCGTCGTTCCGCGCGCGGCTAGACTACCGCGGATCTTCTCACGGGTCGGAGGCCGCGGCGTGACCTACAATGGAAGGATGTCCGAGCTTCCCGCGGCAGTGGGCGCCGTCGCGCGCGGCTACCGTGCGCTCCTGGCGCAACGGTTCGGCCAGAGGTTGTCCGAGGTGCGCATCTTCGGCTCCTACGCGCGCGGAGACGCCGAGGAGGACTCCGACCTCGACGTGGCGGTGGTCATCCGCGACCTCACGGAGCCCGAGCGGACGGAGGCCATCGATCTCGCTTACCAGGCCTGGAGGCTGGACACGTCGGCGCCCGTCGTCTCTCCGCTCGTGTGGAGCGGCGCGGAGTGGGCGGACCGCGTCGGCGCCGAGCGGCGCATCGCGCTCGATATCCTCGGCGAGGGAGTCGGCGTGTGAACGCCGACAACCGCAAGGAGAACGCATCGCGCGAAGCTGCCCTCGGCGACGACGCGCTGCGGGCCGCCGAGGCGCTCCTCGCCCTCCAGCTCTACAACGACGCCGTCAGCCGCGCCTACTACGCGGCGTTTCATCACGCCCGCGCTCTCTTGCTCTTCGACGGGCTCGAGCCGAAGACGCACCGCGGGACCTTCGCCCCGCTCGAGCGCCACTTCGAAGGGACCGGTCGACTCTCGCGCGACGCGCTGTCGCGCTTCGCCCGGCTGCAAACCTTTCGTGGTCTGGCGGACTACGACCCGCGCGAGCGGCTACCCGCCGAGCGCGCCACCGAGGAGGTCGCGTCCGCGCGCGTCTTCGTGGAGGAAGCCCGCCGGGTGTGGCCGTAGCGCCAGGGCGACCGCAGGCCGCGCGACGGCGAGGACTGCGACTCGAACGTCAGGGGTGCCGCGGACGCGATCCGCCCGACGGGCGCGGAAATGCAGGCGCACGCGACGGGCACGCGCGTTGCTCTCGGTCGCGGCATGAGACACGGCCTCTACCCCGCCGCGCTGCTCGCGCTGCTCCTCACCCGCGCGGCCCACGCCGACGAGCCGCCCGCCGAAGCCCGACCTCCCGTCACGGCCGAAGCGCCCGCCGCGACGCACGCCGAGCGCGCCCCCGCGCCCGATCCGCTCGAGACTCCCCCCGTCCACGTCGAGCGCGTGATGAGCTGGTACGGCTGGCAGACGCTCGCCGCCGACGCCGGCAGCCTCGCCATGCTCGCCGCCGCAGCCGCGATGGTCCAGAACGGGCAGACCGGCGCGGCCCCCGACGTGACGGCCGCCCTCGGCGCGCTCGCGTACGTCACGGGCGCTCCGACCATCCACGCCCTGCACGGCCGCCCGGGCGGCGCGGTCGCGGACGCGCTCCTTCGCGTCGCGGCGCCGATGGCTGGCTTCGGCATCGGCTACGCCGCGGCCTCGAGCTGCTCCTCGCTCTCGTGCTCGAGCTCGGTCACCCTGGCCTGGATGGGCGTCGGTGTGGCCGTCCCGATCCTGCTCGACGCCGCCGTCTTCGCGGAGGAGCCGACCCACCACATCGCGGCCGAGCAGGCCCGCGGCCCGACCGTCGGCCCCACGCTCGCAGTCGGGCGCACCGGCGCGTCCGCGGGCCTCGGCGGCACGTTCTAGTCAGTCGTACGCCCCCTGCCGGAAGCCCCTGGCGATCGTCGGCCGGACGGCGTCCCCCACGCCGACGCGCTCCACGCGCACGGCGGTGACCTTGTACTCGGGGCACGAGGTGTTCGGGTCCGCGTTGCCGCTCGTCAGCAGGTTGGTCTTCACCTCGGGGAAGTGAAACGAGAGGAACACGTTGCCGCGCGCGACGCGCGTGGTCACGCACGCGTGCGTCTCGATGTGCCCCCGCGCAGCCGTCACGCGGACCTTGTCGCCGTGGAGGATCCCGAGGTCGGCGGCGTCGCCGGGGTGGATCTCGACCGTGTCCTCCCCCTGGAGCTCGAGGTTGCCCGTGCGCCGCGTCTGCGTGCCCGAGTTGTAGTGCGCGAGCTGCCGCCCGGTGATGAGGATGAACGGGAACGCGTCGCTCGCGAGCTCGCCGGGCGGCTCCCAGTCGACCGCGAAGAGCTGCGCGCGCCCGGTGGGCGTCTCGAAGCGCTCCTCGAAGAGGACGGGGGTGCCCGGGTGCTCCTTCGTCGGCACGGGCCACTGGAGCCCCTGGGTGCCGAGCCGCTCGTGCGAGACGCCGCGGAGCGACGGCGTGAGGCGCGCGATCTCGTCCATCACGTCGGCGGGCCCCTCGTGCGGCATCGCGTAGCCGAGGCGCCTCGAGAGCTCGAAGAGGATCTCGATGTCCTTGCGCGTGCCGGGCGGGGGCGGCACGGCCTCGCGCACCATCTGGATGCGCCGCTCGGCGTTGGTGAACGTCCCGGTCTTCTCGAGGAAGCTCGAGCCGGGGAGCATCACGTGCGCGAAGCGCGCCGTCGCGTTCTCGAAGATGTCGTGGACGACGCAGAGCTCGAGCGACCGGAGCGCCTCCTCGACGTGGTGGACGTTCGGATCGGTCTGCGCGATGTCCTCGCCGAAGACGTACATCGCGCGCACGCTCCGCGCGATGGCGGCGTCGAACATCTCGGGGATCATGAGCCCGCGCGCGGGCTCGATGGGGACGCCCCAGGCCTCCTCGAAGGTCCTGCGCGTCGCGTCGTCCGTCGTGGGGCGGTACATCGTGAGGTAGTTGGGGAGCGCGCCCATGTCGCTCGAGCCCTGGACGTTGTTCTGCCCGCGGAGAGGGTTCGTCCCCGCGCCGGGCTTGCCGAGGTTGCCCGTCACGATGGCGAGGTTCGCGACGCAGCGCACGCCCGAGACGCCCTGCGACTGCTCGGTGACGCCGAGGCCGTAGAAGATCCCGGCGGGCGCCGTCTGCGCGTAGAGGCGCGCGGCGCGCTCGAGGTCCTTCGCGGGGACGCCCGAGATCGACTCGACGTACGCGGGGTCGTACTTGGCGAGGAAGGCGCGGTAGGCCTCGAGGCCGTCGGCCCGCGCCGCGAGGAAGGCGTCGTCGGCGAGGCCGTCCCGCAGGATGACGTGCGCGAGGCCGTTGTACACGGCGACGTTCGTGCCCGGGCGGAGCTGGAGGAAGATGTCGGCGTGCGTCGCGAGCTCGATGCGCCGCGGGTCGATGACGATGAGCCTGGCGCCGCGGAGCACGGCCTCCTTCATGCGCGCCCCGACGACGGGGTGCCCCTCGGTCGGGTTGGCCCCCGTGAGGAGGATGCACCGCGTCTGGTCGATGTCGGCGAACGAGTTGGTGCCCCCCGACTCGCCGAACGAGCGGATGAGGCCGAGCGACGTGGGCGAGTGGCAGACGCGCGAGCAGTTGTCGATGTTGTTGGTCCCGACGGCCGCGCGAAAGAGCTTCTGGAGGACGTAGTTCTCCTCGTTGGTGCAGCGGCTCGAGCTGATGGCGCAGATGGCGTCCGGCCCGTGCTCCTTCTTGATGCGCTCGAGCCCCGAGGCCACGAACGTCATGGCCTCGTCCCACGAGGCCTCGCGCCAGGTGCCGTCGGTGCGGCGCATCATGGGGGACGTGAGCCGGTCCTTCGCGCGCGCGTACTGGTGCGCGAAGCGCCCCTTGACGCAGGTGTGCCCGACGTTGGACGGCCCGTCGGGCGTGGGATCGATGGCGACGACGTGCTCGCCGCGCACGTGCACGTCGAGCGAGCAGCCGACGCCGCAGTAGGCGCACGTCGTCGTCACGGTGCGATCGATGGTCTCCTTCGCGCGGAACGCGGACTCGTCGAGCGCGCCCGTGGGGCACGTCTCGACGCACGCGCCGCACGAGACGCACGCGCTGTCGGCGAACGCGGAGTCGATGCCCGCGACGATGCGCGTGCCCCAGCCGCGGCCGGCGTAGGCGAGCGCGAAGGTCCCCTGGATCTCGTCGCACGCGCGCACGCAGCGCCCGCAGACGATGCACTCGTTCATGTCGACCTTGATGTACGGGTGCCGGTCGTCCTTCGCGTAGCTGTGGCGCTCTCCCTGGAAGCGGCTGCCGCGCACGCCGAGCGCCTCCGCCACGTCGCGCAGCTCGTTGCGATCCCCCTCGCGTGCGAGCGCGGCCTCCGGGTAGTCCGAGAGCACGAGCTCGACGACTCCGCGGGCCACGCGCACCGCGCGCTCGTCCTTCGTGTCGACCTCCATGCCCTCGCGCACGGGCGTCGTGCAGGCAGGAAGCGGCCCGCGCGCGCCCTTCACGCCGACCATGCAGACGCGGCACGCCCCGAAGGGCGCGAGCTTCGGGTCGAAGCAGAGCGTGGGCACGTAGATCTTCTCGCGCCGCGCGACGTCGAGGATGGTCGCGCGGTCGCTCGCCACGACGTCGCGCCCGTCGATCTTCAGGTGAACCAGCGTGCGTGCGCTCATGCGACCCCCCGCGTCATCTCGCCCCGGAAGTGGAGCAGGAGCGAGGCGATGGGGATCGGGATGGCCCCGCCGTGCGCGCAGAGCGACCCGAGCTTCATCGTCTCGCAGAGGTCCGTGAGCAGCGCGAGGTCGGCCTCGACCGCGGCCCGGTCGCGCGCGGTCCGGAGGCGCTTGGCGATCTCGAGCCCGCGCCTGCCCCCGATGCGGCAGGGGAAGCACTTGCCGCACGACTCGGCGTCGCAGAACTCGAAGAGGTGGACGGCGATGTCGCGCGCGTCGACCGACTCGTCCCAGGCGACGATGCCGCCGTGGCCGAGGAGCCCGCCCACCTGGTCGAGCTCCTCGAAGCCGAGCTTCGTGTCGAGCAGGGCGTCGGGCAGGATGCCGCCGAGGGGCCCGCCGATCTGGACGGCCTTGGTCCGCCCGCTCTTCAGGCCCCCCCCGTGCTCTTCGAGGATGGTGCGGATCGACGTCCCGAGCGGGACCTCGTAGACGCCGGGCCGCACGAACCGCTCGTTCAGCGAGACGGTCTTCGTGCCGCGGCTCTTGCCGACCCCGTACGCGGCGTACGCCTCGCCGCCGTGGCGCACGATCCACCCCAGGTTCGCGAGCGTCTCCACGTTGTTGACGACGGTGGGCTTCTCGAAGAGCCCCTTCTCGGCGGGAAACGGCGGCCGCGCCGTCACCATCCCGCGGAGGCCCTCGAGCGAGCGGAGGAGCGCGGTCTCCTCGCCGCACACGTACGATCCTGCGCCCTCGACGACGTCGATGTCGAACGAGAAGGCCGACCCCTTGATGTTCGCCCCGAGCCAGCCCGCGCTCCGGGCCTGCGCGACGGCGCGCCGGAGGGCCGGCGCCGACTCGGGGTACTCGCTGCGCACGTACACGAAGCCGCGCGTCGCGCCGATGGCGTAGCCCGCGAGCGCCACGCCCTCGAGCACGGCGAAGGGGTCCCTCTCCATCAGGTGCTTGTCGATGTACGAGCCCGGGTCCCCCTCGTCGGCGTTGCAGACGACGAAGGCGGCGTCGCTCTTCTTCGCGTTGGCGGCGGTGAAGCGCCACTTGGTCGCGGTGGGAAAGCCGGCGCCGCCGCGGCCGCGGAGCTGCGACCTCTCGACCTCGGCGAGCACGTCCTCGGGCGTACGCTCGCGGAGGGCCCTGGCGAGACCGGCGAACGCCTCGTGCGCGACGGCGACCTCGAGATCCGTCGCGTCGATGGGCAGCGCGAGCCGCTCGAGGACGATCGCCGGCCCGCCGTGCGCCTCGAAGCGAGGCACGAGCGCCGTCTTCGCCTCGGGGACGGCGGCGGATCCGTCGTGCGCGCGGGCGAGCGCCCTGGCGCGCTCGGGCGTGAGCTCCCCGTAGATCTTGCCCTCGATCTCGACCGAGGGCCCCGCGTTGCAATACCCGAGGCAGTACACGGTCTCGAGCGAGACCTCTCCGTCCTCGCGCGTCTCCTCGATCCGCACGCCGAACGCGTCCTCGAGCCACCCCACGGACGCGTCGCTGCACGCGGCGAAGCACGCCGTCCCCTTGCACACCTTCACGCGCGTGCGGCCGCGCTTCTTCGTGCCGAGATCGCCGTAGTAGGTGGCAACGCCGTACACCGCGGCCTCCGGCTGGTGCACGGCCCGCGCGATGGCCGCGACGTCCTCGGGCGTGATCTCGCGCCGCTCGTGCATGACGGCCTTGAGCCGCTGGAGCGCGTTGTCCGTGGGATCGAAGTCTGCGCGGCGTCGCCGGAGCTGGACGAGGTTGTGAGACACGCTGGCGGCTATAGCGAGCTATGCCACGCGCGCAAAGGGCCCCCGCGTCGTCACGCCAACGTACCCGCCAGGGCTGAGCCTCGGCGCACCGCGTCAGAGCCGGGCCCCCGGCGCGGCGTCTTGCGCCCTCAATTCCACCGTGGCAACGGAGCGGCCATGCCCATCCTCGACCACATCGGCATCAACGTTAAGGACTACGCCGCCTCCAAGGCGTTCTACGAGAAGGCCCTCGCGCCGCTCGGGATCACCCTCGTCATGGAGTACGGCACGGCGGCCGGCTTCGGTCGCGACAAGAAGCCCGACCTCTGGATCGGGCAGGGCAAGACGAGCTTCCAGAAGGACGAGCAGCTCGTCCACATCACCCCGGTGCACGTGTGCCTCGTCGCCCGCAGCCGCGCGGAGGTGGACGCGTTCCACAAGGCCGCGGTGGCCGCCGGCGCGAAGGACCACGGCGCCCCGGGTATCCGCAAGGAGTACCACGCCAACTACTACGGGGCGTTCGTGCTCGACCCGGACGGCCACAACCTCGAGGCGGTCATCCACACGGCCTGACGCCGGCCTCTGGCCGGGCGCCGATCACGAGGCGACTCCGCCGCGGACGTGCCGCCGCGGCGTGCAGAGAAAGCCCAGAATGGCGCGCGCGTCGCCGGTGAGGATCGCCGGCCTGCACCCCGCGTCGAGCACGCCGGTCCTCGCGATCTCCTGGACGACCCGCGGCGCGTTGCGGAGCTGCACGCCGGTCCCCTCGTGCACGCGCACGGGCTCGCCGCGCTTGAGATCGAGCGCGTACACGGGCCGCCGGGCGACGACGGGGCTCGACAGATCGACGACGACGAAGTCGCCGGCGAACGCGCGCTGGTTCGTCCGGTAGAGCCAGAGGCGGCTCTGGATGGCGAGCAGGGCGCGCGCGAAGAGCAGCTCGTCGTCCTTGAACGCGAAGGCGTGCGTGATGGCCGCGCGGACGCTGCCGCGCGCGTCGACGCGGTGGCGCACGAGGGTGCTGACCACGTTGCGCCGCACGAGCGAGGCACGGGGCAGGCGGAGAAAGCTGGGCGAAGGAAACGACATGACCATGGCCCCCGCGCGGCGACGTGACCGTGGCCTGCGGAGACCCTCGAAGGGGTCCTTGCCGCGCGGACCGGTGAGCCCGCGGACGAACGAAGCGCCGTCGACGAAAATGGCGCGATTGTGGGCGTCCCCCGGAAGGCTCCGGGCTGGCCCTGACGGCGCATTGACCCCCCTCTCGGGTTGCCCGCTCGCCCCGCTCTTGCCGTTTCCGGCGCTATTTCTAGCAAAGAGCCATCGCCGGTTCGTCATGGGGACCAGGCGTCGCCGCCAGGGCCCGTTAGACGAACGTAGCTACCTTAGGTCCGTTATAGTTACGTGTAATCGCATCCGGCATTCGACGGCAGGCCCTTCGACGGGCGACGTTGCGGTTCTATTCATCCGGTCCGTCGCGCTCTACGCCGCGACGGGATCCGCGGTGGCCAGGGCCCTCCGGAGAGCCACGGCGACGACCCGCTCGGCGCTGGCCGGAAGGACGAGGCCGCGGGCGCGCCTCCCCATCGCGGCGAGGAGGCCCCGGTCACGCATGAGGGCCGCGAGCCGGCCGACCTGAGGAGCACTGGCCGCGTAGCCCGCCCCACCATCGACGACGAGCCTCTCGTTCGAGAGCTCGTTGCCCGGGACCGTACCGACGGTGATCATGGGGCGGCCCGCGGCGAGCGTCTCGCTCACGGTGAGCCCGCCGGCCTTGCCGACGACGAGGTGCGCGTCGGCCACGCGGCGCGGCATGTCGCGCTCGAAGCCGAGGACGTTGGCGCTGACGCCGGCGGCTTCGGCTTCGCGCGAGACGCGAGCCACCATGCCGCGCGCCGCCCCGCAGACTACCGTGAGCTCGACGTCGGGCACGCCCGCGAACGAGCGCACGATGGCCGAGAGCGGACCCACGCCGAACCCGCCGCTCGTGATGAGCACGCGAAGCGGCGCGCCCGGCGCGGGGGCGGCGAGCGGCGAGACCTCCCCGAAGGCGCGGCGGATGGGGATTCCGGTCAGCGCGATGGCACCCGCGCGCACGCCGTGGGACGCGAGCTCGCGGCGGGCGAGCGGGCAAGGAACGCAGAACGCGTCGACCCCGGCCTCGGCCCAGCACGCGTGCGCCGTGTAATCGGTGATCACACCGACGAGCGGCGCCGCGAGCCGACCCTTCCGCCGCGCGCGCCCGAGCACGACGAGCGGCAAGTGGTGGGTCGCGACGACTGCGCGCGGCGCGAGCTCGCGCACGCGGCGCTCGAGCCCCGCGAAGGCGACGTGGTCGAACCCGCGCCGCACGGGCTCGAGCGTGCCACCGCGCCGGTTGGCGGCGAAGTACGCCGAGCCGTACAGCTCGGGGACCGCGGTCTGCCCTGTGATGTGGGCGGCCTTGTACGCGTCGCCGAGAAACCGCGGCGCGTGCTCGAACATATCGAGCACCTCCACCGACAGCCCGCGCGAACGCGCCGCCTCGGCGACGGCGAGCGCCGCGGCCTTGTGACCTCCACCGACGGGCGTGAAGACGACGACGAGATCGGTGCTCATGCCGGCAAGCAGAGCAATTGCCGCGCCGCGTCCAACCCCGCGGCTCCTGGGCGCTGCGCCCGCAAAAGGACCCTCGCGAGGGGGAACCCTACGCGCTGCGTGCGCATGCCCGTACGCGCCCGGCGTCCCCGGCGAGAGGCCGGGCGGACAGCGTCAGTCGAACAGCTCGCGGAGCTTCTCGAGGAAGCTCTTGCGCTGCGGCTGTACGTCCTCGCCGAGCTCCTTGGCGAGCTGCCCGAGGAGCTCGCGCTGGCGGGCGGTGAGCTGCGTCGGGACCTCGATGCCGATCTCCACCCGCTGGTCGCCCCGCCCGACGTTCGCGCGGCGCGGGATCCCCTTGGCCTTGATGCGCAGCACGCTGCCCGGCTGCGTCCCCGCCGGCACGCGCAGCTTGCCGCGCCCGTCGAGCGTGGGCACCTCCACCTCGGCGCCGAGGGCTGCCTGCGCGAACGTGATCGGGACCTGGCACACGACGTCGTCCCCCACGCGCCGAAAGAACGGGTGCGGGCGTACCTGGATCGTGATCTCGAGGTCGCCCGGGGCGCGCTCCGGCCGCGGGCGGTTGCCGGCGCCGGTCACGAGCTTGGTCGCACCGGCCTCGACACCGGCGGGGATGTTCACGCTGAGCGTGTTGGGGCTCGAGACGAGCGCGCTCCCGTTGCAGACCCTGCAGGGTGACGTGACGATCTTGCCCGTCCCCTTGCAGCGCGAGCAGGTGCGCTCGACCGCGATGGGGAGGATGCCCTGCTGGTAGCGCATGCGGCCTCGCCCCATGCACGCCGAGCACTGCTGGGGGATGCTCCCCGGCGCGGAGCCGGTGCCGCGGCAGTCGTTGCATGCGACGACGCGGTCGTAGCGCATCTCCTTCTCGCAGCCGAAGGCGGCCTCCTCGAAGGACACCTCGAGCTCGCGCTTGATGTCTCCGCGGTCGCCCTTGCCGACACCGAACACACCGAGGAGATCGCCGAGGATGCCGTCGAAGTTGAGGTCGGCGATGTCGACGACCCCGCCGGCGAACGGACCGCCGGACGCGAAGGGGGACCCGCTCGTCTCGGCGCCGTGGCCGAAGCGGTCGTACATCGCGCGCCGCTGCGGATCCGACAGGACCTGGTAGCTCGCCGCGATCTCCTTGAAGCGGACGGCCGAGTGCGGATCGTCCGGGTTCTTGTCCGGATGATGCTGCTGGGCGAGCCGGCGGAAGGCGCCCTTGATCTCGTCGGGCGTGGCTTCACGGCCGATGCCGAGCACCTCGTAGTGATCACGTTGCATGCCGTCCGCCATCGTCATTCGCCCGCGTAGCTCCCACCTAGCACAGGCCCGCGCGGGGGGCCCGGGAGCCGTACGCGAGCCTCTGGCATCGAGGGCGAGAGCGTGGTCAAACTCGAACCCATGAACGAAAGCCCCCGGTACCCCCGGTTGCCGTCGGTGGAGCGGGGGGCGCTCCTCCGCGGAGTTGTCGAGCGCTGCAAGCGCCTGGCGAGCGCTCCAGTCGAGGTCGCCCCGCGGCCCGTCGTCGTCTTCGACCTCGACGGCACGCTCATGGACAACCGCCCGCGATCCTGCGCCATCCTCCACGAGCTCGCCGAGCGCTGGCGGAAGAACGAGCCCGAGCTCGCGGCGCGCCTCGCCGACGTCCGGCCCGATCAGATCGTCTACCACTTTCGCGAGTCGCTCGAGCGGTTTGGCGTCACGCGGCAGGACCTCGTGGACGAGGCGCTCGCCCACTGGAAGTCGCGCTTCTTCTCGGACGAGCCGCTCCGCCACGACGTCCAGGTGCCGGGCGCCGCCGTCTTCGCGCGCGCCTGCTACGACGCCGGCGCGACGCTCGTCTACCTGACGGGCCGCGACCTTCCTCTCATGGGCCTCGGGACGTTCGCCAGCCTGCGCGACCTCGGCTTCCCCATCGGCGTTCCGGGCACCGAGCTCGTGCTCAAGCCGGAGGCCGCGATGCCGGACACCGAGTTCAAGCGCTTCGAAGCGCCCAAGCTCTCACGGGTCGGGAAGGTCATCGCGTCCTTCGACAACGAGCCAGAGAACTGCAACATCTTCCTGGCTCAGTTCCCCGATGCAGCGTCGGTCTTCCTCGATACGCAGCACCTCGGCGGCGCCCCTCCGCTCGAGCCGGGGGTCCACGTCATCGGAGATTTCGAGATCCCGCTTGAGCCCTGACCCGCGCCCGGTCCTCCACGGGTACGTCGGCGTGGCGCTGGCCGTCGTCGTGGCCTTCTCCTGCAAGTCGCCGTCGTCTTCCTCCGGCGATCCGCTGGACACGCCCGCCAGCCCGCAGGCCAAGGCCGAGCCAGCGCCGCTCGCGAACATTCCGGCGCAGAGCAACGGTGGGGCCGGGGCCGCGCCGCTCACGCTCGACGGCGGCTCACCCCCTACCCCGCTCCGGGGAGACCGCCCGGTCGCGGCCGATCCTCCTCCGCGCGACAACGGGGCGTACGAGCTGCTCGCGGTGCTCCGCCCGAGCGACATCCCCGGGCCGCCCAAGGGACCCGACATCAACGTCGCGGGCTTCGACGCCGCGCGGAAGAAGACCGACGCCGTCGTGTCGATCGATTTCACGGCAACCCGCGCGCGCATCGTCCTCACTACCGGCGGCTTCGTGTTGCCGAGCGGAACCGAGCTGCGGGCGAGGGTGGACCGGTACGGCCACGTCGTCCTCAACCCCGACGGCACGGCGTACCGCGTCGCCGCACCGGGAACGCTGAGGGCGCTGCTCGGGGAGCGCAGGCTCGACGTCGCGCCCCTGTCGGGCGCGACACTCGAGAGCGCAGGCGATGGGCCGAAGCGGCTCGGACGGCCGACCCGCCGGGTCGAGGTGGCGACGCGCGCCGCGCGCGCCACCTTCGAGATCACGCACCTGCCTGACGTGGGGGACGGCGGCGCGCTCATCTGCCGCGCGCTGCTCGACCTCATGAACGCGCCTCCGTCGACGCCTTTGTGCGGCGACGGCGACGTCCCGCTCCACGTCGATCTGCGGTGGACGGCGCCGCCTCCAACGTCGACCGTCGGGCACCCTTCGCGCGTGGGGCTCATCACGTTCGACGCCTTCGCGCTTGCCCGCCGCGCCGACATCTCGGCCCAGGTCTTCGCAACGCCGCCGGCCAGCGCCGCCTACGAGGAGTCGCTCCCGGACGACCGCGCCCTCGTCCTGCTGACGCCGGCGGAGCTGACGACCATGCGCACGACGGCCCCCGACGCGCCGGGGGTGGACGCCGGGCCCACCCCGACCCTCGCGCTGGTGAACTCGACCGACGAGCTCCGCTTCGTCTGGCTGGACGGCATCCCCATCGCGTGGCTCGCCCCCGGCGCCCGCGAATCGATCCGGACGCTCGCCCGCGGCCGCTACTCGCTTCAGTGGCGCACGTTCCTGGGCGACGCCATCGACGCGCCGCAGACCGTGACCCTCCCCGCCACGAGCGACGTCGGCGGCGCCGAGGCGGGAGCCGCGCTCTAGCTTCTACTTCCGGTAGTCGGCGGGCCCGAACGTCACGTCGCCGAGACCGCGCTCGATCATCTGCCCGCGGATGGAGTCGATAGCGATCTCGATGACCTCGAAGCGGGTGGTCGGCGCGTAAAACTCGTCATCCGGGACCTCGGGCAGGCTCGACAACCGCCGCTCCACCTCCTCGCGCTCGGCCTCGTCCATCTCGAGGTGCGCGTGCCACCCCTCGGCGTCCTCCAGCAAGAGCGCTTCGCGGGCCATCCCGAGGGGGTTGAAGGTCAAGAAGACGTTGACGAGGTCGAGCCTCCAGCCATCGTGATCCCCGTCGGCAAACCAGCTCGCCTCGAACTCGCTCCGCACGACCTCGCCGAAGTAGGCCCCGATGGTGGCCTGCAGGAGAGGAAGGCTCTCCGGCTTCGCGGCGAGGTCGGCGCGCGCCTCGCGGATGTAGTGGTCGAGAATGCTCAGCGTGTCCCTCGTCCTGTCCAAGCGGACCTTGTACTTGGCCAGGACGAAGCGCTCGCAAGCGTCCGCCAGGTCGGCCACGGCCTCGGGGGCCTTGGACCTCGCGAACGCGGGCAAGGGAGCGCTCAGACTCGCGGCCGTTGCTTCTTCCGGCGTGCCCGTGCCCGACGCGCCGGGCGTCTTCGGCGTTCCGGCACCATTGGATTTGCCGTTCGAATGTGCGTCACCCAATCGATTGCTCCTATGTTGGCCCTGGCGTCGGGGCGGTATCCAACCTAATCTTGGCGTCCAATGCGTTTTGGGATTTTCAGCGACACTCACGCGAATCTGGAAGCTCTGAGCGCAGTCCTGGAGGCGTACCGAAAAGAGAACATCGACGTCTACCACTGCCTGGGTGACACCGTCGGTTACGGTGGCTCGCCCAACGAGTGCGCCGATCTCGTCCGGGAAACCGCCAAGTGCACCATCCTCGGGAACCATGACGCCGCGGTCGCCGGGCGCATGGACTACTCGTACTACTACGAAGCCGCCCGCCACGCCCTCGATGCGCACGCAGCCATGCTCAGCGCCGAGAACATGACGTGGCTGAAGTCGCTGCCCTACCAGGTCATGCTCGAGGAAGAGAAGGTCCTCCTCTGCCACGGGTCGCCCGTTCGCCTGGAGGAGTTCGAGTACATCTTCGCGCCCGAGCAGGCCCGTGAGTGCCTCGCGATCTACGAGAAGATCGGCCACATCACGCTCATCGGGCACTCGCACCTCTGCAAGGTGTTCGCCCTCACCAAGACGACCGTGGAGGAGCTGCCCTCCGCCGATTTCGAGCTCGAGGAGGACAAGAAGTACATCGTCTCCGTCGGCTCGGTCGGCCAGCCGCGCGATTTCGACAACCGGGCGAGCTACACCGTCTACGACTCCAAGAAGAAGCGCTTCGAGTTCAAGCGCATCGAGTACGACATAGAGCTCGCAGCCGACAAGGTTCTGCGCGCCCGCCTCGAGCGTAACTTCGCGCACCGACTCTTTATTGGCGTGTAACAGCCGCTCGGGGACAAGGACGCGGACGAGGAAAGCGACCTCGACCCCCTTGTACCTGAACGCACAGCCAGTATAGTGGTCCTCCTAGACGACGGCACGACTGCGCACCTGGGCCTCGAGCCTCTTCTCTGCAAACGGAGGAGAGGCAGGCCCGGCAGTCTGGGCGCGGTCGGGGAAAGGGCCTAAGGAGCTGCCATGGAAGACACCAAGAACCGCATGAAGGCTATCGACCTCGCCGTCGCGAGCATCGAGAAGGAGTACGGCAAGGGTTCCATCATGCGCCTCAAGGAGGGGCAGACCCTCCACCCCGACGTCCCCGTCGTCCCGTCCGGCAGCATCGGGCTCGACCTCGCGCTCGGCATCGGCGGCTACCCCCGCGGCCGCATCATCGAGGTATACGGCCCCGAGTCGAGCGGCAAGACGACGCTCACCCTCCACGCCATCGCCAACGTCCAGAAGCAAGGCGGCGTCGCCGCGTTCATCGATGCCGAGCACGCGCTCGACCCTGCCTACTGCCGCAAGCTCGGCGTGAAGACGGACGAGCTCCTCATCTCGCAGCCGGACTTCGGCGAGCAGGCGCTCGAGATCGCGGACATGCTCGTGCGCTCAGGCGCTGTCGACATCATCGTCGTCGACTCCGTGGCCGCCCTCGTGCCCAAGGCCGAGATCGAAGGCGACATGGGCGATAGCCACGTCGGCACCCAGGCCCGCCTCATGTCGCAGGCGCTCCGGAAGCTCACGTCGACCGTGGCGCGGTCCAACTGCCTGCTCGTCTTCATCAACCAGATCCGCATGAAGATCGGCGTTATGTTCGGCAGCCCGGAGACGACGACGGGCGGCAATGCGCTCAAGTTCTACGCCTCCGTCCGCCTCGATATCCGCCGGATCGGCGCCATCAAGGAAGCCGCCGCTGCCAGCGACAAGAAAGACCCCATGGTGGTCGGCAACCGTACGCGGGTAAAGGTCGTGAAGAACAAGATGGCCCCTCCCTTCCGCGAGGTGGAGTTCGACATTCTCTACGGGCAGGGAATCAGCCGCTCGGGCGACATCATCGATCTCGCCGCCGATCTCGGGCTCGTAGAGAAGAGCGGGGCCTGGTTCTCGATGGGTGGAGAGCGCATCGGCCAGGGAAGAGAGAACGCAAAAACGTACCTCGAGCAGCACCCCGACCTGATGGACAAGCTCGAGCAGATGATCCTGGCCAAGCACAACATCTCCCGAGCAATCACCCCGACGCTCGGTGCGGCCCCCGCGGAGAGCCCGCCGGCCCCCGAAGCGCGACGTGCAGCCCCCGCTGCGGCAGCAGCACCGCCGGGTACAGCGCCCCGCCAGCAGCCCGCCCCCAACGGAGCGAACCACGACGAGGACAAGCCCAAGCGGGTCCAGCCTGCGCAGCCCAAGCCCGCCAACTGACGGCGTCTTGAGCTATCCTTGAGAGGATGAAGCTCTACATCATGAGGCACGGTCCAGCCGAAGACTCCGCAGCTACGGGGCGGGACGCGGACCGTGCGCTCACGCCGTCGGGGAGGGACCGCGTCCGTGGGGTTGCGCAGGCTCTGGTCGAAGCCGACGAAGCGCCAGGGCACCTGGTGTCGAGCCCGCTCGTGCGCGCTCTACAGACCGCAGAGATCATGGCGGCTTCGGTCTTCACGAAGCCCGCCGATCGGGACGGCTCGGTGGACGTCCGGCGCGAGCTCGCGCCGGGTGGGGACGCCGTGGAGCTCGTACGCTCGCTCCACGTAGCGAAGCGTAAGAGGGTCATGCTGGTCGGTCACGAGCCCGATCTCACCGAGCTCATCACTAAGCTCGTGGGTGAGCCCGTCCCCGTGCCGATGGACAAAGCGATGGTGGTCGGCCTTCTGGTCCGCGGGCCGTCCGACGTAGGGCTGCGCTTCGTGCTCGAGCCCAGAAAGCTGACCTGGCCCATCGACGCACGGCACGGGGACGCGCCGCCGGCTCGATGACCGTCAGGCTCCTCATCGCCCAGACGGACCGAGCATTCGACGCTCCCGAAGGGGAGGATCTCCTCGAGATTCTTCAAAGAAACGGCTACCCTATCTCCACCTCTTGCGGCGGGGTCGCGTCGTGCGGCAACTGCCGGCTCCAGGTCGTCGAGGGAAAACTGCTCCTTTCCCCAGTCGCCCCTGAGGAGATCACCCATCTCGGCAACGTGGCGAAAGTCATCGGGACCCGCCTCGCCTGCCAGTCCCGGGTATGTGCCGCCGACGGAGAGCTCGTCGTGTCCGTGCCCGACGTGACCGACGGCCAGGAGCGCCGGCGTCGGAAGACAGAGCGGATGCGGCTCGACCGTAGGACGGTAGACGGGGCCGCCACAACCCCCGGGACCGGCGCCAGAGCCGCCCGTGGGCCTGGGGCTCCCAGGGGCCCGGCGGCCTCCCAGGGGGCCCCTCGAGCCACAGCGCCACATCCAGTCATCGAATGGCGGCCCGGACGCCTCGCCCCGAAGACGTAGCGGCCCTTTGCCAGGCTGAGCTCGGTCGAAGTTCAGAGGTGCGTAGGGCGTCCACGCCAGCCACCCGCAGGGGGGCGTGTGACCCTGCCGCTAAGGACCCGTAACTTCGTGAAAATGGGGCGTTCCTTGACAACCTCTGCCCCATCCCATACCCGCTTGAGTAGCAAGAGAGTACCAAGGCGGTCGGCCCATCGGCGGACCCCCAGGAGGCCAAGATGGTCGGTCGTAGCGCGCTGCCACTGCTTGCGGGACGGGGGGCTTCCCGTCGGGGCAAGCCGCTGGTCAAGCGGGCGCCCGCGCCCGCCGCGTTCCGGGTCCCTGGCCGAGGTCACCTCTCCCTCCTGTTTCCGCAGGCAACGCCTCGCATCTTTGTGCACGAGGGGGCGAGGCAGGCGCTGGAGCGCCGCCTCATGACGGCTTTCGCCGGGCCCGTGGTCCTCTCCATCACCGACAACCAACACTCCATCATCTCGCACTCGGTCGAGGGCGGGGTGTTACGGGCCCGCATTCATCACATGTTCCTGGACGCCCCGCACGACGTCCTCGATGCGCTCGTGCAGTACACGGTCCACGGAGACCGGAGCGCAAGCGTCCGCGTCGGCCATTACATCGAAGCGAGCGGTGGACGCCTCGATCGACGGGCCCGGCGGCTGAGCCTCGTCACGAAGGGCGCGCGCCACGACCTGCTGCCCATCTTCGACGAGCTGAATGAGCGCTATTTCGGCGGCAGCGTCCACGCCCTCCTCACCTGGGGCAAGAACGGTACGCGTCCCCGAAGCAGGCCGCGGCAAACCATCAAGCTCGGCAGCTACAGCGCGACCGAACGCCTGATCCGGGTTCACCCCACGCTCGATCGCGACTGGGTTCCCCGCTACTTCGTGGCGTTCATCGTCTACCACGAGATGCTGCACCACGCGATCCCGGCCAGCCGCGGCGGCGGGCGGCGGCTGCTGCACCCGCCCGAGTTTCTCGCCCGTGAGCGCGAATTCAAGCATTTCGAGCGCGCCGCGGGCTGGGAGAAGCGCCACATCGCCCGCCTGCTGCGCAGCTAGGGATCTCCGAGGGGGGAATGAAGCAGGCGAGGTCCGGTGTTGGTAGCGTGCGGATGCCCAACATGTGCGCCGTCTCGACACGGAATGGCGCCGGGCGCGCCACCTTGGTGCTGACTGCCATGATGGGAATGCTCGCCTGCGGCCAGAGCGCGCCGGAGTGCGAGTGCGATCCCCCTGGCTTCACCGTGACCGTGCCGCCCGAGAGCGCGTCGCTCGTGAACCAGGTCGTGCCGAGCGGCCCCGCATGCACGATGGCGACCGTCTCGTGTGCGAAATCCTCGCCAAGCGGAGGCTGCGCGAGCTATCTCGTCCTGCCCAGCGCGTCTGGCAATTGCCAGATCGACCTCTACTTCGCGGGCGGGACGGACGACGAACAGAACGTGAACATCGTGCACACGAGCGGTTGCTGTTCCGGGTTCCATGCCGACCCGCCGAGCGCTGGAGACGTGGTGTTCCCGTCTCCGGCGACCGACGCGGGGGCGGGCGGCAGCGATGTGTAAGTGGAGCGCGCTGACCGTCGCCGCCGTAGCCATCGCCATCGGCGCAGGTGGATGCGTTCGGCACCTGGCACCGGACGAGCCCAAGCAGAGCAACATCGGGCGTGGCCGCAGGCTCCCCCGCGCTTCGGCGCAGGCCGATGCTGGCGGCGTTCCCCAGGGCGTGAGCTCGCACGTCATCGCCTCCGTCCCCGAGCACACGGTCGGCCCGCTCCTCGCGCGCGGGCTTGTCAGCTCCATGGCCGCCTACCTGGGTGCGGCCCCCAACGGGACGCGGCGCATCGTCACCATCCCGTTGCGTTCCGATGGATCCCCGCTCGACGCGCACGTCATCGCCACGACCGGGCCCGACTCGACGACGTTCGTTTTGAGACCCGCTGGCGGCGGCGGGGAAGGCTTCGTCGCCGCGTGGACCGACCTCACGGATCGGGGCGAGGCGCTGTCTATCGCGGGCATCGGCAGGGACGGCATCCCGGTCGTCGCTCCGGTCGAGGTCGCGCGGAGCATCAACGACGTCGTCTGGGTGGAGATCGTGCCCACGCCTCGCGGGTCGGTCGTCGTCTGGGCGGAGGAGACCCGAGGAGGGGGCGCGGACATAGGCGCGCTCGCGCTCGACTCGACCGGGAAGCCGCGTGGCGTCGCGAGCCGCGTCGCGCAGGGGGTGCTCGGCTGGCAGGCGATGCCCACCGTCGCGGGAGTCGCGCTCGGACTCGTTGTGCCTACGCCCGCACAGCTGGTGCGCCCCGCCGTACCCAGGCCCCCGGGCCCGGCTGGGCTTCACGCCACCACCGGCCCGCAACCGTCCAGCATCACCCTGCTCAAACTCGACGCTGACGGCCGGCCCGTCGCGCCCGCCGTCACGGTGGCGAGCGTCCCGTTCTCCATAGCCGACGCAGACGTCGCGCGCGCTGGCGGCGGATTCTTCTTCGCGTGGACCGACCGTTCAGGGACCGACCCTGTCGTAATGACGGCCTTCCTCGACCCGGAAGGCAAGCCAAGCCCCGCCCGCGCCGTGACGAACGGCAGCGGCGGCGCCATGATGACGGCCATCACGGGGGGCCCCGGAGGTGCACTCCTCGCCTGGGAGGAGTCGACCAAGCGGAGTAAGGCGCTTCGTCGCATCCATTTCACCCGCATCGACGCGAGCGGCGCGCCGCACCTGGGAGCCGACACGGTCCTCGAGGTCGACGGCTCCGCGGCCCCCGAGCTGACCCCAAACCAGGATGGCTTCGCCCTGCTCGCGCGCGTACGTGCGTGCGCTGTTGCGCCGCCGCCACCGACGGAACCAGACAAGCCACGGGCACCCGCGAAGCCGGCGACCGAGCCGTCCTGCGATAGCAACACCCCCATTCTCCCTGCCGTCATTCGCCTCGACTCGAGCCTCGCCGTTACTTCGACCGAGCCGCTCCAGTTGTCCGAAACGAACGACGCCGCCCAGATCGCGTGGGGGCTCGGCTGCGACGGCTCGCGGTGCTCGGCTCTCGCGGCGACGGGCGACGCGCCCGTTCGCGTCAGCGCGGTCGAGCTCGAGCCTCGCCCTAGCCGCTACCGCGCACCAACGCCGCAGGCCGGGCCGGCGGGCGCCCCCCACCTGGAGACGGTACAGACGTTCGCGGCGGGCGCCGACTTTGCCGATCTCGCGGCGGCGACGGTGGGCGATCACACGCTCGTGGCAACGCTAACCTCCGCGTTGGACGAGCCCGGGAAGAACGGCGCATCGGCGCAGGGGACGGCCGTGCTCGCGCTGCGCGTCGTCGGCGCGGACGGGCGAGCACAAGGTGCGCCGGTCGTCGTAACGAAGCGAGCGATAGCCTCAGGGGGACTGGCCGTCAGCGCGGGCGGCAGGCCGGAGGACGGCGCGGCTTTGGCGTGGGTCGACCGCGACGACGGGGACCTCGAGGTGCACGTCGCGCACGTGGACCCGAACGGCAAGCCCGTGCGCGACGTGCGCCTCACCATGGCAAAGGGCGACGCGAGCGACGTATCCATCGCGTGGGCCGACGGCGGCTGGCTCCTCGCCTGGGTCGATACGCGCGACGGCAATGGTGAGGTCTACGCCGCCAAGGTCGGGCTCGATCTGCAGCGGCTCGCGCACGACGAGCGCATCACCAACGCGCCTGGGGACGCGAGCGACGTGACGCTCCTCGCGGACGGCGGCGACGCATGGCTCGCATGGGCCGATCCGCGCGAGAGCCCGCACGACGGCTTCGCGGACATCTTCGTACTGAAGCTGCATGGCAAGGACGCAAAGCCCACTGTTCGAGAGTCGCGCGTGTTGCCCACCGCCGCGCACTCGCGCTCGCCGTCGCTCGCGCGCGGCGACGAAGGCGGCGTCGTCGTCGGTTGGATCGAGGAGGCGCCGATGGGCTTCGACGCGACCAACAATGGCGCATACGGCGCGATGATCGCGTGGCTCGACGACAAAGGGCAGGCCATCGGCGACCCGGTGCGCAGCAAGGGCGGCGGCGAGGGGTCCCCCACGTCGATCGTCCTCGACCGCACGGGCGCAGAGCTGCATGCCGTCATCGCACGCAGCGGGCGCGACGAGCTCACGCTGGACGCGCTCTCGCCCCGCCGGGGAGGCGCCGGCCCTGCCTTCCCGATCCTCGCGCTCGACGGCCCACCGTCGCTGGACATCGCGATGACCCTCCTCGGGAACGCGCTCTACTTCAACGACGACGGCCCGGAGACGGGGGACGGCCGCGCTCGCCGCGCGATGGTCGTCTGGAGCCGCTGAGGAGCCTCCCGTCGATTTCGAGCAACCGCCGTCGCGCCGCGCCGATGGGTGAAGTGAGCGGGCAAGGAGCCCGCTCCTCCGGAGGTGAACCATGGATCCCACGATTGTCCCCAAGCGAACCGAGCTCGTCAGCGTCACGAGCGAGCCACGACCGACCCCGAAACCAGCAACGACACACTTCTCGGAGGTACTTGCGACCGGCGCGGGCGGGCTCGCCCGGGGCGCCGAGGCGGCCATGACCGCATTGCCGGGCGGCGTGCTCGTGGCGGCTGCCGTGCGCGCCGGTGCAGCTCCGACGCAGACGGCAGGCCTCGTTCTGCCGTCCTTCGGCAACCTGACGGGGGCCGGGGCGCTCGGCACGGGCGCAACGGCCGTCGCGGAGGGGCCTGGCGCGACCGCGAGCGCAGTTACGGGCGGCGACGGGGGCATCGAGTCTTCGCTCGCGCAGAGCCAGCAATCGAACCTCTACTACCTGCAGGTCCAGCAGCAGGTAAACCAGCAGAGCCAGACGTTCGAGACACTCTCCAACGTGCTCAAATCGGAGAGCGACACCATCAAGAACGCTATCGGCAACCTGCACTGAACGCGACGCAACACCCCGCGTGCGCTCGCGCGCGGGGCGTGCGAAAGTTCGGGGGGAGAAGGAGCGCACACGATGGGAATCGACCGCATCGGGAAGGGGGGAGCAACGCCTCCGCTCGTGCCCACCAAAGATGGCACGGCGGGGACCTCCGCGCCGCGTGCGGCCGAGCCCACAGCCGCGTTCGAAGTTCCCGGAAGCGCCCAGAAGAGCGCCCCGGGGAGGGCGGAGGCGAGCGCCGCTGTCAGTACCGTACCTCCTAATCCGCTCGAGCGCCTGCGGAGCGGAGAGATCGACGTACATGGGTATATGGACCTCAAGGTCGACGAGGCAACCGCCCACCTCGCGTCCCTCCCCGCCTCCGAGGTCGCGGCGATCCGCAAGATGCTCCGCGACCAACTCGCCACCGATCCCGGCCTCGCGGCGCTCGTCCAGCAGGCGACTGGCCACACGCCCGCTCCGCCCGAAGAGTGAACCTCTCCCGGCGCGCTCTGGTCGTCGGTGCGGTCGTGGCGGCGTTCGATTGCTCGCGGCGTGAGGGAGGATCCGCGGGTTCGCCTGCGGCGTCGTCAACGCCAGCCCGCTCCGAACCGAGCGTGACTGGCGACGCTGGGCCGGGCGGCCCGGCCGACGGCTCGCGCCTGCTCGAGTGGAGCTTCGCAGGTAACGAACGTGCGGTGGCCGTGGTGCCTACGTGGGGTAGCCCGGGAGGGCACTTTCCTACCGTGGTGGCGCTGCACGGACGAGGGGAAGCCCTCAAGTCTCCCGCCGACGGTGCCATGGGCTGGCCGCGCGATTACGAGCTCGTACGCGCGATGCGCCGCCTTCGCGCGCCCCCGCTCGCGAAGGCGGACTTCGAGGGTCTGATCGACGACCCTGGTTTGGCCGCAGTGAATGCCGAGCTCCTCACGAGACCCTTCCGCGGCATCGTGGCTCTCTGCCCCTATCTGCCCGACATCGACATCCACTCGCCCAGCCGCCAGGCCGCGCTAGAGGCGTACGGCCGTTTCGTCATAGAGGTCCTTCTGGCGCGCGGCCGTAATGAGACACCCGCGCTCGCCGCGGCGGCCTCGACGGGGATCGATGGCGTCTCGCTGGGAGGTGCCGTGGCGCTCCATGTCGGGCTGAGCAACCCGCTCGCGTTCGGCGCCGTCGGTGCGATCCAGCCCGCGATTCGCGTGGAGGACGCCGCGTTCTGGGCCGAACGCGCCCTCGCCGCCCGCCGGCAGAACCCGGCCCTCCAGCTCCGCCTGCTGACAAGCGAGGACGACCATTTCCGGGAAGCCGTCACCCGCACTTCGCAGTCGTGGCGCGCCGCCGGCATCACGCACGACTTCAAGATCGCGGCCGGTCCTCACGATTACGTCTTCAACCGGGGCCCTGGCTCGATCGAGCTACTCCGCTGGCATGACGCGGTGCTCCAGCGCGCCTGACACTCACCCATGACGATGTCCGAAAACCGCGCGCTCCCTTCCCTGGGGCGTCTACCTTCGCGGCGTGACCACACATCTGCTCGACCGCCAGTCTTGCTACCGCGCGCTGCGAACCCGCGACGAGCGGTTCGACGGTCGCCTCTTCGTCGGCGTCACGTCCACAGAGGTCTACTGCCGGCCCGTGTGCCCGGCGAGAACGGCGTTGCTCGAACATTGTCGCTTCGTTTCCTCAGCCGCGGAGGCGCACGAGGCGGGTTCAGGCCCTGCCTTCGCTGACGGCCGGAAACCACACCCGAGCTCGGCGCGTGGCGCGGCACATCGAACACCGTCTCCCGTGGCCTCGATCTCATCGCGGAGGGCGCGCTTGACAGCCCGGAGGAAGCGTTGACACGCTCGCGGCTCGGCGTCGGCGCCCGGCAGCTCCGCAGGCTGTTCCAAGAGCACCTCGGCGCCTCGCCGATCAGCGTGGCCCAAACGCGCCGCGTGCTCTTCGCGAAGCAGCTGATCCATGACACGCGTCTGCCCATGGGTGAGATCGCTCTCGCGGCCGGCTTCGGCAGCGTCCGGCGCTTCAACGAGACATTCCAGCAGCTGTACGAGCGGCCGCCGAGTGCGCTGCGCAGGAAGGCTCTGGTCGCGTTGCCCGAGGGCTCGATCGCGGCGACGGGGGTGACGGTCAGGCTGCGCTACCGACCGCCGTACGATTGGCCGGCCATGCTGGGCACCTTGCGGCGCGAGCGGTCTCGGGCGTCGAGAAGGTAACTCTCGACTCGTACCAAAGGACGATCCTCGCGGCTGGCCATACGGGCACCGTGGAGGTCACTCACCTGCCCGAGCGCGCGAGCCTCGTCGTGACGATACGTATTCCCGACCTGCGTCTCCTCGCCGGGATCGTCTCACGCGTTCGCCGTGTGTTCGACCTCGGCGCGGACGTCGTCGCCATCGGCGCGCACCTGGCGAAGGATCCCCTCCTCGCGCCGCTCGTCTCGGAGCGTCCCGGGCTGCGCGCTCCCGGCGGGGGGGAGGGTTTCGAGGTCGGCGCGCGCGCGGTCCTCGGCCAGCAGATCACCATCGAAGCTGGCCGGCAGCTGCTGGGGCGACTCGCGCGGCTCTGCGGCGCCGCGGTGCCTGACGATCATGGCGGGATCCCCGGGCTCGCAATCGCGTTCCCCAGCGCTGAGCAGGTCGCGAGCGCGGATCTCGGGGCGCTGGGCGTACCTGCGACCCGCCGGCGAGCGTTAGGTGCCCTCGCGCACGCCGCGCTTGATGACCCTCGGCTCTTTCGGCCGCTCGGGTCGGTGGAGGAGACCGTGGCGAGGCTATGCGCCATCCCTGGGGTCGGGGGCACTACGTTGCCCTCCGCGCCGCGCGCGAGCCCGACGCATTTCCCGCGACCGACGTAGGCCTTCTGCGCGGCGCGAGCCCAGGTGGGCGGCGACTACTTCCTGCCGAGCTCTCGGGACGAGCCGAGCGGTGGCGACCGTGGCGCGCGTATGCCGCGCAGCACCTGTGGGCCGCGGACGGTGCTTCGCGCACCGCACGAAGCGCTGCGCCTCGAAGTTGACGTCAGGTCTCCGACGACTACCCCGTGGCCTGCTGTACAGGCTCGGCGACCCGCGCGGCCATGCAGAGGCGCACGAGCGCGTCTATCGCGGGAGTCAGCTCGAGCAGGCTTGCACCCCCACGCAGCCCGTCCTCGACCACGGCCGCCTGCCGCGTGATCGACGGGAAACCGAAACCACCTGCTGCCCCTTTCACCTGGTGCACTACGCGCACCAAGATCTCGGGCTCGTTGGCAGCCGCGGCGCGCTCGATGCGGCGCGCGCTGTCTGCCAGCCCACCCACGAACTGCACGAGGATCTCCGCGATGTCAGGGTCGTCGGCGATCTCGCTGTAGAGCGGCAGGAGCGAGAGGCACGTCTCGCGCGACGGAGCGGGCTCGCGCAAGGAGGGAAAGACTTCGCGGTACGGGGGCAGGGCCTCGAAGGAGGCCGCTGCTGGTCTGGATCGGATCGTACTGACCGGAGCGTCCGCGTCCGCAACGACATCGCTTGGCACGCGGCACTCCGCGCTCGCCCGCTCCATGCTGCGTGCATGAACGTACAAGCCAGACGTCACGAGTGCAGCGCTGGCGCCAACGGCGACGGCAAAGAGCGCTCCACCGACATACGGATCGAGGCCCCCGCGGTAGACAAGGAGGGCCCCGAACCCGAGAAGCACGAGCAGCGCCGCCGCAAGGGCGACGAGCGCGACTGGATCCCAGGACGTGCTTTTAGACTCGGTGCCTTCTCGCATTTCATGACAAACGGCCGGCCGCACTCGGCCGATAAGGGTCGCCTCGCGACCACCTGGCGCCTACCGGCCCAGACCGAGCTCGTTCTGCAGGCTGGCGAGGAACGCGCGCATCGTCTCCACCCGCGAATCCGCCATGGCACGCGCGGTCTTGGTGTGCAGTTGCTCGGGGATGAGGAGGAGCTTCTTGTAGAAGTGATCGAGCCCCCAGGACTTGTCGTCCGGCAAGCGCGTGCGGCAGAACGGGTCGTCGCTGGCGTAGAGCGGCCGCCCCATCTCGGCGCAAGTGGCGAAGCAGCGGGCGATCCCGATGGCGCCGATCGCGTCGAGGCGATCGGCGTCCTGGAGGACCCGGCCCTCGATGGTGCCTGGCAAGATTCCCCGCGAGAACGGATGCACGCGGATGGCCTCGCAGATCGGCTCTACGAGGTCCTGCGCGCATCCTTCCGCGACGAGAACCACCCGCGCATGCTCGGCACAAACCTCACCCGAGAGATGGGACTCGGGGTGACCCTTGGGGTGATTGAACAGCTCATGCAGGAGGGCGGCGGGAACGACGACCGCATGATCGGCCCCTTCCGCTTCGGCGATGCGCCTCGCCGTGTCGACGACGCGTCGAACGTGGAGAAAATCGTGCGCCGGACCGCTGGTCGCGCACCGCAGCTCGGCGATCGCGGAGAGCTTCTTGAGGAAGTGGGGCTCGCTCGGGTTCACCGAGGACGCCTACCATGCCCACCGTGGGCGCGGGCGCCCAGCTTCTGTAGCGAGGACACACACCCTGCCCCAGGACCGACTAGTATCGTCCGCTCATGACCGCCTGGCTCATTCCCATCGAGGCTCTCTCGCGCCGCCGCGGCGGCGACGATGCGCGCGCGGTCGGCGGAAAGGCGGCCCGGCTCGCGTGGCTCGTGCGGCATGATTTCGCGGTCCCTGAAGCGTGGGTCCTCCCTGAGGATGCCTTCGCGATGGCGCTCCGCGAGCTGCCGCCCGGGTGCGATCCCAAGGTCCTTCTTCGCGCCGCTGGCGGGCGCGCCGGGTTTACCCGCGCTGCCGAAGCTCGCCAGGAGCTGCTGCGCACCGCGCTACCGAAGGGTCTGACGGACGAGCTCGAGCAGCTCTGGAGGAGGACGCGAGACGGCGCGCCCTGGGGCCTCGCCGTGCGCTCGAGCGCCACCTGCGAAGACGGTACGCTCGTGTCGATGGCGGGCCTGGCCGAGTCCCGCCTGGGCGTGCGTGGCGGAGAGGCGCTCGCCGACGCCGTGCGGGCGGTGTGGGCGTCGATCGCTTCGGGGCGTGCGCTGGCTTACCTCGCCGCTCACGGCGTGCGGGACGTCGGAATGGCGGTCGTCATCCAGCGCGTCGTCCAGGCGGAGACGGCGGGCGTCATGTTCACCCAGGCGCCCGACGCGCGCGGGCGCCAGGAGCGCATCATCAACGTAGGCCTGGGCCTTGGGTCGCCTGTCGTCGACGGCGTTGCAACGCCTGACGTGCTCCGCGTCGACCCGAAAGGTCGCGTCATCGAGTCGCTCATCGCCCACAAGACCCATGCGAGCGTGATCGGACCGGACGGCGTGATGGAGATCCCCGTCGAGAACCCCGACCGCCCCGCGATAACGGAGAGCCGCGTCGTCGAGCTCGCCGAGATCGCCCTTCGCCTGGAGAAGCTCGAGGTTGGCCCGTGGGACGTCGAGTTCGCGTGCGACGGCGAGCGAACATGGATCGTCCAGGCGCGGCCCATCACCGGCCGCGGGTTCCCCGAGGGGGGAGACGAACGGACCGTTTGGAGCAGCGTCAACGTCGGCGAGGCGCTCCCGGGAGTGGCAACTCCCCTCACCTGGTCGGTCGCCGGGGCATTCAGCGAAGCGGGCTTTCGAAGCGCTTTCGCGACGCTCGGCTGCACGGTACCGAAGAGCGCGCGTCTGGTCGGTAACGTGCACGGACGCTTCTACTTGAACCTCACCCAGTTCATGCGGATTGCGGCGCAGGTCCCTTGGCTCGACCCGCGCACGCTGGTCGACCTCGGCGGCGGCTCCGGCGGCGACGAGCTAGCCCTGCAGGTCGCCGACGTATCCCGCAAGGGGTTCTATGCGCGATTTCCGCTCACTGCGGCCCGCCTCATCAAGGAGCAGTTCCGGATTGACGACATCATCCTTCGCTTCGAGCAACTGGCGGACAAATCGCGGAGTGCCCACAGCGCGCTCGATCTGGCGATCCTCCCGGACGACGGCCTCGCGCGCACCCTGCGCGACGTTCAGGCGCTACTCGAGCGGACTGGCACGGTCATGCTCACGTGCGCCTCGAACGCGCTCGGAACCCACCTCGCGCTCAAAGCGATGCTCGCGCGCGTGGCGCCGATCGGCGCGGAGAGACTGGCGCAGGCGCTCACAGCAGGCATCCGGGACCTCGAGACGGCGCGACCTGCGATCGGGATCATGCGCGTCGCGCAGATGGCGCGCGGCGAGCCGGAGGCGCACGCCGCCATCGAGAACGAGGCGACCGTGGGGCTCGACGCCATCCCCGACGGGGCCACGAGGCGCGCGCTCCAGAGCTTCCTCGAGCTCTATGGAGATCGCGCCGTACGCGAAGCGGAGCTCTCCACGCCGCGCTGGCGCGAGGATCCTCGTCCCATTCTCACCATGCTGCGTGTGGCGCTCCGCGGGGAGGAAGGGGCCGTCGAGCCGGCGTTGGCCCGCGCCCGCGCGCAGGCCGACGCCGAGATGGTGCGCCTCATGCCGCGCCTGAACCTAGCCGAACAGACGCTAGTGAGGCACCTCGTGGCCCGCGCGCAGAAGGCCGAGCGCCTACGCGAGCGCATGCGCACGTGGGTGACGCGCGTGCTCGGGATGCTGCGGGACGGCGTACTCGACGCGGACCGGCGCCTTCGGCGCCTCGTCCCGGAGCTCGCGGGAGAGACCGAGCCGGTCGCGTTCTTCCTGACGATCGATGAGCTGGTAAACGCGCTCCGCACGTCGCGCGCCGATCTCGCGCCGCTCGTGCGGTCCCGCCGGGCGGAGTTCGCGCGCGACAAGGCCCGGCCCGATCCGCCGGCGACATTCGTCGGCGCACCGCCGCCGGTCGTGTTGCCACCGGCAGGTGGGGACGTGCTGCGAGGACTCGCAGCGAGCGTGGGGGTCGTCGAAGGCAACGCGCGCGTGCTGCGTAGCGCGGACGAGATGGGAGAGCTCCTCCCAGGCGAGGTGCTCGTCGTGCACACGACGGACGTGGGGTGGACGCCGCTCTTCCTCATTGCTGCAGGCGTGGTCACAGAGCTCGGCGGTCCGCTGTCCCACGCCGCGGTCGTCGCGCGCGAGTTCGGGGTGCCCAGCGTGGTCAACGTGGAGGGGGTCATGCGCGTTCTGCGCACGGGTGACCGCATACGCGTGGACGGGGATCGGGGTGTGGTCGAGAAGATCGCGAAGCCCAGCGAGCCTCGATGACCGCTGACATCCGGTGGGTGGTGCGTGAAGGGGAAGCCGGTCCCCTCAGCGTCATCGTCGGCCGGGCGGGCGGCGATGCCGCGGCCGTGGCCGAGGGACGGGTGTTCGTAGGCCGCCGCCGTGCTCTGTCCGAAGAAGAAGCCGTTGCGCCCGGCGACGAGGTCACGATCGCCGCCCACCGCGAAGGCGGCGACGTGACAATCCTCGCCAACGAGGACGACGTCGTCGCAGCCGACAAGCCTGCGGGCATGCCGACGATCGCCGACCAGAGCGGCGCCTCCCACACGCTCGTCGCGGCGGTCGCGCGGGCGCTGGGCGTTCCGCCCGCGCGCGTCCACGCAACGTCGCGGCTCGATCGGGCGGTGAGCGGGGTCGTGCTCCTCGCGCTCTCGGCGGCTGCCGCAGAGCGGCTCGCGCAAGCGAGAAAAGCAGGCAGCTACGCCCGGCGCTACGTGGCCATCGCTTCGCGCGCCCCCTCGCCCCCGCGCGGCGTGTGGGACGCCCCAATCGGACGCGCGCGCGATCCACGCAAGCGGGCCGCGCTCGGCCGCGAAGCGACGTTCGCGGTGACTCGATTTGCCACCGTCAGCCGCGTCCCGGCGGGAGCGCTCGTCTCTGCCGGAGCTCTTCTGGCACTAGCCCCGGTGACGGGGCGGACGCACCAGCTGCGAGTCCACGCGAGCCACGCCGGCGCACCGCTGCTCGGCGACCGCGACTACGGCGGCCCCTCTCGGCTCACGCTCCCCGGCGGCCGTGTCCTCCCCGTATCACGCATCGCGTTGCACGCTGCCCGCGTCAGCGTGCCTCGCCCGGACGGTTCCGCCTTCGTCGTTGGGTCTCCTGTACCCGCCGACCTGCGCGACTTGTGGGGTGCGCTCGGTGGCGGGACGGAGGCGTGGGACTGTGCCATTGACGCGGTGCTCGACGAGCCCGGTTGAGGGCATGATCGTGCCGTCTGGCCTCCCCATTCCTGGAGGCCTGTTTTTCGCTGGTTACGAGCGGCACGCCGGCTGCACGGACGCAGCCCGACGATGGCCACGGCGAAAGACGACTGCCGGGCCGTGCTCGCCGAGCTCGACGCGCGCAAGACGGAAATAGAGACCCTCCGCGCCGTCGTCGGTGCGCTCCGGTCGGTTCGAGCCGACGCGCAGAGCGAGCGGCCCAAGGAGGGCAAGCGCAACCGCACCGTCCTCACGCTGGTTGTAGGGATGGTCATCGGAGCGGCGCTGGCGACGGGGCTCATGCAGCTGGGGCTGCGGTAGCCGCCCGACGGCCCCGACCTCGTCGCGCATCGGCGAGCGCCATCGGCACGAGGGCCAGCGGGGCGGTCGCGGCGAGAGCGAGGAACGCGCCCACCGTCCCGCGCGTTCCGACACCCGCCATCGCCAGCGCGCACAGCGCAACACCAAGGCTGCCACCGAGCTGGCGCAGCAGGTAGAAGAAGCCCGAGGCGGCGACGAGCTCCTCCGGGGGAACGGCGTCGAACGCGAACCCGTTCATCCCGACGTAGAGCATCCCCGTCCCCGCACCGCGGAGGGCCTGGGCCCAGAGCACTTCGTCCGCTCCGCCGCGTGCAACCCACGCGAGCCACAGCATCGACGCGGCGAAGCAGAACGCGCCCACGTTGCAGAGCGAGCGGGCACCAAAGCGCGCAAGGAGCTGCTTCGACGACAGGATGGCGACGGCACTGGTCCCTCCGCCGATGGCGAGCACCAGCCCCGCACGCGCCGCGCCCATTCCGAGCTGGTGCTCGAGAAGGAGCGGCGTCGCGAAGACGCTGCCGTAGAGGCCTATGCCGTAAAGCGGGACTGCGAGGAGCGTCCCCGCGAGCTTGCGGTGCCGGAGCACTCCAAGGTCGATGACGGGGTCCGCCGCGGAGCGCTCCTCGCGGAGCAGGAGCACGAAGGCCAGGGCTGCGGGACCGAGGGCCCACAGCGCGTGCGCGCAGGCGAGCTGGAGGCCGCCTACGGTGAGCGCGAGCAGGGCTCCGCCGCGGACGTCGAGCGGGCGCTCCTGGCCCGTGCGCGCTTCGCCGGGCACGCGCAGCCCGCGCAGCAGATGCAGGCTCAGCAAGCCCAGCGGGACGTTGATGAAGAAGATCGACGACCACCCGAACGCCTCCGTCAGAACACCGCCAATGGGCGGTCCAAGGAGCGGCCCGAGGACGGTCGCGAAGCCGATGAGCGCGATGGCGCGCGCGCGCCGGGCTCCCGTGTGGAGGGCCATGAGAATGCCCTGGGCGAGCGGCAAGAGCCCGCCTGCCCCGAGCCCCTGGAGCACGCGGAAGCCGATGAGCCACCATGCGCTCGGTGCGAGCCCGCAGGCGGCCGAGCTCAGCGTGAAGAGGAGGACGCTCGCGGAGAAGAACGTCCGGGTCCCCATCCGCCGCGCGAGCGGGGCAGCGAGCGGCATCGACACGAGGCTCGCGAGCACGTAGCTCGTCACCGCCCAGCTTACGTCCGTCAGCGGCGCTGACAGCGCCTTCTGGATCTGAGGCACTGCCACGTTGACGATGCTGCCGTCGATCGACTGCAACATCGTCCCGAGAAGGACCCCACCGACAGCCCACGTCTCCCTTCGGTCTTCCACGACGGTAAAGGTAGGAAGGACCGGCCGATGCGTAAATGGCATCCCTGGGATAGGTTCCATGCAGTTATTGCATGGAGGCGCGGTGACGAACGAACAGCTGGAGGCGCTGCGGGCGGTCGCGGAGGAGGGCGGGTTCACGAGCGCCGCGCCGCGGCTCGGGACGACGCAGTCGCGGCTATCGCGGCTCGTCCAGAGCCTCGAGCAGGAGCTGGGCACGCGGCTCGTGATCCGCAGGCCGCGAGGGGTGATCCCGACGGAGGCTGGCGCGCGCTTCCTCGTTCACGCGCGCCAGGCGCTCGACGCCTTGCGCGCAGGCCGTGCGTCGCTCGAGGCGCTGGGGACGGAGCCGCGTGGGCTCGTCTCCCTCGGCACCCTCGCCACGGTGGGAGCGTATCTTCTGCCGGCTTCTCTGGCCCGCTTCCACAAGCACCACCCGGAGGTGAAGATCCGGCTGGTCGAAGCGCCGCCCGATCAGCTCGAGGAGCAGGTCGCGAGCGGCTTGCTCGACATGGCCATCCTCGATCTGCCCGTGCGACGGGTCGACCTCGTTGTCCACCGCCTGTGGGAGGAGGAGTACGTGCTCTGCGTCCCGAGGGGCCATCGGCTCGCCTCCTCGACGCGCCCCGTCCGGCTCGCCGAGGTGGTGGGGGAGCCCCTGGTGGTGGTCGGCGGGGCGCGCGGCTCGCAGACGCTCCAGGCGCTGTGCGAGGCGCACGGCATGACGCCGAACTTCGTCGTGGAGGCCTCGAACCCCGAGGCGGTGAGACGGCTCATGGAGCGAGGCCTCGGCATCGCGTTTCTCCCATCCATCGTGGCGCAAGGCGAGGGACGCCATTTCCGCGTAGTCCCGGTGAAGGAGGGCGGGATCGAGCGCATCGTGGCGATCCTGCACCGGGGAGAGGGCTACTTGAACGCGGCCTCGCGCGCGCTGAAGGCGGACATGATCGAGGGACTCTCGGCCGCTGTCCGTCGCGCCAAGGAGTCTTCGCGCCGCGGCGGGCTGCGCGTCTACCGCGGGTGAGCTCGCGAAAGGGCGATCCGCAAGGATCTCCCACTCTCCGCTTCCCAGACGCGAAGCCTCGTCGTAACGTGCGGTCACCATGCACAGACTTCTGCGTAACGGCTTGTTCGCCTGCGTCTCCCTCGGCATCCTCGCTTCCGCCGCCACGGGTTGTGGTCACAGCGAAGACGAGTGGCAAGCGCAGCTCGCCAAGTACAACAAGTTGAAGACGGACGACGACGCCAAGCTCGCTGACGCCCAGAAGAAGGTTGCCGACCTGACGAAGGAGCTGAGCGACATGGGCATCGAGGTCTCGACCACGAAGGCCGACCTCGCGGACCGCCAGAAGGCGCTCGACGAGTACAAGGAGCGAGCCCACCAGCTCGAGCTGATCAAGGCCCGCTTCGAGAAGCTCCGCGCCAAGCTCGACGAGCTCACGAAGCTCGGCCTCGCGGTGAACGTTCGCCACAACCGGATGGTCATCTCCCTCCCGGGCGACGTTCTGTTCGACTCCGGCCGCGAGACCCTGAAGAAGGACGGCAAGGACATCCTGCTCAAGGTCGCCGCGGTCATCAAGGCGGACCAGCAGCTCGCCGGGCGCGATTACCAGGTCGCCGGCCACACCGACAACAAGCCGATGGCGCGCGGGCCGTTCAAGGACAACTGGGGCTTGTCGCTCATGCGCGCCCGCGAGGTCCTCGTGTACCTCATCGACCCGAAGGCTGGCCAGCTGCCGGCCGAGCACTGGAGCGCGACGGGCTTCGCCGCGACGGACCCGATCGCCAGCAACGACACGGACGACGGACGGCAGAAGAACCGCCGCTGCGAGCTCATCGTTTCGCCGAGCGTCGAAGAGATGCTCGACCTGAAGGCGATCACCCAGCAGTAGGCGGTCATCCCGCGCCTGCGGGCGCCTCTGGCGTTCGCCCCACGCGCGACCTTCGCTCTTCGGAGCGTCGGCCGCGCGTGTTCGTTTGTTCTAGGGGCGCACGCACCGCAGGTGAAAGCGGAGCCACAACGCGCGTGCCGGAGGGGACTGGCGCGACCGCGACTGGGGGACGCGCGTGCCGCACGTGCTGCACTCGAGGAAGAGCCCGTTCACGAGGAACAACGTCACCCCCGATACGACGACCGGGACGGTAGTCCGCGGAGGCGGCCCCTCGCTGTAGATGGCGTCCACCTGGGCGACGATGGCTTCAGCTTCGGCTTCGTTCATTTCCATGGGAGGCTTCATTGTGCAGCATCTGGGCGCCGCGGGCGCCTCGTAACCTCCGATTCGCGTCGTAGTTGCTCCCCCTGATGCGCTCCTTGAAGCGAGCCGTGTACGTCCGTGTCCGAGGGGCGCGCCGGGGAGCGTCCAGATCGCGTGGGGGACACGGAGGGACCCTCCAGCGAGCCGGAGGAGCGTGCCGGGAGGGCCGAGGAGCCCCAGGAGCACGCTGGGGGGCCTCGCGTGGAGGAGCGCGGCGACCCAGACGCCGAGCGCGTTACCGCGTCGGGGCCCGAACGGGATCCGCTTCAGCCTCTTGTGGTCCGAGAAGCTCGTCTCCACCCGCGCACACGTCCGCTTGCGACCCGAACGACTCATGATGCCCTTCTTCCGTGCTTTGCCTTCGCTTCGTCTGACGCCACTTGCGTCACATGGAGCTGCTCGTCCCAAGGCAGACGGTCGATCTCTTCGGCGTCGTTGACGACGACGACACCGGCGAGGCCGTGCTGTTCACCGCGGACGAAGAGGCCCACGTCGACCAGGTCTTGGATCACCTCGTCGCCGGCGAAGGCGTGGAGCGCCTCCGTCGGACAGAAGCCATCGAGCCCGAACTGCCTCGCGTGGCAGAGCGCTGCGAGCCACGTCCCGATTGCACGTGCGCGACGGACCCCGAGCGGGATCCGCATCAGCCTCATGTCGTCCGGGAAGATCACATCCACCCGCACACACGCACGCTTCCGACCTGATCGACTCCTCATCATGTCCTCCGTCCGTGCTTTGCCTTCGCTTCGTCTGACGCCGCCTGCGCCACCTGGAGCTGCTCGTCCCAGGGCAGACGGTTGATCTCTTCGGCCCGGGTCAGCCCGCGCGACGTCATCGGTCGTGCGAGCATCTCGTCGAGACCCTGGGCAAGGACGGCTGGTCCCCGTCGCAGCGCCTGCGCGCGGTCTCGGCACCACCGGAACGCGCCAGAGAGCCGGCGCGAGCAACGGGCAAGAACGGTGGCTGCGGGTCTGGACGGGAGGGCGGCATCTTCGCCCGTCGCCACGGAGGCTTCCTCGAGATTCATGATCGCTCCTTAGAGCGAGGGCCTTGCCGTGCCTCGCGGTCACGGCGGGGTGAGGGTTGGCTCGAGCGGCCGTGCGCGAGGCCGGGTCCTCTCGCCGCCAGGTGCTCTGCCACGAGCTCCGCGGTGAACCGCGCGATCGTGTCGGGGTCGGTGAAGACCGCGAGGGTGTTGTTCTGCGCCCTGTAGCCAGACCCGCCGGGATGGCCCTTCACGACGAATGTTCCTTCCCCCGCACGGCTCCAGTTCGTGGAGCCCTCGAAGCCGACGCGCCCGTCGAGGACGCCGCCCTTCGTGTGGCTGATCTGGTGGGTCGACGATTGCCCGATGACTACGTGCGTGTTGAAGGCGACCGGGTCCTGGTGCAGGTCCGCGTCGAGGATCGCCTTCTCGTGCACGCCGCCCGCCTGGGTCTTGTCGAGCGTGATGACCGTCGTGATCGACCGGTCCACCGCGCAGCGCATGCACTCGGCGTTCAGCTCCTCGTCGTCGTACCCGAACATATTCAGGTAGAGCGCGTGCGTCGCCCGCGAGAGCAGGTATCTCAGGATTCCGTGCACGTCGTCCCGCCCCACGTAGAAGAGGTGGAATTCGCGGCTCGCGCCCTTCGCGAACATTCCCTCCTTCGTGAAGGGCGCGAGGTCCTCCAGCGCAAAGCGCTGGAGGCTCGGGGTGTGAATCGATACGGACTTCT